>ENA-OQAA01000074-OQAA01000074.1-human-gut-metagenome-genome-assembly--contig:-NODE-74-length-68709-cov-7.158496_pt1 | contig 68709 bp, 75 predicted proteins | sample MGYA00242489_ERZ504515 | MGnify/ENA primary metagenome ERZ504515 (study PRJEB26092, sample SAMD00036237) | human gut metagenome | host: Homo sapiens | study: EMG produced TPA metagenomics assembly of... | reverse complement strand
AGACATGAAGTGCGCCCCGGCATCACTGGATGGGCACAAGTAAATGGAAGAAACGCAATCAGCTGGAAAAGAAATTCGAACTGGATATCTGGTACGTAGACCATGTTTGCTTCATGACAGACATGATGATATTTTACAAAACACTCAAATGCGTTATCAGCCGCAAAGGCATATCCCAAAAGGGAGAGGCAACCACGAAACCATTTGACGGAAACAATTAGGGAGGAGTTGAATTTTAATGGGACTTTTTATCCGTAAGGAATGTGTAAGAGACTTTGGAATCAGACTCGCCCTAAAAGATCTTATTCGTATCCCTAAACCTTTCCTGCCGTATGGTTAAGGTCTTTTTTCCTGTTTGTTTTATCTCCGCAAGTCTTTGGAGTTATCTCCATAAGCTTTGGAGTTAACTCCAAAGCTTATGGAGATAGAAGGTATCCGTATAAAAAGGTTTAATCTGGAGAAAGAAAAGACTTAGGCTATAAGAATGGAATGTGATATGCATTCATTTTATTCCGCCGGTGGGGTTGTTACTTTTTTAAGAATCTCTGTCCCTTGGATTTCATGGTAACGGAAAGATTAAACTTATTGAAAAACTCTTGTCGGCTCCTTTCACACAACTCTGTATGTGTGTATAAATCTAAAGAAAGGTATGGACGGGGAAAATCCCTATCCACACTTCATTTCTACTGCCCCCCACAATTAACATCTACATGTTACATGGAGCAGGTAAACTAGCGTAATAAACATAAAGTCAGAGAATTACTTTAATGTAACTCCCTGACCTTCTAGTGATCCGCTTGGGGCTCGAACCCAAGACCCCAACATTAAAAGTGTTGTCTCTCAAGGCATTTAAAAGCCTTCGCCTGCGGCTCGACTTTCAAATGCAACCTGCTGAGCAAGCGAATCTTATCCATTAATCAGTAGTTACACAAACTCTCTGTTATTCTACCTTTAGTTTAACTCTCGGTTTAACTGATTCATTGATTTAACATTAAATTTACTATCTCTGAAATGGCTTATCTCCTGCTATAATTTAGAGGAAATAGCCACTCTTAAATTGAATTAGTACGGGTAATAGAACATCACAATTAGATTACTTCATTAGGTATGCTAATTGTGAGTTAAAACTTATGTGGGTATGAATTTGTCAATTCTCCATATAAAGAAGAATATTTCAATATTCGTACCCCATAAAAAACAGCATAAGAGTTTCCTCAAATGCTGTTCCGTTCAAGTAGATTAGGTAATTAATTAATTTTCTTATAGGTGGTCGTAGTAATATCGTCTAACTCCAAACCACCGTCATCCGTATTGTCCCAATCCTCAAAGGCAAGTACCAGCTTAGTAGCTGTAAGTTCATTGACGGTAAGGACATCTGAATAGCCGTCATCGTAAGAGATAGTCAGCTTATTGTCTTTCAAAGACCAGCGACTTGTCTCTGTATATCCACCTTCAACACGACTCTCGACGCAAGTACCGTCAGATTTAAACTCCCACAAACCATTGGTATATGCTTCGTCAGAAGTTACTACTTCTTTACCATTCTCCACTTTGTGAATCTTCTCCCAAGTGGACTGCCATTTACCTATAAGGTTGGCTTGTTCAATGATTGTCTGTTCATCTTCATCATCGCCGCACGCTGTAAAGTTTACAGCCAACATGACCATTAATAAGGTCATTCCTAAGAATCTTAAAGTTTTCATTGTTGCTAAATTGGTTATTATTTACGCTTATAAATTACTATATCACTATGTCCGTTATCGTTGAGGTATAACTCTTTTTCTGTTATCTTAACTACTGTGTAAATGGTGTTCTCCTCTCCCCAATCAGTTGTATAGTAAGTAACAAACATATATCTGTTTGGAAGTATTCAAATGTACCGCTTTGAGTATAACTCTCGTCCTGTTCTGTATAGGTGTTATCTTTGTTAAAGGTAAGTGTTTCACCCTCTGCTTCACCTGTTCCTTGCCAAGTACCAAGCAATAACTCCAAAGTATTGTCTGGCTCTTGTTGAATAAATTCGTTCGTAACATCATCTCCACAGGAACTAACTCCCATGCCTAATGCAACCAATAAAGAAGTTGCTAATAATCTAATAGTTCTCATTGTTTCACTGATATTTTAGTGGAGTTATCCTAATTCTTGTTGTAATGCAATGAGGTATTTTGCTACTTGTGGTGTAGGTGAACCTCCTGCTTCAACCAGTTCGCAAGCCATATGGAGGAACTGAAGTTTATCCAATTGATTCATGTTTTTAAGTTTCTGCCAAGAAGTTAATCCATTCATTTGTAATGCGGCATCAAACCCTGCTTTATCTAATCCCAATCTCATCTTTACTCTTGTAAGATAAGCTACTTTGGATAGTGAATTATTCTTATCCATATTCATAATCTCTACTAACTGTCTAATGATAGACTTTTTCTCTTCGTATGTCATAATCAATGTATGTGATGCCTACCTGTTCCCTGCGGCAAGCCATAAATAAAAAAGATGTGGGAACACTATTTGCTTTATCCTTGTAACTGGCTCTCGCATTGCCTTTGCTGTGGATAAAACAATAGCGACCCACACCAAAGGGCATATAGAAACCTCACAAATATGAGGTAGGTATATATCCAAGTGTGGGTGCTACTGCTATCATCTTCACAGCGTTTCAAATTTGCGAGATTTGTTACAAGAAGATAATTTCAATAACACCTTTCGTTAAATATGTCCTTCCAACTCCCTATCTCATTAGTTCGTTGGAATTGGTGCAAAGATAATGAAAGGTTCTAAATTAATAGGCATGGAGTGTGGATTAATAGTAATTATTGTGTTACAAAACAGGGAATTAATGGAGTATTTAATCAGAGTTGCATCTAAACTCTCTAAATTCATGTGGGTATCAAAATGATAAATCCTCTTATAAGAAGTGAATTTTAGAAATTGTTACCCACATGGATTTATAAAGCTAAAGTTAATTTCTTCGTCTGAATTTAAGGGTAGGACAAATTCGGATTGGGACATATAAGACTGACCTTGCTCTAAATTTGTCCTGCCTTTCAAAGTGACTTCACGACATCAACCCTGCTCTGACAAGTAACCTCTTGACTTGTGTAATCTGAAACTTGCATCCCTTAGATGTAACAAAGCCTTGCTCATTCAACAGACAAGTCATTTCAGATAATGATTTTCCTTGCATAGACAATGACCGTAACAGTGCTATCGCTCTCATGTTATTTGGATTGCTATCCGCTTTAGCCTTGTTGGTAACGATACTATGTTGAACAGCTTGTTCAAATTTATTCATCAAGTTCTCCGATTTACCAAGCTGCACACCCCTTGCTTTCTTGGCTTGGAGTGATTGCTTGGTTCTCTGACTGATTAATCCTGCTTCATATTCGGCTATGCTGCTGATGATATGCAGAATTAGTCTGTTGGCTTGTGGGAAGTCACAGAACACAATCTCAACATCACTCTCCAATAGCTTTGAAGTAAATGCAACATTTCTTGACAACCTATCCAATTTGGCTACAATCAGAATAGAGTTAGTTTTCCTGCACATCGCTAAAGCTGCAAGAAGTTGAGGTCTGTTAGATTTCTTCCCACTCTCCGTTTCAATGTATTCAGCAAGTATAGGCTTGTTCTTCACATGGTTGTGTATAATCTCTCGTTGTGCTTCTACACCAAGACCAGAGATTTGCTGCTTCATGGTGGATTGTCTTAGATATGCTATATATGTCTTCATAATTCACAATTATTAATAGTTGGTTACAAATGCTGAACGAACATTCAGCTTATGTAAGTAAGGACACCCAACTTAGAAATTGAGTGCCCTCTACCTTATTATAATTCTCCCTCGTCAGCGAAGCTGTAATATCCTGCATCTGTTAATATGAGGTGGTCTGTTACTGTAATCCTCATAAGTCTTGCAGCATCCTTGACCTGCTTAGTAATCTCCATATCCTGCCTGCTTGGTTTCGTGTTACCGCTTGGGTGGTTATGAGCAAGAATGATAGCTACTGAATTGGTGAGCAATGCAGCTTGTAGAATTACTCTGACATCTACGGTCGTGTCTGTTATTCCTCCCTCTGATATAAGAGTGTAGCCTAAAACTTGGTTGGATTGGTTTAGGAACAAGACTTTGAAATATTCCTTGTAACAGATTGCACCCTCCTTATATGTGGGGAGTAAGACCTTGTAAGCATCCTCCGAGCTATAAATTTTACTCCGAGTTTTTGATGTGGATTTGTAAGTGAGTTCCACTTCTCCAACTGTGTAATCAGCTTTCATAATCTATCTATAATTGAAATTTAAAGGGTTATTGATTGAGTGGATTTAACAAGAACAAACCCTAAACACAAATGAATTTCTTCGCTTGCATCTAAGGCTCGTTCTATGTCTTTCCCTAAATATTCAATCAAAGGAAGTTCGGAGCATTAGTGAGTAATTGGTCGGCTACGGGAATAGAGTTGTGAACATATACTCTGCCAACAGAAGATGTCTTTTTAATAGACGATGTGAGGTGATAGTGCAATTATTAAAGCATTCTTTTTTCTTCGACAAGTATGAGGGGGACTAAAAGAGGGGTGTAGTCGGACGGTGCGAAGCACCGGACGCTGCGCCGCCCGTTGCTTCAATTAGTGTTGGTTCAGTAGTTCATCTTTGAACTATCCAGCTTGACTTTTGCACCGTTCTTATTGCTACGCTTCGGATCGAAATAATCCTTGATGATAGCTTCGGACAACTTGCACATTGTGCCTTTCTTGCCGTCCCCATATCGGGAGTAGGTTATTCCGTAACAGTCCAACAGGTAAGAAATTCTATCAAGCACATTCTTTACGGGGATATATAAATCGTTACCCGTTTCGGCTTCAAATTCATGTCTCATGTCTAATAGGAACTCTCGGCTGAATCTCCGTTGCATGGATTCTTCTTGTTCGGTCTGTTCCAACAGCTTCTTGATTGTAGTCTTACTGTACTTCTGCTGTTCGATAACTTCTCGCCCCAATTTGAAGAACGCATTGATGAGCCATTCTTCCTCTACACATTTGGCTCGGAGAAGTTGCACGGCATTTTCATCTTCCTTGATGTTGCTTAAGACGGATACAATGAACTGCCATTTCTCTTTGGTCTTGGCTGCTTTGATTCTGTAAATGTCATCTTCACCGACTACTTCTTCTTCGGGCTGGAAGTCCACATTGAAATATCCCGTATCTTCGTATGCCTGTCTAAGCGCATCAGAGGAGAGGTAATATCTCTTAACCTGCTCGTCAAGTAACAGTTGCTCTATGGCGAACCTGTCAAATCCGTTTCGTTCGGGATTTAAGACTTCATTCAACCGTAATCGTTTTAAGTCCTTGTCGAAATTGGTCGGGTCGTCCGCATTCAGTCTTTCTTTTTGAACGGCACGGTAAGATTTAATCCTCGCTGTAATGTCCCTATAGATTTCTTCATCGGAATTAACTTTAAGTTCATTCGGAATTGAAGCGATAACCGTAAGCGAGTTATATCTCTTACCGTTTGGGAAGACGCGTCTGAATCTACCTTGACATTGGATGGCTTCGGTGAACGGATTGATTAGGGTGTGCTTCACATGATCGTAGTTCGACAACACCAGCACATCGCAAAGTTCTTTCAGATTGATGTCTATTGACGGGAAGAATCGAGAAGTAAACAAGTTTACTCTTTTTAGAGGAAGCTCCAGCCTGTCCGTACTGTGTTCCAAGAAACGGCTTTTTAATTCGTCGGCACTTTCCTTTGAACAGAATACCTTGTAGTCTTCCTCTTTTATTATTCCGTCATGCAGCAATGATTCCACGATGTTACATATACCCTCTGTTGTCTTATAGAAGACGCACACATGGGAGAACCGTTATCCAACAGTCTTTTTACTTCCTGCTTCACCCGACTGTAAAAGCTACGGGTCGTTATCAAAGTCATATCTTCCCGATAGTCATAGTCGGGCTTAATTTCCACCCACCTGAATTGGTGACGCAAGAACAGCGTTAAGGTGTACTTGCTTGGCTTTAACGGAGTGGCAGATACGAGAGCCTTTCCCTCGAACTTGAAGAACTCCTTCATCGGGGAAGATATGCTCCTACGGTAATCCGTGTCTTCCGTAATGTGGTCGGATTCATCGTACAAGTTGAAGAACTCCTTATAGATGTTCATCTTCAAATTCTTTGCCGCCTTCAAGACTTTGGTCTGAAACCCTTCGGGAGTGGTGATAATTTTCTTGTACTTGATATTGGAGTTGTTGAGGTAGGCGGTCAGTTTCTTAACGGTTACTTCCTTGAACACTCCTTGCACTTCGTCAAATGCCTGCACTTTGTTCTCCACCGCAGAACGATACGGCTCGATTACGATAGAATTTCTTGGACTTAACTTCGGGTTCAATTCCATGTAAGTAGCTCCCGTACCTGTCATTACCTTATTAATAATGGCATTGTTCGGCAGCATGGGGTAGCCTTGTCTTTTTAAGGCTTCGGATAAATACTCTCCCTTATGGATGTTCAGAACCTCCACTTCCAATGTCTTGTGCTTAGTGTCATTCATGGCTCATCGGATTTAGGGGGTAAGAAACTTGGAAGAACTGGTTATTATATGGGCGTGATGATTTTGTTACCCCACCCGAAGAATGGAGTTCAGACCCATATAAAGTTGTAAAACTCGTGAGCCGATTAAGACTTGTCGGGAGGACAAGTACCGATTGGTGGCTCAATCCAATTGCTCGGAATTTCAAATTCATTACCATAATTAGATGAATTTAGAAATTTAACAATTGGACTAAGGGGAATAAAAAAGCTCCTGCAACTAAGTTCTTCTTACGATTGGACATAATTCACCCTTACAAGGTACGAATGAATGTTCATCCAATAATAAGTTTCGGAAATCATTACTCCGAGAACTTAGTTGCAGAAGCCGCTACTTATGTAGTAGAAATTAATTGCTGACTGGCTTCTTGTAGAACGGTTGCCTTTCTTGGTTATCCGCTTGATAACTGCACTCTCACGTGAACCATTCTTAATAGGAGGCTTATTTAAGTCTTAGCCCGTATCTTCTACCTCTGTTGTAGAATTGGCACAAAGATATAACTTTTCATTCATATTGCAATGGTTTCAAAGTAAATTCTTCATGGCATTACCTATCTGTTCATTGTCGAAACTGTCGAGGTAAGTCTGAGTTATCTTCTCCGAGCTATGCCCTAAAGATTCACTGATAATAGCTGTTGAAACTCCTGCACGTTTGAGAACTGTCGCATACGAGTGTCGGGCAACGTATGTGGTCAAGGGTAATGGCAACTTCAATTTATCGCCAATATCTTTGAGGTACTTGTTTACCTTTGCCAACACCTTATGCAGCCTGTTTGCAATCTGTACTTCCGTCTTATGAAACGGTGAAAGTATCGGGAACAAGTAAGGCGAACGCTCGTTATTGTACTTGTGAATAATTTCAACAGCCTTATCCTGTAAGGGGATAATGATTTGCTTCTTGGTCTTCTTCCTGTAATAGGAAAGTTGATCGTCCACAATGTTGCTTCGTTCCAACATAGCCATATCAATAAAGTTGATTCCAGCTGTGAAGTAGGAGAACGTGAACAGGTCTATCGCCAAACATTCCATGTCAGATTTGCCTTTATAATTGATAACTCTTTGAATGTCCTGTTTGGATATTGCTCTCTTGGCTGTCTGCTGATTCACCTTTGACAACTTGTAGGAATTGAAAGGATATGCGGTGGTCTGCTTGGATTCAACAGCTTTATTGAACACAGCACGAAGATGTCTAAGGCGTGTGCCTATCGTATTGATGGCGTAATGGTTTGACTTCATCCACTGCTCATATTTTTTTAACCAAGCAACATCTATATCAGAGAATGGCATGTCAAGATGCTTGTTGAACTTGATAAAAGATGAGTAGGACACTTCAAACATTCCTGCATATCTGAGCCTGTTCTCATTTTTAAGTGCTTGAATATAGTTTAGAAATCCTTCTCCAACAGATACGAGGTGCTTGGATTGTAGGGTGTCTGTGGATTGGAGTAGGGTTGTAGCAGTAAACTCTACGTTATTGACTTTCTTATCCAAGATGATTCTTTGAAACTCGTTAATCTTCTCGTTTATGAGAATGAGCAATGCTTCATAGTTTGGACACTTGGGCTTGGGTAGGTTCTTCTTGAAGTCCCAATGTACAGGATTGACAGAGATTCCTAAGCTCTTGTACTTCTTCTTTCCATTCTTACAGATTCTCACCATAAGCGGTGATTCACCATTCTTTAAAACCTTTGATTTGTAACAGGTTACATTAACTGTCGCTTCCATTCTTGGTTTAACTCTCGGTTTAACTGAACCATGTAAACCAATGCAATTCAGGCATAAAAAAAGAGAGCTACTTTAGTGTAACTCTCTGATTTTTAAGTGATCCGCCTGGGGCTCGAACCCAGGACCCCAACATTAAAAGTGTTGTGCTCTACCTGCTGAGCTAGCGAATCAATCCTTTGCTATTGCCATTCTTCCGAATTGCGAGTGCAAAGGTATGGTTTATTTTTGTATTTGCAAACATTTCTAGAACTTTTTTCTAAAAAAATTGCGGGAAAAGTTTAATTAACTTGTAATCAAGATACAAAGAATAGAAAGTTCAGTAGTAGGTAACGATTTGGTAGCTGTGCAGAGTTCTTTGCATTTCTTCATGTTGCTCTGATAACTTGGTACAAATATACAAAATTGGGCTGAAAGCAGAAAATAAATAAGGAGATTTTTTGTTTGAGAAAGATTTGAGTATATAAAGGTACATACAAGAAATGAGAGGTACAAAAAACAAGTTATGTTATTATTTTTGCTATCTTTTTTAAACTGCTGATTTTTAACATTTTAATTCTTAGTGCAAGGTGCAGCTATATATATAAATATAGCTGCACCTTGCACTAAAGCCTAATCATTATTTCTTTTTATGCCTTGTGTCCAGCTTTGCATCCGTTTGGTTAATGCTTCTTTCAATGAATCCAAAAAAGGTGTCTTATTATTACGGATACGCATATCGCTGAATGTGCGTGAATGGTTAGAGTCCAATTCAATATTAAAAACGGTCTGGATATAGTCAAAGAGTTTTGCCAAAGGAATATCACCAAAGACTTTACGGCTATCCCATGCGTAGATTTGCTCGTAAAGTTCTGTTTTTGTCGCAACCCACGTGATACGGACGCGAGGTAAAGACTGCTCTAACCGGCGATTTTCCAATGCTTCAAGTTCCTTATTCAGATATACCATCAACATCTCGTTAGCTTTCAACCTGGCGACCTTGAAATCACAATTAGTAGAAAACATCGGATCACGTTCGTAATGGAACGATTCCAGATAAAGAGCCGTGTCAATACGTCCTCGCAAATAATAAATTGAATCCAAATGCGTCAAACCTGAACGGTAATAACGCACGAAATCCGAACGTTTTGTGTTGTAACGATTGATAGCCTTGATTTCATCAATCAGATAAGCCCGCTGTGAATCTACTCCTACCGGGCGATTCATTTCGATATTATAGACCTTACGATAGTAAAGCAATCGGTAGAACAAACGAGGTTTTATTTCTTTGAAGAACTCTATTTCTTCCGCTTCATCTTTGAATGTATAGGAACCAATAAACTCTTTTACCTGTTGAAAAGCATTAGCTAATACTTGTGAGGCTTCAAGAGACTTCTTCATAATATTCAAGTCTGCGGACTCGATTTTCTTCAATTTCTTTTCAATCTCTTTTTCGAGATTATGAACAAATGACAGCATAGTTATATGTAATTAAATTAATTCAAACAGAAGAAATGAAAGAAGACCCTAATTTGATTTTAATTAATCTATTTACTTGTGATTACAGTATTCTGTATCTTACGAAAAAGCGCCTTGTATTTTTACACACAAAGCGCTATTATACAAATGAATTAAAACTTTATTGGATAGCCTCGTCTTTTATAATCGTCAGAGACTTCAATGCGGCAGGAAAGCCGATGTAAGGCATACACTGGATAACGGCTGCCGTAATTTTTTCCGGGCTGTTACCGGCCTTCAAATTGGCGAGCAGATGAGAATGGAGTTGCGGTTCTGCTCCGATAACAGTCAGCACACAATAGGTCAGCAGTTCACGGGTCGCGTGTCGAGACCGCTACGGGTCTGGAAATCGCCGAAATGTACCTCCGTTAGAAAACGTGCGACTTTTTCACCCATATCTCCCGGTACATCTTTCAATGCCTCTTTCGTCCGGTCGCCATAAAGTGAGTCTTGGATTTCATGCCCTTTCTCGTAACGGTTTTCTTCGGTCACGGTAGCTTGTGATTCCAACGGCACTTTGATGCCTCGTTCCTTAAAAGCCTCGTTCACGGCTCCTAACGCATTCAGCACTTTCGGGAATCCGATAATCGGAGAACACTGGTAAATCGCTTCGCGTAATTCAATAGGTGTTACACCGACATTGAGTGCCGCCCCTGCATGACCTTTCAGTTGGGGTAACTGCTGCATGGTAGCAAGGCATACGCAGGTAATCATTTCACGGGTTTTGATGTCCAGATCTCCCGTGCGGAACACTTCGCCGAAAATATATTTTTGGAGTATGTCCATGATTTCGGGATCGGTTCCTTCTCCATTGAGAGCTTCGCCGCCAAACAAGGCGGTATAGTTCTTTTTGCATAGTTCTATTCTATCCATATCATCCGTTTTTTCGGTTGTTTGGGCTTTTGCCGAGAACGAAACGACGACCAGCAATAAGCCGAGAAATACTTTTTTCATTACTTTCAAATATTATTTGTTGAATAAATTGCGGGCATTTTCCGAGAAGAACCGTTCCGTATAAGGCGACAATTCCTTGTCCTCGGTAAATTGTTCACGCATACGTTGCAGGTTGCCAAGCAATACACCGTCCGGCATATAAGGATAATCCGAGCCGTAGAGAATGTGATCCGGCGAGGTGATTGTCAGTATCATTCTCACGATTTCGGGGCTTGCTCCTCCGGCAAGGTCATAGTACAGACGGGATAGATTACCGTCCCAGTCAATCGAGCCCATAAGTTCCTTTGCCTGCATAGCCGGATGGATAGCCTTCATACGGGGGATCGCCATCGCAAAAACGACCCACAATGAGGAACTATCATCTTGATGTTCGGATAGCGTACCAACACGTTACGGGAAATCATATTGACAACAGCACGGGTCGTTTCAGCCGGATATTCATAGACCGCAAGCGGGGCGGTGGCTATAATGCCGTCATTGACCGGCGTGGGCTTGTGCGGGTGAATGATTACGACAACATTCCTGCGGTTCAAGACCTCCATCAACGGGTCGAGTGCTTCATCCCCGACATATTGTCCCCGGCTGTTCGTGGCCAGCTTGACGCCATCCGCTCCAAGTGTGTCGAGTGCATAAATCGCCTCTTCGATAGCCGCCTCCACATCGGGCAATGGCAATGCCGCGCAAAACTTGAATTTCCCCGGATAGGTCTCTTTCAGTCGGGCACAATACTCGTTGTACTCCCGAATAATCCGTCGGCTCTCCTGCGTATCTCCGAACCACGGTTGCGGAGCGGGCATCGTCAAAACGGAATATTCGATTCCCGCTTTGCGCATGAAAGCGATATGCGATTCCACATCCCACGCGGGAAGCGGAAAGGTCTCCTCCATCGCGGCATCATGTTTTTCCAGCACCGCCATATAGCCGGGCAATATGTTATGGCAATGCACGTCGATAGTCTGTTGTGCCCCGGCCTGCCTCATAAAGAGTATGGACATGACGATATACAGAATGAATCCCTTTCCCATACCCGTTACTTTTTGTCGTTTACATTGGCGAGCCACTCCGCAAATTGCGCTTTCGCCAGTTTCCCGTTCAAGAGTTTTCCCGTACACCAGTCGATTCCGGGATACGCTTTACGAAGATTCTTCTCGCAGTTAGCGATACCGCTGCCACCCGAAGTGGCAAAGGGCACGACCTTCTTTCCCGAAAAATCACAGCTCTCCATAAACGTATTGATTATTGTAGGGGCAATGTACCACCAGACGGGGAAACCAACGAATACCACGTCATATTTACCCATATCGGGCATACGGCCTGCTATACGGGGACGAGAGGATGGATCGCGCATCTCCACGGAACTGCGGCTCGCTCGGTCGTTCCAGTTCAAATCTTCTGCCGTATAGGGCTTTTCCGGTACTATTTCGTACAAATCCGCATTTGTCGCCACTGCCAATTCCTCGGCAGCCTTTCTCGTCGTACCGCTACAAGAGAAATAGGCGACCAAAATATTTCGACTATCCATATTCTTTATTCATGTGAGCGTGTCAGATCATCGGCATTTCCCACGAGCCTCTCGTATCGACACCGGTATTTTCGGCTACATTTTCCAAACTTTGTATTTCGTCAGCAGTCAAGGAAACTTTTGTCGCTTGCAAGGCATCCTGTACTTGCGAGGGTTTCGTCACGCCGATAATCGGTGTCGTGCCTTTCGCTATCGCCCATGCCAAAGCGACTTGTGCCGGCGTAATACCGTACTTATCGCCGACTGTACGCATTACGGCAACGAGTTTCTCGATTTGCGGTAACAGCGGATTGTAGGTGTCGCCCCGCTGGCTGCCGACGGGCAGTGGGTGCGTGGTATCGTATTTCCCGCTCAACGCTCCTTGCTCCAATACCATGTAGGCCCAGAAGTCGATACCGTTCTCCTTGCAATAGTCCAAAATACCGGCTTTCTCCGATGAACGGTAGAGCAAGCTGTAATGGTTCTGCACGGCAGAGATATGCACTCCTTCTTTCGAGAGAATCTCCTCCGCACGTTTGATTTGCGCGAGGTTATGGTTGGAAACACCGATTCGCTTTACCTTGCCGCTTTTTACCAACGGGATAAGGTAAGGCGTCCATTTCTCCACGTCGGCCGGGTTGTGTATCCAGTAGATGTCGATGTAATCGGTGGCGAAGCGTTCGAGGCTTCCTGCCAGCATATCCGCTACCGGGTTCTCCGTGTCGCCCGCAATCTGTGGCGTAAACTTGGTCGAGATAAACACATCTTCCCGCTTGCAGCTCTTCGTAAATGATGAAAGCAGCGTTTCCGAAGCTCCCATGCCGTACACCACGGCGGAATCCCACAGGTTCAGCCGTTTGCCATCGCCTCGTCGAATACGGGTTTCAGTTCTTCTACTCCGAGATTGTTCCCGAATACTTGGTCGCCTCCGGCAAATCCTGCACCCCACGACCATGTTCCTAATGCTATTGACGGTTGATTTTTCATTTTATATTCCTCCTTTGATTTTAATTGTTATTTGGTTGATTTAACGTATGAAGTTTGTCATCGTATGTTGCTCATGGACAGGAAATCCGATTCCGTGTTCACGACCCAGCGCGATACATTTCAGCAGCCATGCCATGTTCCGCGCAAGGGTGCGCATGGTTTGCAGCCCTTCCGTATCCCGGTGAATCTCCTCCGGCGTATTCCCGTGTACTATATTCCAATACTGCGACGGCACGATGGCATATTGCAGTCCGTCATGTATTTGTTCATCTGGTCGAGTGCTGCTGTCGCACCGCTGCGGCGACAGGTGGCTATCGCTGCGGCAGGTTTGCCGGCAAAGTGGTCGCCGTTGAACTCGTCGATGAAAAATACCCGATCCAGAAACGAAGTCATCGCACCGCTCGCCGCCGCGTAATGGACGGGCGTGCCGAACACGAACCCGTCGTAATCGTCCATCATTTTCACGAACTCATTGACCTTGTCATTGCGGAAACAGCTCCGTTTGCCCACACACGCCCCACATCCGATACACCCGGCTACGGCTGGTTGCCGACCCAGAATGTGGTGGAATCTATGCCTTCACTCTTCAGCGTATCGGCAATTTCGGATAAGGCGGTAGATACACACCCGTCCTTGTGCGGGCTGCCGTTTACCAATAATACTTTAAGCGTCTCCATCCGGCCTCCTTGTTACTTATTCATGTCAGGCAAAAGAACACCTCCGACACCTACATTCTCCGGTTCGTTCTCCTTGATGAATACAAAGATGGCCTGCTGGGGCAGTCCGGTAAGGCGGGAAGTAGATTCCGTAATTTCTTTTACTAATTGAGCTTTCTTCTCCTTGCTCATTTTTACCAATTCCATTGTTATCGACGGCATGATTTTTCTGATTTTATTTGTTCAACTTAAATTTTACTTGTCTGTAATCGGGTACTTATTTAACTTGCTCCTCACGGTATTTTTTACCGGGCAGGGTACATTTACCGATCATTTCGCCTGTTTTCAGGTAAGAGTAGGTAGGCATCTCGAAGAGAACGGGCTTCAGTTTGTTGTAGTCCACCTTATCGTTCTCGTTGAGCATAGCCTCCTCCACATACGTGTCGGAGATTTTGCAAATGAAATTGTCGAACGTCTCCGTCTCGTAATTGTCCACGACTTCGCACTCCATTACCAACGGGCTGTCCTCGATAACGGGAGTGCCCGCCTCGCCGGGATACCATGCGAAAACCTGCGATTTATCGACTTTTGCTCCGCTTGTGATTCCCACATAATCCGCACGGGGGAGCAGAGCCTCGTCCACGACATTTACCGAAAGACGCCCGGTCGTTTTCACGCCTTGATTGGTATGATGCGCCTTGTGCAGACTTACCATGATACGGTCATGACCGATAATTCCGACATGGCCGGCCAGCAGCCATGCGGGTTTGTTCTCTATCATCGTCCCCACAACGACTGCCGGTGTGGGATAAAGGGCCAATACCGACCCGACATTCTTTTTCATATTTCTTTCTTTTAATATTACTCTGTTTTTGAATACATTGCAAAGATACCGCACGTCTTGGAGAATCGCTGTATATATATTACGGATGAAAGTAACAGTATTACGGAACGTACAAATCATGTTTATCTAAACAATTACAGCGTAAACCTGACGACTTACGCTGTAATTGTTTCACATGGGTATATCCATATTATTTCACGGCTTCGGCATACTCTTCGTCCGTTACCGGATCGAACCATGCATTGCTGTTGGTCTGTGGATTACATTCGATAGCCAGATGAGAAAACCAACTGTCGGGGGCTGCTCCATGCCAATGCACCACGTCCGGAGCGATCTCGACGACATCGCCTGCTTTGAGCCGACGGGCCGGTTTTCCCTTTTCCTGATAGTATCCCTCGCCTCCGACACAGATGAGAAGTTGCCCTCCGTGTGGCTATGCCAGTTGTTGCGGCATCCCGGCTCGAAAGTCACGTTCGATACCGGTACATTAAGTTCCTTCATTGAGGTCAGCGGAGCCAGCCATGACCGGCCACTGAAATATTGTTCGTATGCGACATTGGATTTTCCCGTGGGGAATGCACTGATTTCAGGTACTTCTGTTTTCATATTTTCAGCATTGTTACAACCGGCAGCCAATATAGTAACTGTTACGGCTACAAATAATTGTAAGATTTTCATATTTCTGTTTTACTTATTATTCATTGTACTCATATCGATCACATAGCGGAATTTGACTTTTCCATCCAGAACATTTTGATAGGCTTTGTCTATCTCGTTCCCGTTCGCGCTGATAATCTCCACTTCGGGATAGATATTGTGCGCAATGGAGTAGTCCAACATTTCCTGCGTTTCCTTGATGCCGCCGATGAATGAACCGTACACCTTACGGTTCGGTGCGACAAATGCCATAGACGCAATATTCAGGTTTGAATTTCCCGGAAGACCTACGATTGCCATTTCTCCACCTTTCTTCAACATATTGACGTACATCAACGGGCTGTAATCGGCAGGAATGGTACTGATAATGAAATCCAAAGAATTATTCAGTCCTTTCAATTCTTCGGGATTGGTTACATTCACATAACGGGAAGCCCCCATTCGGCTCGCATCTTTTCGCTTCTCTTCCGTAATATCGAACACCGTAACTTCAGCTCCCATTTGCACCGCATATTGTACTGCCATGTGTCCCAATCCTCCGAATCCTGCGACACCGACTTTATCGCCTTTTTTTACATTACTGAAATGTATGGGAGACCAAGTAGTGATACCCGCGCATAAAAGCGGAGCCACACGTTTCATATCGGCATCGGCAGATACTTTCAAGACAAAATCCTCTGATACCACAATTCTGTTGGAATATCCTCCCATTGTAATTTCGTTCTCATGGAAGCGGTCGGGAAAGCCATAGGTATAAACCGCTCCTTCTTCGCAGGCTTGTTCCATATCGGCCTCACAACCGGCGCAGTGTCCGCATGAATTTACCATACAGCCCACTCCGGCATAATCGCCGACCTTGAATTTTGTTACATTGTTTCCGGTCTGTATCACCCGTCCTACAATTTCATGTCCCGGAACCATCGGATAACGAGATTCTCCATGTTCCGACCAGACAGAATGCAGGTCGCTATGGCAAATGCCGGCATATAAGATTTCAATCAATACATCATTATCACCGACCGCATGGCGTGTAAATTCATAGGGATGAAAATGTCCCTCTTTAGAATCTACGGCAAAACCTTTTGCCGGAATCCGTCCCTCCTGCGCCCATCCCATATTGGAGAGCAGCAGGCATATCGTTAGTAAGCCAAATACTTTTTTCATATCCTATCTTGATTGTTCTCTTGTAACTCCAATTTCAGATAACCATTCCGCTACACGGCTTTCCGCTTGGGAAAGAGTCCCCGATGTCAGTAACAGGCTTTCCGTATAAGTCGCGTCGGGACAATGTTTCCGGGCGTCACTGACCGAAGTCGATATTCCGCTGCTTCCACTGGTTGCAAACAATGCGATGCGCTTGCCTGCAAGTTTTGCCGCGTGTTCATGCAAGAAGGTCTGCATCGGCGTTGCCATGTGGCTATACCAGATAGGATAACCGATAAAAATAATGTCATACTCCTCGAAACTCTCGACCGAGGTTTTCACCGGCGGAAAATTTCCTGCCTCGATAGCCGCTTGTTCCTGCTGCGAACGCTCCAACATGGCATTGTAATCCGTGTCGTAGGGTGTTTCGGGCTCCACTTCGATAAAATCGCAGCCGAGTGCCGTTCCGATTCGCTGCGCCACACCTTCCGTATTGCTCGTGCGTGAACAGTAAAGCACCAGATAACGCCCGTCATTATCCGGTGTTTCATCTTCATCATTATCGTTTCCCGGTGTTTCGGGTTGTTCGGTGGCAGAGCTTCCGGTTCGATAGGATCTCCGCTACAAGCTGTCGCTGTCAAAGCGAGCAGCAGAAAAGGGAAAAATAGTAACTTTCTCATCGTTCTAAAAATTAAATGTTCATATTATTTTGATTTCTCTGCGGCAAAGGTAGGGCGTTTCGACTGCTCCCGCTGTATCCCAATTACGGATTGAAGTAACAGTATTACGGATTATAAAATCGGGATATAAAACACTTGTAATGAATAGGATGCAGTCGAAACGACTGTTCTGTATACATATTACGGATATTTGTAACCGTATTCCGGTTTTCACATCGGAAGGTGTCGAATATTTATATGGAATCCTTATTTTTGCACAAAACAAAATGATAATTGCTATGGAAGAAGTAATAAAGGTCGATACAATCGATCAATATAATAAGTTATTCGGGTTGGAAACTTTGCATCCTTTGGTTGCCGTTGTCGATTTATCGAAAGCTCCGGTATGGCCGGAACATTTCCGGTTCAATTATGGTGTTTATTGTATTTATCTGAAAGATGCAAAGTGCGGGACAATCCGTTACGGACGTCAGACTTACGACTATCAGGAGGGAAGTGTTATCGCTTTCGCTCCCGGACAAATAGCCAATGTCGATATGGAACGGGGTATGAAACCTTCGGGATTGGGATTGCTTTTTCATCCCGACTTGATTCGGGGAACGGCTTTAGGGCGCGAAATCAAACAATATTCGTTTTTTTCCTACGACTCGAACGAAGCACTCCATCTTTCCGAGCGGGAACGCACTATTTTCACGGATTGCTCGATAAGATCGGTCTTGAGTTGGAACACTCCATCGACAAGCACTCCAAACGGTTGATTGCAACCAATATCGAATTGCTGCTTGATTACTGTATGCGGTTCTATGACCGACAGTTCGAGACCCGTTCAACGGTAAACCACGATATACTGGTACGGTTCGAGCGTCTGATGGACGAGTATTTCCAAGATGAACGCTTGCGGCAAAACGGATTGCCGTCAGTCAAATATTTTGCGGACAAGGTTTGTTTGTCACCCAATTATTTCGGGGATTTGGTAAAAAAAGAATCAGGTAAGACAGCACAGGAGTATATTCAGGATAAAATCATAGATGTCGCCAAAGAGCAGATCTTAGGAACAAACAAAACGATCAGCGAAATCGCGTTCGACATGGGATTCCAATACTCCCAGCATTTCAATCGCGTATTCAAGCGGAGCGTGGGATACACTCCGGCAGAATATCGGAGGATGCAGGCATAATCATGGGAATGACTTTGGATATGGTTAGTATGGAAACGATTGATTTATTCAATCGTTTTTTCAAAATAGACGGTACGCTTCATCCGCACGTAAGCGTTATGGATATTACCCCACAACGGGAGTATATGTGTATTCCATTGCGGATAGGATTCTATGCGATCGCTCTTACTGCATACCGACAGGAACATATTGTGTATGGGAGAACGAATTGCGATTATTCAGACGGTACGTTACTCTTTTTTGCACCCGGAGATGTTTTTCATATTGACCATCCGGACTTCTTATCGAATATCACATTATTAGTATTTCACAAAGATTTGATTGAAGGTTTGTCTCTCGGACTGCATATCGGAGACTACTCTTTTTTCGATTATTATAAACAAGAAGCCTTGCATGTGTCCTGCCGGGAGAAAACTCTCATTTTGCAGCGCTTTGAAGATATACAAAATGAACTTGGCCGGCCTATCGACAGGCATAGCCGGGTACTATTGTGCAAAAACATAGAATTGCTACTGGATCATTGCGTGCGTTTTTATGAACGGCAATTCATTCTTCGGGAAGATGAGATTCGGCATATATTGCAGAAATCCGATAAAATGCTGGATGAATATTTCGAGGAGAAGAGAACTCCGCGATTGGGACTTCCCACGGCTGCCTATTGTGCGGAGCAATTCGGATATTCCCAAGCATATTTACTCGATGGGCTGAAATTTTGTACCGGAAAAACATGGCACGAATATACACAAGCCAAACGAATAAGTATTGCCAAACGATGGTTGCAGGAGGAGCATCGGACAATTCCTCAAATAACAAAAGACTTAGGATTCTCATCCGCAAAATACTTTTGCCGTTTATTCAAGGAGGTTGTGGGATATGGACCGGATGAAATATTGAATTGATAGGTATCATAAATTACAAATGGAGCTATTGGAAATTTTCCAATAGCTCCATTTGTATTGAAGTTGAAAGCCTATATAAATTCTCTTCTACCAATCGGGAATAATTGATTCCCCTGATATTGTTCCTATCCGAAAACTTGTTGTTATTTCAGATTGCGGTTGAAGAACAGTTCAATCTTGTCGAACGGGATTACTTGTAGGTTGTCATACAAATCCACATGGTTAGCTCCGTGAATTATCAATAACTCCTTATTGTCGCCTTTCAACTTTTTGAAAGCATCCTCACTGAAGTAACGGGAATGGGCCTTTTCTCCGTGAATTATCAGCACCGCACTACGAATCTCGTCACTATATGACAGCAAAGGCATATTGATAAATGAAAGCGAGGAAGTCTTGTTCCAACCGTTGTTGGAGTTAAGCGAACGTTTATGGTAGCCGCGTTCGGTCTTATAATAACTATGATAGTCTTTCACGAATTGCGGAGCGTCGTCTGGTAATGGGTCGATTACTCCTCCGGCGAGAGCATACGAACCATTGCGGTAGTCCTCGGTACGCTGGGAATTGAGTTGCTTGCGCAGCTCGTAGCGAGCATCGGTATTCATTATGTCATTGTAACCATTGGCATTTACACGGCTCATATCATACATAGTGGCCGTTACCGTTGCTTTAATTCGGGTATCGATGGCCGCCGCATTAAGAGCCATGCCACCCCAACCGCAAATACCAAGGATGCCTATACGCTCCGCATCCACATCATCACGGGTGGCAAGATAATCCACCGCCGCACTGAAATCTTCCGTATTGATATCCGGTGAAGCGACATAACGAGGGTTGCCGCTACTTTCCCCGGTATAGGACGGGTCGAAAGCAATCGTCAGAAATCCTCTCTCTGCCAGCGTTTGAGCATACAGCCCCGAAGATTGTTCCTTTACCGCACCGAACGGGCCGCTGACGGCGATTGCCGGCAGTTTACTTTCAGCGTTTTTGGGGATATACAGGTCGGCGGCAAGCGTGATGCCGTAACGGTTGTGAAAGGTTACTTTCGAGTGACGTACTTTATCGCTTAAGGGAAACGTCTTGTCCCATTCTTGAGTTAGGTTCAAATTCTTTTCCATATTCTTGCTATTTGAATGATTGTCTGCCGCAGACAGATTACCCGTGCCGCAAAGGCATATTGCTATTGCCATGCATAAGGTTCTTACCGAAGTTTTCATGTGCGTGAGTATTAAGTTCCATTGGATAATTGATATTTCATAATTCTTTATATTTCATTGATTCCCTTCTGGGAATGTTACAAAATTCGTCATTTTTATCTTGCCCATTTGTAGACAAATTACGGATATTGATCTCTGATTATTACCTTAATTACAGATTTTACATAGATTGCAGGGGAAAATGCGGTCGTGAGTGGTAATCCGGCTAAAGTGATTAAACGTATATAATCCACCAATCTATTCAAAAAGGGGACAAGATACCAACACTGACATTGGTATCTCGTTTCCTTTACTCTTTATCGAGATTATAAATTCTATCTTCAACATTAGAGCGTTTCGAGTAGTTTAAATAAGATGTTCAGTATGTGCTACCGATACATTTTTTGTTGCTCGATAAGTTCCGGTGTGGTACGGTTGCTATAACTTACGCCGCAGGTATAAATACTGCCGCCATATTCCATTTGTGTCAGTCGGCAGGTTGTTTTGTAGATTACCTATCGGAGATATGCAAAAAGGTAAGCGGTGAACCTGTCACTTATTGGATTGACCGCTTTACCCTTAAAGAGATTACCCGCTTGCTGCGACAAAAAGAACTTTCCTTGACAACGATTTCCGGGAGGCTTAATTTCTCCTCTGTTTCTTATTTCAGTAGGTATGTACAAAAGAGGCTGAAGATAACACCATTGGAATATAAGAATAATTTTTAATTCAAGAATAATAACATGTCGATAAAATATATGATATATTTTATACAAAATTTCTGTATAATAATAACTTATATATAAATATACCATAGTCGGTATTCACTTGAATAATGTTCAAAATAAAGCTAATTTGCCCCGTTTTTCTCTATTCAGAAGAAAAACGGGTATTTTATTTTGATTCAACAGGTAAATAATCGCACTTTATCTCCTATTAATATCCCATGTCTACCTGAATGAAAAAATACCGAGTATAGGATTAATCTTTGAGAAATGTTATTCAGTTATAGTCCAAGATAACTTGCTATTTATCAGCATGTAATACATACTGGAAATATAGTTGTACCGACCTCGTTTTTAGCTATCCATATAACCCCGAACTTTGCAAAAGATAAAAATGAGGAAATATATGGAAGTTATCACGATTGAAAGCAAGGCGTATTCCTTGCTAATGGAAAAGCTGGACAAAATAACAGCTTATGTGGAAGAAACCCGATTATGTGAAGAAGCGCATAAATGTCGGGACGAAGAACTCAAGACTGATGGGCGTAAACGAAGTACCAAATGGATGACAAATAAAGAAGCGTGCGAAGTGTTGGAGATCAGTCCCCGTACTTTGCAACGTTACCGTACCAACCGGATTGTCTCTTATTCAATAATAGGCAAACAGATCCGATACCCTCGCAAGGAAATTGAACATTTCCGGGATAGATGGATGGTGGAGACACCTGATACAAAAATTGACCGAATGATAGCAGAACATCCTTACACACTTCCAAAAGTAAGAACTATGGTAAAAAAAGAAGAAATACTGGTGAGAACGAATAACGGGTTGGATGTATTTCGACATTATTTGCCTATAAAATGGCGGGTTGGCAGAAACTTCCTTAACCCCCTATACGAAGATCATAAGGCTTCTTGTAATGTTTACTATGACGCAGAAGCGGAACTTATCGGATGAAAGACTTTGGGAACGCCGACTACTCCGGTGATTGTTTCTTCCTTGTAGCCAAACTGAAAGGCCTGGATTGCAGAAATGCCGCTGATTTCGTGGAGGTGTTGGAAACAATCGACCGGGAGCTTTGCCTCGGTATTGCAGATAATATCTCTGTTGAAAAGACAGAATATTATCCCAGAATATCACAAAGCAGGAAAACTCCAATCGAAACCGGGAAAACAGAGAATGTGAGTGAGAAAGATACAGGGAACACAACGGATAGTGATTGGAAAACCACACCGTATCACATGACAGACAAACCGTTCACGGATAAAGAACTGGCATACTGGAGTGCATCCGGCATCACGAAAGACGTGTTACTGCGTTATAACGTGGTATCATTGGCAGAGTATCAGAGTGAAACAAGAGAAGGCAAGACATTTGGATTTAGTTCCACCCCTGTTGAACCGATGTTCGGTTACAAAGGGAAATGGGGCATGAAGGTGTACCGTCCTAAATCCGACACACGTTTCGTGTATGGCGGACATACAGGCCATAATTATTGTTTCGGTCTGGAACAATTACCCTCGAAAGGTGATCTTCTTTTCATTACCGGGGGAGAAAAAGATGTAATGACATTGGCTGCACACGGTTTTTTTGCCATCTGCTTCAATTCGGAAACATCACTTATCCCGCCGAAGATCTTGCGTAAGTTAGTCTATCGCTTCAAACATATCGTATTACTCTATGACACGGATAAAACGGGGCTGGAAAGTTCAGAGAAGCACATGAAGCAGTTATCAGAGTATGGACTAAAGCGGCTGGTACTGCACTTACGGGAGAAAAAGAGGAAAAGGACGTGACCGATTATTTCCGTACCGGTCATACAAGAGAGGAGCTCATGGGATTGTTCCTAAAACTTTTAGACACGCTGTATGGTGACACGATGGCCGTACTGAATCATGCGAGATAGATTATGATCATCCACCCAAGCAGGCTATAAGCATCATAACTGCCGGGGACGTACCGCTCGGCACGGAAGAGAACATTCTTTGCATCACGGGCGGTGAAGGAACGGGTAAAAGCAATTATACTTCCGCACTTATAGCCGGAGCGATACAGGAAAGTGAAACGGATATAGATATTCTGGGAGTAAAAGTAGAACCTAACCGCAAGGGGCGTGCGGTATTGCTGTATGACACGGAGCAAAGCGAACAGCAGCTTTACAAAAACGTGGGACGACTGCTTCGAAGAGCCGGTAAGGAACGTATGCCATCCTATCTGCACGCCTATTGCCTGACCGGCATGTCAAGAAATGAACGACTGACCGCTATCGTACAGAGTATGGATAAGTACCATTACCTGCATGGTGGAATTTACCTGGTTGTGATTGACGGTATAGCGGATCTTATACGATGTGCCAATGACGAGGCGGAAAGTGTCGCGTTGATAGACGAGATTTACAGGTTGGCCGGAATTTATCGTACATGTATCGCCGCCGTGGTACATTTTGTACCGAACGGGTTGAAATTACGAGGGCATCTGGCAGCGAGTTGCAGCGCAAATCAGCCGCCATACTCTCGATAGAGAAGGACGAGAACCCGGAAATATCCGTGGTGAAGACATTAAAGGTCCGGGACGGTAGCCCGCTGGATATTCCACTGATGCAGTTCAAGTGGGATAAACAGAAAAATATGCCGGTCTATGTCGGTGAAAAACCGAGAGCGGAGAAGGAAAAACGCAAGGAAAGGGAGCTGGCAGAGATGGCACGGGAGGCTTTTTCCCGACAAAAAAAATATGGCTATATAGAACTCTGCGAGTTGATACAGGAAACATTGGAAGTGAAGGAACGCACGGCTAAAGGCTATATCCGCTATATGCGGGAAAAGGAAATCATAGAGAAGGAGGGCGAATATTATGTATGCAGACCGGGACGAATTTGAAGGCTGGATGGTACGGATCATGGAACGGTTCGACATTACAGAAAAATTGCTGGAAAGGGTGCTAAAGAAAAACAGCACGCTGGATGGTGACGAGCTTCTTGACAACCAGGATTTGTGCCTGCTTCTAAAAGTCGGCATACGAACATTGCAACGCTATCGTGCCATCGGGGTGCTGCCTTATTTCACAATAAGCGGAAAAGTCTTCTACCGGGCAAAAGACGTGCACGAGTTTATCAGTAACCGGCTTGAAGCGGTGACTGATAAGAAGACAAAAAAGGAGAAAAAGAAAGAATGAAAAAGTCACCATACCCTTTGTCTTTTTAGCTTCTATATTCATAATCTTTACGTGGAAAGCCCCGTCTGGTCGTGAGATCGGGCGGGGCTATTGTTTTGTTATTCGGCAAGTTTGCTTATATTTGCAATATGATTGCACGAACAGCTCAATCCGATGCTGTTGCCGCTTTCTAAAAAATAGATAATTCATTCTCCACTTGAAAACAGGTGGGGTTGATATACAATATTGTACGTTCGCTAAACGTCTTGACACAAAAGACTGGTAATTTTTTGATAAACTGGACGAATGGCGCAATGCACATGCTGTATGCACATACGGCGTGGGCTTGCCTATTCAGTTTACCGGTATACCAGTGCCTTGTGTCAGAATAGCGTGAGTTCACGCCATTCTTTTAGAGATACAGAGCGGATATAACCGATAAAAAGATGAAAAATGAAACGAATTATCTTGTACGTGTACCAATCTATTGACGGTTGTCCCATTTCTGCGGACAAAGAGCTTGATGCAGCGATAAATTCTTCCCACTGCGTGTTGACCGATGAAGAAACCTATCTGCGTATTTTCTTAAATCATCTGGGGTGGTCAATCCAATCAAAAGATACTTTTGTCGTGTCAGACAAACATATAAACCCGATGGAGGCAGGACGTGTATTCCCTTCCAAAGTGGATGATGTCAGGAAGATGAAAGATGAAGGAAGCGGCGTGATGATTGCATACGGGGAGGAAATCGGAGCTTTACTTTTAAATCACGAGTTGGTGGATGAAATAGTAGTAACCATCACGCCGCAATTTGTCGGCGGTGATGAGAAAGCACTCTCGTGCGGGTTGAGTGACGGTAAACCGTGGCATATCGAATCGAACGATTTATTGGCAAACGGAAAAGTACGGACTGTATATAAAATGCGCAACTAACTGTCGCGCATTTTATACTATTGATGAATTGTCTTTAGAATTAATTCCTTCAGTTGTTGTTCCGTCGGCAGTTGCAGCTTGTACTTGGAAACAAATATCTGTTCGTCCAATCCGGCAGTGGTATATTGTACCAGCGCGTCGTTCTTGTCCGTTACCAGCAGGATACCTATCGGCGGGTTGTCGTCCGGTTCCATTATCTCGGCTTTGTAATAGTTCAGGTAAGAATAAAGCTGTGATACATGGGCATGGTTGAAAGGAGAAATCTTAACTTCCAAAAGGATATGGGCTTTCAGAATACGGTGGTAAAAGACCATATCAATGAAATAGAACTCGTCACCGATAAGGATGCGCTTTTGTCTGGCTTCAAAACAGAAACCATTTCCAAGTTCGATAATAAAGTCCCGCAGATGGTCAAGTAGCAGGCTTTCAAGTTCATTTTCTTTAAGCGGCAAGGCTCGTTGTCGCGGAATATCCAAAAACTCGAAGAAGTAATCATCCTTGACGGCATCAGTGACGGTCTGGGGATGTATTTTCTGCTGAATGGCGGCAAGTGCGTCCTCCATGTTGCCGGAGAGTCCGACACGTTCATAACTTAAAGTTCCGATTTGTCGCCGTAATTCACGGACGGAAAGCCCGGTCTGGATAGTAAGCATTTCGTAATACATCCGTTTAATCGGGTTATCTATTTTCATCAGCTCCGTAAAGTGTGCGAATGATATTGAACTGATTAGTTTTTCTATCGGTATTTCATTGTTATTATATTGTATATTAAAACTTTGCAATTTAGGCAACAGTGTTGCATAAATTTGTTCTTCTTTTTGCTTTTCTAATTTAGGCAACAGCGTTGCATAAATCGAGGAAGTAAATATTTTCTCAACCAGGGCACTGAATTGGGGATAAACAGCATAAAACATTCTCGAACGCTGAAACAAAGTAACATTCAGTCCTTTTTGGTTTATCCGTTGTTCCAGCTTTTTCAGAAGTTGTTCTCCATATTGCGCGCGGTCTTCCCCGTTCTGTTCAAATTCCACGATATAAAATCCCATAAGCCAGTTGCGTACACTCTGACATTGGTTCACGGCTTTGACCGCACTATGTTGTAGCTGTTGGTGCGTGTTGGTTATAATGATTACTAATTGCTCAAAATTCATATTATATTCTATTTTATGGATTGGTAAAACTGTTCAGGAATTTCCCGAATACCGGTCACAGAGAAAGGAGGATTCACTTTTCTCCGTGACCGGTTTGTAAATACAGCTATTACGGGATTAAGGGTACAGTATTTTAAAATCCCGCAAGCCACCATCCACGAGCCTGTTCCGGTCAAGCCAACGGAAAATTTCAGTAGCGGACTGACTTCCGAAATTACGGACACAATACAGATGGGTAAAACGATACCTTTTCAAGTGGATCAGCAAATGTTCTGTCGTGAAAATGCTAAGCTCCCGGCAAGCCTTGACAATACGAAGCGAAAAGCCAAGCCTGTCCAATGGGGTATTCAGCAATTCACTATGCTTGCCCGGTCTGCCCCGTTTCTTTTTCTGTTGCATATCATCGTAGATAGTAGCTACCCGGTTGCGCTCGAAAAGGGCAAAAAGGAGGTACAGTCAATCATCAGGACATTATCAAAACGGGCATAGGCAACGTGGTTGCCATTCATCCAGAGAGTAACGCGTTGCACGTCCGTTCCGCAAAGACGGGCAGCCTCTTCCACGGACAGCCAACCGTTCATCGTCTGTCCCCCTTTCCTTTGGACTTGGGCGGAAAGTCGTACACGATACGAAAATCCTTATCAAAGGTAACTTGGGCGTCAAATGTCTTGCCGTCCCTGTTTTTGAAGCCTTTGATAAGGGATGTCCTGCCTTTGGTAACAAGGTCGGAAATCTGGCTGTCGGTAAGTGTCTTTTCTCCCTTATTACGAAAAACAGTAAGGGAGCAGTCCACGTTGCTGCACTTGGCTACTTTGGGATAGAAAAGGATACGTCCGGCTTTACATTTGGGGCAAGGTATCTGTTTTTCATCCGTCACGGATACCTGCACTTGCAGGAGTTCCTCGGTGATCTGGGCGGCATAGACTTCGATGCCCTTGCGGAAGGTGGCAGCATCCATTTCTCCTGTTTCAATACGTGCAAGGGCAGTTTCCCACTGCCCGGTCATTTCGACATCGGCAATCTTCTTGTTCTTGACGGTGTGGTACACGGCAAGTCCTTTCTCTGTCGGGACGAGGTTCTTCTTCTCCCGGCGCACGTAGTCACGGGAAAACAGGGTTTCAATGATGGAAGCACGAGTAGCCGGCGTACCGATACCGATGTCTTTCAAGCTGTCCCGGAGTTCGGCTTCATCCAAAGCCCTGCCGCAACTCTCCATTGCTGAAAGTAGGCTGCTTTCCGTGTGCAGGGGGTTAGGTTTGGTCTGTTTCTCCAATGGTTCGGCAGAATCAAGGGGAAAAGTTTCACCAGACTTCAAAACGGGAATAGCGGCAGGTGCTTCCTCCTCGTCCTGTTCACCACGGACAGCACGCCATCCGGCAGACTTGACAACCGTCCCCTTGACGGTGAAGTCACTTTCACCAGCCGTCAGGCGGACGGTAGTAACATCCTTTATCGAGCGGGCAGAGAAGGATTCGAGCAGACGGGCTGCCACCATGTCGTACACTTTACGCTCGTCACCGGACAACTCACCGGGGAGACACTCGGTAATAATGAGAGCGTGGTGGTCGGTTACTTTTCCGGCATCCACGCTGCGGCGGTTAAGTGTAGCCCCTTTTAAAACGACAGCATGGGCGGCGAGAGTCGGGTACTGTTCCAAAAGAGCGATGCGGGAAGGTATCTCGTCGAACACGTCGTCAGAGATATAGCGGGAACCGGTACGGGGATAGCTCAATACTTTCGCCTCGTATAACGATTGGGCGATGGAGAGTGTTTTGTCGGCTGAAAAACCGAGTTTGGTATTTGCCTCTTTCTGCAAGGTAGTCAGGTCGTAGAGCAGCGGCGGCTCTTGGCAGACCTCTTTGCACTGCACGTCCGTAACCGCGACTACACCCGTGGCGATCACGGTAGAAAGGGCGGCAGTTACCTCCGGAAGGGTGTCGTATCGCTGTTCGGAAATTGCGGTGAAGGGTGTGCCGTCCTTCGTTATCGTCACCCGTATTTGATAATAGGTCTGCGGGGTAAAATCCTTGTTTTCCAGATAGCGGGAGCAAATCATCATCAACGTGGGTGTCTGTACCCGTCCGAGGGAGTAGATACCCTGCCCGGCGGCAATGGAAAGTGCCTGCGTGGCGTTCAAGCCAATTTCCCAATCAGCGATGGCACGAGCTTCGGCGGCACGATAGAGGTTGTCGTAGTCACTGCCGGGTTTTAAGTTCTCCAGTCCTTCCCGGATGGAACGGTCTGTCAGCGAGGAAATCCACAGTCGAAGACAAGGCTTTCTACAACCGATATAATTGTAAATATATCGGTGGATGGCTTCTCCCTCACGACCGGCATCTGTTGCCACGATAATCCGGTCTGACTGTGCAAAAACTTCACTGATAATCTTTAGCTGTTTGAGCACGCCGGGATCAGGTTTATATTCCTTGCCCTCCGTATCTGGCGTGGGACAAACTTAAACTCCTGTGGGAGAATGGGCAGGTTCTCCCGGCGAAAGCCCGTATAGCCGTAGCTTCGGGCATCGCCAGCTGGACGAGATGGCCGAACGCCCAGGTAACGAGATAACCGTTACCCGCGAGGTAACCATCGTGACGTTCACGAACATTCAACACGTTTGCTATATCTTTTGCCACGGAAGGTTTTTCCGCTATCACTGCTGTAATCATATTTCATTATTTTTTTATGGTTTGACAAAAGGCATCCCGCCACGAAAGGGAGGGATACCTGAATGGTTCTAAGAGGAAAAGCATCAACGGGTGACACCACGGGTGCGTTTCTGCCTGGGCTTGTCCTGTTTCTGCTCTTGCCGTTGTTCCTGCTTCTTATCCTCCTTCTGTTGTTCCTTGCGATCTTGTTGTTGCTTCTGTTCCCCGGTAGGACGGGTTTGGGCGGACTGCAAGGCTTCTTTGAGATTCTTGGTCGCCTCGTTGGTCTTACCCTCGGAATTGACAGCTACCTGCACCTCGTTCTCGACGGCAGGCTTGACACGTCCCTCTTCGAGCGCGGTTTTATAGTCCTTTGGAAACATGAAGGCGGGGTATTTCTGTCCGGGTTGCCACGTGACATATCCGTGGTAAGGCTTGCCGTTCTTGTCTTTTAGACCGGAAACCTTGACCGTGCCCCCCGCGGAGAGTTCGATCCGGGACTTCTCGGTTAGTTCTTGTTTGCGGAAAGTCTTGGGCACTTCCAGATTGGTATTCTGTTTCTGCATTTCCCGGTGCCTGTCCATCGCCAGTTTACCCCGCTCGCCAAAAAGAAATTCAAGCTGCATCTTGGCGGCGTTGAACTGTACCGGAGCCTGATAGTTTTTAGGGGTCTGTCCTTCTTTCACTTTGGTCTTGAACTGACAGACGACTGCTTCACCTTGTTTCAACTTCGTGATCTCTTCGGGAGTGAAAGTATGCCCGTTCTTCTCGGCAGGGATACGTACTTTATCCAACGGGAACGACACCAGCTCATTCGTTTTTAAGTTACGGCTGATAAGGGACGGAATTTTCTCACCCGCCGGTTCGTGACCTCGGCAGGATGCCCCAGGTTTCCGGTGAGTTTTATGGTGTCCATATCCTTTGAGGCAATTTCGTAGCCGAAAAATTGTTTCTGCATCTTGTCAAGGTCGAGAATACATACTGCAAACAACCAGTTTCCCGTCAGGATTTTCACGCAAGGATAGCTGGCTATCATTACTATGTGAAAGTGAGCCGAGATTAAAATACACCCGGACAGTCTTATCGGTCTGGAAGCCTTTTAACATCTGATCGAGCATACCGTTTTGTTCAAGTTGTTCCCTTTTGATACCGATGGAGGCGGCGGTGTCCCAGTCAATCTTGTTCACGTCATACTTGTATTGTTGCTGTTCCTGCGGTGGTTGTTGCTGTGGTGGTGCATCGGTGGACTGCTGCTGTCCGGCAGTTGCCTGCCCTTGCTGCTGTGCCTGCTGCGGTGGTTGTACCTCGTATTGTGCCATACGAGCCTGCCCTTCCGGTGTGGGATTCTTCACTGTCTGCTGAAAATCCTCCGCCACACGCTGTATTTCTTCCTCCGGCACACGGAAGAAATGGAAACGTGTGGGATCTTTCAACTGGCTCCAAAGGTTGGAAAAGAAGTTGGAGAACATATCCCCGTGACGATCTACTTTTAGCAGGTCGTTGTTGTCCTCCAACGGGTTCTTGGTTTGTAGCTTTCCGTCCTGCACTCCGCTGACGGCTTGGATGGTCTTCTCTTCCTTGTCCATGACAAGCAGAATATCCATCAACTGCTGGCTGTTGTCCGGTCTTTCGTCCATAAACTTATTTTTTTAAATGGTGAATACTAATGGTTTCCAGTGAAACCGGACGTAAATATATAAGCGAGAAGATTGATTTTCTGCAATTTTCAAGCAGGCTGTCGCTACTTGTCATCCGATTCGTATATTTGTCGTGTTGGGGACAGGCTTTTTTAAGTTCATGTATAATTCGTATAGGAAAATGGAACGGTTATCCAGTCTGGAATTGCCGTCTGAATGACCGTTCCTCGTTATCATCCGTTCTTAATCAAGTGCGAGAGTGCGGGGTCAGCTTGATTCGCTCAATTTCGTCGGCAACAATCTGTTTGACTCGTTCTTTATGCGATAATAGTTGGCATCAATCTGCTGCTGCATGGTATCGTTACCCTGCCTGTCAGTGAAGTCAATAATCTGCGGTATCTTCACGTAACGGGCAGTTTCCCGTTTGACCTGCTCGTTATCCACGACAATCTCTGCATGGAAAATCTTCTGCTCGATGCGTTCGTCGAAATTATCGGCTACCGCCCCGACAAACATACCCTGCGTCAAATTACTGATTTTGGAAGCCGGAATAAGGCTATCCATCTGGGTGTTGATGGAAACAGAAGTTTCGTTCCGGTTGATGGTCATGTTCTGCCGCTTCTGCAAGACTTTACCGAAACGTTCGGAGAGTGTTTTGGCGGTTTCTGCAACTACCTGACCTGCAAAAACATTGCCGACCGTATTGCAGATCACCGCACTTTCCTTGTCACCGTAGTCACGTTTTAACTGGCTGAAATCCTGGAAACCTAACATGACGGCAACCTTGTTGCTTCGGGCAGTGGCTATCAGGTTATCCAGTCCACGCATGTAAATGGTGGGCAACTCGTCTATGATTACGGCGGATTTGAGCCGTTTCTTCTTGTTGATTAACTTCACGATACGGGAGTTGTACAGACCGAGAGCCGCACCGTAAATGCCTTGCCTGTCGGGATTGTTGCCGACAACCAATACTTTCGGTTCTTCGGGATTATTGATGTCGAGCGTAAAATCATCTGCTGTCATTACCCAATAGAGAGCCGGGGAAATCATGCGTGATAACGGGATTTTTGCCGAAGCAATTTGCCCCTGTAACTGCTCAACCGCCGAGGATTCCCAAGCATCCATGAACGGGGAAAGATAATTTTCCAGTTCCGGGTAACTTGTCAGGATGGGGAAAATATCGGCATACTTCCGGTTTAGGAACTCGATGGCATGAGGAAAGGTGCAATATTTGCCGTTCTTATAAATCTTTAAATACCATATAATACTGGCTAACAGAATGATAGGTGATTCTACAAAGAAGTCGCCCTGCTTACTGATCCATGTGCGATTGAGATTAAGCATAATCGTGTACGCGCTCTCGTAGGCATCGGATATGTCCGTCATAAAGTTCGGATGGATGGGATTGCAGCGGTGGCTACCCGCCGGATCATCGAAATTTATTACATAGAATTTCGGTTTGACCTTGTAGCCGTCCAAGTGATTAAGCAAATGATTGTAAGCGATCTCGGATAGGTCGGGATATTTGAAATCATACAAAAAAACGGAAAAACCCTTCTCTATAACCTGTTTAATGTATTGATTGATAATCGCGTAGGACTTCCCGCTGCCCGGCGTTCCCAATACCATTGTCGCACGAAAAATATTAACAAGATTAATCCATCCGTTATACGTTTTTCCCCTAAACCAGAAGCGGGTACGGAGATTGACGGAATACTCGTTCTCTTTGAGTTCGACCTCCTGCATGAAACTCTCGTTTTCCAGATTGAAGACATCTTCAAGCAGGTTGGTCTTGAGCAACCGGGACATCCACAGTCCTGCCATGAGCAACAGGATATACCTGCCGTGAGCGTGGCGACATAGAACACCGTGTTTGCCGATAACGGCAACGGGAGCGCGAGTAGCCACCAGTTGAAAAAGAACAGTAACAAGCCCGTGACACCGGAAAGAATAATCTTCCGCCAGGTAATCTTTTGCTCCTTCACGCCCTTTGTACCTAAACAGGACAAGGCGAGAAATACCACGGCAAAGAATTTCGTCCAGAGGATATTGGAGAACAGCCCGGCTGTATGCTGGAAGCCGAGCAGGATTCTATCGACCACACCGATATTGATGCCCCACTCCCGGATGGACTGGTAACAGAACCAGTAAATATTAATCACGACAAACAGGATGCTTATCGCACGCATGAACTCCATTACTTTGGCAAGTCCACGCAAATCATCTTCATTTTGCATAAATCTAAATTTTAAATGGTGAGTAAACTGAAAAAACAGAAAGCTACTGCTGCCTGCCGTACCTGCGCTTCTTTTTCCTTTTGCGCTGCCGTGGTACGGGCTGGTCGCCGGATGTGCTGCCCGACACGGGAGCAAAAAGGTTAAGAGCATTCGCCATGCTATCGGCGGAGTTATCCTTATGACCGGGGGAATTATCCATACCATACTCCTGTCGTTCAGGAGCACCAGAATGTCCCGATTGCCGCGCCGGATATTCGTATGGTGATTCCCCCTGCTCCCGGCAAGCAGTTGGTGGAAATACCTCTTCGACCGGTAGCCCCGGTACGCGCATACCGTCTTGCCCGGCAAAAAGGTCGTTGAACATGTTAGCGGAAAACTCCTTACCCAGACGGGAGCCATTGAAAACGGTCTTGTCTGCATGGTTGATAAAGGTCACACCGTAGATGCGCCCTGCATCGTTGATGCGGAATACCACGCCGATACCCTGCCGCATGAGTTCACGCTCGAAAAGTGTCCGGTCATGCCCCGCGATCCGCATGGCCGCCGCTATGCAGGTGGCAGTGTCGGTTACGATGCCCTTGTGTTTCTTCATCCATGTGGCGGATGCTGCATACGCTTTTCTAAAGCGTCGGAACCTGCCTCTTTGCCGAAGGTGGAAGATTTGAAAGGCTTGCCTACCTTGTTACCTTCCCTGTCCGTTGCCGAATAGGAAAGCCCGTGATACTCCCGCCCGCCATATTCTCCCTTGACTTCATCCACCGAAATGCCATACAGCGAAAGCACGGCACGGTATTCGCCCAATGTCTGGAAATGCCATTCACGGGCGAGCGGTCGGATCACACCCGCCAACTGCCCTTTGAGGTTGCCACCCTTGTAATCGACGGGTGATAAGGGCAGTCCCTCTTTCCACTCTTTCTTGGTTGCCGGGGTAAGACTGAACTGCTGTTCCAGTTCCCGGCAGACGGCCATCGAACGCTCGTGTTCGTAGCTGTCGGAAATGGCACGTCCTGTTTCGTCCACCCGGACAGAAACAACGTGCAGGTGTTCACGCCCGATGTCGTTGTGGCGATAGACGATATAGGCTGGTCGCCGAAGCCCATGCACCGCATATATTCCTCCGCCAAGCTGATAAACTGTTCTTCATTCAAGCTGTCTTTCGGATCGGGGTTGAGTGAAATGTGCAGGATGGGTTTCTCGGTCTTGCGGTTGGCGGTCAGGTAATCCTCGAACGAACGGGAGAGATACTCTACCGTGTAAGGAGCATCGCCCTGCGGTTCGATAATCCGATTACCGAAAAGCACGTCGGCATGATACCCGTCCACCTTCAACTGGTTGTATGAAAGCACGCCGTACAGACTGCTTCCATGTGAAATTTTAGCTATCATCTGACCGGGTATTTGCTCTGAAACTCTTCCACCAGCGCGGAAATCCGGTTACTAAGTTCCACCAGTTCGAGAGTGTGCTGCTCCAGTTTATAGAGGAAAGCGAGTGCTTTCTTCTCCGAGAAATTGGATTTGAGCGCACGCACGCATTGGTTGTAGTTCACGCCGATGCTGCGGAATTGGGAGTGAAAAGAGGTCAGGCGCATGTAGAAATCCTGCGTGCCTTTGTCGAGTTTCACGACCTTTATCTCCCTGCCGAAGAGTGCGGAAACGATAAATTCGGCACGGGTTGCCTTGCCGGATTCGTCGAAAAGGGCAAGAAAACGGGCGTTGTCCTCGTCGTCCAGGCGGAACACGTAACGGTGGCGCATTTTGTCGGTTTTCAGCTTGCGCCCGTGATTGTTGGAATACTTCTTCTGACTATCCATAGTCCTATAAAATTTTAAGTGAAACATGGGTTAAAACTGCCGTATGCTTACGGCTCTCCCCGCGAAGAAAAATCCGACTTCGGAGGATTTTGCACCAGCGGGGCAAGGTGGTGGTGAGGCACGAAAAGCGAAGCGAGTGCCGCAGCACACAACTTGCTATTTTCGTTTGAAAATAAAATCCGTCCTACCGGACAGATTGGGGATGCCCTTGTCTGCTGCGGACTGTCCAGGCAGTCCTTCGGGCGGTTACAACTCTTCTTCATTTTCATGGTTCTTGGGTTCACGGCTGCAAAGTAACAGCCCTTTTCCCGTCCGGTCATTATGCCCGGATACGACAAAGCTACGAGTGGAAAGACAATGCACGACACGTTGATAATCAGGTGTATAACCTGCTAATATTTTAATATTTCTTTGCACCGTGGAAGCGGCAAAACAGTTGTCCGAACAGATGGAAAAACGGAAGATAAAACGAGTGAGTAACTGTTCGGACAGACAGCTAAACGGATGATGGTTTTGTCGAACGAACAGATGAATGACCGGACAGTCAGACGGACGATTGGCTAAACAGTCAAATGACTAAACGGCTAAACAGCTAAACAGCCGGATAAGCGAAAAGCTGAACGATTGCCCGGATGATTGAACGGACTGATAGCGGGTTGTTGAAATAACCGGATGAATAACTAACTGAATGACGATATGAATAAACAGACATTGAACGTGGCTTTCGCCACACAAAAAGGCGGTAGTGGCAAGACAGCCATCACGGTTCTGGTGGCGAGCTACCTGCACTACAACCGCGGGTGTCCATTAGCGGTGATTGACTGTGACTTTCCGCAATACAGCCTGTACGAGATGCGTGAAAGGGACAGCCGGGCGATACTGGGAAATGAATCGCTGAAACGGATGGCATACGAACAGATGAGCGAACCGGGACGTGCCGCCTATCCGGTACACAAGTGCCGGGTGGAGCAGGCTCCGGACGTGGCAGGAGAACTGACCGCGAACGGAGATTATGACTTGCTTTTCTTTGACTTGCCGGGAACGGTGAACTCTTCGGGAATACTGCGCACCATCGCCCAGATGGACTACATCTTCGCCCCGATAAGCGCGGACAAGGCGGTACTGGAGAGTACGCTTGCTTTCCTTGACGTGCTGCAACGGATGATGCTGGGAAAGGAAACGAGCCGGCTAAAGGGACTTTATGTCTTTTGGAACCAAGTGGACAAGCGGGAAAAAAGTGATCTGTACCGAAAATACGAGCAGGTGATTGCTGACATGAAGTTACCGATGCTACGGACACGGATACCCGACACGAAGCGTTTCCGAAAGGAACCGGATACAAAGAGCCGGGTGGTATTCCGCTGCACATTGCTGCCTCCGGACAGGAGGATGATCGCGGGTAGCGGAATTCCGGAACTGATACACGAGATATTATCCATCCTAAAACTGACGGAATATGAAAAAACAGCAGCCAGATAAGCCCATCGACGAGGAACTGTTAATGCGTATGATGGCAGGAGAAACTACAAAACCGGAAGAAAACAGCAGTACATCCGAAACAGAACAAACAGAAGAACCGAGAACCGGAAAAATAGAAACGGCCGTGCCCGTGGAGAAAGTGCAGGACGGGAAACGGCGTAGGGCAAGGCAGGTGGCGGATTATGACACGGTTTTCCTCAAAGGGATGGACATACCTGCCCGCTACGGCAAGCCCGTGTACGTGCGGCGTGAATATCACGAGCGCATCGCCAAAATTTCCATGATGCTGACGAACGGTAAGGTATCGCTGTCCGCCTATATAGACAACGTACTGGCACAGCATTTCGAGCAATACCGGGAGGAGATCGAGGCAGCATACGCCGGGAAGATAGAAAAGCTTTTCTAAAACGGGAAGGAGAAATTGAATATGATACTGAAACTATTGCTTACCATCCTGCTGCTGTACTACATCGGAGTGCTGTGGAAATATTACCGCTCTGATTTAGCCGGACTATTGGGTAAGGACGGCATGGAGGAAAGAGAAAAGGACGCGGACGAAAAGTCGCGAGTAACGGACGAGCCGTACACGGTTATCGGAAAAAGCACTTACCGGGCAGGAGAATCGGACGACAATGTAGATAGTTATACTCCCGAAAACGATACGGGAGACCCTATGGATAATGGCCTGGAGCAAGCGGAAACCACCGCGGACGATGATAATGTAGATTACTCCGACATCGAAGTGGAACCGGAAGAGGATAAAACGGACGAGGAAGACTACGTGCCCACACCGGAAGAAATGGAGGAGGAAGAGGAACTGGGAGCTTATTACCCCGACGGCAACCCCGATTTCGCCACCGGGTACACCTTCGAGGACTTGAAAAAGGTACACCGGATCATGGTAACGGACGATGTGAACGAGGAAGAAAAACGGGAAGCCCGTGAGGTATTGCCTGCCGTGATGGGTTCGGACGTGTGGGATGCGATGCTGGATGAATTTGAGGGTGCACGGCAACGTGTCGCCCGACTGATGAATAACAACAATGTTTAATTAAAATTTTCAAGACAATGACGAAAAAGATCTTTTTTGACGGCTACCTGTCTGGTGGCTGCAATGGGCGTTATGGCGCAAGGAAACGGGCAAGCGGGTATCACGGAAGCCACGCAAATGGTGACAAGCTATTTTGATCCGGGAACAAAATTAATTTACGCGATTGGAGCTGTGGTCGGCTTAATCGGAGGCGTTAAAGTGTATGGAAAATTCAGCAGCGGAGATCCCGATACGAGCAAAACCGCAGCCTCATGGTTCGGAGCCTGTATCTTCTTGATTGTCGCCGCTACTATTTTGCGTTCTTTCTTCCTGTAAACGAGTGGATTATGAACTTAGAAATCAACAGGGGGATCGGCAGGAACGTGGAGTTCAAGGGCTTGGAAAGCCAGTACCTTTTCGTTTTCGCCGCCGGACTGTTAGCCGTGTTCGTGGTATTCATTATCCTATACATGGCAGATGTCAGCCAGTGGGTGTGCATCGGCTTTGGCGTGGTTTCAGCCACGCTGCTGGTATGGCTCACCTTCCGGCTGAACGCCAGGTACGGCACGCACGCTGATGAAGGCAGCCGCCCGCAAGCGGCATCCGAGGTACGTGTTGAACCGACTGAAAATTCCCCGATTATTCACCATCCAAAACAGAAAAGAATGAGAAATGTAATGAAATCCACAACACTGGAAAGTAAGTTTCCGCTCTTGGCCGTGGAGAATGGTTGCATCGTGAGCAAAGACGCGGACGTGACGGTAGCTTTTAAAGTGGAACTGCCGGAGTTGTTCACAGTTACCGGAAACGAGTATGAGGCGATTCATTCGGCATGGCACAAGGCGGTGAAGGTGCTACCGGATTATTCTATCGTGCATAAGCAGGATTTCTTCATCGAGGAGAAATACCAGCCGGAGATTGGCAAGGACAATCTTAGTTTCCTTAGCCGGAGCTTTGAGAGACACTTCAATGAACGCCCGTTTCTGAATCACTTCTGTTACCTGTTCCTTACCAAGACAACAAAGACACGTAGCCATCAGGAAAGCACCTTCAGTACGTTATGCAAGGGCAGGATTATCCCTAAAGAGATAGAGGATAGGGAAACGGTGACGAAGTTCCTCGAAGCCGTCGGACAGTTCGAACGGATCATGAATGACAGCGGCTTTATCACGCTTACCCGCCTCTCGACGGATGAAATCGTGGGGACAGAAACGACAGCGGGCATCGTGGAGAAATATTTTGCCCTCTCTCAAAATGACACGACTGTATTGAAAGACATCCAGTTGAACCCGGAGGAGATGCGTATCGGTGACGACATCCTCTGCCTTCACACTCTCTCGGATGTGGAGGACTTACCGGGCAAGGTGGCGACGGACAGCCGCTATGAACGGTTATCCACCGACCGGAGCGACTGCCGGTTGTCATTTGCCGCCCCGGTGGGCGTGCTGTTGAACTGTAACCATGTATATAATCAATACATCTTCATCGATGACCACGCGGAGAACCTGAAACGGTTTGAGCAGACAGCCCGAAACATGCACTCGTTATCCCGTTATTCCCGTTCCAACCAGATAAACAAGGCTTGGATAGAGGAATACCTGAACGAAGCGCACAGCAAGGGACTGACCTCGGTACGCTGCCACTGCAACGTGATGGCGTGGAGTGACGACAGGGAGACTTTGAAGCATATCAAGAACGACGTGGGCAGCCAGCTCGCCTGATGGAGTGCAAGCCGAGACACAACACGGTGGACGTTCCTACACTGTTCTGGGCGGCGATACCCGGAAACGAGGGAGATTTCCCTTTCGAGGAAAGTTTCTACACGTTCATCCCGCAAGCCTTGTGCTTCTTCACCGGGGAAACGAACTACAAGAGTTCACTCTCACCTTTCGGTATCAAGATGGTGGATCGGATGACAGGAAAACCGCTGCACCTGGACATCTCGGACTTGCCGATGAAACGGGGGATTATCACCAACCGCAACAAGTTTGTCCTGGGGCCTTCGGGGTCAGGTAAATCCTTCTTCATGAACCACCTTGTCAGGCAATACTATGAACAGAACAGCCATATCGTATTGATCGACACGGGTAACTCGTATCAGGATTGTGCGAACTGATACACCGAAAAACAAAAGGTGAGGACGGGGTATATTACACGTACTCGGAAGACAAGCCCATCAGCTTCAATCCCTTCTATACAGACGATTACAAGTTCAGCGTGGAAAAGAAGGATTCCATCAAGACACTGCTGCTGACGCTTTGGAAAAGCGAGGACGAGAAAATCACGAAAACGGAAAGCGGCGAGTTGGGAAGCGCGGTGTCGGCCTATATCCGAAAGATACAGCAAGACCGGAACATCGTGCCCTCGTTCGACACCTTTTACGAGTATATGCTGGATGATTACCGGGAGGAACTGGTAAAAAGGGATATCAAGGTGAGCCGGGAGGACTTTAACATCGACAATTTCCTTACCACCCTGCGGCAATATTACAAGGGTGGTCGTTATGATTTTCTGCTGAACTCCCGTGAGAACATAGACCTGCTGAACAAGCGGTTTATAGTCTTTGAAATTGATTCGATAAAGGATAATGCGGAGCTTTTTCCCGTGGTAACGATTATCATCATGGAAGCCTTTATAAATAAAATGCGCCGCCTGAAAGGAGTGCGAAAAATGCTGATTTGCGAAGAGGCATGGAAGGCTCTTTCCTCACCGAGCATGAGTGAATACCTGAAATATCTTTATAAAACAGTCCGAAAATATTACGGAGAGGCTGTGGTAGTTACACAGGAAGTGGACGATATAATCTCGTCCCCCATTGTGAAAGAGGCTATCATCAATAACTCCGATTGCAAAATCCTTCTCGACCAGAAAAAATACATGAACAAGTTTGACGGCATACAAGCGATGCTCGGGCTGACAGAGAAGGAGAAGGCGCAGATACTCTCCATCAACTTGCCAATCATCCCGGAAGAAAATACAAGGAGGTCTGGGTCGGGTTAAACGGGGTACAGTCGCGGTGTACGCAACGGAAGTGTCACCTGCCGAGTATCTAACTTATACCACTGAAGAGAGCGAGAAAACGGAGGTATTCAACCTCGCGGAAGAACTGGGCGGCGATCTGGAACTTGCCATCAAGCGGCTGGCGGAAACAAGATACAAGTAGGTGCGCCCACATGAGAGTACGGAATGAATAGCCGGATGTACAGATAATCGGTCAGCCAACCGGTTAAACGGTTGGCTGACTAAACGACTAAACGGTTAAACGTACAAACGGTTGGTTGTATAACTAATTAAAAACAAAATCATCATGAAACGATTGAATTTAATTCTACTGCTGACAGCTGTGACAATGGCTCTGGCTATGGTCATTTCCTGCAAAGAAACAAACTCCGACCGGTTGGAAAAGATGCGGGGTGAATGGACAAGCACAGGCAAAAAGCCTCCCTTTACCTTATGGGAAGAGAACGGGACATATCATGTAACGGTAACGAAAAAAAGTCATGCAGGAAATACACGGACAGAAACGTACCAGATACGTGAAACGGACGGCTCCCTCTTCATTGAAACGGGGCTGGCGGTGATGTTGACCTATGACAAGGAGAAAGACCGCATACACCTGTCACCCGGCGGAGAGTATAAACGAAGTAACCATCAACTAAAAAAATAAGAGTATGAAACAAGTAAAAGCTATTATCATCGGAACGGCGTGCCTGCTGCTGGCTGGTACGGCAAAGGCGCAATGGGTAGTGAGTGATCCGGGTAACCTGGCACAAGGAATCATCAACACCACCAAGCAGATCGTACAGACCTCAACAACGGCGAAGAACACGCTGGACAATTTCAATGAAACGGTGAAAATCTTCGAGCAAGGACGGAAGTATTACGACGCGCTCAAGGCTGTGCATGATGTTGTAAAAGGCGGTGTGAAAGTGACAAAGAGTATCGAACTGGTAGCTGACATCTCGGAAATCTATGTGAGGAATTACCAGAAGATGCTGGGAGATCCGAACTACACGCCGGACGAGTTATCGACCATCTCCTTCGGGTACGCCAAGCTGCTAAGCGAGAGTGCGGACATTCTGCAAGATTTGAAAAACGTGGTGAACGTGACGGGAATGTCGCTCACGGATGCGGAACGGCTGGCAATCATCGACCAGAGCTACAAGCGGCTGCTGGAATACCGTAATCTTGTACAATACTACACGAACAAGAATATCTCGGTAAGTTACCTGCGGGCGAAAAAGAAGAAGGATACTGACCGGGTGATGGCCCTGTACGGTTCGGCGGACGAACGCTACTGGTGATAACAAACTCTTAATACATATATATATATAATAATGTAAGAATATGTTGTTATCAATAGACTTCACAAACCTGCACCAGATATTACAGACGTTGTATCAGGAGATGATGCCGCTATGCAGCAATATGACCGGGATAGCCAAAGGGATAGCCGGGCTGGGTGCATTGTTCTATGTCGCTGCCAAAGTGTGGCAAGCCCTTGCCCGTGCCGAACCCATCGACGTGTACCCGCTACTCCGTCCTTTTGCCATCGGGCTATGTATCCTCTTCTTCCCGACTTTTGTTCTGGTACGATCAACACGGTTCTTTCCCCCGTGGTAAAAGCTGCCACGGGCTAATGGAATCACAGACCTTCGATATGAACCAATACCGGGTACAGAAAGACAGGCTGGAATACGAGGCGAACAAACGGAATCCGGAAACGGCATACCTTGTGGATAAAGAAGAGTTTGACAAGAAACTGGACGAATTGGGATGGTCGGCTACCGACCTGATAACGATGGGTGGGATGTATATCGACCGTGCTGAATACCGGATGAAACAGAATATCCGCAAGTGGTTCCAGGAATTGCTGGAACTGTTGTTTCAAGCCGCCGCCCTTGTGATAGACACGATACGGACTTTCTTTTTGATCGTGCTGTCCATCTTGGGGCCTATCGCCTTCGCGATAAGCGTCTATGATGGATTCCAAAGCACGCTGACGCAATGGATTACCCGGTATATTTCCATTTACATGTGGTTGCCCGTGAGCGACCTGTTCAGTTCGGTGCTGGCACGCATCCAGGTGTTGATGCTCACGAAGGACATCGAGGCGATGAGCGATCCCACGTTCATACCGGACAGTAGCAATACGGTGTATATCATATTCCTTATCATCGGGATATTCGGGTACTTCACGATACCGACCGTCGCCAACTGGATCATCATGGCAGGCGGGGTAAGTCATGCCAACCGCGCGATGAACCAGACCGCAAACAAGATAGGAAACATCGCCTCTGCCGGTGCGGGAGCTGCCGTGGGAAATATCGCGGGAAGGATTTTCAGGTAATGGTGGCTATTCCAAGAATACGAGTCATAACGAATAAAAAACAGAAAAAATGGAATTTAAAAGTTTGAAGAATATCGAAACGAGTTTCAGGCAGATACGCTTGTTTGCACTGGTGTTCGTCTGCCTGTGTGCCGTGGTGACGGGTTTCTCCCTGTGGAAATCGTACAGCTTTGCCGAAAGGCAAAGGGAAAAGATTTACGTGCTGGACAACGGGAAATCGCTGATGCTGGCACTTTCGCAGGATGTGCAGCAGAACCGCCCGGTAGAAGCACGGGAACACGTGCGCAGGTTTCACGAGTTGTTTTTCACGCTCTCACCCGACAAGTCGGCAATCGAGGGAAATATCAAACGCTCGCTGCTGCTTGCGGACAAGAGTGCTTTTACCTATTACAAAGACCTCTCGGAAAAAGGATATTACAACCGGATAATTTCGGGAAATATCAACCAGATGATAGAAATAGACAGCGTGCGGTGTGACTTTGACAAATACCCGTATAACGTGCGGACGTTCGCCCGACAGGTTATTCTTCGGGAAAGCTCGGTGACGGAGCGAAGCCTTGTCACCCGCTGTCGCCTGCTGGATGCGGTCAGGAGTGACAACAATCCGCAGGGTTTCATCATCGAGGGGTTCGAGATTATCGAGAACAGGGATTTACAGACCATCAAACGCTGACATCATGATTGGAAAACTTATTGTAAAGGTGCAGGACTGGACAGATGAAAAGCTTCGTCACTTGTGCGGACGTATCACACCGGACATGCGTGTGGTGATTATCCTTGTGATGTTCGTGGTATTCGGGGGATTGTCGGTCTATATGACCGTCTCCTCCATCTACAATATCGGCAAGAGCGACGGGCGGGAGTTGGGTATAGAACACATCAAACGCCTGCAATTACCAAATGACACTATAATCAACCCTTTTAATAATCAGTAAATTATGGAAGAGAAAGAAATCAGGCAAGAAGAACATACCGCTGCCCATGCGGACAAGAGCGGCATGGAAGCGGCAGGAAGTCCTGCCGGGGAGAAGAAGACGGAACAGCAGAAGAAACAGCCGGCAAAACAGCTTACGCCCAAACAGTTGCAACAGCGGAAAAAGCTGCTGGTGTACCCGCTGATGGGCTTGCTGTTCCTCGGCTCGATGTGGCTGATATTCGCACCCTCGGAGGGACAGGACGAGAACCGGGATACCGTGGGGGCGTTCAACGCAGACATCCCCCTGCCGGAGAACGACAGAATCATTGGCGACAAACGAAAAGCCTACGAGCAAGCCGGGTTGGAGAAGAAACAAGCGGAAAAGGTTCGTTCTTTGGAGGATTTCGCTTTTTCCGGGGATAACGATGCGGACGGGGTGGAAATGAAACTGCCGGACAGCGAGCCGGAACGGGAGCCGTTCAAGGATTATTCGAACAGCCGCTCCTCCGTCAACGCTTATAGGGACATCAACCGGCAGTTAGGTACATTTTACGAAACGCCGAAAGTGGACGAGGAAAAAGAGGATCTGAAAAGGCAAGTGGAGGAACTGACTGCCAAACTGGAGGAAAGACAGCAGCAGGCAGGCGGGATTGACGAGCAGGTTGCCTTGATGGAGAAAAGCTACGAGCTTGCCGCCAAGTATATGGGACAACAGGGACAGGATGGCGGCATCGTGCAGGTGCCCGTCACCGGAAAGGGCGATGACCGGGGCATGGGACAGCCCGCCGTGGCGGTGCAGGCGGCACGGGAGCGGACGGTATCGGGGCTGCAACAACCCCTAAGCGATGCGGAGTTCATGCGGCAGTACAGCCAGCCGAGAAACTACGGATTCAACACGGCGGTGGGCAGCGGTTACGCCATCGGGAAGAATACCATCCGGGCGTGCATCCACGGGGATCAGACCATCATGGACGGTCAGACGGTAAAGCTCCGGCTGCTCGAACCGCTGCAAGCGGGAAACTTTGTCATACCGCAGAACACCCTCGTTTCGGGAACGGGCAAGGTGCAGGGGGAACGGCTGGACATCGTGGTGTCGAGCATCGAGTACCGGGGGAACCTGCTGCCCGTGGAATTAGCGGTGTATGACAGCGACGGGCAGAAAGGGCTCTCCGTGCCCTCGTCACTGGAGCAGGAAGCGGCGAAGGAGGCGATGGCGAACATCGGCAGCGGGTTGGGAACAAGCATATCGTTTGCGCAAAGTGCCGGGCAGCAGGTGGCGATGGACATCACAAGAGGGCTGATGCAGGGCGGCAGTCAGTACCTTGCCAAGAAGTTCCGGACAGTGAAGGTGCATCTGAAGGCGGGGTATGAACTGATGCTGTATGCCAAACAACAATAACGGAAAACAGAATATGAACCAGATTAAAAAAGAAAAGACAATGAAAAGATTTTTTGGATTGGTCGCCCTGCTTATGGGCATGGTGACGGGTGCGAACGCACAAGTGAATGACACGATACAGCGGGTTGCGGGCAACGACCTGTATCAGGGAATGACACGGAAACTACCCTACCGGCAGATGGTGACACCTTACGGGGTACAGGTGACTTTTTCGAAGACGGTGCATATCATTTTCCCCTCGGCGGTGAAGTACGTGGACTTGGGAAGCAACTGGATTATCGCCGGGAAAGCGGACGGTGCGGAGAACGTGATCCGGGTGAAGGCGACCACCGAAGGGTTTCCGGGGGAAACGAATTTCTCGGTGATTTGCGAGGACGGCAGTTTCTATTCATTCAACGCCCGGTATGCCCGTGAGCCGGAAATGCTGAACATCGAGATGAAGGACTTTTTGGAGAACGAGGACACGACGGACTTCAGCCATACCCGGATGAACATCTATTTCCGTGAGCTGGGTAACGAAAGCCCGCTCTTGGTGAAGCTGATCATGCAAAGCATCTACAAGGAGGACAAGCGGGAAATCCGGCATCTGGGGTGCAAACGCTTCGGGGTGCAGTTTCTCCTGAAATCCATCCATGCCCATAACGGGCTGTTCTATTTCCACACGGAAACGAAAAACAGGTCGAACGTGGCTTTCCAAACGGACTTTATCAAGTTCAAGGTGGTGGACAAGAAAGTGCCGAAACGCACCGCCATCCAAGAGCGGGTACTCGACTCGGTACGCAGCTACAACGAGGTGCTGGTGACGGAGGGGAAAGGCAGCGTGCGCACGGTGTATGTAGTCCCGCAGTTCACCATACCGGACGACAAGGTGCTGGTCATCGAGCTGTTCGAGAAGGACGGCGGCAGGCACCAGACTATCCGGGTGGAAAATTCGGATATAGTGGCGGCAAAACAGATTAACGAATTGAAAATCAAATAAAGGATGAAAAGGGTATTGTTATTTATCATGTTCTTCGGGGTGTGCCTGCATTTTAACCAGGCACACGCCCAACGGTGCCTGCCCGGAATGAGGGGAATCCAACTGACGGGCGGACTGTCAGACGATATGCGCTGGAAAAGCGGCAACGGCTTCGGCTACCATGCCGGGATAGCAGTCACGACCTACACGAGGAACGCCCACCATTGGGTAATCGGTGCGGAATACTTGGAGAAGCGGTACGACTACCGAGGCAGCCTCTATCCGGTGAGCCAGTTCACGGGCGAGGGCGGCTATTACCTGAACTTCCTTTCCGACAGGAAGAAGACATTCTTCGCCGCACTGGGCTTGTCCGCCCTTGCCGGGTACGAGACGGTGAACTGGGGCGAGAGCCTGCTGCCGGACGGCTCACGGCTGACGGATGAAGACAACTTCATCTACGGGGGTGCACTGACGCTGGAACTATCCGCCTATCTGACGGACAAGGTGGTGCTGCTGGTAAACGGGCGGCAAAGGGTGCTGTTCGGGGGTGATTGCGGGCGGTTCCACTCGCAGGTCGGCGTGGGAATACGATTTATGATTCGATAACGGCTATATATAATCATGTGTATGAGAACAACTATTTATAAAATGCTCGTGGGTTGCTACGTGGTGGCCGCCCTCGTGCTTGTCGCAGCCTGTAATGACAAGCTGGATATTCAGACGAGATACCCGTTCACCGTCGGACGATGCCCGTCCCGAAAAAGCTGAAGGTGAACGAGACGGCGGAGATACGCTGTGAACTCAAACGGGAAGGTCGCTGGGAGGATACCCGGTACACCATCCGCTGGTTCCTCTTTGACGGGAAAGGGACGCTGAAAACGGAGGACGGCACGGTGCTGCTGCCCAATGACCGCTACCCGCTCACGCAAGAGACGTTCCGACTGTACTATACCTCGCAGTCGGACGAGCAGAGCGGCTTCACGGTCTGGGTGGAGGATTCGGACGGACAATCGGTTGAACTGGAGTTCGACTTCAATGCGGACAATGACAAGGAGGACGGGGATGGAAGTGGAATTGAGGAAGAGTGAAGTATCGGCACTGGCGGAGCTGAAAGACCTGTGCAGGCACGAGTGTACGGCTGAACGGTGCGCCGATGCCGTCCGGGAGTTCGGCTGGTCGCTGGAACACGTGCCGGAGAATATGAAAACCCCGGAGATGTGCCGTCGTGCGCTGGAAGCGAGTGCGGAGCTGGGCTACGGGCATCTGGCGCTACTGCATCACATCCCTTTTGCGGAGGTCTGCATGGAAGCCATGCGGGACTGGTACGGGGACGGCAGAGCCGACCTCCACGAGGTAGCCTCGGCAATCCGCCCGGAGGTGTTCGACGGGAAGATGGCGGACTTTCTGGTGGCGGAGGACGGCAGGTGCCTCTCCCTGCTGCCCGTCCACCTGCAAACGCCGGAGCGGGCGGAGAAGGCGGTGGAGGTGTCGGGGGCGTCAGCCTCCTTTCCGACAGGGTGAAGCCGGGGCTGAAAACACCGGAGCTGTGGCGGAAATGCGCCGAACACGGCTGGATGTCGTTCGTGGCGATACCGTGGAGGGAACGCTCGCCGGAAGCGTGCCTGACGGCGTACCTGAACTATCCCGATATGATACGTGCCCATCCCCACGTCGTCCCGCAGCCCGTGGAGAGCTATTGCAACGTGTACTCGCTGTGCCGCCTGATGGAGCAGATGACGGGCGAGAAATTCACCTACGGGCAGATGGCGGACTTCTACGGGGGAAAGCCGATGGTGGTCAAGTACATGGAGCTGCCCGAAGGTCTTCTGAAAGACCGTGAGGTGACTTTTGACCGCCGGCAGGAGAAGTTCCGTATCGCCCGATCAGCCAGAAGGAAGAACAGAAGGAGGAACAGAAGCAGGGGGAACGGCAACGGCAGGAACGGAACGAAGCCCCCAAGCGGCGGGGCGGAATGAAAATATGAAACAACCCATAAAAAAACAACAGTAACATGGAACAAGAAGAAAGGATGTATCAAGTGCCTCTGGATATGATGTGCAGGCACGAGCGCACGGCGGAGGTATGCCGTGCCGCCGTTGAAGAGGACGGCTGGCAGTTGGAGAACGTGCCCGAAGAGGTGAAGACACCGGAGCTGTGCCTGCGTGCACTGGAAACGGAGGCGGGTTTCGGACACGGCTTCCACCGGGGACTGGTTCAATATATCCCTTTTGCAGAGGTGTGCATGAAGGTGCTGAAGGAGTGCCGGGAGAACAACCCGGAGGAACTCTACTGGATAGCGACGGCAGTACGCCCGGAAGTAATGAACGGAGAAATGGCGGACTTCCTGCTGCCGCTGGACGGCAGGTGTATCGGCATCCTGCCCGTCCACCTGCAACGCCGGAGCGGGTGAAGGTGGCGGTGGAAACGTCGGGGATGTCCGCTATCGAGAAGGACGGGGTGCTGAAAAGCCTGCTCACGCCGGAGGTGTATGTCAAGTGCGCCGCCCACAGTCAGGAGTCGTTCACGATGATTCCGTGGGCGGAACGCTCGCCGGAGGTCTGCCTGATGGCAAAGACGCTGTACCCGGATCTGCTGGAGAAACAACCGGAGCTTGTGCCGGAGAGCGTGCATAACCAAGACAGCATCTATACGCTGAACAACCTGATGGAAAGCCTGACGGGGGAAAAGTTCAGCTATCGGCAAATGACGGACTTTTATAACGGCAAGCCGCTGAACGTGAAACGGATGGAAACGCCGGACGGCGTGCAGAAGGACAAGGTGGTAAGGTTCGACAAGGAAACAGGGGACTTCTCCTTTTCTGCCATACGGCAGGAACGGAAAAGGGGGTTGAAAATGTAATACCCGGTCAGTTTTGTTCAAAAGGCTATATCACTGCGATGTAGCCTTTTCTGTTTTTAGTTGAACGACAGGTTTCTTTTGCTTCTTTTCTTTTCCACCCCGTTCATGAAAGAAAGAAGTGCAAAATAGCCCGTGAACAAAAAAGGGGTGCTTAAAGCATCCCTTCATCGGCATAGCTGAGATAGCTGTCCTCGGTCAGTATGATGTGGTCTAAAAGATGTATGCCGATAGCCTCGCAGCCTTTTTTCAACTGGCTGGTCAGGTGGTTGTCCAGCGTGCTCGCCACGGTTGTACCGGACGGATGGTTGTGCGAGAGTATGATTATCGAAGCATGGGAAACGAGAGCCGTCTGGAGGACGATGCGTATATCCACCACGGTGCTGTTCATCCCGTTTCGTGAGATACACGAAACACCCAGCAGCTTGCCTGCGCCGTTCAGGTACATGACCCAGCACTCTTCATGGTGCTGCATACAATCCTCGTAAACGGGTTTGAACAGGTCGTAAGACTCTTTGGAAGAGTGGATTTTAATTCTCTTGGATGCGTCAGCGTCCTTGTAACTTACGGTGATTTGAGGAAAAGACAGTGTATTCATAATGCAAAAAATTAAAAGTGAAACATTTATTTTTTTGCTTTGGGGCACGGGAAAAGAACGGACTTCATGCAAGACTTTTGCGTGGAATACGACCCGAAGGTGTGGAGATTGCACGCAAAACCTGCAAGGTCAAGCCTTGCTACTTGTCCGTTTTTCCCCGTAGATTGGCTAAAAAATGAGTGTGGAGCTTGGCTAAAAATCCGGTGGGTCAAAGGGTTTCTTTTGCTTCTTTGTCTTTGTCCGCATCCGGCTCACTGAAAGAAAAGAAGTCCGTCCGAAAATGTAGGGTGGTCGGGGTTGAACGGGTGGTAAAATAGAAGTCCGGGCGGATCGCTACCCGTCCCGGACTTCCGGCGATGAAACACAAATAGTTCACGAAAGAAAGTAGCGGGCGGATTTCTCCGCCCTGCCCTTTGTCGTTAGGCTGCAATCTCTTCGGGTTGCGGTTGTTCTTCGGGTTGCGTGACCTTGCGCTCCTTTACCCGTTCCTGTACCAAGAGGACGGCTTTCTTTTCCTCGATACGCTGGTGTCGCTTCTCGTACACTTCGTTGTACTCGTTCTCAATGGTGGCGAGTGCTTCGGGCATGTGCTTGCGTGCGAAGTCAAGCAAAAGGGATGCTTCGGTATTGTTGCCGTATGCACTTCGGAAATTGGCTATCAGATAGTCCCTGCGAATGATAGTTTTTATCTTGACGGTGAGATTAGCCACAATATTCATTTTGTCCTCGTTCGTGAGATAGTGTTTCCCTTCCTCGGTGATACCCACGGCTGTAAAATGTTCCTCCCGCAAATGGGATAGCATGAAGAAATAAAGTATCTTTTCCTCGTCCGCACTAAACCTGCCGCTCGTGATGTCGGCTGCAAGTATCTGCTTTTTGGTGTCCTCTACCGTCCGTTCAAGGGCTATCTCCTTGTTGCGCTCGTCCTGCTTCTCCAATTTCTGAACGGGTGAGAGCGGTGCGGCTGCGGGTGTCCCGTCCGTTCCCTGCGCTTCGGTGACGTTCTCCACGTAACAGAAATCAATCTCCTTTTGCCCTATCTTGCATAGACGGTGATTTCTCCCGTTTCGCTCCTGCGGCTGATTTCCTCCTCCTGCTCCGTGTAGTCCGCCCACTGCTGCTCGTAACGGGTGCGGGCTTCCTCGTAGCGTTCGGGGCTGTTGAAATTCTCGGCTTTGGGTTCTTTGGGGCTGTTGGGAAAGGCGGTGTAGCTTTCAAGGGTTTCGACCTCGTAGCCCGAAGCGATTAGCCGTTCTACTACCGTTTCGTTGGTGCTGTATCGGTCACGACAGAGCGATACGCTCGGTTGGTTCTGCATGATTCGCACGGCTCGCTCCATGAGGAAAGAGGCGTTCATTTCGGCAAGGCACGTGCGGTTGGCGCAATGTCCACACCCACCGTCACAGAACAACAGCAAGTTGTTGGTGTTGTGGGCGCACGTGGCGCACTCGGTCTTGTCGAAGTGGTAGTATTTCAAGTCGGTGGTAAAATTCTGCTCGATGCGCTTGGCTACATCGGCAGCTTTCAGTCCCCGCCAACTGTTATACGTTCCCTCGTCCTGCAAATGCTTCTCGTACACTTCCCTCTGTATGTCCTCACCGTATCGGCAGATTTCGGCTGCCACGCTGATAGACAGCTCGTCCGTCTCCAAAAGGTGGGCGATTTCGGGAATAAGGGCGGTAAATTTCAGACGGGTACGGATGTAGTTCTCGTTCTTGCCGAAAAGTATCGCCAACGTCTGTACGGTGTGACGTCCGCTCTCTATCAGTTTTTGATAGGCGGCAGCTTCCTCTATGGGTGTCACGTCCTTACGCTGCAAGTTCTCGGTAATCGCCATTTCCTCGGCTGTCTCGTCCGACAACTCGGAAACGATAGCCGGAATTTCCTCGCTGCCAGCGATGACGGATGCACGGTATCTGCGTTCCCCGAAAACAATCTCGTAACGGTCTGTTCCGTCAATGGGGCGCACGGTGATAGGCTGTAATACTCCCTGCTGCTTGATGCTCTCGGCAAGTTCGTAAAGGCTCGCTTCATCGAAGTGCTTACGTGGGTTAAAACCACTCGGCTGAATGTTTGCCAACGCTACCATAGTGATGTTTCTCTCTGCTGCTGATTGATTTACTTTTGTCTTCATAATTCGTTTATTTTAAGTTGATTGTTTATTATTCTTGATAAAATTATTCGATTGAGAAATCGGTTTCTTTGCTATCTTTCTTTCTCCGCTCCGGCTCACGAAAGAAAGTAGCGGGCGGACTGCTCCGCCTTGTGAGCCTTATTTGCGGTTATAACATACGTTTTGAAACTCTATTTTCCTCTCTATCGCATGGCGCAACGTGTAGGCAGTTCCGCCCGTCGGGGTGCTGTCGTAAAATACCACGAGATAGGCGGAGTTATCCAATAGGTAATTATTACGATGCAAGAAACAACGGTCTGAATATTCATCCTGCAAAATTATCACCTCGTCCGCTTGGGCTAAAATAGCGTTATAATGCTGCTTGTCGGCTTGGGTGTATCGGTCTGCCTGCTTGAACGGGATAACGGCTTTTAGCTGAATGTACGGGAATACCTTTTTGGCGTTTAAAACTTCCTCGGCTGCGATAAGGTCGAAGCCGTTCGCCATGCCCGATAAAAACGTATGGTAGTCACGTTTGCAAAGTTCGGTTATCGCCGTATAGGTGTCAAAGCCTATATCTGTCAATCTCTTTTGCGTGTCGGGGCTGTTCCTTGTCATTCTTTCGGCTCGGTGTCCCGAAAAAGAGACGGTCTTTTCCTTTAACCAAAAATCACGCTCGGCACGGCATTGTATCAACGTCCTGCGTAGGGTTGTGAACTCCTGCCCGTTGGTATGACGGTATTTGTAATCGAAATAGATTTCCCCTCGGAATGCTCCCAAACAGCATTGTTTATATGTTTCCTCGCCAAAAAGTTTTGTTTCGGCTGCTCCGTTCCTAATGAATGTCTTTGTTTCCATATCGGTAAATTTTAGAGTATTAAAAGAATGATTATCAAGATGAACACGATACCGACAAACAGCCGCCAAACAAGGGCGAGAATGAACCGTGCCACGAAGTAAAACAGAGCCACGGCAAGCCATAAGGCGAAAAACTGCCCTGCGGTGGTGGTGAGAAAGTAAACCACCACAGCCCAAAGGATTAGGCGGTAAATCAGTTTGGAAATGAGTATCGTTTTCATGTTCTTGGGTGTTGTCGGGCGGATTGCTCCGCCCGTGGTTGTTTAATAGTTTCCTTTCGGGATATATAGATTATCGCTATCAGCCGGAAAGTGTTGTAATCAGCCGTTCCCCGATAATTTAGGGACAATTCATACGAAAGGTGTCCTTCCTCTATGTAGAAAGTGAAGCGCAAACCGTTGCGGGTAATCGTTCCTTTTGAATGGTCTTGTTTCTCCCACCTTATAGTTTCATTTTCAATATCTTTGAGAAATTCCGCTACTTTCTGCGTATTTTCCGTATCTTCTTCCGCTACTTGGTTGTATATCGAAGTATAGTAATTTATCCAGTCGTTCACTTTCTTGGCGGTGAACGTACCGATATTGCACGGCTTTTCATATTGCTTGGTTACTCTCTCGATGTCGTAGCGGTTTACGTTCTTAAAATGCTCCATATCGGCAGCTATCTTGTATTTGTTCTCCTTGTATATCTTGCTCACATGGAAACGGATGCCGTTACACGTGAACTCGATGCGCAAGCCGTAAAATGCTGGGTATTCACCGTCTACCACGTGGTAGCCGTATTCCGCTTGGGGTATATACTTCCTTATCTCCTGCATGAGGGGAGACAGCTCTTTTTTAGCCTGTTCCGCCTTGTCCGTAAACATCGCATTTGCATTTAACTCGTTAAATTCCTTTTCTGATAGTGTTTTCATCTTCCTATGTTTTTGGGGGCGGATTGCTCCGCCCGTTGTTTATACTCTTGTTTCTTGCTTCCCGTTTAGGCTGCCACGGGTTCGTTTATCGGTTCTGTCACCCGTTCGGCTATCATCTTTGCCGCCTTGTTCACGTCTCCCAATATTTCCACCAAAAAGGCGGGTTCTTCCTTTAGCTTGGTGAGCCAGTGTTTCAGATAGGCAGCGTTGTTGTCCTGCGGTGCGGCTGCATAGCCGAAGAACGCACCGCAAAGGGCGGATGTGAGTTCTGCAACAAGTTCCTCACGTGCGTAGAGCGCATCACCGAAAAAATTGCCGAACGTGCGGTTCAACCGTTGGGGGCTTCCCGTGCTGTGCGCCATTTCATGCAGGAGCGTGCCGTAAAACTCCGCTCCTTGCGGGAACTGCCCTTTTTCGGGGCAAACGATGTAGTCGGCTGACGGGACATAAAAGGCACTATCGGAATACTTTACCTTAATAGGGCAATACCAATTCTGCGTATAAACCAACTCGTCCAGCGCATCGAAAATCATCCCGTCCGAATGGTTGTCGGGCTGCTCGTTCTTCTTCATCCGCTCGTAGCGTTCGGGGTGCTTCTCGGCAAAATTGGTCTGCTCGATATTGAAGACGTTGTAATACTTCATCTGCGGGATGACCTTGTAATTTTCCTGCTCGGTTGCGGACAACTTGCGGTATTCCTCGTATTTGATAGTCTTTTTCGTTTCCTTGTGTACCACGAACTTAAACCAATAGTAAACGGGAAACGAACGTGCGCCCTTGTTGATATTCACTTCTTCCTCCTTTGCTTGGTTGAACGTGAGGAACACGGGCAAAGAGAATTTCATAAATTCCGTGTAAAACAATAACATCAAGACGTTGCCGCCATTATAGACCGTCCCTCTGATGTTACGGGGCAAACCTTGTTTAAGGCTCGTTATCCACGGTTTTTGCCAATCCGTTTTCAAGCACTCGATTTTCTTTACCAATAACTCCGTGAACATCGGTGCAATCTTTTCGATAGTGTTGTTCGTTGTCGTTGCCATAACTTTACGCTTTAAAATTGTTACTACTTGTTTTCGTTATCATCGCTTGCCGCCCCAACCATTTTTTCCCTTGGCTGATTGGAAGAACATTGACAATCATAGAAAGCGGAAAGGGAGAATTGCAACCATCTGAAAAAATGGTAAATACTACCCGCAGTGGAGATTTAGCATTTTTGCGGATTTGCTTTCTCCCCCGCCTACCTTCGTCAATGTTTTTCCAATCAGCTTAGGGAAAAAATCGCCTTCCAGTAGATTGAATGAATGACAGGTTACTTGCCCGGTGCTAAAAAGAAAAGTAAAGACGGAAAGACGGGAACCCCGGTTTCCGGAAAAGGGAAAAGAAAGGCTGGTTGGTCATTGCGGGAGGGAAAGACGGCTCTTTGCCACGCAAGCGTTTCTTTTTCGCCAATTCATCGGGTCAGAAAAAGGGATGCTTGCGTGGCAATGTGCCGTGCGGGTTGGCGAGGAGCTTGCCGTCCGGTTTACGGTAAACGGACGGAGCGGTCAGGCTGTCCGGCTTGCGGATGGCCGTGCGAGGGAAGTGGCGGAAAACGGGCGGTAAGTTCCGCAGACAAGGGGTGATTCTTTCGACCATGGCAAAGCCCGGACTCCTTGACGTCCAGATAAGGGTGAATCCATATTCATCCAGCGTTAGGGATTGAAGGGTAAAGCCCACAGCCCGGCGAGGACTTGGAAGGGAAAGCCCGCCCGTTCACGGGAACGCCCAAAGACATCCACGCGTACCTGCCATTTTCCTGGTATTTCCTGCCTTTTCATCTCCCGGGCAATGACAAAGCTACGAGTACGAAGCAAAGCAAAGACAAGTCCTACATAAACGAACCGTTTGAATCATAACCGTTTATATATTTGCTATATAACTTAAAAATAGCGGATATGGAAATAGTGACTATCGAGAAAAAGACCTTCGAGGAGATGAGAAACAGGTTCAACCGTTTCAGCGAACATATACGGAATTTGTGTTCACGGTACAGACCACCGGAAAAGATGAACTGGCTGGACAACGCCGACGTGTGTGAGAAACTGAACGTGAGCAAGCGGACATTGCAGGCGTACCGTGACGGGGGACTGCTGGCTTACAGCCAGATCAACCACAAGATTTATTACAGGTTGGAAGACGTGGAAGAGTTTATAGAGAACATGAGCCGGGAACTGATAGACAGGGAAGAAGATGGAGGTGATAACTAAGGAAATGGAAGAGGTACAAGCGTACTTCGCCGCGTTGGAACAAGGCATGAGGTACGTGGATAACGTGACGGCAAATTTCTGCCCCGCAATGAACGGGGAAGTGTACCTGACGGGAGAAGAAGTATGCCGTATTCTGCACATCACGCCGAGGACTTTACAGGACTACCGCACGCAGCGGATCATCCCGTACATCTCCCTACCGGGCAAGACCTTGTATCGCCAGTCGGACTTGCTGCGTATGCTGGAGGAAAACTATGTACGGATGGAGCCAAAGAGCAAACGAAGGAAAAGCCCTGCTTAACTTCATGCAGGGGTGCATTGGAATATGCGGCAAAGGCAGGAACACCGTGTTTGGAGTTCCTGCCTTTGCCGCATTTTGCACACCGAGGAAAAACGGTTCAAGCGGTTTCACGCAAGGCTGTTACCTTTCGCTGCTGCCTGCCGGCTTTCTTTTCTTCCTTGTCGAGAACATTCTTCTGCATAGCCGCAAGATTGGCGGAGATGGAACGGAAATCGGAACTGACCATCTTGTTCGTCATCACCGCATAAATCTGCGTGGTACTGATATGCTTGTGACCGAGTATCTTTGAAAGAGCCTCAATCGTGCCACCATTGCACAGATAGACCGTCGTGGCGAAAGTATGACGGCTTAGGTGGAAGCTGACCTCCTTGTTGATACCACAAGCCATGGCTATCTTTTTAAGCTGGTTGTTGCACGTGCCGTTGCTCGGCATGGGGAACACGAAATCATCTTCCGCAAGTCCCTTGTAACGTTCGATCAGTTCTTTGGCTATCTCCATCAACGGGACGTTGCTCGATACCCTGGTCTTGGTGCGGCGGGTAATAATCCATTCCTCGCCATCGAAATCCATTCGCTGGATCTTGTCGTAGGTTAATGTCTTTATATCTATGTAACTCAAACCGGTGAAACAGCCAAAAAGGAACATATCACGGACAAGGCAGGCCTGCTTGCTTTTAAAAGTGGCATTGGCTATTGTCCTTATCTCTTCTTCCGTGAGGTAGCCCCGGTCGGTTTCCTCCATTTCAAGCTGGTACTCGCTGAACGGATCAGTGGGGATAATACCCCTGCGCCAAGCCTTGTCGGTCAGGCTAAGCACGGGCATGGTGTATATCCAGAGGGTATTCGCGCTCAATCCTTTTTCGTTGCGCAGATAACTATCGAAATCGTCGATGAAATCTTTCGTCAGTTCCTTGTACGCCATATCAGTGCGCTTCTTTTTCTCCCACATGAAGGTTTCGAGGTGTTTGTAAACGGTCAGGTATTTAGTATAGGTGGACTGCGAACGGAGGTTCTTCTTCACCATCTCGCCAAATTCCCGGTTCATGTTCTGGAAGTCTTTCAGTATGCAGTTTTCCATCACGCCGATACCCAAGAAGGCATTGCGCACCTTCTCCGCGGTAACAAAATCGTCCTCCCGTAATATCCGATAGTAATGGTTGTTTATACGGGTTCTGATTTCATCCAACTGCGGGTTGATTTCCTCGGCTTCACTTGCCCTGCCTTTCACTTTCCCTGCTTTGGTAAGCCACAGGGAAGGGGTGACAAACAGCTTCGCGCTGAATGGTGCAGGCTCGCCATTGATGGTGATGCGTACCATTACCGGAACTTTCCCGTCACTTACTCTCACTGCTGTTCTCTTTAAATAGAACAGAACTTTAAAGGTACTTCTCTTCGTTTTCATAACTCTAAAAATTCGTTTGTAAAGGTAATTACTTTCCCGTTATCATGAGCTATGAAGAATTACGCAAAATGGTGAAACAGAACTTATTATATCTATACTGGTATATTGCTATACTGGTAATGACTTAGTACCTGAACTCTGGCTTAAACCTACTTTTTGAGGCTTTCTTTGCCGGGAGCTGTTCCTTACCGCTCTGCATCCAAGATGCTGACCTACTTATTTTTAAGTTGAACTTTGCTTTTCTTTGCGGCTAATCCCGATTTTTTAGTAAAAAATACATTTTATCCATTTTTCATTCATTGCGATTAAAATTTCCATGTACTTCCGTCAACAGCTTCCCCCCCACACTATTTCACAATAATCTCTTCTATAGGTTGTTTCAACTCCTTATCCAATGGATACGACTGATACTTCACTTTATCAAAATCAATCTTCTTCATATTAATACAACGAATATTGTTATTATATGCCGTTTTATAATACACTTTCCTGTTTGTCAAATCAATAGCCGAAGTCCATTGTGTAGCACTGGGAATATCAGGTGCTTTTCCTGACGCATGTTCTATACCGACAGGAATATCAAAATTATTCAGAATATGAAAACTTTGTAATATAGCGTCATACGCTGTAGGGCACGCCGAAGCTGTTGCCTTATAAAACGCTACACGAACAAAACGGGATGGAGGAGTCACATCCCCCGGAATGCCATGGAATCCAGCACCTGCGCCAAAAGGGAAAATAGTCACCCCACCCCATTGCTGTGGAGTGACAGCCCCCGGATACAAATTTACATAATTATTCAAGTTAGTCACCTGCCATGGAAAATCGGGAGAATTGGTGAGTACTCCTACCCTGTTTTCATAAAAATGAGGAACACCATCCACAAACTCCAATACCACTTGATTTCCTTTAGCATCGCCAATGCGCCAATGTACCGTAGAACTTTTACCAGGTTTATCAAGAGACACCACCTTCACCCCTTCTATAGCTGCTTTCACTTCGTCTATAGTAGCAAACTGGGAAAGCATCCAGTTCACCACCTGCAAATCCGACAAAGTAGTTGCATTTTGAGCCTCATCATATTCTTCATACTTCCCATAATGAGGAAAATAAAACAATCCAGCCGAAAGTCCTACTTCATTCAGTCCTTCAGCCACAAAGTCTTTCTGAATGATAGCCAGTCCTACCATACCATATTTAGCCCGAAATCTCAAGCCATTTACACCCGTTGGAGTATAAGATACCAATTCTTGTCCTCTGGGAACAACAACATACTCACTCGGAAGGTAACTATTCCCCCACTCTATGGTACGTGCCTGCACATATCCACCATCTTCGGCCAGGAACGAAATACCGGTACATGCCGATCCGCTTGCAATGCCAGTCAGCAACAAGGCCAAAGCTATTAAAATCTTTTTCATAACCATTTTGAATCTATTTATGATATTAAGAACAAAACATCGGATATTTTGGTTCTTGTTTTACGCAACAAAGGCAATCAAAGCCGTCAAACAATGTTCCGACACTGATTGCCATACAAATAGACAAGAATGGAAAAACGAAAGGAGTGACAAGTTCTGAATTTGATTATATTTAAAGAAAAAGGAGATGAATCTAAAAGAAACTCATCTCCTTAACCCTAAATTATTTATTCAGTAAACAATTTACCACATCTTTTTCCCGTTCTTTAGGTTGTACGGTCAAGCTAACCACTGCACCCTCTTTCAGAGTAGCTTCTACAGTGGTTTGCCCTGTAGCATGCAATTTGAAATGCACATTCCAATCTTTTGCCACGCAGGAAACAATAAAATCTTTCCATCGGCTTCCTGCAACAGCATTTCCTGCATACCTATCATGCCACTGCTCCCCAGTTATGATCAGGCGTCCAGTCATAGCCTGGTCCCCAAAAAGCGGGAAAACGATGAGGGCCGTTTGCCATTTTCTCTAAGGTAAGTTGTGCAGCCTCCTCTGTCATTCCCAGACAGGCTGCCCAAATATTATCTTGCTTCCACCCGGTATGGGAACGGAATTTCTGGGCATCAGGATCATATAAATAGGTATTACGAGCTATTTCCAGACCTTCCCTGCCCACTCCGTAAATACGCCAGGGAAACACGGGATAAAGTTGAGGGGTTTCAATATTATTCACCCGTTCCCAAACCTGTGCCGGAGCAATCATTTCCTTCCCATCCACTATGCGCAAAGGAATCTCAGGAATACGTGCCAGCATATCCGGTTTACGCCTATAAGTTTGTAAAACAGAGCGCAGTGCAGCAATGGTTGAGGATGGATTGTAGGCCATCTTATAAGTTTCACAAGCCGATCCTGGATAAATCACTAGTTTACCGCTACCATCCAAATCCTTACGGCCACGTTGTAACGCAAGCTGACGATAATGTTCATCAAAGAAACTAAGCGAACTTTCTATTAAAGGAGTATAACAGCTGATATCCAAACTGTCATAACGTGCTGTTTCCAATATCATCTGACAGAACTCAAGAACGGTATCCCATTCGTATTCTAACCATGCATTATATTCCAAGCCTTTATCAAAACTCGCAGGACGCTTAAAACCATACTCTGCAGGGTTAGGAAGACCAAAGTTCTCCATTTGCTCAGTGAAACAAGCGCCAGCATGTCCCCAATAGGCACGAGTACGCGCTTCGGCTGTCGGCAACAAACGCAGATAAAAGTCAAATTGTGATTTCATCAAGTCAAAGTCACCGCTTTTCAACATAGGCCAATAAACCAAACGCTGATTCTGTGCAGTCATGGTTCCTCCTCCCATTTCCGGAAATCAGGGTGAATTCCATTATCTGATCCACATACATAGGATCAAAAGTAAACAGTCCCCCGTTAAACTTTGTAGGCCACTGGCTATAGGCGTTACATCCCAACATATAGCGGAACAGTGTATAGTTACGGATAGCATCTCCCGCTTCACCTTCCCCCTCAATAAAGCTACGTTTCCAAAAATCATTCCACCAACGACGGGTAGCCTGTTTGTCTTTGGATACATTTATTTCCTTCTCAGTACGGGCCAATGATGCTTCCCATGCAGGAACCGTACCTTGTTCCGTATTCAAGGCAATGTGCACAGATTGCTTATATACAGGTTTTTTACTTTTATACATCCATGCCAGATATTCAGTTCCCGCATAATGCCCACGACGTGTACCGGTATAAACCAGATTATCACCGGATAACCGACCGCCAAATATTAGATTTTTCAGAGGATTATATAATTGTTCCTTAACCTCATTCATACCTTGTTGGTCTACTACCACATCAAAAATAGTCCGATCAGGATTCCGATGAAAGAAAGTAAAATTATCTTCTTCCACACAGACAGAGTCACGCTTAGTCATCAATCCATCAGGAATGACCCATTTGTAAGAGCATTGCTGCCCTTCCCCTTTACGCACCGGACGATCTTCATAACGCCAGCTTTCAAAGTTTACACGCATAGAAGTCAGTTCCTTCGTCTTCACCTCAACATGTACCACAGGATGAAACACATCCACCCAAATAATAAGAGTAGCATTATCACTACTTACGCTGACATAACCATCATTAAGATGCAGAGTCTGCCGAAAAGAAGCCGTTCCGGCAAAAGGGTTCGGAGTGAGCCTCACACGAAACCGTCCCTGCTTCAACAGACAGTTATTCTCGTCAAAAGAACCGCTACGACTAAGGTAGAACAGAACATCATCATTCTCTACCCATACATTCATACCGATATCCCCACCTCCGCAAGGCATGGACTCCGAAGCATTCCGGCTTTGAGTATTCCAAACCAAATTGCAGGCTGTCCCCACAGAAACTGCCCGCCAATAAATACTAATAATAAAAACGTAAAGATATTCTTCATTTTTTTCTGTTTTTACCAGTCATCGGAACGGAAAGACGACACAGGTAAATCTTCACCAAACAAATCTCCTTCCACATAATTTTCGAAACCATAACGAACTGCCACCGGATGAGGTACTCTTTCGCTCTTTACAAGCATTTTACTTCTCTGTATCCACGCTTTAGCAGGATAAAAAACCCGATCTTTGCCTGCAACCTGAAAGTTATATGATTCAAAACGGTCTTTACAATTTATCCACATCGGCGCCCGATCAAAACTGACTATTACCGTATCATTCTTTACTTCCATTCCTGCATAGTAAGGACTTTCGGCCGTAACACCTTTCATTCCGTAAGTTTTTACTAATGCCAAACGCCCCAGACGTTCTCCTGCTACCCTCTTTTTACCCGGATGAATCCCCGTTTTCATTCCTGCGTCCAACAATACAGCCATACCACTATTGCCCACCCGGTGTTCTACCATAGCTTGTTGTTCGCGAAGATAAGCAGAATTTATCACATTCTTGCCAGGCTCAGTAATAATTCCATAATCATAAGGTGCAATTTGACAATAATAGAAGGGAAATTCCCCTTGCTGCCATTCTTCGCGCCACCCGCGTATCAGTGCACTGAACATATCGGCATAAGTAGAAGCCCGGTTATAGTTATCTTCCCCCTGATACCAGATAACTCCACGCATGGCTAATCCGATGAGCGGATGAAGCATACCGTTATAGAGTACAGTCGGAGTACGGTTCTTTGACTTGATATCGGCTTCCGATTGGGGAATCTTTGCTTCGGGAAATGCCTTCAACCAATCCGGATGCATCCAGGCTTCACAGGCAGAGCTCCCCAAGAAGCCACAATCAAACCCACAGGTATATTCAACTGCTGTTGTATCATCCGACCGAAGTAATAAGCAGTAGCACTAAATTCACGCACGGTTGCCGGAACAGCTTCCTGCCAGGTTCCTACCACATCTGTTTTCGGAGTAAAAGAGGAAGCCCGCTTTACGGTGAACAGGCGAAGTTGCGGATTACGGCTGTTCATCACATCTGTATTACTATTCTCCACCGGCTGGTTTTTAAAACCTTTCATGGGCATTTCCATATTACTTTGACCGGAGCATAACCATAATTCCCCCATCAGGATATCACGTATTTCAGTCAACTTTCCATCATCAAAAGTAATCGTGTAAGGACCTCCGGCAGAGGGGGTGGATAAAGCAAGTTTCCACGCGCCTTTTGCATCGGCAGTAATTTTATAGGTTTGTTTATCCCAACTTGTTGTAATTTTCACCGATGCATTGGGAGTAGCTGTTCCCCATAAATTGGCACGAGTCTGCTGCTGCATCACCATGCCATCTGAAAAGAAAGCGGGCAATTTCACTTCCGCATTTGCCGACAGGCAAATCAACCATGCCCAAGCAATTCCCAGTAGTAGTTTCTTATTTTTCATATTATGTGTGATTACCATTATTCTTTAGTTTTAAAAAACTCGCAAGGTCCCATCCATCCGGCAGGCAACAAATCATCTCCGGGCAGACGGAATTTTGCATTCGTCCATATCCCCTCAAAAGGCGCTTTATCCAAATCAGCCCCACGGAGCGCATTCGCCCAAGTATTCACTACCTCCACTTCCAATACATTGGTTCCGTTACGAAGCGCATCGGTAATATCCACTTCATAGGGAGCTGTCCAAGCTGTACCGCATGCAATGCTGTTGACACGTACAGTCGCCACATTGGCCACTTTTCCCAAGCGAAGAATGATTCTTCCGTCCTGTTCATTCTTCCATCTGAATAACCCTCTGTAAGTAGCATGTCCGGCATAATATCTTATTTTTTCATCCTCTTCCTTACTCCAGTCAAATAATGCCGGACGAGTGACAGTCTTACGCACAGAGGGGAATGTTACTGTCCATTCCTTGATCAATATGGATACAGGTTCCCTTTCGGTCTGTTCCGGAGAAACTTCTGAATATTCTTTGGGGAATACTACAAATACAGATCCATTGGCAGGCAAAGACAAAGCGACTTCGGTACGACCGTTCGCTTCTTTCCATTGTGCTGGACGAGTTATGGTTCCTGTTACCGCATTCCACAATTCAGGCGTGCGTCCCGCAATGCGGAAAGAAGCATTGAATATACGCAAACTGTCCACCTGATTGGCTACAAAATAAATCTCATACTCTTCCCCACTCCGATGAGTATATGCCACATCAGCAGGAAGAAGTACATCCCGTTCCACACCGAAAGAAGAAAAATCATCTTCCCGATAAGGCAATTTCGGAATAATGACACCTGCCACACGGAGTTCCTCTACTTTTGCCTGTGCCTCAGGAGACAACGGCAGGTTATCAGGATTCATAGGACGGGCTGTAGGAAGCACCAATACTTTATAAGAAGCTCCTCCCGGAAGTACCATTCTTCCATTCTCCGCTTTTGCCAAACGTAACAGAGCATCTTTGTTGAAAGAATCGTAGGCATAGCCACGCATCGGGTTCACCCAGTCTTCGGGATCGGCCATGTTTGCCGAATGGGTAACACCGACAGGACGCACACGTAGGTTGACCTTCATTAGCCAGCCGAATCCGTTCGCTTTCCACCCGTTCGGCTCCATAGATACCGGGAAGCATCGAAACTAACCGTTCGGGTAAAATGGAACGTCGTGGCATTTCTTCACCGGTAAAGACGGCGATATCAGCCACCGGATGACCGTATTGCAACAAAGTCTGGCAACGGGTGATGTAATCTACAAAAGATTTTCCTTCCTCCCACCAGGTCTGGTCGCGCTGGAAGAAGAGTCCGATGCCGTCCAATGTCATACCAGGTCGGTGGTTCATCCAGGGATTATGGGTATAGACATGAAAAAAGAGCTTATTAATACCCAGTGCATAGTTACGGTCCAGCAAAGGTTTCAGCATGGCAGGGTCTTCATCCCATACGCCACGAATTTCAGTAAAGCCTTCGGCCTGGATAATATTCTTTCCATAAATATGCGCACCGCTGATGGCATCCAGCATATCATTGGGTTTATCATGCGTAGGACTGTTCAACCAAAATTCCCCCATAGGCAAATCCACTTTCTGATAATGCATCAATCCGTCACTGACCATAGTAGGAGCTACGCACTCGGCAGAAAAACGACAATCATATTGACGGGCACAATCAGCCAATACGGTGTAGAACACATCAGTCACCAGTTCTCCGATGGTGGTACGGACATCCCGCAATATCTGCTCACTGCGAGCGGCGCTTTCCATCGGAATACCTGCCAGCAAAGGAAGATAAGGCATCAAATCATATCCACGACGTTTCTTAAATTCCGCCGCGAAGTTATCACTCCAGTTCTGACTGCCACACTCCCAACTGTCTACGTGCATATATTTCAACACACGGCGTGCCACGGCTTCATCCGTCTTTTTGAACATTTCCGCAAACCAGTTCGAGAACTGTTTCTGAACAGCCTTGGTACTGAACTTGTCGCATTCCAATCCTTTACCACCTCCGGCAGTAGCATTTACATGTCCGGTTGCCGTATGTCCCATGCGGAGAATACGCCATTTACCTTCGGGTAAACGGGCGGTCAGCCTGCCCTGATACAAAGGGAGATTGATCAATTCATCCGGCTGCACACATGCCGCATCAGGTATTTCCGTCGAAGTAGTAGCAGTAGCTACACGCCACACCAGTCCTGCTTTTCCCTCCCATTGATGAATACGTGGAGCCGTATGAAGGACTATATCATTGATTTTCAAATTCGGTTTCCATTTGGCTGCATCCAAATCTTCACTACCCGGTTCACTTCCCACGGGAGTCCACTCAAAACGGAAGTAACGGGCGGTAACAGGAGGGATAGCATGAGTGGACTGGAAATCCGTATTCTGCCATCCTGCCGGGCAGGAACCAGTTGCTTCACTGTTTTGAATGTCCGTCCATCCTCACTGGCCAATACTTTCAGGCGATGTGCCTGGTAGTTATTTCCTCCCAAAATAATTTCCACATTACTGCAAGTCACAGGTTCTGCATATTCATACTGAATCCAACAAGGATAAGAGGAACGGAAAACTCCTTTTTCATCTCTGTTCACAGCTTTGGATTCATCTTTAATAACGGCCGATTTCAAATTGCCGAAAGTTACCTTCGGCTTCAATGAAGTATCCTCAGGCTGACGCTCCAATGGAATGGCGTAGGTAACGATATCTTCATAATAGCCATCCAGTGCTTCGGGCATGGGCAAAGTCAAATTACGAATATTCCCACCGTTCACTATAGTATCACTCCATACCACTTTTTGCATCGACTCTTCGGAAGTTATCCAAGGACCTCCCGCCAAGGCAAAGCCATCACAGATATGCATTCCCAACTGCATGCCTAGCCTATCAGCCTCTCTCATACTATGAGTGACCATACGCCACCATTCAGGGGTAAGTTGCTGGGCTTTTCCCTCGTATTGAGGTCCTTGCTCTACTCCCTTAATAGGCATCAGATAGGCCCCACCCAAACCTATACGATGCATGGCCTCCAAATCTGCAGTAATCCCTTCGGGAGTTACAGCGCCAAACATCCAATACCAGAAAGTCCAAGGACGAACTTCCTGTACGGGTGAATTTACAAACTGTTGCCGTAAAGCGGATTGTGCTATCATCGGTTGGAATCCGGTTACCAGCAATATGGATACAAACAGATGTTTTATCTTCATAAGTTATTTATTCTATATTTAATAATAAACGAACAAAGTTGTAATTTGTACTCAATTTCTCAAATATAGAGAGTTCAAGTCAAATAAAAAAAGAAAAGGGAAGAATAAACAAAGTTTCTCTTCCCTTTACAATCTATTTTTTCACTGTTATTCAAATTTTAACGTGATACCTCCTCCATATTCTCCATCAGCCCAAAATGCTTGTGAAGACGGACCTATCAAATCTGTCGTATTCACTTTATTACGAACCGGAGGAATTACTTTCATCAGACTGATACCGGTAACAGGAAAAGTATAAAGCAAGCCGTCACGACCGTCGCGAGGCTGATAAACCCCTACATAATTCTGAGGAGTACGGTTACAAATACTTATCATTCCTTCCTGTGTTTCCAAAGTCATCCATTGCACATTAGCGAAATACCCTTTAAATTCGGGATAAGTAAAGCTTTCAGCAGGAATGGGATCATTATACTCATTTTCCCATACGCCCAACTGCGGGCCATGCAGACGGTTCTGCCATACACGGTAAGGGCCGTCACCTACCCAACGCTTGCTCAACACTTTATCTTCCGGATAATCAAACATCACCCCCATCAAATCCACAACACCACTAAAGTTGTATGTAAAGTCTATAGCAGCGGTACCGTCAGGGGAGATAGTCCATACAGCCTGATCAAAACATCCCAGTTTGTAGTTAGCGGTAACTACTACGTTATTGCCTTCTTCACGCACGCTAAAGCCCGTGAAACAACCGGCATCCTCAAATGTTGTATATTGGGTTTTCTTCTTTTCAGCCTCTTTGTCATCATGGTTGTAAAACTGGTCCATAGAACGGTCCGAACGCTTCGCAGCAATAAAACGAGGTCCATTTGTCAGGCTGATGGTACGGCTTCCAATCTTCACCCCTTTCAGTTGTCCGTCTTTCTGAGAGAAAGTAAATGTACGTCCTCCAGCATCAACCGTCAATGCATCGGCAGTTTCTTTATAAGAAGGCTTGTTTCCGGCAGAAACCTGTTGCAATCCGGCAATGTCTTCCAGTTTATAGCTCCATGTAAAAAGGTCATTCCCATTTTTATCCGTAACGGTCAGCAGTAGAGCATTGGCTCCCTTCATAGCCGCAGGAATAGTCAGTGTACCCACACCGTGAGCAGGAATGTCGGGACAGTTCACCTCTCCCTGTTTCATCACTTTCATTCCCCCCTATCGGTCACAGAAGGCAATTGTACATATTTATAGGTGAAACGGCAAGTATTCGCATTCAAAAAATCGTACCGGTTCTCTATTCTCAGTTTGCCGTCAAACTGACTGTCAAGGCTATCAACCCTGATTTGAATAGGACACCACACCTGCTTGATGGTAAAATAACTTCCCTCTTTTTCGTGGTGCGGTCCTACAATACCATCAGCTCCATAATTGCCGCAGTTGTCAATGAATCCATTCATATCCACACGCTTCACGCCCTCGTCAGCCAGCACCCAAAGAAAACCTCCGGCACAACGAGGATGTTTACGCATCATTTCCCAATAATCATACAATCCTGCTCCATGGCCCCCATCATACAACCCGTGCAAGAATTCGGTCGGCATAAATATTTCTGGCAGACGCATATAGTTCTGGCTTTCTCCATAAGAACGATAGTGCATAGTTTCATATCCGCTGAAGTTGCCTTGCGGATGAAGCACCGGACGTTTCTGAGGATCATATTTATGAAATTCACCATCCAATTCAGTATTCCAGCCTTTTTCATTACCATTGCTCCACCAGATAATACACGGATGGTTTACATCACGGGTAATCATTTCTTTTACCAGCTTCTGCCCGTTGATAGTTTCGTGCTTGCCATGCCAGCCACTCAATTCATCCATTACATAAAGTCCCAAAGAGTCACAAGCTTCAAAGAATTCGGGATCAGCAGGATAATGACTTAGACGAACAGCATTCATGTTCATGCTTTTGATAAGCAATACATCTTCAATATTCTTTGCCTTGCTCAGTGTACGTCCGCTTTCAGGACGGAAGCTATGCCGGTTCACTCCTTTAATCATCACACGCTGACCATTGATATACAATCCGTCACTTTCACGTGTTTCAATCGTACGGAAACCAAATTTCTGATTTTCAACATGCAGGGTTTTACCGGCTTTATCAAGCAAAGTAAACGTAGCCTGATACATAGTCGGAGTTTCAGCTGTCCATAATTCAGGAGATTTTACAGTGAAATTAATCGAAGCATGATCGCTACCTGTACGGACATCCGAAGTATTTTCGGCCACTTTTTTCCCTTTAACATCTGTTATGACAGTATGTATCCTAGCACCTTCTACTGCCATATTCAGAAAACAATCAGCATAGAAATTCCCATCCGCCTTCGCATCTATTGCCAGACGATCGATATTTTGAGCTGGTTTCGCCACGATAAACACAGGACGGAAAATACCTCCAAAATTCCAATAATCAGCACGGCGTTCTGCCAAATTAACCCCTGCATTCGCACTTTCCTTGCTTACAGTTACTTCAAGTACATTCTTTTTTTTCGATCCGAAGAATACCCGGTCACTCACATTATAAATAAAGCGGTAAAAAGCTCCCTGATGCATGGAGCCAGCTTTACGACCATTTATCTTTACCTGCGTATCAGTCATAGAGCCTTCAAATACCAGCTCTATCTGTTTACCATTCCATTCGGCAGGCAACTCAAATTCATATTTATACAAACCTTGTTCATCAGCTACTCCTTCAGGAAAAGCCTTACCATAAAATTTCATGCCATACTGATAAGTACCGAATCCTTGCAGCTCCCAACAAGAAGGTACTCCGATTTTCGTCCATTTTCCGGAATTATTACCACCGGTACACATGAAATCCATTGTACATATCATCACAGCCACGTCCTGACAAGTATTGGCGTTCTGTTTTTACGGAAGATTGCGCCAACAAACCTGCCGATAAAGCAAGGAGTGA
>ENA-OQAA01000073-OQAA01000073.1-human-gut-metagenome-genome-assembly--contig:-NODE-73-length-68881-cov-4.251171_pt1 | contig 68881 bp, 82 predicted proteins | sample MGYA00242489_ERZ504515 | MGnify/ENA primary metagenome ERZ504515 (study PRJEB26092, sample SAMD00036237) | human gut metagenome | host: Homo sapiens | study: EMG produced TPA metagenomics assembly of... | reverse complement strand
CAGTATTGCTTACTTTCTGCATGGACGGGTGTAGTCGGTAAAGCAGTAACGACAGTTGCAAGAGCTAAGAAGCCCGTACACAATCGTTTCCATGTCTTTTTCATAAATCTAATGCTCCTTTCATTTTAGGTAATAAAATAGCCGTCCAATAAGAACGGCTGGAAATAGAAAAGGAACGTCATTTTAGGCGTTCCATAGTCTATGAAATATTCAATTTTTTGTTGTTTCAATACGGATGTGCTGTACCATATCTTTGCATATCTAAGAAAACTTGCGTATCAAGGCTCATTCTTTAGTAGTAAATAAGTAGTAATTGATGTGTTTGTTTTCTTGAAAATGCTGATAGATACTGTGTTTTAGCGGATAATCAGATTTTTATTGTGTTTTTCGTAAAAAAACCAACTTTTGTGAATCAATTCAAAAGAAATTCTAAAAATTCAGAAGAATCTTCTGTTTATTGTTTGTCTGAAATTCAGTAATATATAGTTAACAAGTGATTGACAGACGGACAATCAAAGAAAATCGAAAAAACGAGGAGGATATGAAAATGAAAAGAAAAGTGATTACAGCGTTACTGGCAGCTACAATGGTAGCATCATTAGCAGTTGGATGCGGAAACAAAGGTGGGGACAGCAAGTCTGACAGCTCAAAATCAAGCTCAAGTGATGAAATTACAATTGGTTTCTCACAGGTAGGTGCTGAATCTGACTGGCGTACAGCAAACTCTGAATCAATGAAGAGCACATTCAGCGAAAAGAACGGATACAAACTGATCTTTGACGATGCTCAGCAGAAACAGGAGAATCAGATCACAGCAATCCGTAACTTCATCCAGCAGGATGTTGACTACATCGTACTTGCACCTGTAACAGAGACAGGATGGGACACAGTTCTGAAAGAAGCAAAAGATGCTGATATCCCGGTAATCATCGTTGACCGTATGATCGATGTATCTGATGACAGCCTTTACACAGCCTGGTAGGATCTAACTTCAAGATGGAAGGCCAGAAAGCTTGCGAATGGCTGAACGCTTATGCAGAAGCTAAGGGAATGAAAGAAGTTAACATCGCTCACATTCAGGGAACAATCGGAGCTTCAGCTCAGATCGGACGTACAGAAGGTCTTGAAGAAGCTGCTAAAGAATATGGATGGAACATCGTAGCACAGCAGACAGGTGAATTCACACAGGCTAAAGGACAGGAAGTTATGGAGTCTATGCTGAAACAGCATGATAACATCAACGTAGTTTACTGTGAGAATGATAACGAAGCATTCGGAGCAATCGATGCAATCGAAGCTGCTGGTAAGACAGTAGGACCGGATGGAGACATCCTTGTAATGTCATTCGATACAACAAACGCTGGTCTGACAGATACATTATCTGGAAAGATCATCTGCGATACAGAGTGTAACCCATTACACGGACCACGTGTAGAAGAAATCATCAAGAAGCTGGAAGATGGCAAAGATGTTGACAAGAAAGCATATGTAGAGGAAGAAATGTTCGCATATGATGACACTGTTAAGAGTGTGAAAGTTGATGATAAAGATTATAATGTAACAAAGATTACACAGGAAATTCTTGACAAACGTGCATACTAAAAACAGGCAGAACTTATAGTAACATAAAAAAGAGGTGAAATGGCGCGGCGGAATAAACGGAATGAAAAGCCGGATATGCTGCCGCGCTTTCTATGCCCTTTTGGATATTAAAGAAAGCGGGTGAACATTAGAAATGGAAAATAATGTTGTATTAACAATGAGAGATATCTCAAAGACGTTTCCAGGTGTCAAAGCCTTACAACATGTTGATTTTACTCTCCGTAAAGGAGAAATCCACGCTCTGATGGGAGAAAATGGTGCAGGAAAGTCTACTTTGATCAAAGTACTTACCGGTGTGCATCCATTTGAGTCTGGAGAGATTAAAATGGAAGGAAAAGACGCACCAATCGTTAACAGATCTCCACAGGATGCGCAGGACAATGGAATCAGTACTGTATATCAGGAAGTCAACCTTTGTCCGAACCTTACAGTTGCAGAAAATCTGTTTATCGGACGTGAACCAAGAAAAGCAGGCCTTATCGACTGGAAGACAATGAACAAGAAATCTACAGAGCTGTTAAAGGATCTGCAGATTGATGCAAAAGCTACAGACAAACTGGAAGAGTGTTCACTTGCTAAACAGCAGATGATTGCTATGCACGTGCGGTTGATATGAACTGTCGTGTACTGATTCTTGATGAGCCTACATCTTCTCTGGATGATGATGAAGTAGAAAAATTATTCGTATTAATGAATCGTTTGAAAGCTCAGGGAGTTGGAATTATCTTCGTTACACATTTCCTGGAGCAGGTATATGCAGTCTGTGACCGTATCACTGTTCTCAGAAATGGTGAACTGGTTGGAGAATATACAACAAAAGACCTTCCAAGAGTTATGCTGGTTGCTAAGATGATGGGTAAAGATTTCGATGATCTTGCTGATATCAAGGGCGAGCATGCAGAACTGAAAGAATTTATTCCGGTTATCGAAGCAGAAGGAATCGGAAGAAAAGGAAGCATCCGTCCATTCAACTTCACTGTTAACAAAGGAGAAGTTGTCGGACTTACAGGACTTCTTGGATCAGGACGTTCCGAACTAGTTCGTGCGATTTATGGTGCAGACAAACCGGATAGCGGAAAAATAAAGGTAAACGGAAAAGAAGTGAAGATCAATTCTCCATTGGATGCCATGAAACTTGGTATGGCATATCTTCCGGAAGACCGTAAGAAAGATGGAATTATTGCTGACCTGTCAGTAAGAGAGAATATCATTATTGCTTTACAGGCAAAAAGAGGTATGTTCCATCCATTGAGTAAGAAAGAAATGGAAGAAGCAGCAGATAAATATATCGAAATGCTGCAGATTAAGACAGCAAGCCGTGAAACTCCGATTAAGAGTCTTTCAGGTGGTAACCAGCAGAAAGTAATCATCGGAAGATGGCTGCTTACAAATCCGGATTATCTGATTCTTGATGAGCCGACACGTGGTATTGATATCGGAACAAAGACAGAGATCCAGAAACTGGTTCTTGATCTTGCTGATCAGGGAATGGCAGTTACATTCATTTCTTCAGAAGTAGAAGAAATGCTCCGTACATGCTCAAGAATGGGTGTATTAAGAGACGGAAAGAAAGTCGGAGAGATCAGTGGAAACGAACTGTCTCAGGAAGGCATTATGAAAGCAATCGCAGGAGGTGGAGATAATGAGTAATACAAAGTCAGGATGGAAAAAGCTTACATCTATGAGACTGTTTCTGCCAATCGTGTGCCTCATAGCTGTACTATTGGTTAACGTAATCACTACTCCGGGCTTCTTCAAAGTATCAATTAACAACGGAGTTTTGTACGGATATATCGTAGACGTTATTAACCGTGCATCAGAATTAGTAATCCTTGCCGTAGGTATGACGCTGGTTACAGCAGCATCCGGTGGACAGGACATCAGTGTTGGTGCAGTTATGGCGGTTGCAGCAGCTGTATGCTGCCAGATCCTTTCAGGTGGAGAGGTATCTGTTAACTCACTTGCAGCACCAATTATCGTTGCTATGTTAGCAGCACTTGCAGCATCTGCATTATGTGGAGCATTCAATGGTTTCCTTGTAGCAAAGCTGAACATCCAGCCGATGGTAGCTACCTTGATCCTGTATACAGCAGGTCGTGGTATTGCACAGCTGATTACAGACGGACAGATTACATATATCCGTGTAGGCTCTTATAAAGTATACGGTGGATATATCGGAAAATGCCCGGTTCCGACACCAATCTTTATTGCTATTATTGTTGTAGTGATCACATATCTTGTATTAAAGAAAACAGCACTTGGTCTTTACATCGAAAGTGTAGGTATCAACGGTACAGCATCCAGACTGGTAGGTCTTAATTCAACAATGATTAAGTTCCTTACATATGTAATCTGTGGTGTACTGGCAGGTATTGCAGGAATCGTAGCATCCAGCCGAATCTATTCCGCAGATGCCAACAACATTGGTCTGAACCTTGAAATGGACGCCATCCTGGCAGTTGCTCTTGGTGGTAACGCTCTTGGCGGTGGTAAATTCAGCTTAATGGGATCTGTAATCGGAGCATATACGATTCAGGCACTTACAACAACTTTATATGCAATGAATGTATCAGCTGACCAGTTGCCGGTTTACAAGGCAATCGTAGTTATTATCATCGTTACTTTACAGAGCCCTGTATTCCAGAAATTTATGACAAGCCAGAAAATGAAACGTGCAAATAAAGCAGTGGAAGGAGGAAATAACTAATGAAAAAGAAATCATTAAACAAACCGGGAATGAAAATTAACGGAAATAGTTTCCTTCTTATGGTAACTGTTCTTTTGTTCATCGTAATGTATGCAGCAGGTATGGTAATATTTGCTGATAAAGGATTCGCAAAACCACAGATGTTCTTGAACCTGTTCATTTCCAATGCGGGACTTCTGGTCATCGCAATGGGACAGACAATCGTAATGATCACAGGCGGTATCGATATCTCTGTTGGTTCCGTAACAGCGTTGGTATGTATGCTGTGTGCATACGATATGGAAAAGAAAGGAATGAGTGCTTACATGGCAGTTGCCATCGCACTTCTGATCGGACTCCTTTTTGGTATCGTTCAGGGATTCCTGGTATCTTATCTTGAAATCCAGCCATTCATCGTATCACTTGCAGGTATGTTCTTTGGACGTGGTATGACATCAATCATCAGTACTGATATGATTTCTATCAAAAATAAGACATTCCTTGCATGGGCTAATTATAAGATTTATCTCCCAATCGGATCATACAGCCGTCGTGGAAAATTCATCCCGGCATACATATATCCGACTGTTATCATCGCAATACTGATCTTTATTGTCATTGCGATCATCATGAAATATACAAAATTCGGTCGTGAAGTATATGCCATCGGTGGAAATGCACAGAGTGCTATGATGATGGGATTAAATGTAAAGAAAACAAAATTCAAAGCATACGTTCTGGACGGACTGCTTGCAGGATGCGGCGGATTCCTCTTCTGCTTAAACAGCTGTTCCGGATTCGTAGAGCAGGCCAAAGGTCTTGAAATGGATGCGATCTCAGCTTCCGTTATCGGTGGTACACTGTTAAGCGGTGGTGTAGGAACACCATTTGGTACAGTCTTTGGTGTATTGATCAAAGGAACGATCTCAAGTCTTATCACCACACAGGGAACACTTTCCAGCTGGTGGGTACGTATCGCACTTTCCGCATTACTGTGCTTCTTCATTGTATTACAGTCAATCATCGGAAGTATGAAGAAAAAGAATTAGAGATCATACATAAAACTGACAAACCTCAATATGATATATATAAATTAAATCTATGTACAAAAAAGGATTCTGCATTGCAGAATCCTTTTTGTATTGCGTGCGTTATCTTGTATGACGTCTGTAACTTGCAGGTGTCTCTTCGTATTTCTCCTGAAATAATTTGTAGAAATATCCCTTGTTATGATATCCTACCGAATCGGCAATCTCTTCGATACTCTTGTCGGTCGACACAAGCAGATGTTCCGCACGTTCCAGCCGGATCTGCTGGACATAAGCGGAATAGGTAAGTCCGGTCTTTCGTTTGATCAGGCGGTTGAAGTAATCCTCCTGATAATGGAATTCATCCACCAGATCCTGGATGGTGATATCTCTGAAATGTGCCCGGATATAGTCCGAAATCTCTTCGAATACGATCCAGTTCATCGTCTGCTTCTGCTCTTTGGAAAGAGAAAAATCATACTGCGTACTTAAGATCCTGAATATGCGGAATAACAGACCTTTTGTGATGTATCGTGATCCGCTGTCCGGCGAATAAGATTCTTTCAAAAGCAATAAAAGACTGTCGTCCAAAGCTTCACTTGCTCCGGCTGATGGACGGAAATGCAGGAATTGCTGGACATCCTTTTGCTTTAATAAGGCAGACTGCAGGAAAGAAAGAATCTTCTGCGGGGTGCTGTTCTCGTTCATGATCTCCGTAAACATATCATTGGCGATTCCAAGAAAAAGAACCACTCCTGACTGGTCCGTCAGACAGTCCTGATGCAGGCAGTTCTTGTCGATCAGGCAGAGTTCTCCTTTTTGGAATACGACATCTTTATTCAGTATCCGCTGATGAAATTCCCCATCTACAACGTAAGAAAGCTCCAGATAATCATGCGTGTGAAGCTGCGTATATTCTCCATCCGAATAAGAATAATGGTAACAGAAATTCTCCGGGGAGGGCATCATTGTTGCATACAGATTACCAGGAGAATCAAAGTTCCAGCATAACAGGAAACTGCGGTCCTGACTGAGTAACGGATAAGTCTTAACTTCCTGGACGGACTTGGAATATTCCGGACAGACAAGTCTTGCGCCTAATTTATGGTTTTCCGGGAGAAGCCGGGCATCGGTCCTGTGATCCGGCGGCAAAAATCGGATAAATTCATACAAATACCTCCTTGACATATAGTATGATTATAACATAACAGCGGTCGGAATAGGTAACAATTTTCCCAAAAGTGCAGAGTTTAGAGATTGAGAAAGTAAGTTTGTATTTTTATAATAGAGACATAATAAAGCTGTAGACGAAACAGAAAATTTGAATGAAAAGGAGTAAAAAATATGTTAAAAACAAAAAATTATCAGTTTTGGTTCTGTACAGGATCACAGGATCTTTATGGAGATGAGTGTCTTGCACACGTAGCAGAGCATTCAAAGATTATCGTAGATGCGTTAAATAAATCAGGAAACCTTCCATATGAAGTCGTATGGAAACCAACCATGATCACAAATGAAGTAATCAGAAAGACATTCAACGAAGCGAATACAGATGAGAACTGTGCCGGTGTTATCACATGGATGCATACATTCTCTCCTGCAAAATCATGGATCTTAGGATTACAGGAGTACAGAAAACCATTACTTCACTTACATACACAGTTCAACCGTGAAATTCCATATGACACTATCGACATGGACTTCATGAATGAGAACCAGGCAGCACATGGTGACAGAGAATATGGACACATTTTCAGCCGCTTGAATATGGAGCGTAAAGTTGTTGCAGGATATTGGGAAGATGAAGCCGTTCAGAAACAGATCGGATCATGGATGCGTACAGCAGTTGGTGTTGTAGAAAGCAGCCACATCAGAGTTATGCGTGTAGCTGACAATATGAGAAACGTTGCTGTTACAGAAGGTGACAAAGTAGAAGCTCAGATTAAATTCGGATGGGAAGTAGATGCTTATCCTGTAAATGAGATCGTTGAAGCTGTAAATGCTGTATCACAGGCAGATATTGATACATTAGTAGAAGAATATTATGACAAATATGACATCCTTCTGGAAGGAAGAGATGAGAAAGAATTCCGTGAGCATGTAGCAGTGCAGGCTGGAATCGAACTTGGATTTGAAAGATTTCTGGATGAGAAGAACTATCAGGCAATCGTAACACACTTCGGAGATCTTGGTGGACTGAAACAGCTTCCGGGACTTGCAATCCAGAGACTGATGGAAAAAGGTTATGGATTTGGAGCAGAAGGTGACTGGAAGACAGCTGCTATGGTACGTGTTATGAAGATCATGACTCAGGGAATGAAGGATGCTAAGGGAACTTCATTCATGGAAGACTATACATACAACCTTGTACCAGGAAAAGAAGGCGTTCTGGAAGCTCATATGCTTGAGGTTTGCCCGACAATCGCAGATGGAAAGATCAGCATTAAAGAGCAGCCACTCAGCATGGGTGACAGAGAAGATCCGGCAAGACTTGTATTCACATCTAAGACCGGACCTGCTATCGCAACATCTCTGATCGACCTCGGAGACAGATTCCGTCTGATCATCAACGATGTAGACTGCAAGAAGACAGAGAAACCAATGCCAAAACTTCCTGTAGCAACAGCATTCTGGACACCACAGCCGAACTTAAAGGTTGGAACAGAAGCATGGATTCTGGCAGGCGGAGCTCATCATACAGCATTCTCTTATGACTTAACAGCAGAGCAGATGGGTGACTGGGCAGCAAGCATGGGAATCGAAGCTGTATACATTGATAAGGATACAACAATCAGACAGTTCAAGAACGAACTCCTGTGGAACAGTGTTGCATTCCGTAAATAATTGAAATTATCACATAAGCAGTAACATTTCATTTTGCAGGGGATATCAAATAGATATTTCCCTGCAAAAATAGTATAATGGGTAGTATATAAAAAGAAAACTTAGAAAAATAATATTAGGAGGAAGCGTACAATGAGTAACATAAAAGAAATCATTGAGAGCGGAAAAGCGTTTCTGGGAATCGAATTCGGTTCTACAAGAATTAAAGCGGTACTGATCGATGAGGAGCACAATCCAATTGCATCCGGAAGCCACACATGGAGAACCGTTACGAGAACGGACTGTGGACATACTCTCTAGACGATATCTGGGCAGGTCTTCAGGACAGCTACCGCGATATGGCAGAAAATGTACAGAAAGAATACGGAGTAACGATCAAGAAACTCGGAGCGATCGGATTCAGTGCCATGATGCACGGATATATGGCATTTGACAAAGAAGGAAAGCTTCTTGCACCATTCCAGACATGGAGAAACAGCAATACAGGAAAGGCTTCTGAAGTGCTGGTAGATTTGTTCCGGTACAACATACCACTGAGATGGAGTATTGCGCATCTGTATCAGTGTATCCTGGATAAAGAAGAGCATGTAAAAGATATTGCATTTATGACAACGCTTGCGGGATATATCCACTGGCAGATGACAGGCGAGAAGGTTCTTGGTGTAGGCGACGCATCCGGAATGTTCCCAATTGATATGAATACAAAAGATTACGATGAAGAGATGATCCAAAAGTTCGATAAACTCATCGAAGGTGAGAACTATCCATGGAAAGTAAAAGAGATCCTTCCTAAAGTTCTGGTAGCAGGAGACGCAGCCGGTATCCTCACAGAAGAAGGAGCAAAGAAACTTGACCCTACAGGTAATCTGGAAGCAGGAATTCCACTTTGTCCTCCGGAAGGAGATGCAGGAACAGGTATGGTAGCTACAAACAGCGTAGCACAGCGTACAAGCAACATTTCCGCAGGTACTTCATTCTTCTCTATGGTTGTCCTTGAGAAGCCTCTGAAAGATTTGCATACAGAGATTGACATGGTTACAACGCCTGACGGAAGTCTGGTTGCTATGGTGCATTCCAATAACGGAACCACAGACCTGAATGCATGGGTAAATCTGTTCAAAGAATTCGCAGATTCTATCGGAGCAGACGTGGATATGAATCAGATGTATGGAACACTTTACAATAAAGCACTGGAAGGCGATGCTGACTGCGGCGGAATCCTTTCTTACGGCAACTATGCAGGAGAGCCTATCACAAATGTAGAAAAAGGACGTCCGATGGTAGTAAGAACACCGGAGACAAAATTCACTCTGGCGAACTTCATGAGGTCTCATCTGTACACAGCACTTGGTGTTATCAAAGTCGGAATGGACATCTTAACAAAAGACGAAGGTGTAGAGATCGATACTGTTCTCGGTCATGGCGGACTCTTCAAGACAAAAGGTGTCGGACAGAAGGTTCTGGCTGATGCGATCAACACACCGGTCGTAGTTATGGAGACAGCAGGAGAAGGCGGACCATGGGGAATGGCTATTCTGGCTGAGTACATGGTAAAACGTGCAGAAGGTGAGAAACTGGAAGATTATCTGAAGAATAAAGTATTCGGAAGCAATGCCGGAAGCAGAATTGATCCGGATCCGGAAGGCGTAGCAGGATACGAAGCATTTATGGAGACATATAAGAAGGGACTTGACGTAGAGCGTAGAGCTTGTGCTGATCTGTAAAAGCTGTCATATTGTGTAAAAGTAGAGGGGACACGGTGATGTCCCCGTATCTGTTATGATATAGAAGAGGTAAAGGAGATAAGAAAAATGCTGGAAGAATTGAAAAAAGAAGTATATGAAGCAAACATGCTTCTTCCAAAATATGATCTGGTAACATTTACATGGGGAAATGTAAGCGGGATTGACCGTGAAAAAGGACTTTTTGTCATCAAACCAAGTGGAGTTGATTATGACAAATTAACACCGGAAGACATGGTTGTTGTTGATCTTCAGGGAAACAAAGTAGAAGGAGACTTAAATCCATCTTCTGATACAGCGACACATGTAGAGCTGTACAACAGATTCCCGAATATTGGCGGTGTTGTGCATACACATTCTCCATGGGCAACAAGCTGGGCTCAGGCAGGAAGAGGAATTCCTTGCTACGGAACTACACATGCAGATTATCTGTACGGAACAGTACCATGTGTAAGAAATCTTACAAAAGAAGAAATTGACGAAGCTTATGAGAAAAATACAGGTGTCCTGATCGCAGATAGATTCGATGAAGATGATCTGGATTATGTTGCAACACCTGCAGTACTCTGCAAGAATCACGGACCATTTACATGGGGCAAAGATGCGCATGAAGCAGTTCACAATGCAGTTGTATTAGAAGAAGTTGCAAAGATGGCAGCGAGATGCGAAATGATCAACCCGGACGTTAAACCTGCACCACAGGAATTACAGGATAAGCATTACTTCAGAAAACATGGAGCAAATGCTTATTATGGACAGCCAGGGAAATAAATGAATTGGTGTTAAAAAAGGATTACAAGAGACACTGCCAGTGATGACAGTGTCTCTTGTAGTCTTGGTATTCATTAGGTTTTATACTGTTGTGAACAGGTCGACAGACTGTCCGGTCATAACTGCCGGTGAATCTGCCAAAAGGTAGATGATTGCTTTTGCAACATCTTTTGAGCTTCCCATCGGGCAGCCGTCCTGTCCTACAGAGTGGTTGTAGACTCTCTGTCCCGGTGTGTCCACGATTCCAGGAGATACGGCATTGCATTTGATTCCGTATTCTTTGGTCTGGATAGCAGTTGTCTTGGTCATGGTTACGATACCGCCTTTTGCAACAGCGTATGCACCCATCTGAGATGCAATACGACCCATTCTTGAAGATACATTTACGATATCTCCTTTTCCTTGTTTTATCATTACAGGTACAACATTTTTAGTTACAAGGAATGGGATTCTCAAGTTTGTTTTGATGATCTGATCCCACTGTTCTTCTGACCATTCCCAGATCTTAATTGCCTGATGTTCGATATTTTTGTAGATCTCTTTTGGATATCCGCCTGCATTGTTAACGAGAATATCAATTCTTCCGTATTTATCAACAACAGTTTTGACCATGTCGGCAACCTGTTCTCCGTCTGTAAGGTCTCTGGAAAGTGAGATTGCTGTTCCGCCGGCATCTTCGATCATTTTTACTGTTTCATCAAGATCAGACTGTGTTCTTGCTACTGTTATGACAGTGGCACCTTCAGCAGCGATAGCAAGTGCTGCGTCACGTCCGATTCCTTTTCCTGATCCTGTTACAATTGCGATTTTTCCTTCTAATTTACCCATGATATATATCCTCCACAATTATATTTATACAAGCCTTGCTGTTTCAGCAAAGAATTGAATGTCTGTAGCTTCGATGTAGCTGTCACCGATTTCATGAAGTAGTATGACATTGAGATTACCGTTCAGATTCTTCTTGTCTAAGGCGATCGCTTCGGTTAATGTCCCAAGAGTGAGACCGCATTCAAAAGGAAGTCCGTAGGTTTTTAAAACCTGCTGGATACGGTCTGCAGTTCCTTCTGGTGTTAATCCTTTTTCCTCGGCAATCCTGGTAATCTGATACATGCCAATGGCAACGGCTTCGCCATGACTTTCCCGCTGATAATGGAAATATTGTTCAATGGTGTGAGCCAGTGTGTGTCCGAAATTCAGTAACATACGCTCACCTGTGTCAAACTGATCATTTTCTACAACCATTCGTTTGATATCTACACAGCGTGTGATGATGGCAGGCAGTTCTTCTTTTAAATCTTCAAAAGAACTGTGTGATTCCAAGGTACTAAATAAATCCGCATCTTTGATGCAGCCGTATTTGATAACCTCTCCCATACCATCGTTGATAAATCGTTCCTTCAGCGTGTTAAGTACCAGTGGATCGATCAGCACCAGTGAAGCTGATAGAATGCGCCGACCAGATTCTTGCCTTCCGGAAGGTCTACTGCGACTTTTCCACCGACAGAAGAATCAACTGCGCCAACAGTGAAGTTGGGATCTGTACCAGTCTTACACCTCTTAGATAACTGGAAGCGGCAAATCCTGCAAGATCACCGATGACACCGCCGCCAAGAGCAATGACCAGATCACTTCTGGAAATCTTTGCTTCCAGCATGGCTTTGTAGACTGTCGGAAGTGTCTGGAAATCCTTGGTGGCTTCTCCGTGAGGGAGTACCAGATGATGGCATTCATAATCTGAATCCAGTGTACGGATCAGTGTATCTCCGTATAGAGGAAATACATTATCGTCCGAAATGATCATAATGCGTTTGCCGTGATACATCTTACGGATATAGTTCCCTGCCTGGGACAATATATTATTTTCAATATAAATAGGATAACTGTCTTTTCCCAGATTAACTGTAAGTTTCATTTTAAAGCTCCTGTAAACTATGAGGCTGCATATATTAGATGGCTTTTCCGACTACATTTGCAATCTGTGCAACCTGTTTGAGTAATTCGTCGTATTTCTTAGGTTTTAATGACTGTGCTCCATCGCAGAGTGCAGATTCGGGATCGTTGTGTACTTCTATCATCAGTCCGTCTGCTCCGGCGGCTATAGCAGCCATTGCCATGGAATCTACTAACCACCATTTTCCACCTGCATGACTTGGGTCAACGATGATCGGAAGATGTGTCAGTTTACGAAGTACAGGTATACTCTGAAGATCCAGAGTATTTCTTGTATAGCTTTCGAAAGTACGGATTCCACGTTCGCAGAGGATGACATTTTCATTACCGGATGCCATGATGTATTCTGCTGACATGATCCATTCTTCGTAAGTAGCATTTAGACCCCTTTTTAAGAGGATTGGACGATCAAGCTGTCCCAATTCTTTTAACAGGTCGAAGTTCTGCATATTACGTGCACCGATCTGGATAAGATCTACTTTTTCGTTAAATACATCAAGGTATTTGTCGGACATCAGTTCAGTTACGATCGGAAGACCGGTCTCTTCTTTAACTGCGGTTAAGATATCAAGACCTTCAAGTCCGAGTCCCTGGAATGAATAAGGGCTTGTTCTTGGCTTGAATGCACCTCCGCGGAGTAAGTTGGCTCCGGAAGCTTTTGCTGCCCGGGCAATTTCAAGAACCTGTTCGTATGATTCTACGGAACAAGGACCGGCGATCATTGCAAGATTGTCTCCGCCGACTTTTACGCCGGATACATTGATAATGGAATCTTCCGGATGGAATGCACGGTTAGCTAATTTGTACGGTTCCTGTACATGCATAACTTTATCAACTGCAGAATCAATCTCGAATAATTTGGAATCAACTTTGGCTGTGTCACCGATACAGCCGATCACTGTCATCTCCTTGCCTTGTACAATATGTGTGTCAAGACCTCTTTTTTTGACCATGTTCTCAACACGAGAAACATCATCTTTTGTAGTATGTGGTTTTAATACGATAATCATAATTAATATCCTCCAATATGTATGATCATTGTGCCTGTGTGATATTTTCTTTCTCGTGTGAATCTGTTGGTCGCACTGTAAAATATTCGCACTGCAAAACTTTAAACACTTAAAGCGTAATGATATATTAACGCAATGGAATTTGATTGTCAATACTTTTATTGGATAAATTCTTTCATTTTTTTAAAAGTGTGTTAGACTAAAATTGTATAGTAAAAAGGGAGTGGGAAAATGGTAAATGTATGGGCAGCAGATATTACACCACTATTAATAGAAGAAATATATCGTGCATATTATAACAGGGTGCCAAAGTGGAGAAAGGAAAAAGCGGATAAGCTGCGGAATGTGGCAGACCGTGCAAGGAGTGTCGGTGCATGGATCTTATGGGAGAAGATACAAGAGATGACCGGACTTCCGGAAGATGCTGTATTCAATCTGTCGCATTCGGGAAAGTATGTATTGTGCGCCTGCAGTGACCGGAAAGGCGTGCAGGTCGGATGTGATGTGGAGATGACGGGAGCATTAAGGATGTCAGTAGCTGAACGCTATTTCTGCCCATCAGAATGTAAGATCATCCGTGCAGGTGCGGATGAAAAAGAACAGGCAGAATGGTTCTACCGTTTCTGGGTATTAAAAGAAAGCTTTATGAAAGCTACCAGGAGGGGAATGGGGCTGGATATGCGGACATATGAATTTGCCTGGAGGCCGGATGGCATACCATATATGAGAAAGCAGCCGGATGAATATCCCGGGATCTACCTGTGCAGGGAATATGAACTGAAGCAGGGGGATGCAAGAGCCGCAGTGATTACGACAGATGATGAAATCGGGGGGAGATTACAAGAAGTCAGACTTGCTTAAAAAGGGGTGTATGAACATGAGACAGTTAAAGACGAAATGGGCAGACAATATAAATGAAAAGAATGTATTAGGGGAATATCCAAGACCATTGATGCGCCGGAAAAGTTATGTGAATCTGAACGGTGTGTGGAAGTATGCAATAAAAGACACAAAAGGATTTCCAAAGAAAATGAACGGAGACATATTGGTCCCGTTTTCACCGGAGGCAGCACTGTCGGGAGTCAGAAGACAGTTAAAGCCGGATGAATTTTTATGGTATAAAAGGAGTCTTCCGGAAGAGATAAGACCAGAATCAGGAAGCCGCTGGCTGCTTCATTTCGGAGCTGTGGATCAGTGTGCAGTTGTCTATGTAAATGGAAAGAAACAAGGAAAACATGTGGGCGGATATCTGCGTTTTCATTCGATGTTACGGATGCATTGCAAGAAGAAAGAAATACACTGACAATAAAAGTAAAAGATTATTCCGATACATATTATTACAGCAGGGGAAAACAGAAATTAGAAAATGGCGGGATGTTCTATACGGCGCAAAGTGGAATCTGGCAAACGGTATGGATGGAAAAGGTTCCGGAGTATCATATCAAAGATCTGAAGATTACACCGCTTTATGATCAGTCTTCCGTTATAATACAGCTGGAAGATGCCGCCGGAAGAAAAGATATCGACTATGATGTGACGGTAACGGCAAGAACGATGTGGCCGTTAAAAACTGCCGGCAGGACAGGGAGACCATGTATGGTGAGAATTCCGCATATGAGAAACTGGAGTCCGGAGGATCCGTTTTTATATGATGTGCATATAAAGATGGGGAATGATTCGGTAGAGAGTTATTTTGCCATGCGTAAGATAGAAATGAAGAATGACAAAAACGGAATCCCGAGGATCTTTTTGAACAACAAACCATATTTTCAAAAAGGAGTTCTGGATCAGGGATACTGGCCGGATGGTTTGTATACACCACCGTGTGATGAAGCAATGATCTATGATATCCAGAAGATGAAGGATCTGGGGTTTAATATGATCCGGAAGCATATCAAGATAGAACCGCAGAGATGGTATTATCATTGTGACCGGATTGGCATGCTGGTATGGCAGGATATGGTGAATGGAGGACGTGAATATAAGAGCTGGTATGTTACCTGGCTGGCAACAGTTATGGAAGGAACGCATATCCGTGCAAAGGATACAAGGCTGCATCTGATGGGACGTCAGGATCCGACCGGACAGAAACAGTTTGAAAGTGAAATGAAAGAAACGATCCGGCGGTTATATATCATCCGTCCGTTGTGACATGGGTGATATTTAATGAGGGCTGGGGACAATTCAAGACGAGGAAGATGACAGACATTGCTCTGGCAGAAGATCATACCAGATTGATTGATTCTGCAAGCGGATGGTTTGATCAGGGATGTGGGGATATCAAAAGTATTCATGATTATTTCTTCCCGTTGAATATCACACCGGAAAAGCGGGTGACAGCGCTTACCGAATTCGGGGGATACTCGCTTCAGATTCCGAAGCACAGTATGTATGAAAAAGATATATACGGATATAAGATATTTAAAAGAAAAAAAGATCTCAGCAGAGCGTATGAAAAATTGATAAAAAAACTCGTTATCCCGAATATCAGCAGGGGGTTAAGTGTGACGGTCTATACGCAATTATCGGATATAGAAGAAGAGGTAAATGGAATTCTTTCTTATGACAGAAAAATAGTAAAAATCGATGAAAATGTGGTGAGGGAATGGAACGAAAAACTTCATTTTTAACTGGAAATTCAGGGAAAATTGATGAGTTGCGTAGTTGACGTGATTTCGGTGATTTGTTAGAATATAAAAGGGAAAAATAAAGATTTATCAAGATAGAAAATTGTTTACAAAACCATAAAAAAACACATGAGGAGAGTATGGGAGTGTAAGAATAATTAAGGAGGAAGACGATGTTGGAATTAACATTTGGAGAACAGGTCAAGATCATTCTGAGCCGTAAAGGAATGACCATCAAAGAACTTGCAGAAAAGATAGAAAAACAGACAGGAAAAAAGATGTCGCGCCAGAACCTGACACAACGTCTCGGAAGAGATAATTTCCAGGAGCAGGATATGCGTATGATCGCAAAGATTCTGGAATGCCCGTTCTATTTAGATATATTAGAAGAACATGAAGACCGCACAGAGAAACCGGTGAAAGAACAGAAAGCTGCAGAACCGGAACAGAAAGAGGCACCTACAAGAGCGGAAGAAAGGATATTACGATTGGAGAACTGGTCGATATTCATAAAGAATTAGATGCGATTGAGAAGAAGAAAAGCAAGAAAAAAGCAAAGAAAGTTGTAGAAGAGAATCCGGAATATGTCCAGGAGACGATTTTTGACTTCTTTGTGAATGAGAAAGCAGAAGAGCCGGAAGTAGAAGCAGAGCCGGAAGTGGAAGCAGAGGCGGAAGTAGAAGCGGAGCCGGAAGTAGAAGCAGAGCCGGAAGTAGAAGCAGAGGCGGAAGTAGAAACAGAGCCGGAAGTGGAAGCAGAGCCAGTATATGAAGAAGCAGAGCCGGAGTATGCAGAAGAGCCGGTATATGAAGAAGCAGAGCCGGAGTATGCAGAAGAGCCGGCATATGAAGAAGCAGAGCCGGAGTATGAGGAAGAACCGGAAGTAGAAGAACCGGAACCGAAGAAGGCTGAGCCGGAGAAGAAAGCACATGGATGGAGAGCATTTTTCGGAATTCATAAAAAACACGAAGAACCGGTAAAAGAAGAAAAAGAGGAAGAAAAACCGGAAATCCAATATCATGAATTTGATTATTCAGAAGATGGAGAATCAGGTGAACTTGCAGAAGAGTTTCTTCCAGATGAACCTGAGGAAGCAGAGACATATGCTGCAGAGACAGAAACGGCTGCATATGAAAATGCAGAACAGTTAAATACGAACTATGATGCAGGACATCAGAACAGGTATGCACAGGAGAATGAAGAGGATTTATTTACATCAACGGAAGAGGATCTTGAGAAAGGGGAACTTAACCCTTATACCGGACATGAATATGAATCGAACAGTGTAAGAATGCATCCGAACCGGATCGGCTATGTGCAGGTATATGACCGTGGAACTCATCAGTGGACAGATATGACGGAGTGGGCGTTTCTCGGATATCAGGAGCGTAAGAAAGCGTTACTTGGCAAAGATTATGAGCCGCCGATCTATCTGGATTAATGGAAAATGAACTTAAGAAAGTAATGCTGTAAATAAGGTGTTCAGCCGGAGATCCGGCTGGACACTTTTTGACAAAAAGGAGGATGTAAAATGGAGTGGACAAGACTTTTATCGACAAAGAGACAAAGGCCGGGCAGACATCAGGATGTACGTTCCGCCGATACCGATCTGAGAAGCGAATTTGAAAAGGATTACCACAGGATCATCGGAAGTGCATCATTTCGGAGACTTCAGGACAAGACACAGGTATTTCCATTAGATAAAAGTGATTTTATTCGGACCAGGCTGACCCATTCTATGGAGGTATCATCGCTGGCAAAATCGCTGGGACAGAATATCGGCGAAAGCATACTGGCACATAAGAAAGATACAAGTTTCACTCCGGGGATGAAAGAAGATATTTGCAATATTCTTCAGTGTGCAGGACTGATTCATGACATTGGAAATCCTCCGTTCGGACATTATGGGGAGTTTGCGATCAGAGAGTGGTTTGAACGGAATCTTCCGGTGTTAAAATATCACGGAACACCGATAGAAGAATTGCTGGAAGAACAGATGAGGGAAGATTTTTATCATTTTGAAGGAAATGCGCAGGCACTCAGGCTGGTGAGTAAGCTTCATTTCCTGGTAGATGAAAATGGAATGAATCTTACCTATGCGCTTTTAAACACAATTATAAAATATCCGGTGGCATCTACACAGATCCGGCCAAAGTCCGGGGATATCCGAGAAAAAAAGATGGGATATTATTATGCGGACCGGGAGTTATTCGAAGATATCGTGATGGAGACAGGGGCGGGAAATTGCAGACATCCTCTGACATTTATTCTGGAGGCAGCAGATGATATTGCATATAAAACGGCAGATATCGAAGATGCATTTGTGAAAGGGTTCATTACTTATCACAGTCTGCGGGATGAATTGCGGAAGCTTCAAAACAGGGAAAAGAAGCTGGCAGTTCCGGGACAGGCGGAATGGAATAGGTTCGGCCGGCAGATAAACTGGTGGAATTATATGAACGTGCAAAGAAAAACGGAGTAGATAACCCCGGAGATTATGCAGTGAAAAACTGGATCGTAAAGGCACAGGGATTTCTGATCGGATATGCAACATCTGGATTTACTTCTCATTACGATGAGATTATGAATGGAGTATATAAAACAGATTTATTCGCAGATACACCGGCGGAAGGACTTGTAAAATTACTTGGAGAGATTGCATGCAAATGTGTGTTTAAGTCAGAAACAATCTACCGGATGGAAGTGAAGGAAGCAGAGATGCTTGACAATCTGATGGACCGCTTCATGGGTGCGATAATTAAATATGATGATCCGGCACAGAAACTGAATTCTATAGAAGAACGGCTGGTTTCGTTTGTTTCCAATAATTACAAAAAAGCATACCGCTATCATGCGGAGGGACAGCCAGACATTTACCGGTTGTATCTGAGATTATTACTGGTTACGGACTATATCTGCGGAATGACCGACAGCTATGCGAAGAGGTTGTATCAGGAATTGAATGCGATTATGGCATAAAAGAGAATATTTCAGAATAGATTGTGATAAATAGCCGTAAACAGGAGAGGGTATTTTGAGACGGTTTATTCGATATCTGTATGAATACGAACAAGAGAAGAAGATGCGGAATGTAGGCTTCGTAAAAATAGAACAGGATATGGAACAGTGTGTGATCCATGTACACGGAAAAGGATTCCGGATGGAAGAAGACGCAAAGGGACTGGAAGTATATTTGTTCTGGAATCAGGATGAAAAATGTACCGGAATCAATATGGGAGTGACAGAGCCGCCGTCTCCCGGACTGAATTATCAATTGTGTTATACACCGGAAGATATGGGGGAGAAAGAAAATTATGGTCTGGTCAACGGAATTATTTTGAAAGACATAAGCGGGCACTGTTATGCTGCAGTGTGGAATGACGATGCGGTAAATATCTGTCAGATGGAAAAGTGGGAGATGGCGGAGGAAGAGACGCATGAAAAAGAAAAGAGTAATGCAGAGGCTTCAGAGGAACAGGAAGTAAAGGAATGTGGGAAAAGATACAAAGTCAGAAAAATCCAACGGAAAGATATGGTATGTCTTCCGAGATGTGAATGGAAGCATGCGAACAATAGTTTTCTGGTTCATGGATATTATAATTATCATCACCTGATATTGACAGTCTGTGATGGTCAGTTAAAATTAGGAGTACCTGGAGTATATCATCCACAGGAAGCAAAAGCAGCAGAAAGTTTTGGGTTTCCGGAATTTCTGCCGTTTGAGGAGACCGGACTTGCGCTTACGGAAGAAGAAACGAATGACAGAGAGACATTCGGATACTGGTGCAGAGATGTCCGCGGATCGGAAGACTGCGCAGATATACAAAGAAAAATATAATCAGATGGAGTGTGGAAATGCAAAGTACAGATGAAAAATATATGAAAGAAGCAATCAAACAGGCGAAAAAAGCTTATGCGATCGGAGAAGTACCGATCGGGTGTGTGATTGTGTATCAGGATAAGATCATAGGAAGAGGGTACAACCGGAGAACGATTGACAACAATACCCTGGCACATGCGGAACTGGCTGCGATCAGAAAAGCAAGCAGGAAAATGAATGACTGGAGATTGGAAGATTGTACGATGTATGTGACACTGGAGCTTGCCAGATGTGTTCCGGTGCAATCGTACAGTCCCGGATGACAAGGGTGGTAGTCGGTTGTATGAATCCAAAAGCCGGTTGTGCGGGATCTATCTTAAATCTTTTGGATATGCCGGAATTTAACCATCAGGTGGAATTGACGACAGGAGTCATGGAAGAAGAATGCAGCCAGATGATGAAATCATTTTTTAAAGAATTAAGAGAGGCAAGGAAGAAGAAAAAGCAACTGGAAAAAGAGCAGACAGAGGAAATATAAGAGACAGGTGACCAGATGAATGAAAAGACGGTAGGAATGCTGATCGGTAAGAAGAATGTATATGAATATCCGGAACTTTCCAATGCAGTTGCCTGTATGAATTATGTAAACAAAGAGACCGAGATACCGCCGGTACTGATGATGCACGGACTTGCAGATGACAAAGCATGGAAATCCGGCATTCTGGACAGAGAAGAATATGGATATTGTGGAAAAATTTCTGAAAGTCCACATGGATTAAGGTGGTACAGACTATATTATTTACTTTATTCCATTCCAGATCTTCAATGCAATGTATCCGGTGTTTATCTCTATCGGGGCAGGATTTGGAATTCCGGCAGTAACGAATGCGATCGTAATATTGCTGGCAGTAATATTTGGTATAATATAAAAATATCCACATGCGGGAAACTGCAGTGGATATTTTTAATATCAGTTTATTTTATTATGTGCATTGCGCTTCGAACGAGCCTTCACAGACGTTACCTTAGTAGTTAACTCAGCCCAGGCACCCTTACGGCACCCGGAAGATTCCACTTAATGCTGCTTCATTCCTGACCTGACATGGTTCATGGAGTTCCGTCGCGTAAGACCAAACATCAACGCCACTTTCCAAGGGCAGCTCTGCAAAAACAAGCCCTCTGCGCAATATCACCCCTGCTATAGCGGATTGCAGGTACAAGGTACCGCTAACACCCCGGCTGCACAGCTCAACATTTTAACGTGTTCCGGACAAAAAGTCAATGGAAATGTTGTAAAAAAGGCGATACCAATTTATAATACCTAGATATATGAGGATTTATCTTATCCGGTATATGACCGGAGGGGAGATTCTGATCTGGAGGAAAATATAATGAAGATATTACTGGCAGCAGTCAATGCAAAATATATACATTCCAATCTGGCGGTCTACAGCCTGAAAGCCTATGCCGGGGATCCGGCGGTGGAGATCGGAGAGTATACGATCAACCAGCAAAAAGACGATATCCTGATGGACATCTATAAGAGACAACCGGATATTCTCTGCCTTTCCTGCTATATCTGGAATTTGGACTATATAGAAGAAATTGTGCTTGAAATCGGAAAGCTGCGTCCGGATATGCCAATCTGGCTTGGCGGACCGGAGGTTTCCTATGATGCAAAAGAAGTATTAAGACGACTTCCATGTGTCAAAGGAGTGATGAAAGGCGAAGGAGAGAAAACTTTCAAAGAAATCTGCCGGATATACCGAAATGAATTCGAAAAAAGAGAAAATGTATGTGGATATCAGGATAAAAATGTGGATAATTCCTGGAAGAAATCGGAGAGTGTGGATAACCAGTTAAAGGGTGTGGACGGAATCACTTTCCGGGAAGAAAAAGAGAAAATTATCGACAATCCGTGGCGTCCGATCATGGATCTGAGCGAAGTCCCATTTGTCTACGATCATATGGAAGATTTTGAACATAAGATCATTTACTACGAGACCAGCAGGGGATGCCCGTTTTCCTGCAGCTATTGTCTGTCATCCGTAGATAAGCGTCTGCGTTTCAGGAATATAGAACTGGTGAAGAAGGAATTGCAGTTTTTCCTTGACCACAAAGTACCGCAGGTGAAATTTGTTGACCGTACATTCAACTGCAAACACGACCACAGCATTGCTATCTGGAAATATATCATGGAGCATGATAATGGCATTACGAACTTCCACTTTGAGATTGCCGCGGATATTCTGAATGAAGAAGAAATGGAACTTCTGGAACAGATGCGCCCGGGACTGGTACAGCTTGAGATCGGTGTACAGTCAACAAATCCGAAGACGATCAAAGAGATCCACAGAGTTATGGACTTTGAAAAAGTATCTAAAATCGTGAGGAGAATTCAAGATAAGGGAAATGTGCACGAACATCTGGATCTGATCGCCGGACTTCCGTACGAAGATGTGGAAAGCTTCGCACATTCCTTTGACGATGTGTATGCATTAAAACCGGAGCAGCTCCAGCTTGGATTCCTGAAAGTGTTGAAAGGATCCTTTATGCAGGAACATCAGGAGGAGTATGGCATTGTCCATAAAGCACATCCGCCGTATGAAGTACTGTATACAAAGTGGATTTCCTATGAAGATGTACTGCGCCTGAAAGGGATTGAGGAGATGGTGGAGGTCTACTATAACAGCCGTCAGTTTACGAATACGATGGAAGAACTGGAAAAGGAATACGATTCTGCATTTGCCATGTATGACCGGCTTGCATCTTATTATGAAGACAATGGTTATAACGCCGTTCAACACAAGCGGAGTGCCAGATATGAGATTTTACTGAATTATATACGGCTGCATCATAAAGAAAAAGAAGATCTGTTCCGGGAAGTGCTCACATACGATTACTATCTTCGTGAAAATGCGAAGAGCCGTCCGGAATTTGCCGGGGAATATCTGGTGGAAAAAGACGTGGCGAGAACATTTTATGAAAAAGAAGAAGAGACACACACCTACCTTCCGGATTATGGAAAATATGACAGAAACCAGATGCGTAAAATGACGCATTTGGAATATTTTAAGTTGGCAGATACCTATATTCTGTTTGATTATCAGAACAGAAATCCACTAAATCAGGAAGCCAGAGTCTGCAAGGTAAAGGCCGGGACAGGGCAGCGGTAAAGAATGAAATATAAAAAGGAATAGAATTATGAAAAAAAGAACAGGAGAAATTCTCAGCCTTCTGGATGCGAAGTACGGAACCGAATTCATCTGCTATCTGAATTATGAAACTCCGTGGCAGCTTCTGATCGCTACGATGTTAAGTGCGCAGTGTACCGATGCAAGAGTCAATATCGTGACAAAAGATCTGTTCCAGAAGTATCCGTCTGTCGAAGCATTTGCGGACACGGATCTGAAAGAATTAGAACAGGATATCAAACCAACGGGATTCTATCATAATAAAGCGAAGAATATCATAGCCTGTATGAAAGATATCCGGGATAAATATAACGGAGAAGTCCCATCAGAACTTGAAGACCTTTTAAGTCTGGCGGGAGTAGGCAGAAAGACAGCAATGTGATTCGCGGAAATATCTATCACGTGCCGAGTGTGGTCGTGGATACACATGTAAAGCGCATATCCAATCGGCTGGGACTTACGAAAAACCAGGATCCGGACAAGATTGAACAGGATTTGATGAAGGAACTGCCGGTAGATCACTGGATTCTCTGGAATATTCATATCATTACATTTGGACGAACAATCTGCAGTGCAAGAAGTCCGAAATGTGAGGATTGTTTCTTGCAAAAATATTGTAAAGAGTATAAAATGTAGAGAAATACGTTGCTGTTCGGTAAAAATATTTACGGAGAGTAACAGAACTATGATCAAAGAAGGTAGAAAAATGAATTTCAACAATAAAAAAACAAGAAGAATTGTATCAATTGTTGTGCTTATCGTCATCATTGCCATGGTGGCAACGATGATTATTCCGTATCTTGTATAAGGCAGAAATGTAGAAACGATATAAGATAAAGTATCAAGAAAAGATAAGAGATAAAGGGGAACGTAATAGGGATGAAGTTAGAGACACAGACAGAACAGCTTATAAGTGAAACAGTTACCGTCTACGGATTATCACCACAGATCGGTATTCATGCACTTGCACAGACTGTGAACGCACTGGCGGCACAGGGTGCAGTATTTTCTGTCTGCCCTGAAACTACCACAGAAACATCCGCAGGCGTTACTGTTCAGATTGCCTGTCCGGAATACATATTCAAATCCAGGATTCACAAGATTGAAAAGCTTCTGAAAAAGGCATGTAAAAAATACAATATAAATCCTGACCGGATACAGGCATCTGTGAATCCTGCAGTTCAGGTAATTGCAGTGACAGTTACGGGAATCGCAAAAGCACCGAAAGAAGAGACCTGGAACAGGGAAACCGCACGAGCCTGTAAGGATATTGTCTTTGTGGGGTATGCCGGAATGGATGGCATGCTCAGGATCACAGAGGAAAAAGAACAGGAGCTTAAGACCCGTTTTGCACCGGTTTTCTTAAAGCAAGTACTGTCATATGAGCAGCACATTTTTGCTTTGAGAGAAATCGAAGCCGCAAAAGCCGGGGGCGCATTTGTCGTACGTCAGGTCGCAGATGGCGGGATCTTGGCAGCACTGTGGAATCTGGCACTGGAATTAGAACAGGGACTGGATCTTGATATGAAGAAAATCAGTATTTTACAGGAAACGATCGAGGTATGTGAACATTTCCGACTGAATCCATATCAGATGATATCTACAGGAAGTTTTCTGGCTGTGACTGACAATGGGGAAGTACTGGCAGATGCGCTGAACAATCAGGGGATTACAGCAGCAGTAATCGGACATACAACAGACAACAACGATAAGATCTTAAGAAATGGAGAAGAGATGCGTTATATCGACCGTCCGGCTCCGGATGAGATCTTGAAGCTATATAGCGGAGGTATGAATGATGGAAGAATTAAGAAAGCAGATACTCCTGTATCTGGAGAAGCATAGCAGGGTGGACCTCGGAGAACTGGCAGTTCTTCTTGGAAGCGACGAAGTAACCGTAGCAAATGAGATTTCTGCCATGGAAAGAGCAAAGATCATCTGTGGCTATCATACACTGATCGACTGGGATAAGACAGGAACAGAGTATGTGAATGCCCTGATCGAAGTAAAAGTAACACCACAGCGTGACACAGGATTTGATAAGACAGCAGAACGGATCTGTAATTATCCGGAAGTATCAGCCGTATATCTGATCTCCGGCGATTTTGATATGATGGTTCTGATCGAAGGCAAGACTTTGCAGGAAGTGTCAAAGTTCGTATCAAGTAAATTATCACCGATTGAAGATGTCACAGGAACCAGTACACAGTTCGTACTGAAGAAATATAAGGATCACGGAACAATTATGTTCGGACAGAAAAAAACAGAAAGGATGCTTGTAACACCATGATGAGAAATCCACTATCTAAGAAAATTACAGGCATCGAACCATCTGGAATCCGGAAATTCTTTGATCTGGTAAGTGAGATGCCTGACGCAATATCCCTTGGCGTAGGAGAACCTGATTTTGACACACCGTGGAGAATCAGAGAGGAAGGTATCTATACCCTGGAACAGGGCAAGACTTTCTATACATCGAATGCAGGTCTTAAAGATCTGAAGATCGAGATCAGCAAATATCTGGAACGTAAGATCCATGTAGAATATGACCCGGATCATGAGATCATGGTGACGGTCGGAGGAAGTGAAGGAATCGATGTGGCACTGCGCGCAATGCTGGATCCGGGAGATGAAGTCCTGATCCCGCAGCCGAGCTATGTATCGTATGTACGTGCACCATTTTGGCAGACGGTAATCCGGTTGTGATTCCCCTTCAGGAAAAGAACGAATTCAAACTGACGGCAGAAGAGCTGGAGGAAGCGATCACGCCAAAGACGAAAATGCTGGTGATGCCATTCCCGAACAATCCGACAGGATCGATCATGACAAAAGAAGATCTGGAGCCAATTGCGGAAGTTGTGAAGAGACATGACCTGTATGTGCTTTCGGATGAGATTTATTCTGAACTTACATACAAGACAGAGCATGTGTCTATTGCATCTCTTCCGGGAATGCAGGAAAGAACACTGGTGATCAACGGATTTTCCAAAGGATTTGCCATGACGGGATGGAGACTTGGTTATATCTGCGGACCGTCTGTGATCATAGAACAGATGTTGAAGATCCACCAGTTTGCGATCATGTGTGCGCCGACCAACAGCCAGTATGCAGCCATCGAGGGCTTACGTCACTGCGAAGATGAAGTGCAGCAGATGAGAAATGCATACAATCAGAGAAGAAGATACCTGGTAAATGAATTTGCGAAGATGAAGCTGGAATGCTTTGAGCCATTTGGTGCATTCTATATTTTCCCAAGTATCAAAGAATTCGGTATGACTTCCGAAGAATTTGCAATGCGTTTCCTGGAAGAGGAAAAGGTTGCGGTCGTACCGGGAAGCGCGTTCGGTGAGAGCGGGGAAGGATTTCTGCGTGTATCGTATGCGTACTCACTGGAAGATCTGAAAGAGGCGATCGGAAGACTTGGAAGATTTGTTGAGAGACTGAGAAGTCAGAAATAAGGTTGACGGAAGCTGATTTGAAGAGAATTTTATATAAATAATAGAAATAGAAAAGCCGTCAGGGAATGTTAATGTATGAATTAGAATTACATTCCCTGACGGCTTCCGTGTTACCTGATCCGGTGGGATTTCTACAAGTTTTCCTTTTGAAATTACTTCCCGAAAGACTTCTATCCCAAGACAGGTACAGAGAGTATCGAATACTTCCGTTACGCAGGCCTGTGTTTTTGAGCAGGCATTACAGACATGGGGTGCTTTTGTCAATAAAGTCTTATAATCAGGAAGTTACTTTTACATTTAACGTACATTTTTGAAAAAAATCTTGACTTGGAGTGAACTCCAAGTGCTATAGTAATGAACGGAAAGGTGGTGTCTGGATTGACGATAAAAGAAGTAAGTGAAGTATATGGCATTTCTGCTGATACCCTGCGTTACTATGAACGCATCGGCATGATACCGGAAGTAACACGTACGGCAGGCGGAATCAGAGACTATCAGGAATCAGACCTTGGCTGGGTAGAGCTTGTAATCTGTATGAGAAAAGCAGGACTTCCCGTAGAGGCGCTAATCGAGTATGTAAAATTATATCAGCAGGGCGATGAGACATTTGAAGCAAGACTTCAGCTTCTTTCGGAAGAAAGAGAGAAGTTAGAAAAGCAGAAAGCGCAGATAGAGCTAGCGGTCAACCGGCTGAATCACAAAATTTCCAAATACCAAGAAGCAGTAAAGACAGGAGTATTAAACTGGGAGGAGAATAGTTCATGTATATAGAAAAGATTAACGGACCAGAAGACGTAAAGAAATTAACCGTAGATGAGATGACCGTAATGGCAGGTGAGATGAGAAAGGCATTATTAAAGAGAGCCAGCATCCACGGCGGACACTTCGGACCAAACTTCGGTATGGTGGAAGCAACGATCGCACTGCATTACGTGTTCGAGTCACCAAAAGACAAGATCGTATATGATGTATCACATCAGACCTATCCGCATAAGATGCTGACAGGAAGAAAGGATGCATATCTCTATGAAGAGCATTACGATGATGTATCCGGATACAGCAATCCGAATGAAAGTGAACATGATCATTCACGGTAGGTCATACTTCTACATCGGTCAGCCTTGCATGCGGGCTTGCAAAAGCAAGAGACCTGAAAGGAGAAGAGGGCAATGTAATTGCAGTGATCGGTGATGGTCCTTAAGCGGAGGCGAAGCACTGGAAGGACTGGACTACGCAGTAGAATTAGACGGGAATCTGATCATCATTGTAAATGACAATGACATGTCTATTGCAGAAAATCATGGCGGGTTATATGGCAACTTAAAATTACTCCGCGAGACCAACGGACGGGCAGAATGCAACCTGTTCAAGGCTATGGGGCTGGATTACATTTATGTAGATCATGGAAATGATGTCGGAGATCTGATCGAAGCATTCAAGAGTGTCAAAGACAGCAGGAAACCGGTCGTTGTTCATATTAATACCTTAAAGGGAAAAGGATATGCACCGGCAGAAAAGAACAAAGAAGCATGGCATTATAATGGTCCGTTCAAGATTGAGACAGGCAAGCCGTTATACGAAATGACAGAAGAAGACTATTCAGATATTTCTTTAAATTATCTTCTGGATAAGATGAAAAAAAGATCCTGCAGTGGTAGCAATTACATCCGGAACACCGACTGTTATGGGATTCACAGAGGATAAGAGAAAAGAAGCCGGAAAGCAGTTCGTAGATGTCGGTATCGCAGAAGAGACAGCCGTAGCACTTGCTTCCGGAATCGCCGCAAATGGCGGAAAACCGGTTTATGGTGTCTACAGTACATTTGTACAGAGAACTTATGACCAGATCGCACAGGATCTCTGCATCAATAACAGCCCTGCAACGATCGTCACATTCTGTGGAAGCGTATATGGAATGAACGATGTGACACATCTCGGACTATATGACATCCCGATGATGGCCAATATACCGAATCTGGTATACCTTGCTCCAACAACGAAGGAAGAATATCTGGCAATGCTTGACTGGAGTATCGAACAGAACGAGCATCCGGTAGCAATCAGACTTCCGGGTGGCAGCGTGATCTCAGCCGGAAAAAAGATTACAAAAGACTTCGGAGATCTGAATAAATACGAAGTAACACAGAATGGTTCCAAGGTTGCAGTGATCGGACTTGGAACATTCTACGGACTTGGGAAAGAAGTTGCAGAAGAGCTTAAGAAAGTAACCGGAACAGATGCAACCGTGATCAATCCATATTATATTACCGGTATTGATGCAGAACTTCTGGAAGAGCTTAAGAAAGACCATGATGTTGTGATTACTCTGGAAGATGGTATCCTTGACGGCGGATTCGGTGAAAAGATCGCAAGATTCTATGGAGATTCCGATATGAAAGTCCTGAACTTCGGACTGAAGAAAGAATTCCTGGACCGTTATGATGTGGCAGAAGTTCTGAAAGAGAATCATCTGACGAAAGAGCAGATTGTGGAAGATGTTAAGAGCGTACTGTAAAAAAGTGTATTAGAGAGGCAGAGATGTCTCTCTTTTTGGGGCTTGTTGTGCAAAGCGTCGCAAACAATGTGCTGAATAATGTGAGAAACGTTACAGAAAAGGTATAAAATATATTGAAAAACGTCGTAAAAGTATAATTTGTTGGTATGCCAACAGCTAAAATCATGTAAAATAAGATAGAAGCATACGATCAATAATTTTAAAAATACATACGAAAAGAAAGAGAGGACACACACATGGATCACATATATGACGTAATCATCCTTGGCGCCGGTCCGGCGGGATTAAGCGCAGGCTTATATGCAGGCAGGAGCAGACTGGACACCCTGATCATCGAAAAAGGACAGGCCGGCGGCCAGATTATCAACACAGACGAAATAGAAAACTATCCGGGACAGATCGTAGAAGGAGAGACGGGAGTTTCTCTTGTACGCAGAATGTACGAACAGACGGAACAGTTCGGCGCAGAACATGTCCGTGATACGATCACAAATGCAGAACTGAGCGGAGACATCAAAGTCCTGACAGGCGAAAAAGATACCTATCAGGCGAAAAATATCATCATTGCAACCGGTGCATATGCAAGACCGATCGGATGCAAAGGCGAGCAGGAGTACAAGGGACGCGGAATCTCTTACTGTGCAACCTGTGATGCGAACTTCTTTACTGACCTGGAAGTCTATGTAGCAGGCGGCGGGGATGCAGCGGTGGAAGAAGCGCTGTATCTTACAAAATTTGCCAGAAAAGTTACGATCATTCACAGAAGAGACGAGCTGCGTGCAGCAAAGTCTATTCAGGAGAAAGCATTTGCCAATCCGAAGATCACATTTCTGTGGGATTCGGTAGTCAAAGAAGTGGGCGGCGACGGACTGCTTCAGACGATGACTGTGAAGAATGTGAAGACGGGAGAACTTACAAAGATAGAAGCCGATCCGAAAGACGGACTGTTCGGACTGTTTGGATTCATCGGTATGATCCCGAATACGGGCGTATTTGCAGACAAAGTAGAGACGGATGACAAGGGATACATTAAGACAGATGAGGACATGCATACCAATGTACCGGGCGTGTATGCGGCAGGAGATGTGAGAGTCAAGAGCCTGCGTCAGGTAGTGACGGCAGTGGCAGATGGTGCGATCGCAGCAGTGCAGGTGGAGAGAAGTATGTCGGATTATTAGAAGAATATGGAAAATGAGGATCCGCCGGATAAAAAAATGTCCGGTGGATTTTTGCGTATAACGATGTATTCGAAGTAGGTGTCAGGGCTTCGGTGTTGTTATAGATGAAAAAGTGGATGCATATTTGGAGAAAATGGAATAATATATAATGAAATATGGAAAATATACTTGATAAACGGAATAATATATAATAAAATATGGAAAACAATATTAGAAATATAGATTGTTATGCGTTCAGAAGAAGGAGATGAGCCAATGACCGTTGAAGAGATGAAAAAGAAGAAATCAGAATTAGGTTTCAGCTGTGAGCAGATATCAGCTCGCTCCGGGGTACCGTTGGGAACGGTGCAAAAGATATTCAGCGGAATAACCAAAAGACCAAGATATGATACAATTTGTCAGTTGGAAAAAGCATTTCCGATGGAACCTGATTCTAATCCATATCCTTGTATGATGAAAGAAAGCGTATCGGCTTATCTCATCTATGGAGATGGCACAGATCATGAAAGTGATATCTGGAAAAGTTTTCGTGGAAAAAAGCAAGGCGAATACACACTAAAGGATTATGAAGCAATTCCGGACGAATATAGAGTAGAATTGATTGACGGAGTCATCTACGACCTGAATACGCCAACCACGATTCATCAGCAGCTTGCATTTGAAATCAGTATCAGATTAAGAGAGTACATTAGGCAGAACAAAGGATTATGTATGGTACTGCCGTCACCGGTCAGCGTACAGCTGGATGAAGATGACCGGACGATGCTGCAGCCGGACGTCGTTGTATGCTGTGACAGAGATAAAATCCTTCGAAGTCATGTCTATGGAGCTCCGGATATGGTAATCGAGATATTATCACCATCTACAAGAAAAAAAGATATGGGATTAAAACTGAAAAAATATATTACTGCAAGAGTCAGAGAATACTGGATGGTTGACCCGGATAAGAAAAAAGTTGTAGTATATGACTTGGAACATAATGAGTTACCGGCCATCTATGGCTTTGAAGACCAGGTACCGGTGAATATATTTGCTGGAAAATGTCAGATTGACTTTTCGGAAATATACAGCTATATAGAATTTTTATTTGAAAAAGAATAGAAAAAACGGAGGAACACAACATGTTAAACATCGTATTACACGAACCAGAGATACCGGCAAACACAGGCAACATCGGAAGAACCTGCGTAGCCACCAACACCAGATTACATTTGATCGAGCCGCTCGGCTTCCGCTTAAATGAGAAGAACTTGAAGCGTGCCGGCATGGACTACTGGGAGCATCTGGATGTCAGAACCTATATTGATTACAATGATTTCCTGGAAAAGAACCCGGGAGCCAAGATCTACATGGCAACGACAAAAGCACCAAAGGTATATACAGAAGTGAACTATGAACGGACTGCTACATCATGTTCGGAAAAGAAAGTGCCGGAATCCCGGAAGAGATTCTGGTAGATCATAAAGAAGACTGCGTGCGTATCCCGATGGTGGGAGACATTCGTTCGCTGAACCTTGGTAATTCGGTTGCAATTGTGCTTTATGAAGCACTCAGACAGAACGGATTTGCAGGAATGAATCTGGAGGGACATCTTCACGAATTACATTGGTAGAAAAAGAATCTGATGGTATAAATTCCATATTATTTAGACAAAATAAGGATATTGTCCATTTTCGTTAAGAAAATGAGATGATATCCTTATTTGCATACCAGGTATATAAGTAAACGCAGGAGGTTTTTCAGTATTTCTACTTATTAATATGTGCACAGATATAAAACGACAAAATGATAAAAATGTATCAAAGTGACATACAATTTAAAGAAAATATAAGAAATATGTGGCAAAATCACAAAAATAAGCTTATAATTTAAACTAGATTTTGTATTTTTTGAAGGAGAGGTGGTAGAAAAATGGTAGAAGAAACCATTAAGGCCATCAAGGAAACGGAGAATGAAGCGGATGAGATCATAAGAAAAGCAGATGCAACGTGTACCGAGATCCTTGAAAAAGCTGCTAAAGAAGCAAAAGAGATAAAAGAACAGACTGTAGCAAATGCAAAGAAACAGGCAGAAACAGAACTTTTGCAGGTGAAAGAAGAAGGCGAAACCTTAAAGAAAAAGGCTTGCGAGAAGACGGAACAGGAGACAGAAGCGTTAAAAGCACTGGCTCAGGGAAAAGAAGAGGAGGCGGTATCCGCAGTCATGAAAGCGTTTCTTTGATGATACGGGAAGAGAAAAAGCCTGAAAAAGAAGAAAAGGAGGGATGCAGTTATGGCAGTATTGCAGATGCAGCGAATCAGTATCTGCGCATTAAAGCATGACCGGAAAGCGATTCTGGAAAAACTGCAGTCCATGGGCATGATAGAGATGCATCAGGTCGCACAGGACGAAGCCGGATTCGAGAAGATGGATACGCAGAGTGCGAAATCAAGCTTTGAGAAACGGGTGCAGATTACGGAAAATGCACTGGATGTGTTGAGTCAGTATACTCCGGAGAAAAAGTCGATGTTCGCCAGTCTGGAAGGCAATAAGCTGATCGATAAGAAGACGATGGAAGCAGCAGCGGTGAAACAGGAGGAGGTCATGGAAGTGGCGGAACTTCTGATTGCTGATCATAAGAGAATTGCGGAAGCACAGGCCGAGATCGTGAAGCGGAATGCCAGATAGAAGCACTTGCGCCGTGGATGAGTCTGGAAGTTGCGATGAATTATCCGGGCACGAAAAAGACGGCAATGCTTCTTGGAACCATGGCGGCGGAGACGACACTGGAAATGATCTACGGAAAGCTTGCCGAAGAGCATCCAGAGATTGAAGCTGTAGATATATCGGTTATAAGCCGGGATAAAGATGCCGTGTACTTAAGCGTATTCTGTATGAAGGAGCAGGCGGCAGACGTGGAGAACACACTCCGTACGGCTGGATTCTCAAGACCGGTCGTATCGGCAGAACGGATTCCGGCACAGCAGAAAGCAGAACTGGAAGAGCAGATCAGACAGATTGAAGAAGATATCGCAAATATCCGGGAAGAGATCATATCCCACGCAGAAGACCGGGAGGAACTGAAGGTCATCGGCGATTATTACCGGATGCGTGCAGAAAAGTACGAAGTACTGGGAACACTTCCGCAGTCCAGACGTACATTTATTATCAGTGGTTACGCAGCGAAAGAAGCGATACCGGCGATCCAGAAAGGAATCGGGGATGCGTATGACTGTGTGATCGATGTAGAAGAGTTAAAAGAAGACGAAGAACCACCGGTGATCCTTAAGAATAACGGATTTTCGGAAAGTGTGGAAGGAGTCTGGAGTCTTACGGACTTCCGCATAAAGGAGAGATCGATCCGACCGCGATCATGTCATTCTTCTATGTATTTTTCTTTGGAATGATGTTATCAGATGCAGCATATGGTGCGATCATCGCAATCGTGTGTCTGATCGTCCTTAAGAAATTCCCGCGCATGAGTGCCGGTATGAGGAAATCTATGAAAATGTTCATGTACTGTGGAATTTCTACCGTGGTATGGGGAATCTTATTCGGTGGATATTTCGGAGATGTCGTAGACGTCGTATCGAGCACATTTTTTGGAAAAGAACTGACGATCAAGCCGCTGTGGTTTGCACCGTTAAATGATCCGATGCGACTTCTGATCTATTCGATGGCATTCGGACTGGTCCATCTGTTCGTGGGTCTTGGAATCAAGGGATATATGTTGTTAAAAGACGGAAAGGTACTGGATTTCTTCTGCGATATCGTATTGTGGTACATTTTCCTGATCGGACTGATCCTGATGTTACTTCCGTCAGAGATATTTGCTTCAATCGCACAGACCAAGATCGTGTTCCCGGCAGCGCTTGTTACATTGTCAAAAGCACTGGGCAATCATCGGGGCACTCGGACTGTTACTGATGTCCGGAAGATCAAGCAAGAATCCGGCACTCCGGCTGGCACTTGGAGCATATGATATCTACAACATTACCGGATGGTTAAGTGATGTATTATCATACTCCAGACTTTTGGCACTGGGACTTGCAACAGGTGTTATCGCATCCGTTGTCAACCAGATGGGAAGTATGCTTGGTAAGAGTGTATTCGGGGTCATCTTATTTATCGTAGTATTTATAGTCGGACATGCAATGAACCTGGCAATCAACCTGCTTGGTGCATATGTCCACACCAACCGACTTCAATTTGTGGAATTCTTTGGAAAATTCTACGAAGGCGGTGGAAAACCTTTCGAACCGTTTCATGCGGAGACAAAATATGTAGATATTAAGGAGGAAAAATAGATATGAGTATTTGGAATGATATGGGAATGGTATATGCACTTCTTGGTGCGGCAGTGGCAGTATTCCTGGCAGGTGCAGGATCTGCGATCGGAGTAGGTATTGCAGGACAGGCAGCGTCCGGAGTTGTAACAGAAGACCCAAGCAAATTCGCAAAAGTATTGATTATGCAGCTGCTTCCTGGTACACAGGGAATCTACGGATTGCTGGTTGGATTTATTACATTATCTAAGATCGGACTTCTTGGCGGCGGAGCAGCAGATCTGGATCCGAAGACCGGACTTCTGATTCTTGCAGCTTGCCTTCCAATCGGAATTGTAGGTCTGATTTCAGGAAAAGCACAGGGACAGACAGCAGCGGCAGCAATCGGAATCGTAGCAAAGAAGCCGGATCAGTTCGGTAAAGCAATGCTGTTCCCTGCAATGGTTGAGACATATGCCATCCTTGCACTTCTGATTTCTATCCTTTCCGTAACAGCAATTCAGGTATAGAAGGAGTGTGAAGGAAAATGGCTGGATTAGAGAAGATCAAAAGTCAGATCCTTGACGAGGCAAAAGAGACGGCAAATGTAAAGATCGAAGATGCGAAAGCGCAGGCAGAACAGATGAAGACTCAGGCGCAGGCAGAAGGAGCCGCACAGGCAGAACAGATCCTGAAGAAGTCTGAAGCGGAAGTTGCCGCACAGAAAGAGCGTGTGAAGTCAGCCATCGATCTTCAGAGAAGAACGAGACTTCTGGAAGCAAAGCAGGAGATGATCGCAGAGATCATCGGGAAGGCGTATGAAAAGGTTATAAGTCTTGCGCCGGATGAGTATTACCAGATGCTCCTGTCTATTCTGGAAGCATACGTACTTCCGCAGGAGGGAGAGATCTATTTCTCTGTAAAAGATCTGGAAAATATGCCGGTAGGATTTGGCAAAGAAATTGAAGAAATAGCTCTGGCAAAGGGAGGAAAACTTACTGTAGCCGGAGCGGGCAGAGATAATATTGACAATGGATTCATTCTTGCGTACGGTGGAATTGAAGAGAACTGTACGATCAGGGCAATGTTCGATGCGAAGCGGGATGAACTTGCGGACATCGTTCACCGGATGCTCTTTGTATGATATGGAGGGACAACATGAGTGAACAATATACCTATGCGGTCGCAAGAATCCGTGCCCTGGAAGTATCCCTGTTCTCTGACAGTACCATCGACCAGCTGATCGCGTGCCAGAGTTATGATCAGGCATTGCAGTTCTTAGAAGAGAAGGGATGGGGAGATACCGAAAGCAGCGGGGATGCGGAAAAAATCCTGACGAGAGAAGAAGAAAAGACATGGGAAGTAGTCAAAGACCTGTCGATCGGAATGGAACATTTCGATGTGCTTTCTTATCCGAAGCTTTTTCATAATTTAAAGGCAGCGGTCAAGGAAGTATGCACCGGAGATAAGAACCGGCATATCTATTATGAAGATGTTCGGATTCCTGGAGAAGAGATGCGTAAGATCGTAGAAGACAGAGACTTTGGAAAGCTTCCAGACAGTATGCGGATCGCAGGAGAAGAAGCATACGAGACACTTCTTCATACAGGAGACGGGCAGCTCTGTGATGTGATCATAGACCGGGCGGCACTGGATGCTATTTATCAGGCGGGAAAAGAGTCACCGGATAAGATCATACAGGATTATGCAGAATCCACAGTGGCAGTGGCGGACATCAAGATCGCTGTCCGGTCACAGAAGACCGCAAAATCAACAGACTTTATGAAACGGGCAATGGCGGAATGTGATTCCTTAAGTGTCAGCCAACTCTCGAAAGCGGCACTTAGCGGCATGGATGCCATCTGTGAATACTTAAGAGGAACGGCTTATGCAGAAGGTGCGGATGCACTGGCAGAGTCGCCGTCGGCATTTGAAAGATGGTGTGACAACCGGATCATTCAGACGATAAGCCCGGAGAAATATCATGCATTTACGATAGGACCGGTAATTGCCTACGTAATTGCAAGGCAGAATGAGATTAAAACGGTACGAATCATTTTATCCGGAAAGCAGAATGAACTGCCGGATGATTCGATCCGGGAAAGGGTAAGGGAAATGTATGTATAAGATCGCAGTAGTGGGTGATTATGACAGCATCTTCGGATTCGCAGCACTGGGCCTTGATACATTTGCCGTCCAGACCCGTGAGGAAGCCGCAGAGAAATTACACCAGCTGGCACAGGGAGGATATGGGATCATCTATATCACGGAGAAACTGGCCGCTGAGTTAACGCATGAGATAGAAAAATATCAGGAACAGGTCACACCGGCGATCATTCAGATTCCGGGTATTGCCGGAAATACAGGCGCCGGAGTTGCAGGTGTGAAGAAATCGGTAGAGCAGGCTGTCGGTTCCGATATTATATTTGGCAGCTAAAGGAGGTTGATTCGTCCGTATGAGTACAGGAACGATTAAAAAAGTAGCAGGACCGCTGGTCATTGCAGAAGGTATGCGTGACGCCAACATGTTTGACGTGGTACGTGTAAGCAGCCAGCGTTTGATCGGAGAGATCATAGAGATTCACGGAGATGAGGCATCCATCCAGGTATACGAGGAGACATCAGGACTTGGACCTGGAGAGCCGGTAGAGTCTATGGGAGTACCAATGTCAGTAGAACTTGGACCCGGACTGATCACAAGCATATACGATGGAATCCAGAGACCGCTGGATGACATTATGAAAATCTCCGGAAATAACTTAAAGCGAGGCGTGGAAGTTGCTTCGTTAAAACGTGATAAGAAATGGGAATTTGTCCCGGCTGCAAAAGCCGGCGATGAGGTAGAAGCAGGTGACGTACTCGGAACTGTGCAGGAGACCATCGTTGTACAGCAGAAGATCATGGTTCCTTATGGAGTAAAAGGAACGGTAAAAGAGATCAAAGCCGGAACATTTACCGTAGAAGAAGTGGTAGCAGTGATCGCTACCGAAAAAGGTGACAAAGAACTGACGATGATGCAGAGATGGCCGGTACGAAAGGGCCGTCCGTATCAGAAGAAGCTGCCGCCGGTAAAACCACTGGTAACCGGACAGCGTGTTATCGATACATTCTTCCCGATCGCCAAAGGTGGTGTGGCAGCTGTTCCGGGACCTTTCGGAAGCGGTAAGACAGTTATCCAACACCAGTTGGCTAAGTGGGCAGAGGCTGATATCGTGGTCTATATCGGATGCGGAGAACGTGGTAATGAGATGACAGATGTTCTGAACGAATTTCCGGAACTGAAAGACCCGAAGACCGGACAGTCCCTGATGGAAAGAACCGTACTGATCGCAAATACATCGGATATGCCGGTTGCAGCCCGTGAGGCTTCCATCTATACCGGAATCACGATCGCAGAATATTTCCGTGATATGGGATATTCTGTAGCGCTGATGGCAGATTCTACATCCCGTTGGGCAGAGGCACTTCGAGAGATGTCGGGACGTCTGGAAGAAATGCCTGGTGAAGAAGGTTACCCGGCATACTTAGGTTCCCGTCTGGCGCAGTTCTATGAAAGAGCCGGACATGTGGTATCCCTTGGTAAAGAAGGAAGAGAAGGCGCACTTTCCGTTATCGGAGCCGTATCTCCTCCGGGTGGTGATATCTCCGAACCGGTATCACAGGCAACCCTTCGTATCGTAAAGGTATTCTGGGGACTGGATTCTGCATTGGCGTATAAGAGACATTTCCCGGCGATCAACTGGCTGACCAGTTATTCACTGTATGTAGACAACATGGCAAACTGGTTCAACGATGAAGTGGCAGCGGACTGGATGGAAGACCGTCAGAAGATGATGACGATCCTTCAGGAAGAAGCTGAGTTAAATGAGATCGTGCAGATGGTAGGTATGGATGCTCTTTCACCTACAGATCGTCTGAAGATGGAAGCGGCAAGATCTATCCGTGAGGACTTCTTACATCAGAACTCCTTCCATGAGATCGACACTTACACGCCGCTTCGTAAGCAGTATCTGATGATGAAACTGGTACTGGCATTTTATGAGAAATCTGTCGACGCACTGAACAAGGGTGCGGACATGAATACACTGATCGCTATGCCGGTAAGAGAAAAGATCGGACGTTATAAATATACAACAGACGCTGATATCGAGAGTGAATATAAGAATGTAGAAGAAGAACTGGACAAAGAAGTCGCAGCTGCATTCGGGAAGGAGGACTTCTAAATTATGCCAAAAGAATATAGAACCATACAGGAAGTTGCCGGACCTCTGATGCTGGTACGCGGCGTTGAAAATGTAGCCTATGACGAATTGGGTGAGATTGAGCTTGCAAGCGGTGAGAAGCGCCGCTGCAAGGTTCTGGAGATCAATGGAAATGATGCACTGGTGCAGTTATTCGAAAGTGCCACGGGTATCAACTTAAGCAACAGTAAAGTACGTTTTCTGGGACGAAGCATGGAGCTTGGTGTATCGGAAGATATGCTTGGACGTGTCTTCGACGGACTGGGCCGCCCGATCGACGGGGGACCGGAGATCCTGCCGGATGAAAGACGTGATATCAACGGTCTGCCTATGAACCCGGCGGCAAGAAGCTATCCGGAAGAGTTTATCCAGACAGGTGTATCGGCTATTGACGGACTGAACACATTGGTTCGTGGGCAGAAACTTCCGATCTTCTCGGCATCCGGACTTCCACATGCTAACCTGGCAGCACAGATTGCAAAGCAGGCAAAGGTACGCGGAAGCAATGAGAAGTTCGCCGTAGTATTTGCCGCTATGGGTATCACATTCGAAGAGTCGAACTTCTTCGTAGAATCTTTCAAAGAGACAGGTGCCATCGACAGAACCGTACTGTTCGTCAACCTGGCAAATGACCCGGCGATCGAACGTATTTCCACACCTCGAATGGCGCTGACGGCAGCCGAGTATCTTGCATTCGAAAAAGACATGCATGTACTGGTAATTATGACAGATATTACCAACTATGCAGATGCGCTCCGAGAAGTATCTGCCGCACGTAAGGAAGTACCGGGACGCCGTGGATATCCTGGATATATGTACACCGACCTTGCAACGTTATATGAAAGAGCCGGGAGACAGAATGGCAAGAAGGGAAGTATCACACTGATTCCGATCCTGACCATGCCGGAAGATGACAAGACGCATCCAATCCCGGACCTTACCGGCTACATCACCGAAGGCAGATCATCTTAAGCCGTGACTTGTACCGCAAAGGTATCAAGCCTCCGATCGATGTATTGCCATCCCTGTCCCGTCTGAAAGATAAAGGAATCGGAGAAGGTAAGACAAGAGCCGACCATGCAAATACCATGAACCAGTTATTTGCGGCATATGCGCGAGGAAAAGATGCGAAAGAATTAATGACTATCTTAGGAGAGGCAGCTCTTACTGATATTGACCTGGTATATGCGAAATTCGCAGATGCATTTGAAAAAGAATATGTATCACAGGGATACGATACCGACAGACCGATTGAAGAGACACTGGAGATCGGATGGAAGCTGTTGTCTATGCTGCCAAGATCAGAGTTGAAACGAATTGATGATAAGTTCTTGGACGAGTATTATGGTAAGCAGTAAGCCATGCGGATTCGAGCCGGCATGCGTCCAATATATAAAGTATAGAAAGGAGTGATACTATGGCGTCAACCCAGGTAACCCCTACCCGTATGGAACTGACCAGAACTAAGAAGAAACTGGTCACAGCCATAAAAGGTCACAAACTTCTGAAAGATAAACGAGACGAACTGATGCGTCAGTTCCTGGATCTGGTAAAAGTGAACATGGAGCTTCGGGAAAAGGTAGAAGCAGGGATTCGTTCAGCTAATAAGAACTTCGTCATAGCCAAAGCCGGCATGGATGAAGCAACCCTGAACACGGCACTGATGGCACCGAAGCAGGAAGTAGATCTGGAAGTCGGACAGAAGAATGTCATGAGTGTAGACATTCCTGTATTCGAGACGAAGACCAGAACGGCAGATGCGAATGATATCTATTCGTATGGATTCGCATTTACATCGAGTGATCTGGACGGAGCCGTAAAATCTCTGGCAGATATCCTACCGGATATGCTGAAGCTTGCAGAGACAGAAAAAGCCTGCCAGCTTATGGCAGCTGAGATTGAGAAGACCAGAAGACGTGTCAACGCCCTGGAGCATGTGATCATTCCGGAGGCACAGAAGAATATCAAGTATATTACGATGAAACTGGATGAGAATGAACGAAGCACCCAGATCCGTCTGATGAAGGTGAAAGATATGATGCTGGAGGATGCGCATCATTACAAAGAAAAGGAGTAAAAGCCTATATTGAAGAAATCCGCAGGGATAAGCCTTCCAGCTTGCATCTGCGGATTTTTTGCTATGAGTTATAAAGAGTTGTAGAAAGTTCACAAAAAATCAGCATTTTCAAAATGAATAATTGAAAATAAAAATCAGGCATGTTATTGTATCGATACGCAGATGAATTCTAATATCTGCACTGTATCTATAGTTACCATTCATTTATTTCAGACCCAGATAATCGGGAAAGAATCTAAAATGAACAATACAACAAACAGATAATGCATGCCTAATAAAAGAAGTTGACTGTATATACTGGTATATATATAAACTCTGCGTTATCATATCCATAAAGATAAACAGCTCTTCTTTACAGGGAACATATCTGTATAAGAGAGGAGAGCTACTTATGGACCAAAGAAGATCATTAAAAGAATTAAACTTGCTGGACAAATCATTGACAGTAAACTATTACTACCGGGAGCCGTTGATTTCAACTTGTTGAATGAAGTCCTGGTTGTGATGATTACGCCATTTGATTTGTTTGGATATGGCTTATATCGTTACACATTTCAGATGGAATGTGAGGAGATCCCGGAATTGAAACTGGATGATGGAGCAACGAGGATATTTTTAAATACCAGAGGGGAACATCCAGAGTTGGTACTATCAGAGCTGATAGAACTTTTGAAGTATATGCAACATAGTACAGATGAAGTGTCAGGGGCATGCGAAAGTAAACGGATTCAAGAAATGCATAGACGTGTTTGTCAGATCAGAGCAAGTGAGAAGACAGAGGTGAAGTATATGCAGACGTGGGAAGAAAAGATACAGAACGAAAAAGCTGCTGAAGGATAATGGTGAAAGGCTGCTGCTGTAGAAGTACAGGGCAGCTTTTTGCTTGTATCAAGATAAGAAATATTAAGAAAGTTGTTATAGAATCGCCCAAAAGAATAGAGTATAATCAAAATTAAGAAATTACGAAAAGAGGATTGGCCTATGAAATTAATGACAGAATCTATCTATATCGGACATGACATGAAGCGGTTCAACGAGATCCGGGATGCGCTGGATCTGGCGAAGATTCCATACAAACATAAAGTAAGAAATCAGGACTCAGAGTGGTTTTTTCAGGGAAAAGGAACGAAGAGATCCCAATTTGGAAGTATCGGAGTAGATCAGGATAAGGCATATGAATATGAAATTCTGGTGAGAAAGGAAGATAAAGCAAGAGCAGAACATGAGATTATATAATGCAATCATGAAGCATTTTACTCAGAAGATTCTTGGAAAGATGAAAGAGTTGTAGAAGTTTTATAAAAATTGAGCATTTCTAAATTACATATTGAAAATAAAATAAGGAATGTTATTCTAATCTAAAAATAGGAGCTTTATTCAAAAATATACTCTGTTTTAGGAGGTGCCGCATGTTAAAGAATAATAAAATCAAAATATTATGTCTGCTCATAATCGGAATCGTATTTTTGTATATATATGGACCAATTGCCTTCATGAAAGATGGATTAGTAACGAGACAGAGTGTAAATTCTTTTGATGAATTATACGAGCTAGGACCAGCACGCCGGCATAAATGTGAAAATGGTACACGTATTTATATTGTATATTTTGGATGGTCTGCTCCAAAAGTTAAAAAAGAAATAGTATATCAAAAGAATGAAGAAACACAAAAGCAAATAGTGGATGTTGATACGCAAAAAATTATTCCGGGATTATATTATATTTCATGGGATACAAAAAGTTCTGTATACAGAATTGAAACAAGAAAAAAATATTATTTTGTAATACCTTATTGCTAAGGTGATTAACATTATCAAAAAAGGAAATAGTAAAAAATACATTGATTAATATTTATTGATATGTTAATATATACCAAAGCATATTTCAAAAAAATCAACGGTATATAAAAACAACATATACCATCTATAATCTAATTTTATTTCAGAAATCTATGCTTTCATACCAATCAATTGTAAAAAAGCAGGAGATGACTGAAAGAGTAAAAAGACATCCTCCTGCATACAGGAGGAAACTGAATATGGCGAAAAGAAAGAATCAAAAGAGACGGAGCAAGAAGTATCAGGTAAATAACCGGCAGCTAAAGGCAAAAAGGATGTACAAGGATACAATTTTTAGAATGTTGTACCATGACAAAGAGAATTTGTTATCATTGTACAATGCGGTGAATGGAAGAGAGTACACAGATCCGGAAAAGTTGCAGGTTGTTACATTGGAAAATGCGATTTATATGGGAATGAAAAATGATCTGGCGTTTATCATGGATATGAATTTATATTTATATGAACATCAGTCAACGTATAATCCGAATATTCCACTTAGAAATTTGTTTTATATTGCGGATGAGTATCAACGATTAGTGGTTCGGAAATCATTATATTCAACTGTGATACAAAAGATACCAACGCCAAGATTTTTAGTATTTTATAATGGAACAAAAGAAGTTGAAGATCGTAGTGAGTTCCGATTATCTTCTGCATACGAGAATCCAACAGAAAATCCAGATCTGGAGTTAAGAGTGACTATGCTGAATGTGAATGATGGCCACAGTTCAGATTTGATGGAACATTGTAGAACATTAAAGGAATATGCACAATATGTCGCCAGAGTAAGAAAATATGCGGCGAAACAGGATGTCTCTTTAGAAGAAGCAGTTACGAGAGCAGTTGACGAATGCATAGAAGAAGGAATCCTGGCAGAGTTTTTATTGAAGAATAAGACTGAGGTGATCAAAGTGAGCATCTATGAATATGACAAAGAGTTTGAAGAAAAGAAACTGCGGAAAGCAGAGTATGAGGCTGGAAGACAGGATGGAATCGAGATTGGAAGACAGGATGGAATCGAGATTGGAAGACAGGATGGAATCGAGATTGGAAGACAGGATGGAATCGAAATTGGAAAGCGGATACTCTTAGAAAAAATAATAAAGAAAGAAATTGAAAAAGGAAAATCAACAGAACAGATAGCAGATGAATTAGAAGAAGATATAAACATAATTCAAAAAGTGGTTGAGAAATTAAAAAGCCAAATATAGAATTTGTCAAAAGAATTCCCTGAAGTGAATAATAAAACTTCAGGGAATTTATCATTTGCTCACTACCGGTATTATTCTGTAGTATCACGTCGGATCAATACAGGCGTAATCTGCTTATGAACCGGCTCTTTTAAAGGAGTTGGTTTTCTTTTTTTCATTTCATTCATTTGGAGAACCAGAAGCTCCATGGCAGTCTGTGCAATTTTCTCAATTTGCTGTCCAACGGTTGTGATTGGAAGGATAGCTTCGCTTGCAATAGGAGAATCATCGAATCCGACAATCTGATAATCCTTCGGAAGTTTTCCGTATTTCTGGAATATCAGGTTCAGGAACATACTGGCATAAGTGTCATTCGCAAGAAAGACTCCCTTTTTTTGTGCCGGATATTTCTCTTCAATTTCATTAAATATATTCTTTAACTGAGCTAAAGTTTCCTGATAAGTGTTCCCCATATTTCTTTGGATCAGTTCGTGAGTAATATGATGCTCATTACAGATATCTTCAAATCCCTGGATACGCCCATAAGTCGGGAGGGTATCAGAAAATATGGAATTGATATGTAAAATGACATCACAGTTATTACGTATCAACAAACTGGTTGCCTGAACACCACCCAGATAGTTGTCTGTAGACACGCTGCAGACATGGTCACATTCCCGCTCAATCGTGACAACCGGGAGTTTATAAGAAGCAAGTTCTTCAGACGAAATGGTATTGCTTAAGACAATAAGTCCCTCAATCTTATAAGCCATCAGTTCATGAATATATTTTTCTTCAATCTCTTTTTTATTATTTCCAATGAATACAAGAAATTTATAATTATACTTTTCGTAAGTAGAAAGTAACTGGTTTAACATCTCAGAGTAATAGTGAAGATACAGGTTGGGGATGATAATTCCAACAAATTCACTTTTTCCATTAGCCAGTACTTTGGCGAGCTTATTTTCCTGGTATCCAAGGACATCCAGTGCATGAGTGATTTTTTCCTGATTTTCAAGAGTCAGAGAATCCGGATTATTAAAATATCTGGAAATGGTAGTTTTTGAAAAGCCTGTATAAGCGGCTATATCTGCAAAAGTTACTTTTTTCTGTTTCATGTAAATCCTCTTCCTTATAATGTATATTATCAGTATAGCAAGTGCATTGAAAAAAATCAAACAAAAAATAACTAGTTAAGTAACCGGTAACTTTTTCTTTGAAATATATTGACAAGTAAGATTCTGGATAGTATTATGAACATATAAAGTAACCGGTTACTTAACTGGTTACGCAATCGTGAATCTGAAAGGAGAAAGCTATGAAGAAACGAACAGTAGGGGTACTGCTGGCAGCATTCTTTGCAATGGCATTGACGGGGTGTGGAGATAAACAGCCGCAACCAGGAGAAGTAAAGGGATATGACAAAGGCGAAGAATATCTTTCTATCTGGGTACATTCAATCGAAGACACAGAAGAAGGACAGTGCTACAGGAAATCTGTAGATGCATTTAATAAGAAATATGATGGGAAATATTTTGCAGATATTGAATTTATTCCACGAAATGACAGTGGTGGAGGCTATTCGGATAAGATCAATGCATCCGTGATGTCAGGAGATCTGCCGGATGTGCTGACTGTTGACGGACCAAACATTGCGGCATATGCAGAGAATGGAATTATTCAGCCACTTGCGAAATTAACGGACGAAGAAAAGAGCGTGTATCTGGATTCCATTATTCAGCAGGGAACGTATAATAACAAGCTCTATGCGCTTGGAGCAATGGAATCCAGCGTGGGACTTTATTATAACAAAGATATTCTCGCAGAAGCGGGTGTAGAAGTTCCAGATGCAGATCATCCATGGACATGGAGTGAATTCACAAAGGTGTTAAAGAAAGTACAGCCGGTAGTAGAGAAGAAAAAAGGTTATGCGCTGGATATGACTTTCCCGACAGGAGAAGCTACGATTTATTATTATGCACCGTTTTTCTGGTCAAATGGCGGTGACTTTGTAAGTAAAGATGGACTGAAGGTGAACGGTGTATTCAATTCAAAAGAGAATCTGGAAACAGTGAATTATTTTAAATCGTTTTTGGATAATGGATATATGTCTAAAGTACAGATCACAGACCTGTTCGAAAGCGGAAGAGCAGCATTTAAGTTCGACGGGGCATGGGAAGTAAATACAATCTATAATAACTATCCGGATGTAAACCTTGGAGTTGCACCATATGTAGTATCCGATAACTGGGATGGCGGAAGATATGCACCAACCGGTTCCTGGGCATTTGCGGCATCATCAAAGACGAAGAAACTAAAAGGTGCGACAAAGCTGGTACAGTGGATGAGTGGTGTAGAAAGTGGGAAGCGTCTGTGGGATGAAAGTAAGAGTTTCCCATCTACATATGAAGCGTTTGAGAGCAGTCCGATTTTTGAAGAAGATGAGAATTACAAAGCCTTATATCATCAGCTCAGTAAATATGGACATCCAAGATCAAAAACACCTGTATATCCACAGGTTAGTGCATCGGTACAGGAAGTACTGGAAAATTCGGTGCTTACCGATAAAGATGCGAAGACAGAACTGGATAAATCTGTAGAAAGGATTAACGCAAAATTAAAGCGTTATGTGATGAAATAATGAAGAAAAGAACAGAATCCATTATGGGAATGGCGTTTTTTGGACCGGCACTTGTGTTACTTACGATATTTTTATTCCTGCCAATGATCCTGACATTGATTTTCAGTTTTACTGATTTCTTTGCTTTAAATCCGGGACTGACGCATTTTGTCGGACTGGACAACTATATTCAGATTTTTAAAGATGATGTGTTTTCACAGGCATTTTTTAATACCGTAAAGTTTGTGATCATTATTGTTCCGCTGCAGGGAATTGGAGCGCTTGTGCTGGCACTTCTGATCAATAAAGTGACGCATTGTAAGAAGTATTTCAAAGTAGCATTCTTTGTTCCGGTGGTCATGTCACTTGCTGTTGTGTCAACACTGTGGATCCAGATCTACAGCCCGGAAGGAATTATGAATGCAATCCTTTCTTTCTTTGGAATTGATGCACAGCCATTCATCAACAGTGCCAGTCAGGCACTTCCATCCATCGCGATTATGAGTGCATGGCAGGGAATGGGATATCAGATGATCATCTTCCTGGGAGGAATCCAGGCAATCAATCCGGCACTTTATGAAGCGGCCGAGATGGACCATGCAACACCGTGGCAGAAATTCAAGGACATTACCTTGCCGGAATTGAAACCATTGTGTGTGTTCGTTTTAATTACGATTACGATCGGAGCATTCCGTATGTTGGTACAGCCAATGGTTATGACCGGAGGAGGACCATCGAATTCAACGTATACGGTTGTGTATGATATATATGAAACAGGTACTGTTAACTGGGAAATTGGACTGGCATCTACAATGGCTATTGTATTCGCATTCTTTGTAATGATACTGACCGTGATCCAGACAATCGCAACAAGAGATAAGGAGGATCAGAATGTTAACAAAAAAGCAAAAAAGAAATAATTGGATACTGACGGTCGTACTTCTGATCGTATCATTGTTGTTCCTGTTCCCGGTTATCTGGATGCTGGCAAACTCATTCAAACCAGACGCGGCAATCACTGCTGATATGAACAGTATGGCGGCATTCATTCCACCGGCATTGAACGGCAATTTCTTTGAAAATTATGTATCTGTATTAACAAATACAGGATTTGTACGATATATGTGTAATACCTTGTTCTATGCAGCAATATTGATCGTACTTGGTGTAATTGTAAATGGACTGGCAGGATATGCATTGGCTAAGATTAATTTTCCATTCAGAGAACGCTGGCTTCTGATCATTATGCTTCTGATGATCGTACCGATGGAGACGATCATTACGATACATTTCCTGATCATTGCAAAACTTGGACTTCTGAATACGGTGCTTGGATATGTACTTCCAATGATCGTGAATCCGTTTAACATTTTCCTGTTCCGTCAGGTATTCCTGGGACTTCCGGATGATGTATATGAGGCAGCACAGTTAGATCACTGTGGACCGGTAAAATACTTTTTTACTATGGTTCTTCCAATGTCAAAGAGTGTAGTGGCAACGGTTAGTGTATTTACATTCCTGAATGTATGGAATGATTATCTGTGGCCGTCACTTGTATTTACATCCAGTGATCTTCTGACTGCACAGATTGGTCTGAATGCGATTACATCAAATGATAACACAACAACAGGACAGACCCTTGCAGTTATCACAATGGTAACAATTCCGGTCATTATTATCTATTCACTCTTCTCAAAACAGATCGTAGAGGGTGTAATATCAACAGGTTCCAAGGAGGGCTAAAAGATGAGCTTTATCGAATTTAAAAATATATGTAAAAAATATGCAGGAAACGATAAGAATTCCGTGACAGACTTTAACTTAGATATAGAAGAAAAAGAATTTATCGCATTTGTAGGACCATCCGGATGCGGTAAATCCACAACACTCCGAATGATCGCAGGATTTGAAGAAATTACAAGTGGAGACCTTTTTATTGATGGAAAACGTGTGAATGAGGTTGCACCGGCGGATCGAGGAATCTCTATGGTGTTCCAGAACTATGCACTGTATCCACATATGACGGTAGAAAAAAATATTTCTTATGGATTGAAGAACATGAAGGTTCTGGCAGATGAGATCAAGAAAAAAGTAGACTGGGCAATTGATATCCTGGGACTCGAAGAATATCGTTACCGTAAGCCTAAGAATTTATCAGGTGGACAAAGACAGAGAGTGGCACTTGGAAGAGCGATTGTAAAAGACCAGAAAGTCTTTCTGATGGATGAGCCACTTTCTAACCTGGATGCAAAACTGCGTGTCAGCATGAGAAATGAGATCAGCAAATTACATAGAAATCTTGGAAGTACAACCATCTATGTTACACATGACCAGGTAGAAGCCATGACAATGGCAGACCGCATTGTAATCATGAAAGATGGCGTGATCCAGCAGGTTGGAAAACCGATGGATCTGTACGAACATCCGGTGAATAAATTTGTGGCAGGATTTATCGGCTCTCCGCAGATGAATTTTTATGATGTGAAAGTAGACGGAAAGAAATTGATATTTGCAGATGGCAATACAGTGGAACTTCCGGAAGCAATTGCAAAACGTATTGCGGGATACTCAGAAGTTATCATGGGAATCAGAGGAGAAGATATCAAGTTTGATACAACTAATCTGGATGTCTATGGAAGTCATCAGAAAGCAGTTATTGACAATACGGAGATTATGGGAAATGAGAATAATCTGTATTTTGACTTCGGAGGAAGCGTAACGATTGCAAGAGTATCAAAATATGAAGTAAGCCAGGTGGGAGATGAGGTGGAATTTACCTTTATGCCACATAAGATGCATTTCTTTGATAAGGAAACAGAGCAGGTGATCGGAGCAGAATAATTTAGAATAAAAGAGGAAGAACGTATGCTTGAAAAAGCCAATGAATATATCAAACGGAATCACATAGATGAAAAAGAAAAATCATTATTCCATGTGACACCGGAAACAGGATGGATGAATGACCCGAATGGTTTCTCTGTATATCAGGGAAAAGTACATTTATTCTATCAGTTCTATCCATATAAAACAGAATGGGGACCGATGCACTGGGGGCATCAAGTGACTGAAGATCTGGTAAAATGGGAAGCATATCCGGTAGCTATGGCACCTGATCAGGATTATGATCACATTGGATGTTTCTCGGGAAGTGCAGTAGAAGCTGATGGAAAGCATGTGCTGCTTTATACAGGAGTAAGCCAGAAAGACGGAAAAGAAATCCAGAATCAGTGCATTGCCATTGGAGATGGGAAGACTTATGAAAAATGGCAGGATAATCCAGTTATAAAAGGAGATATCATGCCGGAGAAATTTGACAGAAAAGACTTCCGTGATCCGAAGATATGGAAAAAGGATGGCAGATATTATTGCGTTGTAGGCAATCGCTATGAGGAAAATTGTGGGCAAATAGTCTTATTTAGCAGTGCGGACTATAAAAACTGGCGGTATGAAAAAGTCCTTTTGAGAAATGACGGAAAGAATGGAGATATGTTAGAGTGTCCAGATTATCTGGAAGTAGACGGGTATCCTGTAATCATTTGTTCTCCGCAGAATATGCATGCTCAAAAGTACGAATTTCATAACGGTCATAATTCCATTTATATTATTGGAGATGCAGAAAAAGAAATATCGGATTTTGCATGGGAGAAAAAGAGAAGCCTAGATTATGGACTGGACTTTTATGCACCACAGACAACAGAGCTTCCGGATGGCAGGCGGATCATGGTCGCATGGATGAAGTCGTGGGATGCACGTGTCATGACAAAAGGACAGAAATGGCAGGGAATGATGACACTCCCAAGAGAATTAAAAATCAAAGATGGGAAAATCTGGCAAAGTCCGGTGAGAGAACTGGAAAAGTATAAGAAAAATCCAATCATCTATACAGAACAGAAAATTAGCGGACAGATGTCTTTGGATGGTATCAATGGCCGGGTGATTGACATGACGGTAGAACTTACGAATGTAGAAGGCCGGGAGTTCAAGGTAGATGTGGCACATAATGAAGAATATACAACAACATTTACATATTATCCGGAAAAACATCAGATTGAAATTGACCGGACCTACAGTGGTGTAAATGCAGATGTTGTCTGTGTGAGAAAGATAGAAATTGCGGAAAAACATCATGCGCCGAAATTACATTTTATCATGGACAGATATTCTGTAGAATTATTTATTAATGATGGAGAGCAGACGGCAAGTGTGGTCATTCCTACGCCATTGGAAGCAAATGAAATTATATTTACTAGTGATGAAGCGGCAACCGTTAATATTGAAAAATATGAGATAACATTCAATTAGAAGAGATAGTTTCTCATTCACCGATTGATGTCCCCGAGCATATCTTAATACAGATAGAACCGCCAAGGAGCAATCAGGATTATGGAGAATAAATTACCGTTCTATATGGCTTATCCGGTTCCGCTGCTGTATAATGATGACCGGAATGCGAGAAGAGACTATGACTATATGAAAAGCATTTACCCGGATACGGCGAAGAGAGTACTTCCTTATATGGAAGAGGAATGTGACAGAATGGAATATGACGGAAGTATGATGTATGATGAATATCCGGACCGCCTGCAGCTTCGTCTGATGTGCCGCAGGATCTATGATAAGGCGGAGAAGGAAGAAGAAAACCCGGGTGCCTGGCTTATGGATCTGATCGAGGTTATGACATATCAGGAACTTTGCAGGAGACGTGTGGAACATAGAGAGATACGTAAAAAAATATATTGATCTACAAGAGGGCATCTGGAAAAAAACTTCCACTTCGCCCTCTTGTATGTTATACTGTGCGGTGATAATTATAGTTTTCAAATGAAAAAAAATCAGAACATAACATACAGGAGGGCACATCATGGCAGATAATAACATTATTTTTATCGGAATGCCGGCAGTCGGGAAAAGTACAGTTGGTGTGGTAATTGCAAAGAGACTGGGATACAGATTTGTAGACACGGATATTCTGATCCAGGAATCAGAAGGAAAACTTCTGAAAGATATTATTGCTGACGTTGGACCGGATGGCTTCCTGAAAGTAGAAGACCGGGTCAATGCACAGGTGAAAGCGGAACGTACCGTTATCTCGCCGGGAGGCAGCGTAGTATATTGTGAAAATGCGATGAAACATTATAAAGAAATCGGAAAAGTCGTATATTTACAGGCATCCTTTGAGACAATAAACGGCAGACTTAAAAACGCCAAAGGCCGTGGAGTGGTACTGCGTGACGGACAGACGCTCAAAGCTCTGTATGATGAAAGAGTAAAGCTTTTTGAAAAGTATGCAGATATTACAGTGTGTGAAGATAATCAGAAGTTGGAAGATACGATTGAATCGGTATTAGATGCATTAGGGGAGTAAAAGTGCACAAGTATAGATAGAACAATTGGAATATGTTACAATAAAATTACATAACTGTAAAAAATATTTTACAATTGAGAAATTTGTGCTATAATAGGCGCGAACCCTTTTGGGGTTATATTGTGATGCAGAAATTTATGTACAATTTGAGATAGTTATAAATATTGAACAAAAGATTTATTGTAATTAGAGATTCATATAAATATTAATGAGGTGTAATTAATGGAACAGTATATTATTAAGGGCGGTCATCCGCTTGTGGGAGAAGTGGAAATCGGCGGTGCCAAGAACGCGGCACTTGCAATTCTTGCAGCAGCAATTATGACAGATGAGACCGTATTAATCGATAACTTACCAGATGTGAATGACATTAACGTACTGATCGATGCAATCGAGGGGATTGGAGCGAAGGTACACCGTGTCGACCGTCATACAGTAAAGATTAATGGAGCCAGTATCAAGAACGTAGATATTGAGTATGATTATATTAAGAAGATTCGTGCTTCCTATTATCTTCTTGGCGCATTACTTGGAAAGTATAAACGTGCCGAAGTTGCACTTCCGGGAGGATGTAATATCGGAAGCAGACCAATCGACCAGCATCTCAAAGGATTCCGTGCGTTAGGTGCAGATGTAGATATTGAACATGGCAAGATCGTTGCAGAGGCAGACCGTCTTGTCGGAAAGCATATTTATTTCGACGTGGTAAGTGTTGGAGCAACGATTAACGTTATGATGGCAGCAGCTATGGCAGAAGGACTTACCATTCTGGAAAATGTCGCAAAAGAGCCACATGTTGTAGATGTTGCGAACTTCCTGAACAGCATGGGAGCCAACATCAGGGGAGCAGGTACAGATGTGATCAAGATCCGTGGTGTACAGCGCCTTCACAGAACAGAATATTCTGTGATCCCGGATCAGATCGAAGCAGGAACATTCATGTTCGCAGCAGCAGCAACAAAGGGAGATGTAACGGTACTGAATGTTATTCCGAAGCATCTGGAGGCTACGATCGCAAAACTGGTAGAAATCGGATGTGAAGTGGAAGAATTCGATGATGCTGTACGTGTCGTATCAAAAGGAGATCTTACAAGCACACATGTGAAGACCCTTCCGTATCCTGGATTCCCGACAGATATGCAGCCGCAGATCGGCGTAACACTGGCTTTATGTAAGGGGACAAGTATCATTACAGAGAGTATTTTTGAAAACCGTTTCAAATATCTGGATGAGCTTGCAAGAATGGGTGCAAATGTGAAAGTAGAAGGTAATTCTGCAACGATTGAAGGCGTGACAGAATTTTCGGGAGCCAGAGTGAGCGCACCGGATCTTCGTGCAGGAGCAGCACTCTGTATAGCTGGTCTGGCAGCTGACGGAATCACAATCGTAGACGATATCGTATATATCCAGAGAGGATATGAAAGATTCGAAGAGAAGCTCCGTGGTATCGGCGGAATCATCGAAAAAGTGGATTCCGAAAAAGCAATCCAGAAATTCAAATTAAAAGTAGGCTAGATGATACATTTTCTTAGGTATGTCTATTGACAGTATGTGTAAAATAGAGTAAAGTCTTAGTCGTACCAGAAATATAATAAAAGCAAACTTTCTCTTATTCAGAGCAGTGGAGATACAAAGGATCTATGAAACTGCGGCAACCCCATATATGGAAGGTGCCAGCCTGAGCGAGTGATCGAACAATAAGAGGATTGGTTTATGAAGATATCAAACCGTCCACTTATGTAAGTGGACGGTTTTTCAGTTCGGTAAAACAGGGGAATCTACAAAAAACTGCCGGCAATCCTGGGAGAAAGAATGCAGGAATGTTTTAAGAAAAAAGGAGAGAAGAACGTGGAAAGAAGATTATTTACGTCAGAATCAGTAACAGAGGGACATCCGGATAAAATGTGTGATCAGATTTCTGATGCCATTCTGGATGCATTGATGGCACAGGATCCAATGAGCCGTGTCGCATGCGAGACAGCAACTACAACAGGTATGGTACTTGTTATGGGTGAGATCACAACGAATGCATACGTTGATATCCAGAAGATCGTACGTGACACGATCAAAGAAATCGGATATACAAGAGGAAAATTCGGATTCGATGCAGAGACTTGCGGTGTGATCACAGCAATCGATGAGCAGTCGTCTGATATTGCTATGGGTGTTGATAAAGCGCTGGAAGCAAAAGAACATACAATGTCCGAAGAAGAGATCGATGCGATCGGAGCCGGAGATCAGGGAATGATGTTTGGTTATGCTTCTGATGAGACACCGGAATATATGCCATACCCGATCGCACTTGCACACAAGCTCTCAAGAAAGCTTACAGAAGTAAGAAAGAACGGAACACTTCCGTACTTAAGACCGGATGGAAAGACACAGGTTACGGTTGAATATGATGAGAATGGTGTTCCGGCACGTCTGGATGCAGTCGTACTTTCGACACAGCATGATCCGGAAGTGACACAGGATCAGATCCATAAAGATATTAAGAAATATGTATTCGATGCAATCATTCCGGAGGGCATGGTAGATGAGAAGACAAAGTTCTTCATCAACCCGACAGGACGTTTTGTAATCGGCGGACCACACGGAGACAGTGGACTTACAGGACGTAAGATCATCGTAGATACTTACGGTGGAATGGCACGTCACGGCGGCGGGGCTTTCTCTGGAAAAGACTGTACAAAGGTTGACCGTTCTGCCGCTTATGCAGCACGTTACGTTGCCAAGAATATTGTTGCTGCAGGACTTGCTAAGAAATGTGAGATTCAGTTGTCTTATGCAATCGGTGTAGCACATCCGACATCTATCATGGTAGATACATTCGGAACAGGTGCAGTAGAAGATGATAAACTGGTAGAGATCGTTCGTGAGAATTTTGATCTCCGCCCGGCAGGAATCATTCAGATGCTTGATCTTAGAAGACCAATCTACAAACAGACAGCGGCTTACGGACATTTCGGACGTACAGATATTGATCTTCCGTGGGAGAAACTGGACAAAGTAGAAGATCTGAAAAAATATTTATAGAAATTTTATAAAAGTTTATGGGTGCTTTGGTGTGAAGCACCCATTTTTCATGCTATAATTTTTTTTTAGTGGAGGACAGATACATGAAGCTGAAAACGCGATTAGTTATAGCATTTTTTACGATTATCATTATACCGGTCCTTATGGCAGTCATGATGGTTTCAATGGTATGCCGCTATCAGATCGGAGTGGTGGAGAAGAATTATGGGATTACAGGAACGACGATTTCTGATTTTACGAATTCCATGCAGGTACTTGCACGTGTTACGGAGAAGCCGTATCATGAACTGAAGGATATGTCAGAACAGGCATCTGAGATGGAAGATGCGACAGAACTGGATCAGTTTAATAAAAAACTGGAGAATAAGAATGCATACCTGCTGGTGAGAAAAGACGGAACAATCGTATATACGGGCAGCGATGATGATCGTGTAAAAGCGGTGATCGAACAATTGCCGGGATATGGAGATACAGATACAACATCGGAGAACGGAATTTATCTTGGCGGAGATGCAGAAGCATTGGTAAAACAGGTAGATTTCAGATATGATGACGGCAATAAGGGAAGTGCGTTCATTGTGTCAGATGTATCCAATGTAATTCCGGAGGTTGGACAGTTTTTCTGCGAAATCCTGATTGGAATTGTAGTGATACTGATACTTACTTCGGCAGCTCTTATTATATGGATTTACCGTGCGGTTATGGAGCCGATCGGCAAGATGCAGACAGCGGCGCAGAATATCAAGGATGGGAATCTGGATTTTGAGTTGAAACCGGAGGCTGACGATGAACTTGGAAAACTCTGCCAGAGCCTGGAAGAGATGAGAGGACGCCTGAAGGATAGTGCCGAAGAAAAATTGAAATATGACAAAGAAAGTAAAGAACTGATCAGTAACATTTCACATGATCTGAAGACACCTGTGACAACGATCAAAGGTTATGCCGAAGGAATTATAGATGGTGTTGCAGATACACCGGAGAAGATAGACCGGTATGTCAGAACAATCTACAATAAAGCGACAGAGATGAATACGCTGATCAATGAGCTGACATTATATTCTAAGATCGATACGAATAAGATCCCTTACAATTTTAATATCGTGTCGGCGAATGAATATTTCAACGACTGTGCGGATGACCTGTCGGTTGAACTGGCAGCACAGAATGTAGGATTTGGTTATTTTAATTATGTAGAGAAGAATGTACGGATCATTGCAGACCCGGAGCAGGTAAAACGTGTGATTCACAATATTGTCAACAATTCGTTGAAATATATGGACAAACCAAAGGGAATGATCAATCTGCGTGTCAAAGATGTAGGAGATTTTGTACAGATTGAACTGGAAGACAACGGAAAAGGAATTGCGGCAAAAGACCTGCCGAATATCTTTGACCGGTTTTACCGGACCGATGCGTCGAGAAATTCTTCCACCGGAGGAAGTGGAATCGGTTTGTCCGTAGTAAAGAAGATTGTAGAAGAACACGGCGGTAAGATCTGGGCAACAAGCAGAGAAGAGACCGGAACGACAATGTATTTTGTACTAAGAAAGTATCAGGAGGTACCAGTCAATGAGTAAGATATTAATAGTAGAAGACGAAGAAGCAATTGCAGATCTGGAACGGGATTATCTGGAACTGAGCGGGTTCACCGTAGAGGTTGCAAATGACGGAGATACAGGACTTCAGAAAGCACTGAACGAAGATTATGATCTTCTGATCCTGGATCTGATGCTGCCGGGAACGGACGGATTCGATATCTGCCGTCAGGTGCGTGATGTGAAGAATACACCGATCGTGATGGTATCTGCGAAGAAAGATGATATCGATAAGATCAGGGGACTGGGACTCGGTGCGGATGATTATATGACAAAGCCGTTTAGTCCAAGTGAACTGGTGGCGAGAGTAAAAGCGCATCTGGCAAGATACGACCGTCTGACCGGAAGTGCGGCAGAGAAGAATAAAGTGATCGAGATCAGAGGACTGAAGATTGATACAACTGCAAGACGTGTGTGGGTGAACGGAGAAGAACGTACATTTACGACGAAGGAATTCGATCTGCTGACATTCCTTGCGAGCCATCCGAACCACGTATATTCGAAAGAAGAGTTATTCCGGGAGATCTGGGATATGGAGTCCATCGGGGATATCGCAACGGTAACGGTGCATATCAAGAAAATCCGTGAGAAAGTAGAAGTAGATACATCCAACCCGCAGTATATCGAGACGATATGGGGCGTTGGATATCGGTTTAAGGTGTAAGTAAAAATATAGCAAAATATTTTGAGATGCAAAAATCCCCGGAGGTCTGGTACACCTCCGGGGGTTTTTATTCAATGGAGGATATGATATGATAATATAAATAAATAAGAAACACGAGGAACAACATATATGATCACAAGTACATCCAATGCCAGAATCAAACGTCTGGTGAATTTAAAGAAGAAGAGAAAATTAAGAGACGAAGAAAGCGTCTTCCTGGTAGAGGGAATCCGTATGTTCAGGGAAGTGCCGCTCGACAAGTTAAAAGAAGTCTATGTATCCGAATCCTTTTACAAAAAAGAAAAAGATACCGTAAAAGAAGTCCTGAAAGACTCTAAAGTAAGAGTGGAAGAACTGACAGATACTGTATTCGCCCATGCATCAGATACTAAGACCCCTCAGGGAATCCTGTGCGTGGTGGAACAGATGAACCATGAAATCAATGAACTGACTTCGGCAAAATGCCCGCTGATCATGGTATTAGACCATCTGCAGGATCCGGGCAATCTTGGAACCATCCTGCGTACAGCAGAAGGAGCCGGCGTGACCGGCATCCTCATGGACAGAGAATGCGTCGATGTCTATAATCCGAAGACAATCCGCTCAACGATGGGATCGATATACCGCATGCCGTTCGTATATGTGGAAGATCTTGGCAAAGGAATACAGGATTTAAAAGACAAAGGTATCACCACTTATGCTGCACATCTGGAAGGAACGAATTCCTATGATGAGGAAGACCTGACGAATCCATGTGCATTCCTGATCGGGAACGAGGGGAATGGCCTGAGACGCGAGATCGCAGACATGGCAGACTGCTATGTCAAGATCCGATGCTTGGACAGGTAGAGTCATTGAATGCGGCAATCGCTTCTTCGGTGTTGATGTTCGAAGCCGCAAGACAGAGAAGGAAAGTGTAATTAAATGAGATACAATCCACGCATTTTACAGAAGAAAATTGCTTTCTTTATCAGAGTATAGTAATATAGTGAACAAGAAATAATATATACGGAAAAGAGGGGACGGCTTATGAGAGTGATCTATTGGCTGGCAATATTCATTGTACTGTTGATCATTGAAATTGCGACAATGGGACTTACCACGATCTGGTTCGCAGGAGGCGCACTGATCGCATTCTGTGCAGGACTTGTCGGTTTTGGGCTGGGAGTGCAGATCGGAGTATTTGTTATAGTTTCCATTCTGCTTCTGATTCTGACAAGACCGATCGCGGTGAAGTTCTTCAATCAGGAGAGACAGAAGACGAACGCAGAGAGTCTGATCGGACAGCATGCACTGGTGACAGAAGATATTGATACGATAAAGGCAAAAGGGCAGGTAGAGATCTGCGGTCAGATATGGTCGGCTAAGACGGATGAGCCGGACGGAAAGATTCCAAAGAACACAGTTGTTGTAGTAAATGGTATTCAGGCGTGAAACTGATCGTGCATGCCAGAGAGGAGTAGAGTATGATTTTTGGATTGATTTTATTAGCGATTATTATCTGCGTGGTGATTTCCTGTGTAAAGGTAGTCAGACAGGCGCAGGCATTGGTTATTGAAAGACTGGGGGCATATCAGGCAACATGGGGGAACCGGACTTCACTTTAAGATTCCGATTTTTGACCGTGTGGCAAGAAGAGTGGATCTGAAAGAGCAGGTAGTGGATTTTGCACCGCAGCCGGTTATCACAAAAGATAACGTAACGATGAGAATTGATACCGTTGTATTTTATCAGATCACGGATCCGAAGATGTTCTGTTATGGTGTGGCGAATCCGATTATGGCGATCGAGAACCTGACAGCGACAACACTTCGTAACATCATCGGTGATCTGGAGTTGGATCAGACACTGACATCCAGAGAGACGATCAACACGAAGATGAGAGCATCTCTGGATGTGGCAACCGATCCTTGGGGAATCAAGGTAAACCGCGTGGAACTTAAGAACATTATCCCACCGGCAGCAATCCAGGATGCAATGGAGAAGCAGATGAAGGCAGAACGTGAACGCCGTGAAGCAATCTTACGTGCAGAAGGTGAGAAGAAATCTACAATCCTTGTGGCAGAAGGCCACAAAGAGTCTGCAATTCTGGATGCGGAAGCTGAGAAGCAGGCGGCTATCCTGAAAGCAGAAGCACAGAAAGAAGCCACAATCCGTGAGGCTGAAGGTAAGGCAGAAGCTATCATGAAAGTACAGCAGGCAAATGCCGATGGAATTCGTTTCCTGAAAGAAGCAGGAGCCGATGAGGCTGTTCTTACCATGAAAAGTCTGGAAGCATTTGCAAAAGCTGCTGATGGAAAAGCAACGAAGATCATCATCCCGTCAGAGATCCAGAGCATTGCAGGTCTGGTAAAATCTGTTACAGAGATTGGCGCAGATGATAAAAAAGAAGAAAAGTAGACAAAAGACATAAGATAAAAGTCAAAGAATAAAAACGAGGTACAAAACAATGGATTTAAAAGGCAGAAATTTCCTGACACTGAAAGATTTCACACCGGAAGAGATCACATATCTGCTTGATCTTTCCGCAGAATTAAAAGAAAAAAAGAAAAAAGGAATTCCGGTTGATAAATACAGAGGAATGAATGTGGCATTGATCTTTGAAAAGACCAGTACCAGAACCCGCTGTTCTTTCGAAGTAGCTGCTCACGATATGGGTATGGGAACGACTTACCTTGATCCTTCAGGTTCACAGATCGGGAAGAAAGAAAGTATCGAAGATACAGCAAGAGTTCTCGGAAGAATGTTTGATGGAATCGAGTATCGTGGATTTGGACAGGAGATTGTGGAGGAACTGGCCAAATATGCAGGCGTTCCGGTATGGAACGGACTGACGAATGAGTATCATCCGACACAGATGCTGGCGGATATGCTGACGATCCGTGAACATTTCGGACATCTGAAAGGTATCAAACTGGTATACATGGGTGATGCAAGATACAATATGGGCAATTCCCTGATGATCGCATGTGCCAAATTAGGTATGCATTTCGTGGCATGTACGTCTAAGAACTATTTTCCGAATGAGACTGGTAGAGACTTGCAAAGGATATGCAAAAGAGACAGGAGCAACCATCACACTGACAGAAGATATCGAAAGTGGAACCAAAGATGCAGACGTTATCTGTACAGATGTATGGGTATCCATGGGTGAACCGGACGAAGTATGGGAAGAACGTATCCGTGAACTGTCCCCATACAAAGTGACAAAGAAAGTAATGGAAAATGCAGGAGAACAGGCTATCTTCTTACACTGCCTGCCGGCATTCCATGATCTGAAGACGAAGATCGGCAAACAGATTCATGACAAATTCGGCCTGGACGATATGGAAGTTACAGATGAAGTATTCGAGTCTCCGCAGTCAAAGGTATTTGACGAGGCTGAGAACCGTATGCATACGATCAAGGCTGTCATGGTGGCAACACTTGGTGAAAGAGAGTAGGCAAGAGCAGACAGAGTATGAAATCAGAAATATTACGTTTGTTAAAAGAGAATGATACATATATTTCCGGACAACAGCTGTGCGAACAGTTCCAGGTGTCCAGAACAGCCATCTGGAAAGTGATCGATCAGCTTAAGAAGGAAGGCTATCAGATAGAGGCGGTGCGTAACAAAGGCTACCGCCTTATCGAAAGTCCGGATGTTATGTCAAAAGCAGAGATCGACAGTCTGGTAGATACAAAGTGGGCAGGAAAGAACGTCATATATTATGATGAGACTGATTCCACAAATAACCGGGCAAAGGAAGCCGGAAATAATAAGGAACCTCATGGGACATTATTTGTTGCAGATATGCAGATGGCAGGGAAAGGGCGAAGGGGCCGCGTCTGGAAATCGCCATCCGGGAGCAGTATCTATATGACGATATTGTTGTATCCGGATATTCCGCCTGTAAAAGCGCCACAGCTTACACTGATCATGCGATTGCCGTGGCAGAAGGAATCCGGGAGGTTACCGGTCTTGAGACAAAGATTAAGTGGCCGAATGATATCGTTGTGAATGGAAAGAAAATCTGTGGTATCCTAACAGAGATGAGTACAGAGATCGATTACATCAATCATGTAGTGATCGGAGTGGGAATTAATGTGAATCAGGATACGTTCCCTGATGATATTAAGGAAACTGCCTCATCACTTAAGATGGAACTCGGAAAGCGCATAAAGCGTTCCGGGCTGATCGCAGCAGTAATGAAAATCTTTGAAAAATATTATGAGATCTTTCAGGAGACAGAAGATCTGTCAGGATTGCAGGAACTTTATAATTCCATGTTGGTGAATAAGGACCGGGAGGTCAAGGTCCTGGAACCGGGGAATGAATATAAAGCATATGCTATCGGCATCAATCAGACCGGAGAACTGATTGTAAGAACGCCGGATGGAAAAGAGAAAGAAATCTATGCCGGAGAGGTATCAGTTAGAGGAGTATATGGATATGTATGATGGAAAAGTAGTGCTTTGCGGTGCTAATTCATATGAAGAAAAGTATTATCTGAATCCGGATTTTGAACAGCTTCCGGATGATGTGAAGAATGAACTGAAGATTATGTGCGTATTGTATGTGCATGACGTAGGGGGAATCCTTACGCTGGTGTTTGAAGAAGACGGAGAATTATGCTTTGAGGTATCGACCGAGGAATTCGATCCGATGTTCGATGAGATCGGAAGCCAGCTTAAGATCAAGCAGCTGCAGAGAGAGAAACAGGATCTTCTGCAGGCATTGCAGTTATATTATAAAGTATTCTTCCTGGGCGAAGAGATAAACAGCGAAGAGTAACCAGAAGGCAGCAGACAAAACAGGAGGAGAAAGATGCTTCTTGTAATCGATGTAGGAAACACCAATATTACACTTGGTGTGTTTGATAAAGAAGAATTATTTGGTACATTCCGTATGAAGACAAAGCAGCCGAGAACATCGGATGAATATGGAATTACTTTACAGGAACTCGTAGAAAGACATGGGATTGAAAGTTCCAAGATCAATGCAGTGATCATTGCATCCGTAGTACCAGATGTGATGCATTCACTCGGCAGTGCGATCATCAAATACTTCGGCGTAAAGCGGTGGTCGTATCTGCTGGAATTAAGACCGGAATCCGCATTGTCACAGAGAATCCGAGACAGGTCGGTCCGGACCGCATTGTAGATGCAGTCGGTGCGTATACTTTATACGGAGGTCCAACAATTGTTGTGGATTTTGGAACAGCAACAACATTTGACGTGATCGGTCCGGACGGAACATTTGAAGCAGGTGTGATCGCACCGGGAATCAGGACTTCGGCACAGTCTCTCTGGGGAGAGGCAGACATGCTTCCGGCAATAGAAATCCGCAAACCTAAATCAATTCTTGCAAAAGAGACAATTACGGCAATGCAGGCCGGTCTTGTATACGGACAAATCGGTCAGACGGAATATATTATCAGACGAATGAAAGAAGAATCCGGATATCCGAATGCGAAAGTAGTGGCAACCGGCGGACTTGGCAAGATAATTGCAAATGAGACCGATATGATCGATGTGTACGATTCACAGCTTACGTTAAAGGGACTTCGGTTCATTTACGAAAAAAATAAAAAAAATAAATAATCTGCAGTGTTGACAGTGTAGACTTGCAAAGAAATATGCAGCACTATATATCAAGAAAGCTTCGTTTATGAATGTTAGGGGCTGTCTTATCTGATATATAGTGCTGTGTGTTTCTTGAAAAAATTACAGGTAATTGTAATCTGAGCGTGATAATAGGAGTAGAAAAATGAAAATCGGGAATGTTAATCTGGCAAATCCATATATACTCGCACCGATGGCGGGAGTAACGGATCTGCCTTTCAGACTTTTATGTAAAGAACAGGGAGCAGGGCTTCTCTGCATGGAAATGATCAGTGCAAAAGCTTTGCAATATAAGAATAAAAATACAAAAGCATTGCTGGCGATCCATCCGGATGAGTATCCGGTGTCATTGCAGCTTTTTGGATCGGATCCGAAGATTATGAGCGAGATGGCAAAGATGATAGAAGAACTGCCATTTCAGATTTTGGATATTAATATGGGATGCCCGGTGCCAAAAGTAGTGCGGAATGGAGAGGGATCCGCACTTATGAAGAACCCAGAGCTGGTACATGAGATCGTATCGGCAGTATCAAAGGCAATTAAAAAGCCGGTAACGGTGAAAATAAGAAAAGGGTTCGACGATGATAATATCAATGCTGTGGAGATCGCAAAGATTATCGAAGATGCAGGAGGTGCAGCGGTCGCAGTACACGGACGGACAAGAGAACAATACTATTCCGGAAAAGCAGACTGGGATATCATCCGTCAGGTCAAGGAGGCTGTATCCATTCCGGTGATTGGAAACGGTGATGTGACTTCCGGAGAGATGGCACTTCAGATGAGAAGAGAAACAGGCTGTGACGGTGTGATGATCGGAAGAGGTGCACAGGGGAATCCATGGATATTCCACGAACTCCAGGAATATGAAAGGACCGGTGTTGTTCCGCCGAGACCGACTCCGGAGAAGATCAAAGAGACGATGCTAAGACATGCAAAACTGCAGATTGAATTCAAAGGAGACTTCATCGGAATCAGGGAGATGCGTAAGCATGTCGCCTGGTATACAAAAGGAATGAAAGGTTCTGCAAAACTCAGGGATGCGATCAATCAGGTGGAATCTTATGAGGAACTGGAAGCACTTCTGGACAAAGCAATCGTATAATGTACAAAAATGCTGAAAATAAAGGAAAAACGGGTACTTGCAGGTGATAAAAAGATTGACATAAAACATGCATTTATGTATAATAATGAAATTGTGAAAGTATCATTATTCTATGACAGATTAATTATTCAGATAGATGATTCAGGCATAAAAATGTCAGAGTAATATGGAACAGAAAAAGGAGCAGGAGACAGATGGAAGCAAAGAAAAAAATTACTTACTTATGCTGGTTTAAAAGCACTGGAAGATGAACTTGAGAACCTCAAGGTTGTAAAACGTAGAGAGATTGCCCAGAAGATCAAAGAAGCAAGAGAACAGGGAGACTTATCAGAGAATGCAGAGTACGATGCAGCAAAAGATGAACAGAGAGACATTGAAGCACGTATCGAAGAACTGGAAGCAATTCTTAAGAATGCAGAAGTTGTAGTAGAAGACGAGGTCGATTTTGATAAGATCAATATCGGATGTACGGTAAAAGTATTCGACATCACATTTGATGAAGAGATGGAATTCAAACTGGTTGGTTCTACAGAAGCGAACAGTCTGGAAGGAAAGATTTCCAATGAATCACCGGTTGGCCAGGCATTGATGGGAAAACAGATCGGAGATGTCGTAACTGTAGAGACACAGGCTGGAGTAATGGAGTACAAGGTACTGGACATCAGCCGTTCATTATAAGAGACAGGCAGATACCCGTCGAAGAATAACAAGGACACAAGACTCAGGCCTCTCTTACACGGGAGGTCTGAATTCAGATAAGGAAGGAGAATAAAAAAGTGGCTAAGCAGCAGAACAATGGACAGGAACAGGACGTGAACCAGTTAAGAAAGGTTCGACGTGAGAAATTAGCAGACCTTCAGCAGAATGGAAAAGATCCATTTCAGATTACAAAATTCAATCAGACACATCACTCATTGGAAGTGAAGAGTCTGTATGAAGCACATGAAGCAGAACTTTTAAAAGACCACCAGACACCAGACGTAGAGGGAATGAATGAAGAGCAGGCGAAAGAGGTTCTGAAGAAAGATTATGAAGAGAGAAGAAGTATCATGGATGCCAATCCGATTCATGTATCTATCGCAGGACGTATGATGTTCAAGAGAGTTATGGGTAAGGCTTCTTTCTGCAACATTCAGGATCTGCAGGGAAGTATCCAGGTATATGTTGCAAGAGATGCGATCGGAACAGACTCTTACACAGATTTTAAACGTTCTGATATTGGTGACATTTTCGGATTAGAAGGATTTGCGTTCAGAACAAGAACAGGAGAGATTTCTATCCATGCAGAGAAGATGACACTTCTTTCTAAGAGTTTACAGATCCTTCCGGAGAAGTTCCATGGATTAACAGATACCGATACACGTTACCGTCAGAGATATGTAGATCTGATCATGAATCCAGAGTCAAAAGAGACATTTATCAAACGTTCTAAGATCATCAAAGAGATTCGTAACTTCTTAGATGGACGTGGATTTATGGAAGTAGAGACTCCGATGCTGGTAAGCAATGCAGGTGGAGCGGCAGCAAGACCATTCGAGACACATTACAATGCGCTGAATGAAGATGTGAAACTCCGTATTTCTCTGGAATTGTACCTGAAGAGACTGATTGTCGGAGGACTTGAGAGAGTATATGAGATCGGACGAGTATTCCGTAATGAAGGTGTAGATACACGTCACAATCCGGAATTCACACTGATGGAATTATATCAGGCATATACAGACTATGAGGGAATGATGGAACTGACAGAGAGTATGTTCCGTTACCTCGCAGAAAAAGTGTGCGGAAGCGCAGTTATCAGCTACAACGGAACAGTTATCGATATGGCAAAACCATTCGAAAGAATTTCTATGATCGATGCTGTTAAGAAGTATGCAGGTGTTGATTTTGCAGAAGTTAAGACAGACGAAGAAGCTAAAGCATTAGCAGATGAGCATCATGTAGAATATGAAGAACGTCACAAGAAGGGTGACATCCTGAACCTCTTCTTTGATGAGTTCTGTGAAGAGAAGATGATTCAGCCAACATTTGTAACAGATCATCCAATCGAGATTTCACCACTGACAAAGAAGAATCCGGAAGACCCGAATTATGTAGAGCGTTTCGAGTTATATGTATATGGACGTGAGATGTGTAATGCATACTCAGAGTTAAATGACCCGATTGATCAGAGAGAACGTTTTGCAGCACAGGAAGAAGCATTTGCAGCCGGCGATGAAGAGGCAAACCACACAGATGAAGATTTCCTGAATGCACTGGAAATCGGTATGCCGCCAACAGGTGGAATCGGATACGGAATCGACAGACTGGTAATGCTGCTGACAGATGCTCAGGCTATTCGTGATGTGTTATTATTCCCGACAATGAAGTCACTGGATGCTGATAAGAAGGTGAATAAGGCATCTGAGAGCACTGTAAAAGAAAATTGCGACCAGATTGCGACCAAAGAAGAGAAAATTGATTTTTCTAATGTAAAGATTGAGCCTTTATTTGAAGAAGAGGTAGACTTTGATACATTCAGTAAGTCAGATTTCAGAGCTGTTAAGGTTAAGGAATGTGTAGCAGTACCGAAGAGCAAAAAGCTTTTACAGTTTACGCTTGATGATGGAACTGGTGTTGATAGAACAATCCTTTCTGGTATTCATGCATACTATGAACCAGAAGAATTAGTTGGAAAGACATTAATTGCAATTACGAACCTTCCACCAAGAAAGATGATGGGAATTGAATCTTGTGGTATGTTACTTTCAGCAGTTAATAATCTGAAAGATTCAGAGGATGAAGAACTGCATCTTATTATGATTGATAACCATATTCCGGCAGGAGCAAAATTATATTAATAATATAACAATAGAGGGAACATGCTCGATATAGTGTAAGAAAAATATAAGGAGGATAGAAGAGAGTTTCTATCCTCCTTGCTTTTTTGAGTATAACATTAATACATAAGAGACAAATCTAAAAATGATAGAAAATAGATATCTTGGTGGTTTAATCAACAGTAATTAAAAATGAAAAGTTAAGAAGTATAAAATAGCAGGCATAAAAATATCTGCTATTTTTTCGAATTCTGGGAATTGTCTTCATCAGAGTCTTCAAGTTCGTTGAGAGCATATTGACAGGCTTGAATAACAAATCCAGAAAAGCTTACCTCTTTTTTTGCGATTGCGGTGTTTATTTCATCGATTAGATCTACTGGAAAACGTATCGTTTTATTTTCTGATTCTTTCTTATCGGGTTTTAGTTTGAATGCCATATTGATAATACCTCCATACATCTTATATGATACGTGAAAGTTCGTAATTTTAATGCATTGCAAAATAAAAATAATATGCAGTGCATATTGCAATTTATAATGCAATGCATTAATATGTATATTATAGAATTACATAAGAAAGAGAGGAACGAGATATGTCAAGAACCAAAAAGGCAGGGATTTTTTTTGCTGTAATGGCAATACTCATGATAGTTCTGGGAGTTAATGATCGAGATGCAGAATTTTTAACTACCGGTATCGGAATATGCGTGGTTATAGGACTTATAGCATATTACCTTCAAGGACGCAAAAAGAGATGCCCTTCATGTAAAAAATTATTTGCTTTACAAAAAGTAGAAGAAAAGGTAGTGTCTGAGGAGGAAGTGTATGTATTGATGAACAATAATGTGCGTAATAAAGATGTCTTTAAAACTGGTACCACCATATAGCACTTCAAGAAAAATGCAGGCAAAGGATATCAGCAAGATGAAAGAACTATCATAGGATGCGATTTAAGAGAAAAATGTCATGTGTAGACATGGAAAAATGAAAGCAAAATACGTTAGTTGATAAAATGTATAGGCTCAAAAGGGAAAGTGCCCTTTTGGGCCTTATTTTGTGTTATTCCTCAAAAATGGGAATTATAAAGATTTAATTTTTTATTATGGATGTATATTGCAAAAGCTTATTTTGCTATACTGACAATATCAACAGAAGCCGGAGAGAGGAGCTGATCGTGGTGTAAGATAAAATTCCCATCCTGATAGGTAACTGCATAGATAAAGTTATCTATCAGGATTTTTGAGTTATAATATCATTTTTTAACAACATGTATTTGACAGATTTCCTCGTAGAAAGTATCATAAATATATGCAACAACTGAATATCGTGGACTGTCTAGCTATATTTTTTACTTAAAAAGTCTTGTGTACAAGAGTATATAATCAATAAATAAATGTCTAATAAATCTTCTGGTCAACAGGTACAATATTGGTATCATAGATAGAAGAGAGGTGTATATACTTGTGTGTGGAAGAGTATATTCCGTTAAGAATTGCGGAATTATGTCGGAAGCGAGGATATACAAAATATAGGTTAGCTCAGCTTACAGGAATAACGCAGACAGCACTGGGAAACATACTTAATCAGAAAAGTATGCCAACCATGGCTAATCTGGAAAGAATATGTGATGCTTTTGAAGTGACAATCGCACAATTTTTTTTCAGAGGATGGAAGCAGATTAGATCTGACCGATGAGCAAAAAGAAATACTTGAGATTTGGGATGGCTTGGATGAGAAGGAAAGAGAAATTTTTATGACTTTTATCCGCAGCCTGAAGAAGTAATGGACAGTTCGACAAAGATGCGAGCTGTCTTTTTATTTGAATCTATATAAAATATGCATTTTATACGCATGAAGAAATTGACAGAAATTCGGGGGGGGGTATAATTACACTGTATACTTATGCCACTTTTGAAAACACAACATCAGATGCTGGTACAACCAAAGTAGACAACAAAAAGACGAATTTGACGAGGTGCTGAATGGCTTATACGGTAAAACAATTATTAGAATCGAAACAATTTCCTGATATGAGATTAGTGACATGTAAAGAAAATCT
>ENA-OQAA01000072-OQAA01000072.1-human-gut-metagenome-genome-assembly--contig:-NODE-72-length-69102-cov-4.068532_pt1 | contig 69102 bp, 83 predicted proteins | sample MGYA00242489_ERZ504515 | MGnify/ENA primary metagenome ERZ504515 (study PRJEB26092, sample SAMD00036237) | human gut metagenome | host: Homo sapiens | study: EMG produced TPA metagenomics assembly of... | reverse complement strand
CATATCCCCGTCTTTTTGCAACACTTTCTTTGAAATATTCCATAATCTGGGTTTTAAAAATATCCCGAATTTCCAAATTTGGGATCCGTAGCTTAAACTTTCTCGCATCCACCTGACCGGACTGCGTTAAATACCCGGTTGCAAACAGTACACTCCAGATATTCTCAATGGACTCATACATTTCCTTATAAGTCAGTTCCGGATGAATGGTTTTTGTGATACTCTCCCCGGCCATCAAACGCTCAATCTCCCTCTTTGTGGTCAGATTTTTTGACTGCCGGATAAATTCCTTCACTTCTGCATTGCTACTTGTATTGATCCAGTAATTCTGAGGAATTGCTTCTCTGTTTGTACGCAGACTTCGAAGATAGGAAACTACATCCCATGGACAATATACGTCCACGTTTCCAAAGCGGTATCCATCATACCATTCTTTGATACTTTCATACTTATCCGCACATTCATAATACGTTAAAAGGTCACGTACCTCCTGATCTGTAAATCCAAAATATTCATCAAAATCGACATCTGCGATCGTAAAGGTTGTAAAATTATTAAGTCCTGTAAAGATACTTCTTTCGAGATACGCATACATCCGGTCAGCACTGCAAGCTTCAGACTGCTATTTGTTTTTAACGCCTGTTCCAACAGATTGCGGATCAGAAATACCATCTGGTCATAGTATCCATTTGCAAAGGCTTTTGCCAACGGAACGTCATATTCATCAATCAGCAGGATCACTTTTGTGCCGTAATGCTTCGCCAGCAATTCCGACAGCTTCTTAGTCCGCTGCAAAAAACAGCCTCACTCATGTTACTGTCCAAAAGCTTTTTGTAAGCCTCTTTATCATGTTCGCTCAAGCATTCACTATCGCAAAGAAACTGAAACGCTTCTGCCGCTCTCTGCATAATCTGCACAGCAAAATCAAAAGCGCCCTCATAAGCAGCTGCATTGATTCCTTTCAGGGAAACAGAGATCACAGGATATTTTCCCATATATTCGTCGCACAGCTTCTGATCTTTTAAAATTTCCAAACCATCAAAAATACTTTTATCTCCCTCTATGGAAAAAAAAGTACTCCAGCATACTCATATTTAAAGTTTTTCCAAAGCGCCTTGGTCTGGTAAAGAGATTTACCATTCCACCATTACGGATCAGTTCAGAAATCAATCCTGTTTTATCTACATAATAATAGTTCTCTTTTATAATCTGCTCAAAATTTTCCAATCCTACCGGAAGGCGTTTCTTTTCTTCACCCATGTTATTCACACCCCTTCTCTGTTGATTATATTGTAACAAAGATCCGCACAAAAGCCTATACCTAACTTTTCTCATCATTCTCAGTCAGTTCTTCTATGATTCCGCCAGGATTGATGATCCGATACTCCTGCATTCCGTACGTTGCAAAAGTATACTCTGAACGATAGGCTGTTTCACTGGCCAGCTTGTAAAATTCATCGAAAGTGATCGAATCATCTGCCTGACATGCCAGAGCGTACATACCTGCAACATAAGGTACGATGGAACTCATTCCGCCCCAACAGCTATAGGTATAATTCTCTTTTCCGCAATTAGATGCATGTGTACTTTTAGCGGTTGGAACATACACGCTTCCAAAAGGTGTTATGGCAGAATCATAGGGCATATAATTATTGAAGTCGGTTACATCTGTATAGGAGATTCTTGTCAGACTCTGGAATTTGTTTATTTTATTTTTGGGAATCAGACATAATACTTCGATATTGTTTTCTCTTGCTTTTCGAATAGCGTTGTTTAATTCCACGTCACCTTTTACTCTTTTGCAATACAGTACCAGTCAACCAGTTCGAATTCTGCATTTTGAAATATGATGGGAAACAATACACAGAAATATTCGTATAACCCATCATCTTCAGTTTACTTAGAATCATCTCTTTCTTGATTGGATAATATTTTTCTTCAAATATTTCTCTTTGAACTATTTGATTCTCTTTTTCAAATGTATATAAAAGATTAAAAGTTATAGTGTCTTCAGAACTATAATCCCAGACTTGAACCAAATTGACTCTGCATTTCTTTGCAAAAACGGGATTATACAGATAGAATCTTCTTTTTTCATTCAAAATTTTTCCCAATTTCTAGTATCCAGATATAAATATCCGCCTTTTTTTACCAACGAATTCATTTGCTCTAAAGCTGTAAGTACATCATCATTATTTACATGCGGCAATGAATTTCCCGTACTGGCAACACAGTCAAATTGTTTGCCTTCCCAGCAAGAAAGCTTCCTAAAATCACAACTCTTTAATTCAATCTCATATCCTGCCGCAGAAGCTTTTTCTTTGCATTTTCTTATCATTTCTTCGCTCAAATCGGAACCTGCAAGTTGAACACCCAACTCACATAACGGCAACGTTACACTTCCTGATCCAATACTAACGTCTAAAAAAGAATGAACATTCTTTCCTTGTAACAACGTTTTCCAATGTTTTTTATAGGCACTCCAATGGGTTTGATCTTCTAACAAATCATAAATATCGGTTCTGTCATATATACTTGACATTTCTTTTCTCCTTCAAATTCAATCACGATGACTTTTCAGCGGAATAAGAATTCTCAGATTTTAGCCGTCACGATGGCTTTTTTGAGCTTTCTCCGCACAAAACAGTAGCAGATTACTTGTAATACAATGGTAAGAAACCATGATGCAGGGTAGGAAATAAAAAGTACATCTAAAGAACGATGTTTTGGGAATACCCAAAATATCCAGACAATCCTGGTTCCTACTGTTCCGATTACAGACAGGAGCATTGGAACTGCTGAAAATCCCATGCCGCGCAGTGCTCCCGGAAACAGATCCATCAGTCCGCACATAAAATAAGTCACTGTCGTATACAGGAGAATCTCCATGCCGCATTGTATTACTGCTGCATCCGATGTGTAAACCCGCAAAAGCTGCGGCCCCATCAGATAGGATCCGCCTCCCATAACAATTGAGACTGCTACCGACAAAAGGATACAGTTTCGAAGAATTTTATCCATTCGTTTCCACTTTCCAACACTGTAATTCTGACTGGTAAAGCTCATACAGGCCTGTGTGATGGAATTTACGGATGCAAACAAAAATCCAAAAATATTGTTGGCAGCAGTATATCCAGCCATTGCCACAGAACCGAATGAATTTACAGAGGATTGCAAAAGGACATTCGAAAAATTGATCACCGTACTTTGGATTCCGGCCGGAATTCCTACCTGAAAAATCTGCTTTAAATAAATCCATTTCAATCCCATCCTAGAAAATCTGATTGATAGCTGCTGTCTGACCTGTAGAGACACCGAAGCACTAACATACAGGAAATCATCTGTGCGATTACGGTCGCAATCGCGACTCCTGCAACTCCAAGATGCAGAACGATGACTAAAAACATATTCAGCAATGCATTTGTTACGCCCGCAATCATCAAGAAAAAAAGCGGACGTTTCGTATCTCCTACTGCACGGAGAATGGCAGCTCCATAATTGTAGAGCATAAAAAACGGCATTCCGGCAAAATAAATCCGCATATACAGAGCAGATTGTTCAATTACATCTGCAGGCGTATCCATAAGTTCCAAAGCGGTCCTTGAGAAGAACAAACCGACAAAAACCATTACAACTCCGCTGGTCAAAGCGAATGTAATTGCGGTATGTACAGTCTCTGACATCTTCTTTTCCTGACCTGACGCATAGAAGCGCGCGGCCAGAACATTTGCTCCAAGTGAAACTCCGATAAACAAATTCGTAAATACGTTGATCAAAGCAGTTGTTGATCCAACTGCTGCCAATGCCTGACTTCCTGTAAATCTTCCAACCACAATGATGTCTACGGCATTGAATAAAAGTTGTAAAATTCCTGATAACATCAAAGGAATGGAAAATGAAATCAACTTATCCAAAACGGTACCGTTACACATGTCTATTTCATATCTGTTTCTTTTTACTGCTGAATCCACAGTATCCCCCCTAACCTGAATTTTATAAATTACCAACACCATTATATCTCAAAAATTCCATAAAGATAAGAGGAAAGTGTTATATTTTGCACTGCATCAAACTTATCACCGATTGCTGTTCCGCGTATCTTTTCTGAAATTAAAAAGGCTTTGTACCTTCACAAAGCCCTTTCCTTTCTGTCATCCAAATCCCTTGTATCTTTTGTGTCTATTCCGTCTCCTGCAATGTCTCAGATACGGATTGAGCAGCACCTTGTGCAATCTCTTCTCCTACCTGATCCAGTCCTGTAAAGTTGATGTTTTTTGTTGTTTTCCTTCAAAAGTTTCTGCACGGATGATTTCGTTCATATCGATTCCGGTCGCTTCTTTTACGGATTCCATGACTTTCCCCATGATGATCGGTACATTTCCTGCAAGGTCAGATACCCCGTCGCTGTTTCCGCCAATTACCGTGACTTTATCAATCGCAGATAATGGTTCTGCCACACTTTTTGCAATATCCGGAAGACTCCTACGATCATTTCCAGAATTGCTGCCTGTCCGTATTTTTTCATAGCTTCTGCCTTTTTGTCCAGAGCTTCTGCTTCTGCCAGACCTTTTTTCCGGATGGCTTCTGCTTCTGCCAGACCTTTCGCACGGATGGCAGCAGCTTCTTTCTCTGCTTCGTACTGCTGTGCCTCGGCATCTTTCTGGCGGCGGTATAATTCCGCATCTGCATTCTGCATTTCTGCATATTTGTCTGCTTCTGCTTTTTTACGGATCTCAGCATCCAGCTTTTTCTCAGCAACTTCGGCTTCTTTTGTCTGTAGTTCAATTTCTTTTTCCCGGCGGGCAATATCTGCTTCCTGTTCCCGGATTTCTACCGTTTTTCGGGAGGTCTGCTTCTGAATCTCATATGCGGCATCCGCTTCTGCTCTTTTTGTGTCTTCCCCAATTTTTAATTCGGCTTTGCGGATCTCCAGATCATTGTTACGCTGTGCAATGGCAAGTTCTGCCGCCACTTTTGCTTCACTGGCCTTGTTTGCCGCTTCTGCAGATGCAACTTCTACATCACGATCCGCATTTGCTTTTGCAACCCGTGCAGTCTTACGAATTGTTTCGCGGTTATCAATTCCAAGATCATCGATCAGTCCGTCTTTGTCGTTGACGTTCTGGACGTTGAAAGAAAGAATGCGGATTCCCAGTTCTTTCATATCCTGTTCGGCATTTTGTTTGACTTCCTGACTGAATTTTGCCTTGTCCTGACAAATGCTCTTTAAATCCATGGTTCCAATGATCTCACGGAGATTTCCCTGTAAAGATTCGGTGATCATAGATCGCACATCATCTGCCTTCCGGTTCAGAAAGTTTCGCATGGCAACGGCAGAAACCTGATTGTTGGAAACTTCCATTGCTACCTGGGCAATGGCATCAACTTTGATATTGATAAAATCTTTAGTTGGAATATAATCTTCTGTTACAACATTGATGTTGATCTGCCCGACTTCCAGCCAGTCAACACGTTCAAAAAATGGTACTTTAAACCTGATTTTCCAAGCAGAACTCTTGGATTTTTTGACAGTCCGGTAATGATCGCCGCTTTATTCGGCGGAGCCTTTACATAGCCTGCAAATAAGAAAATAAGTAACAGTACTACAATCGGTATAATGATATATAACACTCTGACTCCTTTCCTTTGGATGACATCTAAAATACAAAATGGAAACTGTATTTTTCTCATTATAAAATGAGGACAGAACGGGTGTCAATCAAAAAAATACGGATTGAAAAAACTGGAAGTTTCCCAGGAATCTTGTTACAATTTAAGAAATAATGGAAAGGCAGGCGGGATAGGATGCTGGAGAATTCACTGGCGGAAAAACTAATCGAACAGGTTACAAAATACACCAGTTATAATGTCAATATTATGAATGAACAGGGTGTGATCATTGCGAGCCGTAATCCGGAGCGAATCGGGAAATTTCACGAAGTTGCATGGCAGATCGTGCATGGAACAACGGATATCATGGTCACTGAAAATGACAATGAATACCCGGGAGTATTAAGCGGGATCAATATGGTAATCGAGATTGAGGGAAAACGGGAAGGCGTGGTAGGCGTGACGGGAAATCCAGAGGAGATACGACCGATCGCACTCATTATCAAGATGGCGATAGAAACGCTGATCAAATATGAAAATCAGAAAATGCAGGCGTTTCGAAGACAGACAAGGAAGGACCGTTTCATGGAGATGTTGACGCAAAAGCAATATCGTGCGCCACAGGATATACAAAAGCTGGCAGCAGAATTGAATTACCGGGAGGATTTGATCCGAATTCCAATTCTTTGTCATCTGCAGTCCGCTTCAGATCAGGAGGCTTTCTTACATTCAATCAAGAACGGACGGGAACATCTTACGCAGGATATCAGTTTTCAGATGGAAGATCGATATATTTTGATCTTCAAAACACTAAAAGGGGAACATCTTTTTTCAGATTATAAATTTTTGCTTGCCGACTATTTGAAAAGTACGTTGAAATGGATGCGGGAAGAAGAGATTTGCTGTACATTCTACGTTGGAACCTTTCAGACCAGCTTTTCTCAGTATTATTATTCGTATCAGCATTGCAAATGGCTGGAAACTCACATTTTTGGAGAACATCAGGCGTTTTATTTTTATGATTTTATAGGAGAATATATCACCTCTTGCATTCCAAGACAGGAATTACAGCAGATTTTTAATGTGTTTGCACAGAAACTTCCGGAAGACTTTCGAAAAAATTATATTGAAATTGTGGGAAGTCTGATTCAGAATAATTTCAATATCCAAAATGCAGCGCGGCAGTGCTTTATGCATAAGAATACGTTTACCTACCGTTATAATAAAATAAGAGAGGTTCTGCGTCTGGACCATCAGCGTTCAATGGACGATACATGGATGCTGATCTGTTTGTATTTATACTTAAAATTATAGAACACATGTTTTGTGCGTGAAACACAAAAATATGGAGAAAGTTTTGGTTGAAGTATTCTGAATTTTTGAAAAATATTCTGCTACAATGAATACAATTAAATAAAAGCAAAAAAAAACAAAGGGGGCTTTAATATGACAGGATTTCCACTTATCATCGCTTTTATTGTTGCAATTGTATTCATGATTGTAGCTATTTCCAAATTTAAGATTCATCCGTTCTTATCGATTATGGGTGTTTCTTTGATTCTGGGATTGGTGGCAGGAATTCCGCTGGTCGACCAGACCGCATCGGACGGAACTGTTACCAGTGGTCTGGCAACAGTGATTGGAGCCGGATTTTCCGGTACATTCACCAGTATTGGCATCGTTATTATTCTTGGAGCATTAATCGGAAGCATTCTGGAAGAGACCGGAGCTGCATTGAAACTTGCAGACATGGTCATCCATCTGGTTGGAAAAAACCATCCGGAGTTGGCTATGGAACTGATGGGATGGGTTGTTTCCATTCCGGTATTCTGTGATTCTGGATTTGTTATTTTGAATCCAATCCGAAAAGCATTGGTAAATCGTACCGGTGTGTCATCCGTTGCAATGTCCATCGCACTCTCCTGCGGTTTGTATATCTCGCATGTATTCATTCCGCCGACACCGGGGCCGATTGCTGCGGCATCGACACTGGGGATTGGAGATAATTTACTGATGGTTATGGGAATTGGAGCATTATGTTCTGTATTTCCTCTGATTGCTGGATATTTTTATGCAAAATACATCGGGAAAAAGGTAACAGCTGATGATGAAGCAAACTGTAATGATGTAAAGAAATCTTACGAAGAGCTGGTTGCTGAATACGGAAAACTTCCAAATGGATTTATTGCACTTGCACCGATTCTCATACCGATTCTTTGATGGGAGCAAGCTCTATTGCATCAATGGCAGGCTGGTCAGGAACTGCAAATGACATTTTGAAGTTTTTGGGAACGCCGATTATTGCCCTTGCAGTTGGCACCATTTTCGGTGTGATTCAGCTTGTGGGTGCAAGGAGAATCGATAAATTTTATGATTTGACGAATGAAACATTAAAAACCGTTGGACCAATCTTGTTTGTAACAGCTGCAGGCGGTGTGTTGGGAAAAGTGATCGCTTCTACAAGTATGATTGATTATATTACACAAAATGCAGAATTGCTGGAGACAATAGGTATTTTCTTCCCGTTTATCCTTGCAGCGATTTTGAAGAGTGCACAGGGATCTTCAACAGTTGCACTTACGACAACAGCAGGAATCGTAGCTCCTATCCTGCCGGTTCTGGGACTGGATTCCCCGATACGGGCAACGCTTGCGGTAATGGCAATCGGGGCTGGAGCTATGACAGTATCTCATGCAAATGATTCCTATTTCTGGGTAGTTACCAATTTCGGCGCGATGACTCCGGAAAAAGGATACAAAACACAGACAATAGCAACGCTCGTGCTTGGTCTTTCCGGTATGCTTGAGATCTTTATACTGTCACTCTTCCTTCATTAGGGAAAAATACAAGATGAAAAAGGGAGGCTTCTCACTATGAAATTTTTATTTGCATCAGATTCTTTTAAAGGAACGTTATCTTCTGCGCGTATTGCAGAACTGCTTACGACAGCAGCAAAAGAATCCTTTCCGGATTGCACCTGTACCAGTATTGAGACTGCAGACGGAGGCGAAGGTACAACGGATGCTGTATTGTCTGCAGTTCAGGGGCAGCGGATTCCACTTGTGGTGTGCGGGCCTCTCTGGAAAAAAACAGACTGCTTTTACGGAAAACTGGATGAAGAACGTGCAGTCATGGAAATGGCGGCAGCATCCGGTCTTCCACTGTTGACAGAACCGGAACGAGATCCTGAAAAAACAACTACCTATGGAACCGGAGAAATGATCCTGGATGCATTGGATCGTGGTTTTCGGGATATTTCGATCGCAATCGGAGGATCGGCGACGAATGACGGAGGAATGGGATGTATGTGCGCCTTGGGAGTTCGTTTTCTGGATGAAAATGGCGAGATCTTGCAGGGATGCGGGGAAAATCTGGGTAAAATTTCTGAAATTGATGTTTCCGGTCTGAATTCAAGAGTTGCAAAGACAAAATTCACAGTCATGTGTGATGTCAATAATCCGCTCTGTGGGGAAAATGGAGCAACCTATACATTCGGTCCACAAAAGGGAGGAACCCCGGAGAGTTTAGCAAGGCTTGAGGAGGGAATGCTCCATTACCGGGATGTTCTTTTGAGAGAGTTTGGGGTGGATGTCAATGAAATTCCGGGAGCAGGTGCAGCCGGCGGTTTGGGGGCCGCACTGGTGGTCTTTTTAAATGCGGTGCTGAAATCAGGGATTGAAACGGTTCTGGATCTGGTTGATTTTGACAGCAGGCTTCAGGGTGTATCTCTTGTGGTTACAGGAGAAGGGCGCACAGACTGGCAGTCTGCGTTTGGAAAGGTACTGCATGGTGTCGGGATGCACAGCAAAAAGTACGGCATTCCGGCAGTGGCCATTGTTGGCTCCATGGGACAGGGTGCAGAAAGAATCTACGATTCAGGAATCGATTCGATTCTGACTACAGTCAATGCCCCAATGGAACTGCATGCGGCACTGGAACAGGCCGAAGAATTATATCTCAATGCGGCGAGACGTCTGTTTCGAATGCTGAAAGCCGGAAATGAGATGAAACAAACAGATTAAAATTCCTGCAAATGACAGGAGTTTTCCGGCAGCCGCGCCTGGTGCATGGTAGGAAATTTCGATTTTGTGTTTTCCCTGTTTCAGCGGAAAGCCCAGGAATGCAGTATTTACTTTTTCATAAGATACGTTCTTGCCATCCACCAGGACTTCAAAATGAGAGTCATAAGGAATGGTTGTGATAAAATAACTTTTTTGATCAACCTGGATCGTTCCCTTGAGCTGATTGCCTTTGGAAGCATTTTTATCCGCGTGAAATTCAGACTGATATAGTGTTTCGTTTGAAGCCGGGTCCTGCCAGGTTCCCAGAGAAAGCTGCAGATTGGAAAGCTGGTAGCTTCCTTTTCCAAGGGTGAGGGAGATCTGCTGCTGCCCTTTTTCCAATGGAACCGCATACGTAAATGTTGTGTTGTGGTTATAGTAAATGTGCGATCTGGCACTTAATTTATTCCGTTCTTTTTCCAGTGTGATGGATACGTCAGAAGATGGCTTCTTGTTTTTTACATGAAATTGCAGGAATAAAACATGCTCCTGCTCATTTTGTCCGTTCTCATTCCAGTTCGGAAATAAGTCTGCAAGATTTAAATGAAGAATCTCAGTCTGTTTTAATACTGCCGTTATGGTTTCGTCTGTTTGTGTCAGAGTGTTTCCGGTCTTTTGGAGAGCCGGAAGCGTCATTGTTCCGGATGTGATCTTCAGACTGTCAGAATCCGGAGTCTCTTTTTGTCCGCCTTTTTCTACTACAGCATAATCTAAAAGTGTAGTCTGATTGTACGGAAACGGTAATGTATCATAGGTCTGTTTATTTAGCAGCCGGTTCGTTGCATAGGCAATTGGTGATACATTGTCATTTTTCAGAACTTTCGTATTTCCGATTGTACAGTCCCATTGATAGCCGGGAACATCCTCCTGGGTGATCAGATATTTGATGCCCATAAACCGTTGATAGACAGGATTTCTGGAAACAGACTGCATTAGAAAATTCCGATAGGCTCTTCCAGTTCAAACGTCTTTGTCCGAAATTCCTGATAATCTGCATTATATACAGAAGAATACACAGAGCTGCTGTACTGTCCGGTGCTCCAGATGCGATTGAGATCGGCAAACTCTTCTTTTGGGGTACCGATTTGTTCCATGCGGTAAAACTCTTGTTTTCGCGTGATAAATTCGGTTGCTTTTTTCGTTTCATAATCCGCTATTTTCTGATAAAAACCGGAATCCAGCATCGTGTCTGCCTGTGTCTGGAAAGACTGATCGTAGATTCCAAGGAACAGGATTGGCGGGATCAAAAGGCACAAAACACTTCCGGTGCGAAGGGATTTTCTGTTTGTCCGAATCCCGAAACGAGTCAATTCATAAAAGAGCAGGTAGCATCCCGCCATGATGACGACGTCCAGAGCAAGTAAGAATCGGCTGAAGGACGGCATGGATTCTGTGTTTCCGGTAAATATCAGTATGATCGTCAGAATATAAGGCAGAAGTCCGCGCCAGAGCGGGCGAGCTTCTTCCTGTTGTTTTTGCATATAGCAGGCGATCAGATAGCATAAAACCGGAAGAAACGGAATCAGAACCTTGTCCCGGATGTACAGTCCGCCATTGAGCAGATAAGAAAAGAACGGAATCGTCAGAATCAGGATCGTGCTCCAGATCAGGATCCGTTCTCCTCTTCTCTTCCAGGCAAGTCCGGCGATCAAAACGGTCAGGATCAGTGTGGTCAGTCCGATTGCATAAGGATGATAAAGAATCGAGGATAATTTTACTGTAGGAATAAAAAGGGAAAGATCTGTCGGTGTTGTTTCCCCTTCTCTTCCGCCGTGCAAAGCCATTGCGGTTGGGACTAAAAAGAAGGCGCTTAAAAGAATCGCGGTCAGGATCGGACCTAAAAACCGGATTCCGTCTTTGAGAAAATCAAGAAACCGGATTTTCTTTCCAAGCGAATCCTGCAGCATAAAGTATCGGTGCAGTCCGTATAAAATCAGGACCAGAATTCCGCCGATACTGAAGTAGAAGCTGGTCATGATCATCAAAAATACACCGGATAAATAGAGAAGCGGTTTTCCTTTTTCCAGGAAAGAATCCACACCCCAAAGAGCCATACACAGAAACGGCATATAATTGACAAACATAATCTGGTTGTAGGACTGAAAAATCATAGGTGCTGACAGCAAAAACAACAGTGCAGTCAGAAAGCTGACAGTCTGGGAGAACCCTCTTTTTATGAGCCAGAAGTAAAGCAATACAACTGCTGATGCAAGGCAGGTGAAGGATGCTGCAATCAGATAATCGCTCATTTTCACAAAAGGAAGCAGATAGGACAACAAAAAAACAGGACTGTACAGTCCATAGTAGGCAAAGTTATAAATGTTCTGTCCTCCTCCGATGCCCGCTGCAAATTCCGGGAAGAAGTCTCCGGTGTCATAAAACTGCTGTCGGAAATAATCCGGAAATACGCTGTGCTGGCTGATCCAGTCTACTTTTGAGCCGAATACACCATATCTCCCGCAAAATAACCAGCAGAAAAACAAAGTGAAAAGAATCAAAAGAAAAGGCATCCGCCATTGTTTGCATTTAGTGTTCGTATTCATAGTGTGTCCTCGTTTCCTCTTCGCTGGAATCTTTTAAAATAAAAATCGGCCGGTGTTTTGTCTCCAGATATGTCTTAGACAGGTACTGTCCTACAATTCCGGTACATAAAAGCTGCACGCCACTTACCATAAAGATGATGCAGGCAAGAGAAGGCCATCCGGATACAGGGTCTCCCCAGATCAAGGTCCGTACGATGATCACGATGATCATGACAAAAGAAACCAGACAGAACAAAAGTCCCAGTACAGATGCCAGTGACAATGGCGCCACAGAAAATCCGGTGATTCCTTCCATGGAATATACAAACAGTTTTCTTAAAGACCACTTTGTCTCTCCGGCCCGGTCAGAACGTCTGGTTGCCACGCTGTCATACTCCTCTTCTAACAGAATTTTGTACATCTTCGGCAGCAGTGACGGCGGATCCTGCAGATCTACATCCATGACTGCAACATAATCTCCGCCGGCATTGGAAAGACCGGCATAAATGGCTGCTTCTTTTCCAAAATTACGGGAAAAAGAAAAGTATTTGCAGCGAGGATCTTTTTGGTGCAGCGCTTTCATTTCCAGCAGTGTATGATCAGTGGATCCATCGTCGATAACTAACAGTTCAAAGTCAATATTCTCCATTTGCTTCATAACGGGCTGCATTGCCTGATAATATACAGGCAGAGCCTCCTCTTCATTAAAGCATGGGATAATTACAGTAATTGTTTCAGTTTTCATATTCTGTCTACCTCCTGAAAACGATGATACTGGTATTTTCTTAAAAAAATCCAAAAGCAAATCTTAAAAATGCTTAAGAAAAATAGTATTTTTTTTAAATTCGCTATAATATACACAGATCAAACAGCTTAAAATAGAAAAGAAAGGGATAAAAATATCCGGCAGGAGACAGCAAGCAGAAAGGCCAATCAGGATCTGAGCACTGCACTCCTCCATGATCTGCGTACACCGCTGACGATTTTGAATGGATATCTAGACCGGTGCCTGCAGAAAACATCCGATATCAGAAATGAGCATATGCTGAGAGTTCCTATTACCAGTGCAGTCATGACTGTGAAAGAGGACATTTAATATTTTAGAGGTGGGAAAATCGTATTTTTTGAGAAAAAAACACATCCCGGATGAAATACGATCCGGGATGTGTTGAAAAATCAGAGATTTAACGGATAAAGTTTGTCTTTACCTTCTCTTCTGATTCCGGTTTTGAAATTCCAGCATTTTTTCCGGCTTCCAGACAATGCAGAAGCCATGCCATATTTTTGCCGAGAACATGCATGATCTGAATTCCTTCTTTGTCCTGAAGTACTTCATCCGGAGTGTTGCCGTGTACCATATTCCAATAGTTGGAAGAAACGATTGGCATCTGGTGGAATGAAAAGTATTTTAAGAGGACATCCAAGGTTGCTGTGGTGCCGGCGCGTCTTGCGGATGCAATGGCGGCAGCAGGTTTCAGCAACATATCTTTTCCGGCAAGAGAACAGAACTTATCCATAAATTCGATGATCTGCCGCTTGGAGATGCCCAGTATACCGGAGAGCCGACGATCAGAGCATCTGCCTCTTTCATCTTTTCGGCAGCTGCTCTTACATTTTCAAGTTCCGGGGTTCCAGCCTGAAAAATTTCGCTTTCGATTCCGTTTTTCTCTAAAACCCCGGCAATCTGGATAAGTGCGGTATACGTGCAGCCTTCTTTTCTCGGGCTTCCATTTAACATCAAAACTTTCATTTTCAATTCCTTCTTTCTTTTGAGCTTATAATAAATATTATAACGCAGAAGGAACTTTTATGTAAATATTAAGAAAACAGTTTCATAGAGAAAAGGTTACTCTTCCTCATGGCTGGCAGCATATTTTCTGCCAAGCTTGATCAGACCGGCAAAATAGAGAGCGGTCAAAACACCTGCGATAATATAAGCAACTGTCATTGGCAGACCAAATCCAATTTTCTGACTCAAAATGAAAGAAGATATGATGAACATATAAAAACTTCCTGGAATCAATGCAATCAGATAGATTCCTTTTTTTGCCCCCTTTTTCGCCATCAGATAAATAGTAATTGCAGCAAATGCGAAAACTCCGATGGTCTGGTTGCTCCATGCAAAATATCTCCAGAGGATATTAAATCCTTCTGTATTCATTTTTGCAAAAACAAGGATCAAAATGACAGGAATAAAAATTCCCAATGTCACAAGTACACGATTTTTTCTGGTTTTCTGATCAATGTGCAGGTAATCTGCAACCATCAGACGGCAGGAGCGAAGGCTGTATCTCCGGATGTGATTGGAAGAACAATCACACCGAGGATTGCGATGATTCCTCCCACAGGACCAAGCAGACCTTTTGCAACTTCGCCAACTGCTGCGGTAGCTCCGGCAGTAGAACCGCTGTTGTAAAGTCCCATAGCTGCTGCTGCCCAGATCATGGCGATCAGGCCTTCCAGAATCATCATTCCATAAAAGACTGTGCGTCCTTCTTTTTCATGTTCTACAGAGCGTCCAATTAAAGTACACTGTGTAGAGTGAAAACCAGATGTAATTCCACAGGCTACTGTTACGAAAAAGACAGGAATGAATTTTGTTCCTGCTCCCGAATTTCCTTCTGCATCAAAGATCGGATACACATCAAAAATTCCTTTGAGACCATGGCTGAAATCAATATTATCAAGCTGATATCCCTGAATAAAGATTCCAGCAAATACTCCGACTGCCGATAAGAGCAGAATCGCACCGAAAATCGGATAAATCTTACCAATGATCTTATCAATCGGGAACAAAGTTGCGACCAGATAGTAAAGTAAGATCACTCCGTAAATTACCCATGTCCATACATTGACATCCTGAAATCCGCAAATCTGTCCTGCGAATAGATCTCCCGGGGTATAGGTGAAAACAGCACCAACAAGAAGCATCAGAAAACAAAGGAAAATATTATACACCTGATAGGTTTTATTTCCCAGAAATTTCCGGATGATTCCCGGCATTTGTGCACCATTCTGGCGAAGTGACATCATTCCGCTTAAATAGTCATGTGTTGCACCGCTGATCACACATCCGATTGGAATGGTAATAAATGCGATTGGTCCAAACAAGATCCCCTGAATCGGCCCAAAAATCGGACCAGTACCTGCGATATTTAAGAGGTTGATCAATGCGTTCTTCCATTTATTCATAGGAACATAATCAATACCGTCTTTCATTCGTACGGCTGGAGTCTCGCGATCGTCAGGTTTAAAGACATGCTCTACAAATTTCCCGTACAGCCAGCCTCCAAGTAAAAGTATTACAAGCCCTGTTATAAAAGTTGCCATAAAATTTTCATCTCCCATTTCTTTATAATAGAGTGCACTCTGTTTTATAGATATTTTATACTTTTTTAATAAATTGTCAATAGGTTTTGCACTGTTTTCTTTATTTTTTTAAAGAACTGGCAAATTAACGCTTTAGCTTAATAAACTTTTAAAAGTAAAAAAGACAGGATTGCCATCTCTTTCAACGGCTGTCCTGTCTGGTTCTGTTTACATCAGTTTTCTGAATAAGTTTTTCAGATCTTCTACACTGGCATCTTTTGGATTGCCTGGTGCACATGCATCTGCGTGCGCAGATTCGGCAAGGAACGGAAGATCTTCTTCTTTGAGTGCTTCCAGTTTTGTTGGGATTCCTACATCTACAGAAAGTTTCTGTACTGCATCCACAGCAGCTTTTCTGTACTCGTCAGCAGACATCTCATCTACACCTTTCACGCCCATAGCACATGCGATTTCGCGATATTTTTCTCCGGAGCAATCTGCATTGTATTCCATAACAATTGGAAGCATCATCGCACATGCGACACCATGAGGTGTATCATAAACAGCTCCTAATGTATGTGCCATGGAATGCGCAATTCCAAGGCCGACATTGGAAAATCCCATCCCTGCGATATACTGTCCGAGAGCCATTCCTTCCCGTCCTTCTTTTTCATTTGCTACTGCACTTCTCAAAGATCTGGAAATGATCTCGATCGCTTTTAAGTGGAACATATCTGTCATCTCCCATGCTCCTTTGGTTGTATAACCTTCGATGGCATGTGTCAGTGCATCCATACCGGTAGAGGCAGTCAGTCCCTTTGGCATAGAGGACATCATATCCGGATCAACGATCGCAATGATCGGCATATCATGCGGATCCACACAGACCAATTTTCTTTTTCTTTCCACATCTGTGATCACATAGTTGATGGTAACTTCTGCAGCTGTTCCTGCAGTTGTCGGAACGGCAATGATTGGAATACAGGGTTTTGTTGTAGGCGCCACACCCTCCAGACTTCTTACGTCTTCAAATTCCGGATTTGCAATGATAATACCGATTGCCTTTGCGGTATCCATAGAAGAACCGCCGCCAATTGCAACAATGTAATCTGCTTTGGCAGCTTTGAATGCGGCAACACCATTCTGTACATTTTCGATGGTCGGGTTTGCTTTGATGTCAGAATAAATTTCATAAGCAAGCCCAGCTTTGTCAAGAACGTCTGTCACCTTTCCTGTGACTCCGAATTTGATCAGATCCGGATCCGAGCAGACGAATGCTTTTTTGAAAGCTCTTGCCTTTGCTTCTGCTGCAATTTCCTGGATTGCTCCTGCCCCATGATAAGATGTTTCGTTCAGCATAATTCTATTTGCCATTTGTATCACTCTCCTTTGTTTTGATTTTAACAATTTTTTCACAAAAATAGAAAGTGAAAAATTGTCAAAATTTTGTCACTTTACAATAGATTTAATACCTTAAATACTTCCATTAGTTTCAGAGGCATAGCATCAACCAGAGAGCGTGCAATTTCTTCTGGAGTTCCTTTCAACTTTCCAAGAACCCACTGTACAGTCATATAGATGGAACCCTGGCAATACATTTCCAGTAAGAAACGCAAATGCTCTGAAATTTTCTCTCCGGTCTTCTGTTCAATCTGGTCTGTATAAAATTGAAGGATCAGATGAAAGTCGTGATCCCTCAGGCAGTTCTGATCATCATTCTTAAAGGCAGTACGAAAAAACAGATTCTCCTGCAGGATATAATAAAATTTATTGACAAGTCCTTCGTAGATTGTTTCGCTCTTTCCCATGTACTCGAAAGATTTCAAAAGAATCTTATCAAAATACCAGTTGATCAAATCGTATTTGTCCTGAAAGTTTCGGTAAAAGGTCTGCCTTGTTGTACCGCATACTTCAACAATTTCTTTTACTGTGATTTTTTCTACCGGCGCATATTTCATACATTCTTTCATCGCTTCCGAAAGCCGGTATTTCATACGTTCCGGATCCCTGGAAGGTTCTTTGGTATTCTGTAGTTTTTCCATGCGTGTTTCAGCTCCGTGATTTTTATCATTTATAAAGACAGTTTATCATGAAGGCAGTGTGGAAACAATACAGATGTGTGTGAAAGCGGCTGTAATTCATAAATTTGATGGATACGATCATACCAACAGTTGTGGATCCCTGTGCAAATTTTGTGGACAGATAACAGACGATTCCGATATAGACAGCAATAGTTCCCGTCAGGATTTTTGTCTTGATCCTGACATTCTGTTCTTTCAGATAGCTGTCCAGATATTTTGGATATGCACCGCGCGCCTGAACATCTGCAAAGAAATAGTTTTTCTGTTCTGCCTGCATTGCTGCCAGTACATCCTCCGGCTTTGGTGTCAGCGGGTATGTCGGCATTGCCAGAATCATGCAGCCAACCTGACTGTCCGGCATAATCTCATGCGCCAGCTTTACTGCTTTTGCTGATGCAACCAGTTCATGATGGATTGCCTGATACAGCTCCTGCTTTGTGAGCTGTTCCTTTGGAGTCAGGATTCCACCGCTGATCAGAGGCTGATGCAGCACAGAATTGATTTCATTAGAAGTAAGCCAGTACTTTACTTTTCCTTTGTAGCGTTCAAAGATTACTTTACAGAAATTCATATAAAAGTCGATGAGCTTTCGGCTCCTCCATCCGTCATACTCTCTTGCAAGATGCAATGGAGTCTCGTAATGGGAAATCGTCACCAATGGCTCAATACCATACTTTTTGCACTCATTCAGTACATCATCATAGAAGTGAAGTTCTTTTTCATTTGGCTCTTTGTCATTTCCATTTGGGAAAATTCTGGACCATGCAATAGAAAATCGAAACACCTTAAATCCCATCTCTGCAAGCATGGCAATATCTTCTTTGTAACGATGGTAAAAATCGACTGCCACAAGCTTCATGTTGTCCGCTGTAGGTTCTTCTGTAGGTGCCCCCTTGATTCCCTTTGGCATGATATCCTGAATGGACAGCCCTTTTCCATCCTCCAAATACGCTCCTTCACATTGGTTGGCTGCCACTGCGCCGCCCCATAAAAAATCCTTTGGAAATATTACTCGATTCATCTCTTTTTTATCCTTTCTCTATTTTTTGACTGTTAAAATTGCATCTCCTGCTTTTACCGGACCGAATTCTTTTTGTACCACGATTTCTGAAAAATCATCTGCGCTTGTAATAAGAACCGGTGTAATGACATCATGTGTTTTCTGGATTTCCTGCAGATCAAATGTAATCAGCGGATCACCTTTTTTCACCAGATCCCCCTGAGAAATATGCACCTCAAAATGAGTTCCGCCCAAATTTACCGTTTCCAGTCCTACATGGATCAAAAGCTCCATTCCCTGATCGTCTGTCAGTCCAATTGCATGTTTTGTATCAAAAAGAGCGGACACTACTCCGTCAAAAGGCGCATAGACGATTCCTTCTTTTGGAAGAATTGCAATTCCTTTTCCAAGTATCTCTTCTGAAAATGTGGGATCATTGACGTCTTTTAGAGATTTGAGTTCTCCTGTCAGCGGACTGAAAACAGTTTGTCCCAAAATAGAATGCTCTGCGTTTTCCTTTTGCTTTGGTTCGCACCCAAACAGCAGGATACTTCCGATTGTTCCTGTAATCGTCACTGCTGCTCCTGTGGCACAGGCTGGAAATGAACCCGGATTTTCCACAGATATGGAATTTACCACGGAGATCAGTCCCGGAAGTCCTGCATACACATACTGTGTTGCTCCCAGTATCGCAGCGATTGCACTTCCGATTGCAGCCCAGATACAGCCATAAATAAACGGTTTCTTTCTCGGCAGTGTGATCCCATAGATTGCCGGTTCTGTAATTCCGAAAATTCCTGTGATTCCGGCGGACAGTGCATCTGTTCTCAGCTGCTTGTCTTTTGCTTTTAAAAATACTCCAAATGCAGCTGCCATCTGTGAAATTACAGCAATCTGAATAAAAATCTGCAGTGTGTCCTGTCCGTTCTGCGCAAAATTGGCAATTACAATCGGAACCATCCCCCAGTGAATGCCAAAGATTACGATCACCTGCCACACCCCGCCGGCAACTGCACCTGCGATCGGAGGCGCCATCTGATACAGAAGATTGTATCCGGCGGCAACTCCATTGGACAGCCACTGGATCAATGGACCGATCACAACGATGGTCAGTGGAACCAGCGCTGCCAGGCAGATAAGCGGAGTAAATAAGGATCTGATCAATTCCGGCAAATGTTTATTTAGAAATTTCTCCAGCTTGGACAGCAGTGCAACTAAAATCAAAGGCGGCAGTACAGAAGAGGTATAGGTGATTTCCGGATAGACTCCGGTTTCTGTCACGGATGGTACTGCCATTGTAAGAATGATCAGCAATCCCTGTAAAAGTCCTCCGGCTGCAAGGACATAACAGACAGGTGCAAATACTCCTGATATCATCTGAAGCAGGCGGTTTAACAGGTTTTCTTTTTTTTTGGGCGTTCTTCCTGTTCTGTTTTTTTGTTTGTTTCAAGTTCTGCAGAAACTGCCTCGAATACATCTCCCACATGATTTCCTATCACGACTTGAAACTGTCCCTGTTTCTGTACAACCGTGATCACGCCGGGCAGGGCTTTGATTTTTTCCTCTGCCTGTCCGGGTGTATTTTTCAAAACCAGACGGAGTCTGGTCGCGCACCGTTGTGCACTGGCAATATTGTCTGCACCGCCTGCAAGACGAATGATATCATGTTCCAGCTTTTGATAATCTTTTACTGCTTCTGCCATTTTCCCTCTCCTTTTCTTTACGCATTCAATCCTGCCTCGTATCCTTCCCGGATTCCAAGATATCCGTTTTTCACCCCATTGGCATCTCCCACTTTTAATACTTTGCAGGAAACATGTTCCATGGAGTCCAGAAGGGTTCTGTCTGTTTTCACTCCGACTGCAATAATAACCGTATCAATATTTTCAAGTACAAATCTTTCCCCGTCTTTTCTGCGGTTACCGTATGATCTCCGATTTCCAAAAGTTTTGTAGAAGTATGAATCTGAACTCCGTTTTGGGAAAACCGCTCTTTCATGTATTTTGTTGGAGCTGCTTCTCCATCTTTCATGATCTGCGGAAGCATTTCTATAATGGTTACCTGTTCACATTGCTGACCGAGCATATCGGCAGTTTCAGCTCCTACGAGACCGCCGCCGATGACCACAACACGATTGCCCGGCTCTGTTTTTCCAAGGAGTACATCATGAGCAGTTACGACAAAATCCTGATCTGCACCTTGAATCGGCGGAATAAACGGTCTGCTTCCGGTTGCGATGATGACCGTATCCGGTTCATAGAGTTTGATCAGTTCTGCATCGGCGGTTGTATTCAGAAGGATCTGTACATGCATTTTCTCCAGCATACTTTTCTGCCAGCACAGAAACGAAGTAAACTCGCTTTTTCCGATCGGAACCGATGCGGGAATCCACTGTCCACCCAATCGGTCATTTTTTTCGATCAGAGTGACTTTATGACCCTTTAACGCTGCCGAGATCGCAGCCTCACATCCTGCAATACCACCGCCTATAACGAGGACCTGTTTTGCCTTTCGGCAGGAGTCAAATCATATTCATCTTCCATTCCGGTAAGCGGATTTACCAGGCAGCGGATACCGTTTCCTTTTCCGTTCTCTCCGATACAGCCCTGCAGACAGCCGATACAACGGATCACTTCATCTCCCCGTCCTTTCAGAACCTTGTTTGGCAGTTCTGGATCCGCCAGGGAGGCTCTTGCCATGGTCACAAGATCTGCCTTTTTGGACTGGAGAACACTTTCCGCAATCTCTACATCATTGATTCGTCCTACAGCGATAACAGGAATCTGAACTGCTTTTTTCATTTCTGCGGCATGTTCCACATAACCCGCCCGCAGAAATACGGAGGGCGGAATGATCGTGTGCGTGGATGCGTATACGCCCTGGGAACAGTGAATACAGTCTGCGCCCGCTTCTTCCATCAACCTTGCGATGACCTTTGACTCTTCGATATCCAGCCCGCCCGGCACATATTCTACAGAAGAGATCCGATACAACACCGGATAGTCTTTTCCGCATTTTTCTTTGATGTTCCGAATAATCTCCATGCCAAATCTTGCACGATTGCGGATCGTTCCGCCATATTCGTCACTTCGTTTGTTAGAAAACGGGGATGCGAAAGCGCCTGCCAGATATCCGTGCGCTCCATGCACTTCTACTGCATCAAATCCGGCTGCTTTGGCTCTTTTTGCACAGTCACCGAATTGCTCTACCAGAGTATGGATTTCCGGGATCGTCAATTCTCTGGGTGTTTCCGGCATACTTGGCTCCCTGACTGCAGAAGGGGCTACGGGCTGCACTCCGGTCACGGCACTGCTTGTCTCTCTTCCGGCATGATAAATCTGAGCTGCGATTTTTCCGCCTGCGGCGTGAACGCGTTCGGTCAGCTTCCGATGGCTTTCAATCTGCCATCCGCCTTTTGCTTTGTGTTCGTGATAGGCAATAAATTTTTCGGTTGCCTTTCCGTCCGGTGTACAATAATTGGTCACCATGCTGATACGACCATCCTGTTTTTCAGTTCCAGACCATTGATCTTCATAGGTTCAAAAACTTTCATGTTTGTCATCCTTTCTATTTCCTTGAATCTTTCTGATTTATACTATAAAAGTTCCTTCTGGATAGTTCCCCCTCATATGAGGGAAAAGAACGATTTTTTCTTCTTTTTTCTTGACTCACAGGACCGATGGAAATTAGAATAAAATAAACAGATCTTAAGAACCGCTGAAAGGATGAAAAAAATGGCTGATATTGAACCGCATATCATTCCGAGTATTTATCTGGCAAATTATCTGAATGATTTTGAGGATGTAATCTTAAATTATGAGGTGCAGAAGACGCAGATCAGAAAAGGCAGTTATCTGACACAATATGGAGTGATCAATAACACTGCTTACTATATCAAAAACGGAATTGTCCATCTTTCACTTGGGCATGAACAGAGGAAGAAGTCTCTGAATATGTTTGGCCCCGGACTATTTTCCCGGTAGGCGTCGAGATTCATGAATTTCGTGTGGAATATGAAATGATCATACAGGCACTGACAGACTGTGAGGTATACAAGATGTCGTATCCCACTTTGAAAAAGATAGCAACAGAAAACGGAACCTTTGCCGGGGAGCTGCTTCGTGAGAATTGTGATTTTATCGGATATATGTTCTTTGACAGTATCAATCAGACATTTGAACCATGTCTGGCCAGAATTTGCGATATCTTATACCTCTATCTTACAAAAGTCCACCCGCTCTCTGCGAAAATCCCGCTGTCGCAGTCAGAACTTGCCAGCATTGCGGGAGCGTCCACTGCCCAGATGGAGCGCTCGATTTCGGATCCTGAAAAAAGAAGGGATCTTAGATACCTCCCGAAAACAAATAGAGATACTTGATGAAGAAAAATTACTGGCGCACTGTACGCTTGGAATGAGAAGCAACATTATCTGATTTTCTAATAAAATAGCTATGATTCAAACAATTTGAATCATAGCTATTTAAAAAAAGATTTGTCAAGAGCGAATGGGATATAATTTTACACCAATCCCCATCTATTCATAATATTTTCCAGTTCCAAGAATGGTACCAAACAACCCGAATACCCAAATCAAAGTAACCGCTTTTTGAGACGATTCCCACAAGCCTGCCGTAACCAGGAGAAAGCTGACAACAGGAAATAGGATCATGGATCCCAGCATCCAGTATCGGCAGCATTTTACAATATACGGCCAGTTACTGTTGTGAATCCGAATAAACGGAATATTCATTCGGAAGACCCCGTCGGACACATAATGAAGTTCATTTTCATCATAATAAGTCGGAAGCTGTTCTTTTGCAAATAAGCAGAACCATGCACCAAATAAGGCAAATAAAGCTTCTAGAATAAAGATGTCCTTCTGGATCAGATTTACATCCTGCCATATTAAAATTCCGAGTTCTAATATGCTGAATCCCAGGACAAACAAATACCACATTTTGTGAAAACTGGAATGTACGTGTTTTTGATTATCTGACAAATGAATGGTTTTTCCCAGCAGTTCATCCATCTCCTGCGGCTCAAGTGCGGCATGAATCCGCTCACCTTTTAGCAGCTCTGCGACTGTTACTCCCAGGATATCTGCCAGAGGTTCCAATAAGGCGATATCCGGGAGACTCAGTCCACGTTCCCATTTTGATATCGCCTTATTAGAAAGAAACAGTTTTTCTGCCAGTTCCTTCTGTGTGTAACCTTTTTCTTTCCTCAGCGCTGCTACGAATCCCCCAAACTTTTGATTGTCAATTTCATACATGAAAAACATCACTCCTTATTGTTTTGATGTTTTCAGTATAAAGAATCCCTGAATTTTTGGCAATCGACTGTCGGTAGAATCGCATATTTCTGCTGTTTAAAACATACTGTCCCTTAAAATATCATGATCTCTCAGCAGTTTTTCAATCACAGTTCCTTTTACGATCCGTATCAATGGCTTTTTCAATGCATTGAGCGGTCCCGGCAGTTCAATCTCCAGCGGAGATCTTCCGTCCATCAATTAACGGAACTGTCTAAAAGTTCTCGTACATCATACACACTGCCCCACACTTCCGGTACCCCGCGGTCTACACCGAGCAGTCCATAGACAGCTTCCATTGCTGTACGGACAGAATATTCTGTCGTAAATACGGTATCTCTCGGCGTATCTGCAAACTGTCCGAGAAATGCGAAATTGATGCAGCCATCCGGAATGACATCCGGCCGGTCTCCTTTTGTTCTCGGCATAAAGAATGCTGTAATATAAGGCATCATCGTCGGTACACAAAGTGCACTGTTTTTTGCGAGTTCCGGAATCTCATCTGTCGGCACGCCGATGTGATACAGCCATTCTGCCGTAATCTCCTCTCCGGTACAGTCTTTCATCGGTTTTTTGATATAATCTCCAGGAACATCCGTGAAAAGTCCGTAAACCCAGACGCATACTTTTTCCGGATCCTGCTGTTTGAACTGTCCCTGACGGTTGATCGTCCAGCTCATCAGCCACTTGGAGTCTTTACAGCTTACAATTCCTCCGGTCACAACGTTTCCACTGCGTGGATCCCGTTTGCAGATATTTGTAATATAAGGAATAATCTTATCATCCAGCGTTGTGATCGTAGCAGATTCCCAGTTAGTCTTTGAAATATCAGAACAGAACTTCTCCGGATGTCCAAAGGCCGGATCCTGTCTGGCAATATTTTTCCAGAGTGACCAGCAGCCGCTTGTACGGACTTCTGCATCTCCGTTCGGTGCGTGATGATGATCTCCGTAGACAGTTCCTTCTGTACAGCTTCCGTTTGTCACAAATACCAGATCTTTCTCAGTCAGAAGGATTCCTTTCTCCACACCATTGACTTTGCATTCAATGGCCGAAGCTACCTTCTTTCCGTCTTTTCTCTCAAATACGACGTTCGTTACTTCGGTATGAAACTGAAAATCAACACCTGCTGCTTCCAGATATTTCTGCATAGGAAGAATCAGAGATTCATATTGATTGTATCTTGTGAATTTCAAAGCGCTGAAATCCGGCAGTCCTGCAATATGATGAATGAATCTCTGGAAATACAGCTTCATCTCCAGTGCACTGTGCCAGTTTTCAAAAGCAAACATCGTTCTCCAGTAAAGCCAGAATGTAGAGTCAAAGACTTCTTCATCAAAAACATCCTCGATCGTCTTATCATACAGATCTTCATCCGGAGTCAGGAACAGCTTCATGATCTCCATGCAGCCCTTCTGGCTTAAATTAAATTTGCCGTCTGTATGGGCATCTTCTCCGCGATTGACAGTTGCCCGGCAAAGAGAGTAATTCGGATCGTGCTTGTTCAACCAGTAAAACTCATCCAAAACGGATGCATTCGGCACTTCCAGCGACGGAATACTGCGGAACAGATCCCACAGACATTCGAAATGATTTTCCATCTCACGTCCTCCGCGCATCACGTAACCTCTGGTCGGATCGAAGATACCGTCACATGCGCCTCCTGCAATATCCATTGCTTCCAGGATATGGATATGATCTCCCGGCATCTGTCCGTCTCTTACCAGGAAGCAGGCAGCTGCAAGAGAGGCGAGCCCGCTTCCTACGATATAAGCACTCTTCTCTTCCACCCCCTCCGGTTTTTCCGGTCTGGCAAATGCTTCATAATTTCCATTTGAATAATAGATCCCTTTTTTATTTTTCACCTGTTTTCCGCGTTCTGTGTTCCGGTAATCCTGATACCGGGCATCCATCTGTGCCTTCTTTTGCTTTTTCTGAGATTTTTTCTTCATATATGTGGCAGCTCCTGCACCTGCAGCGATCGCAGCAATTCCAATCCCAACGTGTTTTTTTGCCATAGTAATGACCACCTTTCCAGAAATGTCGTCCGATTCAGATCGGATATCTTTGTTTCTGCCCATATACTATGATTTTTATTCATGAAATTCAATTTACAAATCAGGACGTTTGATAAAATTTTTATCACGGATCGGTTTTTGATAAAAAATTCTGGACGGAATTCGTAATACTGCCATGTAGCGTCAGCGCCATATTGTCTACAATTTCACTGTAGTCCTCCTTCATGCCCTGTTTGATCCAGTCCAGCATGATTCCCACAAAACTATATTTGTAAAAATTTGCGATAAATTCTTTCTGTTCCTCCCGAATCTGCATTCCGGCTGTTTTCTCTTCCACAACTGCTTTCAGCAGATCATAGGTCAGATGAAACAGATAATTTTCAATCTGTTCCCTGCTGACAGAATGGTATGCATTGAGAATAAACGGCTTGTTTTCCAAAACTGCTTCAAAAATCTGCAGGATGCCTTCCTGCCATGTATCATAGGTCTTTTTCCCCTGCAGCGCTCTTTTTGCATCCTCCAGACAGGACCATTCAACCAGATCGTAAATATCTTTAAAGTGATAATAAAAAGCCATCCTGCTGATTCCGCAATCCGATGTAATATCAGAAATCGTAATCTTGTCCAGAGGTTTTTGAAGCATTACTTTCTTTAAAGATGCTTCCAGGGCCTGTTTCGTTGTGTTGGACATGAAATCCCTCCTTATCATGCGTTCCTTCCAATAGCATACAGGATAAACATGAACTTTACGTGAATTTTTTTCAATTATTTTCCCGAAAACTCTGTACAGTCAGATTCCGGTATGCTATACTCTACCTCGCATTTATCAAATCAGAGGTGCATTTTGCCCTCTGGACTGGTTCGTGAACTTCCCAGTATAAAAAACCAAGTATCTCGTAAGGTGGTCTTTGCCACGGAATAAAAAAGTAAAGGAGATTGGAGAATGAATGCAAAAAAAGTCATCATTGACTGCGATCCCGGGATCGATGACGCACTCGCCCTGATGCTGGCGCTGCGATCACCGGAACTTGAGATTTTAGGGATCACAGTTGTCTCTGGAAATGTACCGGCAAAAAAAGGCGCGTCAAATGCGCAAAAAGTTCTGCACTGGATGAACCGACCGGACATTCCTGTTTATCTTGGAGAAGAACTGCCGCTTGTCCGTCCTTATGTGGATGCTATGGATACCCACGGGGAAGACGGTCTCGGCGAATCTCATTACCCCGAAATCACAGATGGAACAATCAATACGGATGGTGTGGGCTTTCTTGCCCGTACACTGCATGAAGCTGCCCAAAAGGAGGAGCCGGTTTCGATCATTGCTCTGGGACCTCTGACAAACCTGGCCAGACTGGTTCAAAATGATCCTGAAAGTCTTGCCGGTCTTGGAGAACTGATCAGTATGGGCGCAGCTGCCAGAGCCATGGAAACTGCTCTCCGGTCGCAGAGTACAACTACTGGTGCGATCCGCATGCCGCAGAAATTGTATATCGTGCATTTGAAGAACTGCCTGTTTTACAGGACAAACAGATTCACATGGTGGGACTGGATGTGACAAGAAAAATCGTCCTGACTCCTGACATTTTAGAATATATGTGTTGTGTGAATCCGCAGATGGGCGAACGTATCCGAAATATTACCCGGTTCTATTTTGATTTTCACTGGAAACAGGAAGGAATCATCGGCTGTGTCATCAATGATCCGCTTGCAGTCGCTTACTTTATCGACCGTACTCTCTGCAGCGGAATGGAAGCCTGTACGAGAATTGCAACGGAAGGTCTGTGTATCGGACAGAGCGTTGTAGACAGATTTGACTTCTGGAAAGGACATAAAAACAGCTATATTCTGACCAGGACATCTCCATTGTCATTTATGCAGATGTTTTTTGACAGAGTTCTTGGTGTACCAGACAAAACAAGCCTGCCCATGCTGGAACAGATCATGAAAGGAGACGTATTATGAGAAATTTTCAACCAATAAACTTTGTATCCTCGCCCTTTGTTCGGTGATCAACCTGATCGGAGGTCAGATCGCACTGCTGCTTCGCCTTCCGATTTATCTGGATTCTTTTGGAACGGTGTTTGCGGCCGCTGTGATGGGGCCTTTTTATGGAATGATTCCCGGAATCGTCAGTAATCTGATCGGAGGCGTGACAACTGATATTTACGCGCTTTATTACCTTCCGGTCCAGATGATCACCGGATGTATGGCCGGTTTTGTTTTCCGGAAAATGCCGCCTCATGACGGAAAAGATCTGGGAAAAATCCTGTTTGGAGCCGGAATGATCAGTATTCCGGGAACGCTGGTCAGCTCTTCTATTACTGCAATCGTATTCGGTGGAATCACCTCGTCCGGATCTACACTTCTGGTGCAGCTGTTCCATCATCTTGGTCTGGGGCTGACTGCAAGTGTATGCATGGTTCAGGGATTGACCGACTATGCAGACAGAGCGATCGTTCTGGCACTGACAGCCGTACTTCTGGCACTGCTTCCTTCTTCCGTTAAAGCAGCAGTAAATAAGTAAGGAGAATATTCATGGAAAGATACAATAAGATTACAAATAAAAATCCGCGGGAAATCGTGCTGTTAAAAGGCAGACCCTGTGCCTGGGGAAAATGCCGTTTCTGTGATTATATTGAGGATAATTCACGGGATGTTCAGGAAATGAACGCTCTGAATCAGGAAGTCCTCTCCCATGTCACCGGAGAACTCGGTGTATTGGAAGTCATCAATTCGGGAAGCTGTTTTGAGCTTCCGAAGAGACTCTGAAAATGATCAAAGAAATTATTGCGGAAAAGCAGATCCACCGTCTGTTTTTTGAATCCCACTGGATGTACCGGAAACATCTGCAGAAAATGCGGGATTATATGGGAATTCCCATTACTTTTAAAATTGGTGTGGAAACATTTGATAAAACCTTCCGGGAGGAGTATTTAAATAAGCATGCAGATTTTGACTCTCCGGAAGAAGTCCGCAAATACTTTGATTCACCCTGCCTGATGGTCGGCATCAAAGGCCAGACAAAAGAAATGATCGATTATGATATTCGGATGTTAAAGACACATTTTGAATTGGGAACTGTCAATGTGTTTACGAACAACAGCACGGACGTCAAACGGGATCAGGAACTGGTTGACTGGTTTATGCAAAAATATGCCGACCTTCTGGAAGATCCGTCTGTGGAAGTCCTGTATGAAAAAACCGATTTCGGTGTGGGGGATTGATTTGCTTTTGTTTTCCTGTTACTTTGCATTCCACTGTCCGATCACTTCATTGACAGTTGAAACGGTTACAAACACGTCCTTTTTTGTGGTGTGCAGATAGTTGAGAAGCAGCCGGTACTCCTGCTGTGCAAGAATCGTCACAAGTTCTGTACGGTGTTTTTCATCATAGGCGCCCTGGGCGACATAGAGGGTGGCACCGCGTTTCAGATCATGGATGATATAATTCTGTATTTCCTTATAATCATCAGAAATGATGCACACCCGTTTTCGCTTATTAAATCCATCAATAAAATAATCCACAGCCATACCGTTTGCATACGTTCCAAGCAGACTGACAATGAGTGTCGGTACGTCATACACCAGGATAGATGTCATTGCTGTTACAAATCCGGACAGCATGACAGCTTTTCCAAGTTCCATGTGTGCAAATTTATTGAGAATTTTTGCCACAATATCTAACCCGCCGGAAGAGGCATTGACATGAAACAACATGGCCTGTCCAAGCGCTACGATCAGAGTATACGTAACAAGATCAAATACCTGATTGCCTGTAACGGATTCTGTGACCGGAATCAATCGTTCAAAGATCCAGAGAAAGATTGGAAGCAGGATCGAAGTGTAAATTGTCTTCGCCCCAAAATCCTTCCCAATCAGCAAAAATCCGATCACAAGCAAAATGGCATTTAGAAAGAACGTAAGGATCGACATGGAAATCCCGGTGAGCTGGGAAAATACCAGCGCCAGACCGGAAATACTTCCCATGACGATTTTACTGGGAACCATAAAAAAATAAACGGCTGCCGATACAATCAGCATGGCAAATGTGATCACTGCAAATTCCCGGACTGTGTTTTTTAATTTCATGCTGTTACATCTCCTGCGTAAAAAATATTATAATTTCGTAAAACTCCACAAATTCTCAATCTGTGGTTCCAGTGTCGCATAATCCCAGGTACGGCTGCTTCGTTCTTTACTGTTTGGATCATGCACCTGAATCTTACCGTCTGCCATGCCTGTCAGCACGATAAAATGTCCGTCTGTTGTGAAATCGCCCTGCTTCATACTGCAGATGATCGGATGTCCTGCATTCAATTCTTCTGTGACAGAGCTTTCTGACAATGCAATCTCTGTTCCTGCTACTCCAAAATTCAAAGCGGCTTCCGTCATCAGACTCCAGCTGCTTCCGGAGCCTGCCACATAATATCCGTTGGCGCCTGCATAGGATGCGATCTTATACGGGGTAATACTGTTATCTCCGGTGAGTCCTGCAGCTACCATAGCAAGCGCTGTCGGACCACATCCACTGTTCGCTATGATTCCATCTCCATAATGAATATACCCCCACCGTTCATCCCACTGGATCAAGAGCGGAATCTCACCTTCTTTTACTTCTCCGATGGATTCAGCAGGTGCCTCATCTTTCTTCTCCGGATAATCTGCCACGAAATCTGTTGTCTCTGCATTTTTTGCCAGAAGCTCCAGCATACTCACCGGATAATTGCGGGAATCTGCAAGAATCTTTTGTACTTTTTTATCTTCTTTTGCACGATCAGAGAGTGTCTGCTGAAATTCTGCTGATAAGGTGCCGTCACTGCATACGAAATCATAGACCGGAGTCTGCGTATTTTCCGCTTCAGTTTTATCTTCCTTTTGAGCCGTATTATCAGTCTGCGTCTTTGTCTGCTTTTTTTTCTGCGAATCTTCTTTTGACAGCTGTCCTGCGATCCACCGTCCTGCAAGTGCCAGCAAAGCGAGCAAAATCAGGATACAGATCGTTCGTTCTACCAGAACGACCTTTTTTCTGTCAAATCTTCTTTTTCTTCTTTGGTATGCCATAGTTCAACCTCCGGTAACAGAATACCACATTCCTACAATGCTTTCCATACCTGAATTAATTCTTCTTTCATTTCCTTCGGTGTAATCTGCTTCTCAATCCCATTTAAAATCCTGCCGCTGTTGACTTCTGCCACCTCGATCTTGCCATAATCCATCCAGACAAAACAGGCAAAACAAAGGATGGAAAGTCCCAGACGAAACAAAAAAGAGTGATCCTCTGCTGCATCGTCCTCTGTGACAGAAGTTGTAAGATTTCCATATCTCGGATGAATCACAGGCGTGCTTCTGCCTGTCTCATGATAAAGTCTGCGTGTCTGTCTGAGCAGTTCTCTTCGGCGTGCATCTGATTCGTTCATAAAGGTTCCTCCTGTAAAAAAGACATATGACGGGCTTCTTACCCCCATCATATGTCTTTTTTTTAAGAACTAGAACTTATCTGTCTGCCAGTTCTTTTACGATATCTTCCCATGTGACACCGCGTTCCACCATGAGTACCATGGCATGATACAGAAAATCAGAAATCTCATATTTGATCTCTTCCGGGTTCGGATTCTTGGCAGCGATCACGATCTCTGTTGCTTCCTCTCCCACCTTTTTCAGAATCTTGTCAATCCCCTTATCAAACAGATAGTTGGTATAAGATCCTTCCTTCGGATGCTGCTTTCTGTCTGCAATCGTTGCATATACAGATTCAAAAACCTGAAGCGGATTTTTAGAATCGTACTCATTTCCTACAATCTGCCGATAAAAGCAGGTATGATTTCCGGTATGGCAGGCCACTCCGATCTGCTCTACCTTGGCCAGCAACGTATCGTTGTCACAGTCGGCTGACAGCGCCTTTACATACTGATAATGTCCGGAGGTTTCTCCTTTTACCCAGCGGCACTGTCTGCTTCTGCTGTAATAGGTCATTTTTCCAGATTTGAGTGTATGCTCAAATGCTTCTTCATTCATGTAGGCCATCATCAGAACCTCGTTGGTCTTATAATCCTGTACAACAACCGGAAGAAGTCCGTCCGTATTCAGCGTGAAATCAGAAAAACTCATCGTACTTTCCAGAGAAGTCATCTGAATTCCTTCAGAAATGCAATGATTTTTGAATGCATCGATATCAAGTGCAGGTTCGCTGATCAGCATACCGGAAACGCCCTTGACACCCTTGCATTTTAAGATTTTTAAAATCTCTTCCTGTTCCATTGTATCAGTCAGAACAACGCACGGAATCTCTGTGATATTCATCACAGAAAGCAGATCCAGGCGATGCATGAAAATAATCTCGGAACTGAATTTGTCGATCAGATGCTGCTGTTTGAACAAAGCATCAAAATCATTTAAAGATACTGCGATCCGTTCTTTTCCAAATCGTTTGGATACTTCTTCGATCAGTTCAAACGACAGCGGTTTGGAAAAATTCAGGATTGCCCGTTTTGCACCGGTGTACAGAATCTTTTTCACGTCTTCCTGTCTGCGTACATTTCCGCCTGCAACCATTGGAATACTGATGGCACGGTTTACTTTTTTCATCAGATCGATCGCTTCATCATGCTCGTCATCCGTATTGGACAGATCGAATACGATCAGCTCATCTGCCCTTTGTCACAGTACTGCTTTGCAAGCCCGATCACATCGTCTGAGATGACTTCTTTATCATCAAACCATTTTATTGCTTTTCCCTTGTAAATAAAGATACAGGGGATCAATCTTTTATAACTCATCGTTTTGTTCTCCTTTATAAGCTGCCTTTCGTAGACCATACCCCGTTCATACGTGTTCCTCCATGGTTGCCATATCCAGAGCCTTTCCAAATGCCTTGAACAAGGCTTCTGCCATATGGTGATTGTTCCCTCCGTCTACGATCTTTAAATGCAGGTTCATCGCTGCGCTGTAAGAGACTGCATAAAAGAATTCACGGATCATCTCTGTATCCAGAGTTCCCAGTTTTTCCACTGTAAACTCTGCCTGATAATTCAGGTAAGGGCGACCAGATAAGTCTACTGCACACATGGCGAGTGTCTCGTCCATAGGAAGCAGAAGCTCCGTACGACTCTGATCCCCTTTTTTTCTCCCAGTGCTGCTGCGATTGCCTGCCCCAGTACGATCCCGGTATCCTCGATCGTATGATGGGAATCCACCTCCAGATCTCCTGTTACGTGCACCTTCAGATCAAACAGACCATGTCTGGCAAATCCATTCAGCATATGATCAAAAAACGGAATTCCGGTTGCAATCTCATTTTCCCCGGTTCCATCCAGATTGATCGTCAGAGAAATGTCCGTCTCTTTTGTTTTTCGTTCGATTGTTGCTGCGCGCTGTTCCATTTTTAATCCCTCTTTTCAAAGCGGACATGGATGGAGTTTGCATGTGCCGTGAGCTGTTCTGCTTTTGCAAACTGCTCGATGTCCTGATGTACGGTCTCCAGTGCTTCTTTTGAGTAAGAAATAATGCTGGATTTTTTCAAAAAGTCATCTACAGACAACGGAGAGAAGAATTTGGCAGTCCCGTTTGTCGGAAGGACATGATTTGGTCCTGCAAAATAATCTCCAAGAGGCTCACTGCTGTATTCTCCGATAAAGATGGCACCCGCATTGCGAATCTTGGTCATCACGGTAAATGCATCTTTTGTCACGATTTCCAGATGCTCAGATGCGATTTCGTTTGCCGCGTCGATCGCGTCATCCAGTGTCTCGGCGATCAGAATATGCCCATAGTTATCCAGAGATTTCTGAATGATCTCACCTCTGGAGAGCTCTTTTACAAATCCGTCCACTTCCCGGGATACTTCTTCTGCCAGCTCTTCACTGGTCGTCACAAGAATTGCAGATGCCAGCTCATCATGTTCTGCCTGGGACAGAAGATCCGCTGCCACGTAACGTGGATTGCAGTCTCATCTGCAAGAACAAGGATCTCACTCGGTCCTGCGATCGAATCAATGCTGACATGACCGTACACTGCTTTTTTGGCAAGTGCTACATAGATATTGCCCGGTCCCACGATCTTATCCACTTTCGGGATGCTCTCGGTTCCATAAGCAAGTGCTGCGATTGCCTGTGCACCGCCCACTTTATAGACTGCATCCACACCCGCTTCCTTTGCCGCAACCAGCGTTGCCGGATTGACTTTACCGTCTTTTCCCGGCGGCGTGACCATAATGATCTCATCCACACCAGCCACTTTTGCGGGAACGATATTCATCAGAACAGAAGACGGATAAACAGCCTTTCCTCCCGGTACATACACACCAACCCTTTGAAGCGGCGTCACTTTCTGTCCTAGGATCGTACCGTCCGGTTTGCTGTCAAACCAACTGTACTGCATCTGTTTTGCATGATAGGATTCGATATTTTTCAGTGATTTTCGGATGACATTCAGAAGAGAGGAATCCACCTGGGAATAGGCTTTTTGAATCTCTTCTTCTGTTACCTGAATATTATCCGCATTAAGTGCTGCACCGTCAAATTTTTCCGTATAAGCGAACACGGCTTCGTCACGTCTGTTTTTTACTTCATCCAGAATCTCGCGGACACTTGCTTCATACGTTCCATAACTGTTGGGACTTCTTTTGAGCAGATCTTCGAGCAGATTTTTTCTGGTTGTTTCATCTAATCGTTCAATTCTCATACTGTTTCCCCCTCCAAAAGATTTCGGATCCTTCCAATCAGATCACGGATCCGGTCATTCTCCATCCGCATGCTGACTGGATTTACGATCATGCGCGCAGAAAGCGGACACACTTCTTCAAGCACCGTCAGTCCGTTTTCCTTTAAGGTGGATCCCGTCTCCACAATATCAACGATCACTTCAGAAAGCCCGACGATCGGTGCCAGCTCAATGGAGCCGTTCATCTTGATGATCTCTACGGTCTGATGCTTCTTATTATAAAAATAGTCCTTTGCGATCTTTGGGTATTTGGTTGCCACGCGGATCACCTCACGATGCTCCAAAAGCTCTTTGGCATCCTGTGGCCCGCATACACACATTCTGCAGGAGCCGAATCCAAGATCCAGTACCTCATGTACGTTGCGTCCTTCTTCCACGATCGTATCTTTGCCGACAACTCCGATATCTGCTGCTCCATATTCGACATAAGTCGGAACATCCGGCCCTTTTGCGAGGAAAAACTTTAATTTTAATTCTTCATTGACAAACACCAGTTTTCTGGAATCCTTCTCTTTCATTTCTTCACAGGTGATTCCAAGCTGTTCCAGCATCTCCAGTGTTTTACTTGCCAGGCGTCCCTTGGTCAGGGCAAAGGTTAAATATTTCATCTGTTCTCCCTCGCTTTCGCTTTTTTTCTGGCATTTACCTTCTTTTCTTCTCCGGTAGAGAGGTTTACCATGTCAATCGTCAGATTCTCGTTCAAATACAGCATGCTGACCGCATGTGTCCGTTTTCCGTAAGCGATAAAGGTCTCTTTTGAATCTTCCTCAGTCCGTTTCAAAAGTTCCATGTATTTTCCTTTTTCACGGAAATCTTTTGCCAGTGCAATGGCCCATTTTTCTGTGGCATCGGTATAGACGATGAGATTGTTGTGACCGGTCTCCACAGTGATCTTCTGTCTGGACAGAGCGTTTTGCAGCTCATCAATGATAATGGCAAATCCGATCGACGGCGTCTGCTTTCCAAACTTTTCCAGAAGATGGTCATAACGTCCGCCTGTCACAATGGCATCACCGGTTCCGTAAGTATAGGCCCGAAATACAATCCCGGTATAGTATCCATAATGACCGCTCATACTCAGATCAAAGGTCACATAATCATCAGCCCCATACAATGCAAGCAGTTTATAAATCTTCAAAAGCCGTCCCACCGCTTGTTTTGCCTGATCGGTAGGTGCATGCTCAACGGCCTTTTTCAGCACATCCACATCTCCTGCGAACTCCGGAAGCAGACGGAACGTCTCTTTTAATTCCGGGGAGGCATCCGCCTGCTCTAAGAGTTCCTCGACTCCAAAGAAATTCCGGTTTGCGATCAGATTATAGATTTCTTCCTGCTGCTCTTTTGAAAGTCCTGTAGCTTCCATGAGGCTCTGCAGGAAATCCACATGCCCGATATTCACCTGAAATTCTTTGAGTCCTACTTTTTTCAGACCATCTACGACCATGGCGATCATCTCGGCATCTGCTTCCACAGAATCGATTCCGATCAGTCAGCACCAAGCTGTGTACTCTCTTTTAAGCGTCCCTGATAACTGCTGTGATTGATAAAGGTACTTCCCACATAACAAAGACGGATCGGAAAGTCTTCGGTCTCAAACAGGGTTGCTGCCGCTCTTGCGATCGAAGGAGTGATATCCGGCCGAAGTGCCAGTGTATCCCCCTCCCGGTCAAAAAACTTATACAGCTCTCTGGATGAAATCGTTCCGATCTCTTTGCGGAACACATCAAAATATTCAAAAGTCGGAGTCTGAATATCCTGATATCCGTAAAGATGCAGCACCTGATGAAGTTTATCCTGTACTGCCAGCTTTGCTCTGCATTCATTACTGTAAATATCTCGAACTCCTTCGGGAGTATGTAACTTTTGTTCCATAATTCATAACACCCTTTCACTTTACTATGCTAATACATTAAATCATTCTGTAATTATACGAACTTTCATTTCTTCTGTCAATCCCTGTCATCCAAATCTTTTTGAATATAATCCAGATACGGGACAAAACAATGATTTTTCAAAGCCATAAAATATTCCGGGGAAAGTTCTTCAAACCGGATACTTTTGCGCCCGCCGGACTGTGCCCGTTTCCAGAATTTCAAAAGTTCTTCAAATCTCATGTAATACAACGTTTCTTTCTGACTGTAATAAATAATCAGAAAAGAAATCCCCTGCTGTTTTTCATACTTCTCCATAAAAGAAACCTGATGCTCGTGAACATTCTGAAGCGGAAATGTATCTGCGGCACACTCTTTTGCGTCAAAACAAATGGGAATTCCCTGAACAGCTCCGATATAATCCACGGTGCTGACCTTGTCAAAATAGGCAAGTGTGATATGACGCCGTTCCTTGTCAATCCGAACCGGAGTGATCGGGGTCGGCACCTTCTGGATCAGCGCCAGTCCCATTTCTTCATACCGGGTATTTGTGTAATTGATCATATCTTCCAGGGTAGAACCACGAAGTCCCCTTGAATTCCAGGTTCCCATTACAACACCCCTTTTTCGGCTGCAATCCTGTAAAACTGTTTCGGAAGCGGCGCTGTAAACTCTTTCTTGGATACGTTGCATAAGGTTTGCGTACATACCGGAAACTGCAGTCTGGCAGCATGAAGAAACTGTGACTGCAAGTGATATTTCTGCTCGTATTCCCGGTTGATCTGCGATGCTCCGTATTTGTGGTCTCCAATCAGCGGATGTCCGACCGAAGCCAGATGGGCACGGATCTGGTGGGTCTTTCCGGTGATCAGATGCACTTCTAAAAGCGTTACACCGTCATGGGACTTTATCGGACGGTATTCGGTGATGATCCGTGCACTTCCAGGTCTTTCCTGAAACAGTATTTCTACTTTGTTGGTGCGCTCGTCCTTAAAAAGCCATCCTTCTACCCGGCTCGGTTTTTCGATGATTCCCGCTGTCAGGCAGAGATAATATTTTCCAATGGTGCGATCATGAAACATCTGGCTGAGTGACTGCAGTCCTGCCATGCTTTTCCCTGCCGCTACAATTCCGCTTGTATTGCGGTCCAGACGGTTGCAGATGGAAGGTCTGAATGTCCGGAGATCCTCCTCTGTCAGTGCATGGCTCTGGATCAGATAAGAAATCAGATGCTCCACCAAAGACTCGTCTGACCTTGCTGCTTTCTGGGAGAGCATCCCCACAGGCTTATTGATCAGAATAATATCCGCATCCTCATAGAGAATGTCCAGACTGACATTTGTATAGCCGGAAAACGCTTCCGAAAATTTTTGGATCGTTTCATCTGATAAAAATAATTTTACACAGTCGCCCTTTGCCAGCTTTTCATTGCCGGACGCCTTTTTCCCGTTCAGCGTAATATTTTTTTTCCGGAGCATTTTGTACAAAAAACTCTTCGGGGCTTTATTTAAGTATTTGCAAAGCAGCTTGTCAAACCGCTGCCCGGCTTCCTGTTCTGTAATCTTGATTTCCTGCATGTTTTGTAACTCCTCATTACATGGTGAGGTTTAAAAGAAGCTGTCTGGTCTGCGCTTCTTCCTCTCCGTTTATTTTGGCATTTTCTACCATGGCGATCGATTCCAGTCCTTCGATCCTGGAGAGAAAAACCTTATAATCCTGATAAAATTTCACAGTGGAATACGAAAGACGATTCTGCGTCATCATATCCCTGATATGTTTGGAAAGGACGTTTAAATCGACCTTTTTGCTGTCTGTGTATCCAAATACCGTTCCGTTGGAGATCACCACACACTCCACCGGCATGATTTTTTCACGGGTTGTCAGGACAAGATCGTATACTCTGGTCGTATGCGGTGCTTTTGTATCAACCTCATGAACCAGCTTCTGATCTACAGAAGCATAAGGAAACCTGGTGATAACTCCCACCAGCGCTTTTGCGGCAGGAAGACAGCAAGAATTGCCACCACTGTCAGAAGATTGCTTCTTGTTTTTGTCTGTACGTAGCCCAGTGTAAAAATGGCAGCTACGAGCAGAAAATAAATCACAGTCCGGATGATTTCTACTTTTTTCTTATAATCCAGATAACCTGGAGTTCCTTTTTCGATTCGCTTCATTTGTTCTTCTCTCCTACTTTTTTCCAATGGTCTGTACGTTTAAAATCCAACTGACCGGAACGATCCTGACCAGTATGTACAGTGCCCTCATCCAGAACCCGAAGATTGAGACTGCTTTTTTTCGTCTCGCATCCAGAAGTGCCTGTTTTACTACGTTTGGAGCCTTTGCCATTGTCATTTTTTTGAGCGGATTTTCAGGTTGCCCGCACCGCTCAATTCTGTGTCCACAGGTCCCGGGCAGACTGCAGTGACATAGATTCCTTTTTTCTTCCACTCTGCGCCAAGAGCTCTGGAAAAGCTGAGTACATAAGATTTGGTGGCTGCATAAACCGCAAACTGGGGCTGCGGAGCAAATGCCGCAGCAGATGCAATCTGCAGGATCCGACTTCCTTGTGACAGATAGGGCGCACACAAAAGCGTCATGTTTGTCAATGCCTCGCAGTTGAGACGCACCATCTCACTTTGTGCGGGCCACTCTTCTTTTGCGATATCCAAAACAGTACCGCTTTTTCCGAAGCCTGCTGCATTCACCAGCATCCGGATATCGGGTCTTAGACGCTGCAGTGTATCTTTGACCGTTTGAAGAAACATCGGATCTGTCAGATCTCCTGCAAAGATGCGGACCGGAACCGAACAGGTCTTCGCGATCGCTTCCAGTCGGTCTTTTCTGCGTGAAATGATCCACAATTCATCCAGGTTCATATAGAAATGCGGAATCTGGCGGACAAACTCCCGCCCCATACCGGAGGATGCCCCGGTGATCACTGCAATTTTCATCTTCCACGCCTCTTTTCTGTCTTCTTTTTCTGTACATTCCGTATGGTCTTTTTCTTCTGTTTTGGTCTGCCCGTTTTGACAGGCTGTTCCTTTTTCAATCTGCGCGGGCGGATCAGACAATTCTTTTCAAATCCGATCAGATCTGTTCTGCCGGCTTTTTTCAGCGCCTCTGCAACCAGATCATAGTTTTCCGGATTCCGATACTGGATCAACGCTCTCTGCAGGGCTTTCTCATGCGGAGTTTTCGGAACATAGACCGGTTTCATTGTCCGCGGATCCACACCGGTATAGTACATACAGGTAGAAATTGTAGACGGAGTCGGATAGAAATCCTGCACCTGCTCCGGCATATATCCAAGATCTCTGCAGTATTCTGCCAGTTCCACTGCTTCTTTTAACGTCGATCCCGGATGAGAGGACATCAGATACGGCACCAGATATTGCTCTTTTCCGATTTTCTGGTTCATGGCATAAAACTTTTTCGTAAAGGTCTCATACACATTGTTGGCCGGTTTTCCCATCATAGAAAGAACCGGATCTGAAACGTGTTCCGGTGCCACCTTTAACTGTCCGCTGACATGATACTCACATAATTCTTTCAAAAACGTATCATCTGCGTCCGCCAGCAGATAGTCGAAACGAATTCCGGAACGGATAAAGACTTTCTTCACTTTCGGAACTTTTCTCAGCTTTCGCAGAAGTGCTACATAGTCTTTGTGATCTGCATTCAGGTTTTTGCAAGGTGTCGGGAACAGACACTGCTTTGTCTTACACACGCCTTTGGTCATCTGCTTTTCACAGGATGGATGCCGGAAATTTGCAGTCGGTCCGCCCACATCATGGATATATCCCTTAAAATCAGGATCCTGCGTGATCTCCTTTGCCTCCTGCAGCAGAGATTCGTGACTTCGTGTCTGTACGATCCGCCCCTGGTGGAAGGTCAGTGCGCAGAAGCTGCATCCGCCAAAACAGCCCCTGTTGCTGATCAGACTGAACTTGATCTCTGCGGTCGCCGGAACTCCTCCCAGTTTTTCATAATCCGGATGGGCACAGCGGGTAAACGGCAGTGCATAGACATCATCCATCTCCATCTGTGTCAGCGGTTTTGCCGGAGGGTTCTGTACCACATATAAATGTTCGGAATACGGTTCGACCAGACGTTTTCCGGAAAATGGATCCGTATTACAGTACTGGGTGTAAAAACTTCTGGCATAAGAAAGCCTGTCCGCTTTTAATTCTTCAAAAGACGGAAGCATCACGGCATCATAAACCGAATCCAGAGATTTTGTCTTGACTGTTGTCCCGCTGATGTAAGTGATATCTGACACGGCAATTCCTGCATCCAGGGCTTCCGCAATCTCTACGATCGAGTGTTCACCCATCCCGTAGGAAATCATATCTGCTCCGGAGTCCAGAAGGACGGAACGTTTCAGCCGGTCAGACCAGTAATCATAGTGTGCAAGCCTTCGAAGGCTCGCTTCAATTCCGCCGAGAATAACCGGCGTCTGTTTGTAGGTCTGACGGATCAGGTTTCCATAGACCACGGTTGCATAATCCGGACGCCTGCCCATCACTCCTCCGGGCGTATAGGCATCGGATTTTCTGCGCTTTTTGGAGACAGAATAGTGATTCACCATGGAATCCATATTGCCGGCAGATACTAAAAATGCAAGCCTTGGCTCTCCGTATATGGTCACACTGTCTTTGTCCTTCCAGTCCGGCTGGGAAATGATCCCGATCCGATAGCCTCTGGATTCCAGAAGTCTTGTGATCACAGCAGGACCAAAAGATGGATGATCGACATACGCATCCCCGGTAATATAGACAAAATCAACCCGGTCCCATCCTCTGTCTTTCATATCCTGTCTGCAAATTGGTAAAAACCTTTCTCTCATGTATTTATACTCCACATCTTTCATATGTTTTTGCTTGGATCTCATCATAACTGCGGATAAAATAGTCCGCCTTTTCTTTTTTCTCTTTTTCATCACTTGCCGAGAATGCATCATCCACTGCACACACTGTCATTCCCGCATTGCGCCCGGCTTCGATCCCCTTTGGAACATCTTCAAATACCAGACACTCTTCCGGCTGTACACCGAGGTCCTCTGCCACTTTCAGATAAACATCCGGTGCAGGCTTTCCTTTTTTCACTTCACATCCGGTGCGTACAGAAGAAAAATACTCCCGGATCTGCAGCGCGTCCAGAGCGGCAAGAGCCAGCTCCTTTGCATTGCTCGTAGCAATTCCCATCAGGATCTGCTCCTGTTTTAAAAATTCCAGAAATCCTTTTGCCCCCGGCTTTAGCTCCACTTGGGTCTGATACAGATGCAGTGTCATATCGATCCACTCCTTTTGCACATCTTCCAGCGAACAGGAGAGCTCTGGAAATACATCCAGAAAATACTGTGCGGTCTCTGTGTAGCTTTTCCCTCCAATGCCTTGGCGAATCCGGGCGGCGGGGTCAGATGGTATTTCTTTAAAAAGATCCGGTCCACTTCCGGCCAGATCCACATGGAATCCGTCAGCGTCCCATCCATATCAAAAATTACTGCTTTTTTTCCACTGAGCATAGTGTATCCTTCTCTTTCTCTGTCAATTCCCGGTATTCGCCGGGCATCAAAGTTTCATCCAGCTGAAGCGGTCCCATACTGAGCCTCTTCAGATAAATGACTTTCTTACCGACTGCTTCAAACATCCGCTTCACCTGATGAAACTTCCCTTCGCAGATCGTCAGAAGAATCTCTGAAACTTCTCCCGACTTTACTACCTCCAACACTGCAGGAGCAGTCAGCTTTTTCTCATGGATATCCACGCCTTCTGCAAATTTACGGACATCTTCCTGCGTAACGATCCCCTGCACTTTCGCATAATACGTCTTATCTACATGCTTTTTCGGGGAAAGCAGCCGATGCGCCAGTTCCCCGTCATTGGTGATCAGCAGCAACCCTTCGGTATCTTTATCCAGACGTCCTACCGGAAACAGATCCTTTCTTTTGCGGGAAACAATCAGGTCGATCACCGTCTTTTCTCTGGCATCCTCTGTTGCCGAAATCACCCCGGCGGCTTGTGCAGCATATAATATTCTTTTTTTGTGTAGCCGACGGTCTGACCGTCGAATACAACGGTTGTCTCTTCGGTATCGATCTTTGTTTCCGGCTTTTTCACACAAGCGCCATCCACAGACACTCTGCCTTTGGAAATCGCCCGCTTTACTTCTGTTCTTGTGCCCACTCCCATATCTGCGAGATATTTATCCAGTCTTATCTTCATCTCTTTTCATCCTTATGACTGCCAGCGCCAGCCCGGCAGATATTTGTTTTTCAGCGTCTGGTTTGCCAGTTTTCCGAATCCGAGCGGATATCCGTCCACACAGACCAGATACCATCCTTTCTCCTTGCGGGAGACAAGATCTTCTACATCCAGAGTCTCTCCTTTTAAATATTTGATCACACGTTCATCCTGTACGGACAAATCCAGAATATTGGCATACTCTTCTTTTTTCAGTGACATTGCAAACGCCTGACTCGGTTCAAACCGCTTTTTCTTAAGTTCTCCGAGCAGCAATCCGGTTCTTAAAAAGCGGACACCGTTCAGCTTTGGAAGTCCCTTCGGCATATAGTAGACTCTCTCTCCATGGATATCCAGTCTTGATGCTTCCGGTTTCCAGGAAACGTTCCGGAAAAACTCTTCCAGCTCTTCCGGCAGTTTTCCGCCTTTTTTAGAATCCTTTTCTTTCAGAGCAATCGGAGAGCCTTCCCCCTTTTTCAACAGTGCAAGATAATGTCCTTCCCCTTCCATTCGATGCGGAAAAATCCGGACTGTCTTTGCAAGATTTGGGTTTTTGCTGTCTGTCACTTCCGGCATTCCCGGTGCAAAGCCTTCATATCCTGCCATCTCACAAATCTCAAACTCCGGATATTCTTCCAGCAGATATTCGATGGTCTGCTCATTCTCTGACGGATCAAAGGTACAGGTAGAGTACAGCATCATTCCACCCGGACGCAGCATGGATGCCGCCTGCGTGATGATACTTCGCTGAATTTTTGAGAAAAACTCCGGACCATGCTCTTCCCATGCTTTGACCATCTTTTTATCTTTTCGAAACATTCCTTCTCCGGAACACGGAGCATCGATCAGGATCTTGTCAAAATATTCCGGAAAATACTCGGTCAGCTTGCCCGGCTCTTCGCTGAGCACCAGCATATTTCCGATTCCGAATAATTCAATATTCTTCAGCAGACCTTTGGCTCTGGAATTGCTGATGTCATTTGCCATCAGAACTCCTTTTCCCTGTAGCTTTGCCCCAAGCTCTGTCGCCTTTCCTCCGGGAGCGGCACATACATCCAGCACCCGGTCTCCCGGCTCGATCAAAAGCCGGTCTGCCGGTGTCATCGCGCTTGGCTCCTGCAGATAATACAGTCCTGCAAAATAGTACGGATGCTTTGCCGGCTGGATCTGATCTCCGTCATAATAAAATCCATTTGAGATCCATGGAACCGGACGCAGCGGCCATGGAGCGATTTTCAAGAAATCCTCCACGGAAATTTTGTTTGTATTAACACGGAGTCCGTAATGACGCGGCTCCTCATAGCATTTTAAATAATCCTCATATTCTTCACCCAAAAGGTGTTTCATCTTTTCTTCAAATGTATTTGGTAAATTCATATTCATTCCTCCACATGAACATGATTATACCATAATTCCTATAGTAAGACTACCTGGAATACACACATTTTATTCTGGCATTTTCTGCATACCGCAGCACCGGATACGGATTTACACTGATTTCTTCCGTTCCTTCTTTCAGATAAATTCCAAGGTGGAGATGCACCGGAAACTCCCCCGTTGTTCCCTCCTCTCCATATCCGCTGTCCCCCATATACCGAGCAGATCTCCTGCCTTTACCGGATCTCCCTTCTCAAGCTCCGCATAAGAATCCAGATGTGCATAATAAAAATACGCTCCCGTCGGTGCCGTGATCCCAATCCTCCAGCCGCCCTTTTCCAGCCAGCCTTTTTCGGTTACGACACCATCCGTCATGCTTACAACAGGATAATACCCGGGCGTATTTTTCTCTGCCATAATATCTGTCCCCTCATGCCCCCGTTTTCCTCCGTAATTTCGTTCAAACATCCAGGAATCAACATAAGAAATCTTATCCTCGGTATCATCCAGAGACTGCGGGATGGGGAAATATTTTACATCATTCCAGATTGCCCTGCATGATTGCACATAAGCATCCCAGCCCGTTTGGTTTCGCCATTGGCTGTACAGCTTCTGAAATCCGGAGGGTGAGACTTTTCCTGGAAATCTGCGGTTTTCAAAGTCTGTTGCCATCCAGTAGAGTCCCACGTCCCGTCCCGGATCTGCAGCCTGTTTCAAATAAACCTGCATGGTTTCAGAAACAGGCTGCCTGCGAAAATCAGGCTGAGATACCACCGGTTTTTGAAGTCTTTGAAATCCACTGACAGAAATCAAAACCCCGGTATTTAATACGGCAAAAAATGCCAGAAGAAAAATTCCCGCAAAATAGCTGATATATCTGTGACGCATAGAACTTTCTCCCGTTGGATGTTTCAAATTATCGTATGCCGGTTTCTTCTAAAACTTTCCACTGATAAATGTCCCATATCGTCATATACATATAACAACAAGTGAATCGGAGTTTTCCTATGAGAAAAATCTGGCCGGAATCGGAGTTCTGATCTGTTTTGCCTTTATGCTTTTATTTCCAAAAGATGTATTTAATGGAGCCAGCAAAGGTCTGCTGCTATGGTTTCATACGGTCTTTCCCACACTGTTTCCCTTTTTGATCATCACAAACCTGCTGATGTCCACCAACTGCATCCGTCTGATTGCCCGCCTGTTCGGTCCTCTTCTGAACAAAATCTTCCGGGTCTCTCCAAACGGGAGCTTTGCGATCATTGCAGGCTTTCTCTGCGGATATCCTATGGGCGCCAAAATTTCCGCAGACCTGACACATACAAAACAGATTTCACCGCAGGAAGGAGCGTATCTGCTCTCCTTTTGCAACAATACAAGTCCGGTCTTTATTTTCAATTTTGTAGTCTGGAAAACACTGGGAAAAAGCGAACTGATGATTCCGTCCATCCTGATTCTGACAGCTGCGCCCATTCTGGTCAGCTTTTTTACGAGAAGAACGTATTTGAAGGGAAAACATGCATTTCAGGCTCCGGATTCAGACTGGCAGAAAAATACGTTCTGGTCCTTTGACATTTTGGATCACTGTATTATGGACAGCTTTGAAGCAATCACAAAAGTGGGGGGCTATATGATTCTTTTCTCCGTGTTGATCGCACTGTCAGAAAACCTGACATCCTGCTTTCCGGCGGTCCAAATTCTTCTGCCGGTTTTGGAAATCACAAACGGGATTCAGCTGATTGGAATGTCTGCCGTTTCTTTTCCTGTAAAATACATTTTGGCGCTCTCTCTGACAGCATTCGGAGGCATATGCGCTGCCGCCCAGACACAGTGCATGATACAAAAAGCCGGTTTTTCAATCTTTCCCTACATAACACAAAAGCTGGCTACCGCTCTGGTAACCAGCCTGCTTGGCATCTTATATCTTTTATGCTTCGCCTGAGACTCCTGTCCTTCTTCCGGAGTCGGAGACTCTAATTCTGCACGATTCGTGCGGACAACATCATAACACTCCTGAAGGGAGTTGATCAGTCCGTCATATTTTGTCGTATAGCTGTCTAATGTATGACCGATAATACTCTCTGCATTGGCAAGCAGATCATCGGTATACTGGATCGCACCCATACGGATCTCATTTGCATCCATTGTTGCATTGTCGATGATCTCCTGAGCCTGTGCGGTCGCCTGTGTCACGATCTCATTTGCCTGTGCATATGCCTGCTGCATGATCTCATGCTCACTGACAAGCTCTGTTGTCTGTACCTGTGCTTCTTCGATCATCGCATCGGCTTTTGCTTTTGCATCCGCAAGGATCGCATCCCGGTTGCTGATGATCTTCTGATATCTCTTGATCTCATCCGGAGTCTTCATTCTGAGTTCTCTCAAAAGCTCATCCAGATGTTCTTTATTTACAATAATCTTTGTCGAGGATAACGGCTGAAACTTACAATCTTTGTCAATGTACTCTTCAATCTCCTCAATAATCTGTTCAATACGGCTGCTCATAGTTACACTCTCCTTTTTGCTTTCATCTTCGCTTCCAACTCTCCTGCTACCGCTTCTGGCACAAACTGTGATACATCTCCCCCATAAGCGGCAATCTCCCTGACGGTTGTAGAGCTTAAGTAAGAATATTCGATACTGGTAGTCAGAAACATCGTCTCCAGATCCGGCTCCAGTTTATGGTTCGTCTGCGACATCTGCAATTCATATTCAAAATCTGTAATTGCCCGAAGTCCTCTGATGATCACAAAGGCATCCATCTGACGGGCAAAATCTATCAAAAGTCCGTGAAATGGAACAATTCTGACATTTGTCAGATCTTTGGTCGCTTCCTCTAACATTTTAACACGTTCTTCTACAGAAAACAACGGCATTTTCGCATTATTATTCAGCACACCGACAACCAGTTCATCCACAATTTTACAGGATCTGCGGATAATATCTAAATGTCCGTATGTAACAGGGTCAAAACTGCCCGGATAAATGGCTCTTAACATATCATTTCCTTTCCAGCTTTCTCAATGAAAACATGCTTGTTCGTCTTGTATTCTTTCTCTTTGATCAGTGTGAAGCCCAAATCTTCCAGATAAGAAAAGTCCGTATGCTTTGATGCTTCCACAATGATCACGGTATCCTCATAAATCAGTTCGGAACCGGACAGATACGTAAGAACCTGTCTCTCCAGATCCTGATCATACGGAGGATCCATAAATACAAAATCAAACACTTTCTCGCCTTCCAGCTGATACAGAGCTGTCAGAACATCTTTCGTCATGGTCATCGCTTTCTCAGAAAGCTTTGTATAGTTTAAATTTTCTTTGACACAGGCCATCGCTTTTGGATTCTTTTCGACAAAAACAGCCTCTTTGGCGCCTCTGCTCAATGCCTCGATGCCAATTCCGCCACTTCCGGCAAACAAGTCCAGAAAAACGCTTCCGAAAACAGACGGCGCGATCATATTGAACAGTGTCTCTTTGATCCTGTCTGTTGTTGGTCTGGTCTCCATTCCGTCCAAAGTTTTTAACTGCAGTCTCTTTGCAGTTCCTGCGATCACTCTCATTGCGCACCTCCACTTTCTCAACTATGCTGAATTTTAGCAGAAAAAAGCACTCAGGTCAATCCCAAGTGCTTTTTTCCGCCTGATTTCGCATTGGCAACAGTGACTGCTTATTTACCGGCCATCTGTTTTTCCTGCTGCTCGATCATTTTCTTTACCATATAACCACCTACAGATCCGTTCTGTTTGGAAGTTAAGTCTCCGTTGTAACCGTCTGACAGCGGTACTCCAAGCTCGCTTGCTACCTCGTATTTGAATTTGTCCAGTGCTCCCTTTGCTTCTGGTACTGCTGCTCGATTAGATGAACGACTTGCCATGATAATTTCCTCCTTTTCGTAACTTCTTTTGTTACCTCTTTTTGTAGTTTTATAACCTAAGCCCGGGCCGCATCGACATGAAAGTTGCTGCATTGTGATGCGGCTCGTCTCATGTGTCTGCATTCCGTTCGCTTGTGTTACATCCATAGTATATGGAGGAATTTTATTTTTAATCTGGTAAGTTCTGGTATTTTTAAAGTGTCATTTCTAACATCACATCTGACAGATAGTGTTTTAAGCGATCGGCCAGCCGCCGGTTTCTTTCTGATTTCAGTCCGGGATCCGTCCGCAGCAGTTCTCCTGCAGCTTCGGCAGCTTGTTTTAGGATCAGAGAATCCTGGAACACATCTCCCAGTTTAAAATCCATCAGACCGCTCTGCCGGATTCCAAAGAGATCGCCCGGTCCCCGAAGTCTTAAATCTTCTCCCGCGATAAAAAATCCGTCATTGGACTGATTGAGGATACCCAGACGCTCTTTTGTTTCTTTTGATTTGGAAGGACTCATAAAAATACAGTAGGACTGATGTCCTCCTCTTCCTACCCGGCCGCGGAGCTGATGAAGCTGAGCGAGGCCAAAACGTTCTGCATTTTCGATCATCATAACTGTTGCATTCGGAACATCAATCCCGACTTCGATCACCGTCGTGGATACAAGGATCTGGATCTCATTTTTCCCGAATGCTTCCATGATCTCATCTTTTTGTGCCTGCTTCATTTTTCCGTGAAGACACCCTACTTTGACAGACTCACCCATGATATCCTGAAGCATCTGGAATAATCGGTTACATTTTCTGCTTCCAGCGCTTCACTCTCCTCGACCATCGGACAGATCACATAACACTGTCTGCCTGATTGCACTTGCTTTTTCATAAATGTATACGCTGTATTCCGATATCCGGTATCCACCACACAATTTTTGATCGGAAGTCTGTTTTTCGGCAATTCATCGATGACTGAAATATCCAGATCTCCGTAGAGGATGATTGCCAGTGTCCGCGGGATCGGGGTGGCGCTCATGACCAGAATGTGAGGCAACACTCCTTTTCCTGCCAGCGTCTCTCTTTGTTTGACTCCAAAACGATGCTGCTCATCTGTTACCACCAGCGCCAGATTCTGATACTGCACTTTTTCTTGAATCAGTGCATGAGTTCCGATCACAATATCTGCCTCTCCCGCTTCAATTCTGGCATAAGCTCCCGTTTTGCCTTTGCTGTCATGGAACCGGTAAGGAGCTCCGTTTTCAACGGGATTCCGTATGCTTCCAGCATTCCGCTGATATTTTCATAATGTTGTCTGGCAAGCACTTCTGTGGGTGCCATCATCGCGCTCTGATATCCATTTAAGCCGGTATACATCAAAGCAAGAAGTGCCACAATCGTTTTTCCGGATCCCACATCACCCTGTACCAGCCTTGACATGACAGATTCTCCGGAGATATCCCGCAAAATCTCCTGCCATACTTTCTTCTGTGCGCCTGTCAGTTCATAGGGAAGTGCGTGAAGAAATTCGTCCACCTTCGGCTGATCACAGAATCCATAATGATTCTTGGCACGGTCTTCCCGTTCCTTGATCATTCGCAGGGAAAGCACGAAAATCAGAAATTCTTCAAATACAAAGCGCTTTCTTGCTTCATAGAATTCTTCTTTTGTCTCCGGGAAATGGATTCCTTCCATTGCAGTTCTTCGATCCAGAAGGTGATATCGGCAGATCAGCTCTTCCGGAAGAAGTTCCCGGATTCCTTCCACCTGCTCCAATGCCTGAGCGACCGCTTTTTTTACTGCATTATTGGTCAGTCCTGCCGTCAGGGCATAAACGGGCTGCATTGTATTTCTTTTTTCCTCGTAAGAGGCACTGGGATAGAAAATCTCCGGATGCTCCATCACCAGTGCGTCCTTTTTGCGCACAATCCTTCCGCGCAGAGTGATCACGCCTCCCCGTCCCAGTGTGTTGCGAAGAAACGGCATCCGAAACCAGATCACTTTCAAAGTGCCGGTCATGTCTTTCAGATAGAGTGTGGTGATCTGCATTTTTTTATTCTGACTGACCTGGATCCTCCCGAAGATCGCGCCGGTGACAGTGACTGTCTTTCCCTCCTGGATCTCTCCGATGGAAATCGGATCTTCATAGATATCATAGGTCCTCGGATAATACGCAAGCAGGTCCCCAATGGTATGGACACCTGCTTTTATAAATAATTGTTCTGTTTTTTCACCAACGCCTTTTAAGACGCTGATTCTTTCAGATTCTCTCATAAATGAAACAACTTCCTATTCTACAGATAATACGTAGTAGTAGATCGGCTGTCCACCGCAGTGGAAATCAACATCTATATCCGGATAGATCTCTTCAATCTCGCCTGCAAAGCGCTCTGCATCTTCTTCCAAAACATCCTGTCCGTAATACAGACTGATCAGTTCTGTATCATCATCCACAAGCTGAGAAAGCATCTCTTTTGTCGTCTGCTCTACTGACTGACCGACAGAAAGGATTCCGGCATCACCGATTCCCATGATATCTCCTTCATGGATTTCTTTATCGTCAATATGGGTATCACGCACAGCGTACGTAACCTGCCCTGTCTTTACATTCTTGATCTCTTCCAGCATGGTCTCCATGTTGGTATCGACGTCCTCTTCCGGCATATAGTTGATGATCGCTGTAATTCCCTGTGGAACTGTCTTTGTCGGAATCACGATGATATCCTTGTCCTTTGTCAGATCTTTTGCCTGATTTGCTGCCAGGACAATGTTCTTGTTGTTTGGCAGAATGAAGATGTGATCTGCATTGACCGCATCGATCGCAGTGAGCATATCCTCTGTACTTGGGTTCATCGTCTGACCTCCTTCGATCAGATAATCCACACCAAGTTCTCTGAAAATCTCGTTCATCCCTTCTCCGATGGATACTGCAATAAACCCAACCGGCTTGCGAGGCGCTTTTTTCGCCTGTTCTGCTGCAACTTTTTCCGCATCACGGATCAGCTTTTCCTGATGCTCTTCTCTCATGTTGTCAACCTTCATACGGGACAACTGTCCGTATGTGAGTCCTTTTTCAAAGGCCAGTCCCGGATGATTTGTATGAACGTGGATCTTCACAATGTCTTCATCCGCCACACATACGATGGAATCTCCAATGGACTCCAGGTAGGATTTAAACTCCATTTCATCTGCTTCTGTAAAGGCCTTATCTGTCATAATGATAAATTCTGTACAATATCCGAACTTGATGTCCGCTTCAGCCTGCGCACCTGCTTTGGTCATCTTTGTTCCTGCACTTGCTTCGATCGCACTGTAATCGATCTCTTTGCCAAGAAATGCATCATAGGCGCCATGTAACACTTCCAGAAGTCCCTGTCCGCCGGAATCCACTACGCCGGCTTCTTTCAGTACAGGAAGCATCTCCGGTGTCTGATCCAGCACTTCTTTGGCATATGCCAGAACTGCCGGCAAAAACTCTTCCAGATCATCTGTCACCTCTGCCATCTCAGCTGCTTTCTGAGCGATTCCTTTTGCAACTGTCAGGATCGTACCTTCTTTCGGTTTCATGACCGCCTTGTAAGCAGTTGCTCTTGCACGCTCACATGCCTGTGCAAGTACAATCGTATCGATCTCTTTTTCTTCCCGGATCGTCTTTGTAAATCCTCTCAGAAGCTGAGAAAGGATTACTCCCGAGTTTCCTCTGGCTCCTCGAAGAGAACCGGAAGAAATCGCTTTTGCCAGAGATTCCATATCCGGTCTCTCCATGGCGCTGACTTCCTTTGCAGCTGACATGATCGTCAAAGTCATATTCGTTCCTGTATCTCCATCCGGTACAGGGAATACATTCAGTTCATTGATGAATTCTTTTTTTGCCTCCAGATTTGCCGCTCCCGCCAGAAACATTTTTGCGAGCAGCTCTGCATTGATCGTTTTTGTTGCCACAGCAAATATCCTCCTTAATCTATCACTCTGACACCTTCAACGAAGATGTTGATCTTATCTACGGTCATCCCGGTGAATTCTTCCACTTTATATTTGACGTTGTTCATCAAATTATCAGAAACAGAAAGAATATTTACTCCATATGCAACGATCACATGGAAATCCAGAACCAGGATATTCTCATCTGAAATATCCACATGGATCCCATGGGTCAGACTTTCTCTTTTTAACAGCCGCACAAGACCATCTTTCATGTTCACGGCAGCCATACCTACAATTCCAAAACATTCTACAGCAACAGAGCCTGCGTATTTAGCAATAACTTCCGGGCTAATTGTGATAATCCCAAGCTCTGTACTCATACTACCTTTCATCATATATTACCTCCAATTCTTAATGGATCTTCGCACAATTAACATTCGTATTATACTCTCATTATCCGGATTTTACAATATCGATTCATAAAGTGCTGTCAAAACATTCAAAATCTCGTCCTCTGACATGGCCGAACTGTCCAGGCACAGATCGTACTGGGACATCTCTTCCCACTTCTTGTCTGTATAGTAGTTATAATAGAATTTTCGCTGTTTATCGACCTTTTTGATCAGAGAAAGCGCCTCTTTTTCTTCCAGAGAGGTACGCTCCATCACTGTCTGAAGCCTGTAGTCCAATGGTGCATGAATAAAAATACTCCGGGATGTCGGGCGGGATTTCAGGATATCATTGGCGCATCGTCCTACAATGATACAATCCTCCGTATCTGCCAGACGTGTGATGATCTGTGCCTGTGTGTAGAACAGCACATCGTTCATCGGTTCAAACCGAAAACGGCTTTCCATCTGCGCCGGATCTTCTACCGGGTAACGCCATGGATTCGCTCTTTTTTCATCTACTTTGACCAGCTCATCATAAGAAATATCATTCTGTTCACTGGCAAGCTTGATCAGTTCTTTGTCATAATAATGAATTCCCAGCTTTTCGGATAACTTCTTTGCAATTCTGCGTCCGTTGCTGCCATACTGTCTTCCGATTGTAATGATACGTCTGCTCATAATCATTCCCCGCTTTCTGCCTGTCATCAAGGCGTTTGAAGTTATTTGAAGTTACTTTAATTTTATCATGAAATGAAATTGATGTGAACAAAAAAACCGATAGAATTCACAAAAAATCCCATATATTGATCTTTACAAAAAAGAATTTCAAAAAAAAGACTTGCATTCAGAGGGGGTTTCTGCTAGAATAACAGTGTTGTGAGTCTGTATAAGACTATTTCAGATTGTTAGGAGGTGCAATGATGGCTAAATGTGCTATTTGTGAAAAGGGTGCTCACTTCGGAAACAACGTAAGTCACTCTCATAGAAAAACACCAAAAATGTGGAAATCAAATGTGAAATCCGTTAGAGTGAAAACAGAAGGCGGAGCTAAGAAAATGTACGTTTGTACTTCTTGTTTAAAATCAGGATGCGTTGAGCGTGCATAATCTGTTATATGACGACACGGAATAAAAAGGCTTGATATTTACTTTGTAAATATGGAGTCTTTTTTTCATGCTTTACTCGCCAGAAAAAACAGATGCCCAGCCGGACACCTGCTCTTCATTTACAAAACAGACAATATCCTATTAAAAGCAACGCAGTAATGATCGCAATCCCCCATGGAATACTCGATAACAGGAGCATGATCAGCATTCCCACTGCGACGAAAATCAGCGCAAATCCGATCACCCGTTTCAAAATACATCACACCCACCGGCCCTCTTACTGCAAATATATGACAGATATTTCAAAATAATACTCTGATTTTATACGTTTTCTTCTTTTTCAGCAGAATCTAAAATCTCTGCCACATCTGCTTCTGTTACTTTATCTTCTTTTTTCTCTGTAAAACGGTCCACCAGATCCGGTACCATATCCAGAATTTTTGTCATCGTATCCTGATTTCTCACATTTACAAGCTTGGTCGTTCCATTCTTGATCACAAGAACTGCACTCGGGGTAATCTTTCCACCGATTCCACCCATTCCTTTTTCGCGTTTTTCAGCACGAAAAGAACCGGCTCCGATTCCAAAGGAAACATCTACAAGCGGAAGAATGATCGTATCACCCACATGAATTGCGTCACCGACAACCGTCTTAGATGAGATCACTCCATCCATTCCCTGAAACAATGCTTCCACAGTCGATTTAAAATTGTTGTTATTCTCTGCCATTTGCTGTTTTCCTCCTTTGGCTTTTTGGTTGTATTCTAAAAGCGTAATTTTCTGATATGGGAAATCGTCGTGCGGATATTCTTGTTCCACAGCAGATTCCATAGAACAATCACAAAATAAACGGCATGCACCTCCCTTGATCATGGCCTTTCCTTTGAGCACTTTCTCGTCAAAATTCGGAGTGATCTCCACACATTCTCCGATAAACGGATAGATAAGACTCGCTCCCGCCAGAACATATCCTGTGACAGAAGGGTCTGAAAACCCGAATTCCAGATCTGCCTCACACTTTGACGGCTTCAAAAAGCAAAACAAACGTCGAAGCTCTGTGAGGCATTTCATAAAAGCTGACCGATGAATTTCATCCGTAAGAAACTCCATCAATCTTTCCTTTTTTTCTGCCAGTGATTTGAGCATATCACAAATTTTATGAAAAGTACATTTTATCTGTTCCGCTTTTTGAGAAATCCGCTCTCCAAGTCCCGGTCTTGAATCCTGTTTCTTTTTGTTTTCGGTTTTCTTATGTTCTGTTATTTTCTTTTGTATTGGTTCCGGCTGTTTTTTAAGTTGTTCTGAAGGCTCTTTTTTCTGTATACTTTTTTTCAGAAGGCGGAGACTTCAGCGTTTCTCTACTCTGAGAGTTCTTCTCTTCTGCCCGGGAAACAGGTAGGGCCGCCTGTTCGGGCTGATCCGCCAGAAACCGCTTCCATGCGATTCGAAACTTCCATTTTAACGCTCCGCCTTGGTACGACACCTCTCCTTTTACAAGGGAACACAGCCAGGAAAACTTCAGTAAGGCGAACAGGTTTTCCCATTCACCTTCCCCCAGGACATCTCCCCGATATCTGACCGGTACAAACAGAAAGATACCTGCCAACAGGATCAGTATTCCCAATATTACCAGTAATATCCAGCCTATGATTTTAAATCAACAGAAGTATATGTATCATATGATTCTACACACTGCCTTCCCCAGATTGTTTCTGATTATTTAAGATGAACTCTCTTAGTCTGACATCATTTGTTTTTTGGTACACATCCTGCACGATTTCTTCTGTCAGCTCCAGTGCCCCTTCGTATCCATCCGCGAGACCGACTACGAACAGCCCAGCGTCCTCAAAAATATGCTGCTTCAGCAACAATACAGAGAAAAATTCCAGTGGATTTTGTTTTCCCTGGGCTAACACGATCAGATAAAGATCCTTTCGAAACCGTTTCTTTTTCAAGCCCTCAATAATCCTTTTTTCACGTTTTTTCAGAGAACGGCTTACATACAATTCTCTATAAAACTCCATATTCATGCAGTCTGTCATCCCCTTTATGCTTGTTCTTTTCTATTGATAATAATAAGAATCCAACACCTGCTTTGCAATTGGAACTGCTTTTGCACCGGCATTTCCGTCATAGCCCTCGATGATCACACTGATGACCAGTTCCGGGTTGTCCAGATTCGTAAAGCCTACGAACCAGGAATGTGTTTTTTCCCCATCTGTCATGCTGTATTCTGCAGTTCCTGTTTTTCCCGCCACGGAATAAGACTGTCCGGAAAGCATCGTGCAGTTCCTTCATCCACAACTGCCCGCATATAGTCTTTCAACTGTGATGCTTCCTCCGATGTCATCAGTTTTTTATAACTTTTCGGTACATTTTTCCGAATCTCGGTTCCTTTATAGTTTGTGACTTTATCAACCAGATATGGTTCCATTAAAGTTCCGCCATTTGCGATCGCCTGTGTGATCAGTGCCATGTGATACGGGCTGACCAATGTGTTTCCCTGTCCCATAGCTGTCATCATCATCTCTCCGTCACTGGTATTCTCATCCACTACAAACGAGCTTTTTGAATAATCCAGCACGGATGGCAGTTTTTTGTTAAACAGAAGCTCTTCGGCCGTCGCACGGTAAGAATTCCGATCCAGCATCAGACCAATGTTTGCAAAGGAAGAGTTGCAGGAGTTTGCAAAAGAACTGCGCAAGTCTTCCAATCCATGTACCGTACTGTCAAAACATCGGATCGTGATGTCTTCATAAGTGATCGATCCTTCACAATTATAGCTGTAATTTTGATAGTCCGGATGTTCTCGCATATATTCCAGTGCAGTCACGATCTTAAAGGTAGATCCCGGAGCATATGCCCCTTGAGTCACCCGGTTCAGAAGCGGACTGTAAGTACTGTCTGCATTTAAGGCTTCCCAATCCTGCGCGATTGTATTCGGATCATAGGACGGTCCGGACACCATGGCAAGAATTTTTCCGGTGCTGGCTCCATAACCATGATCGCGCCCCGATTTTCTCCCAATGCATTGTATGCCGCCTGCTGAAGCCCCGCATCCAATGTAGTTACGACCGTATCGCCATGATTTTTTTCATCCTTAAATTCGTTGAGAAATTTTTCCGCAAAAAATGCATTGGACGTCAGAAGTTCTGAGTTTTCGATGGATTCCAGTCCGCTTTTTCCTGCGGTCTCATTGCTGTAGCCAACAACATGGGCAAATGCTGCCCCGTACGGATAGACTCTGTTTTCTGTTCCGCCCTCTCCGACCTGTGTCTCGGCAAGAACTTCTCCGTCTCTGTCCGTAATGCTTCCCCGGATGATCCGGTCTGCAAAGGCATCCTGTCTTACATTATACGGACTGTTGACGATTGTCTTTGCCCGGAACACATTAAAATAGACAATATAGGAGATCAGGGCAAGAAACAGCGTAACAAACAAATAGGTCATCTTAGCGAACTCTTTGTTTCGGAACTTCTTCGAAGCCTGGCTCTTTGGTTGTCTTTTTCTTCTTTGTGGTTCTTCTCTTCGTGCCATTTCTTAACTCTCTTTCTCTCTTTCTTTCCAGATTTTCTTCCTCATCTTCTCTTAAAATATACAGACCCTGTATGATGCCGAACATGATCATCGTACTTAAAATTGAGCTTCCTCCGTAGCTGACAAGAGGAAGAGTTACGCCCGTAGAAGGGATAAATTTTGTCACTCCGCCGATATTTAAAAATACCTGGAAAATATAACAGGTTCCAAGTCCCAGTGCTACCAGTTTGTAGAACTGATTGCGGAGTGCCAGAGCAATGTTTAAAAACATCACATAACAGCTGACACACACCAGAATCAGACACAGGGAAAGAATCAGTCCCATTTCTTCCGAAATCGCAGCAAAGATAAAGTCTGTATCAGCTACAGGAATCTCATCCGGAAGTCCCTGAAACAGCCCCATTCCAAACCAGCTTCCTGTGCCAATGGCAAACAAAGACTGCGCTACCTGATATCCGCCGTCACTATAGGTTGCAAACGGATCTTTCCATGCAGCTACACGTACCTGAATGTGCGCAAATAAATGGTATGCCAGTACGGCAGCGACCGAACCGCCTCCGAGACCGGCTGCCACATAAAGAGGCTGTCTCGTTGCCGTGTACAGCATGACCAGATACACTACGAATAAAATCAATGCCGTACCAAGGTCTGTAGAAAGCACGAGGATCAGCACATGAGCTGCTGCCAGTGCTGTTGTAATCACAATGTTCTTAAACTCCAAAGAACGATTTAAATTTGCCGCTACAAAAAATACAAATAAAATTTTCACAAACTCGGACGGCTGTATTCCGAATCCGGCGATCGTAAATCCAAGCTTTGCTCCACCGGAAACCTCTGCCAGAACGGCAACCAGAACCAACGCCAGAATCCCGGCTCCTGCATACATATAGCCCCAGTCTTTTAAACGATCCAGCTTACGGATCACAACCGGTACCACCAAACCGATCACAACTCCTACTGCGGCGAAGATCAGCTGCTTGATCGCATTTTCTTCTTCCAGTCTGGTCAGCATGATCATCCCGATACAAAGAAGCATGCACATATTATTAACGATCAGCTTGGACACCTTCGGATATAAAATCCGGTACAACAGAATCACAGCCAGAAGAAAACCCGCGCTGGCTGCATAAAGAGTCAGTATTTTGGGATCATCCTTCTTCAGATACATGACCACATATGCTGTCAGCTGAAGTAAAAACATCAGCACATTCTGCCGGATCAGGATCCATTTCTGCTCGCTCTCATAATTATGTGCGAAAATAGAGAAACACGAAAACGTGTAAATTCCCATTAAAAGGATCATAAGATATTTTGATAATTCTACTATGATGTTAACCACAATTTCACCTGCTTTTATGTTATTCCGCGTCTGAAATGACCGCGCGTAAATTCTTCTCCTGACATTCCCGATACCGCATTCCGGGTATTCACAGCAAGAGCCGCATTCAAGATGCGAGTCACCTCGCTGCCTGTCTCTGTCGAAAACTGCACACGGATGCTTCTTGGATGCATCCTCATCCACTCTTCTCTTTCATCAAACAACGATAAAGGAGCGGAATTGTAAACAATATTATAGCAAAATCCGCAGTGATTTTTCACCGGGAACTGTTTTCCTCTGCGATCCGTCAGTGTTATCGTGACCGGGTGGTGTGTACAGCCGTTTGTTGTCTTCACCACACACTGCGCAGATGTCATAACCGGAATTCTTCCATAGATTACAAGTTCACTTTCCTCAAGTCCCAGAACATTCAGCTCCTCTGCATTTAATTCCATCGGAGCTGTAAACAGTTCTACACCGTTCCTTTTCCAGAATTGCCGGCTGTATTGATTGAATACATACAGATTATGATCCAGAAGGATCGTCCTGTCAAATCCGTGTTGTTTTAAAAACTGAAAACTCTCACAGTTTCTGATCAATACACCGTCCTGTGCGATTTCCAGAAACCGATCATAATGTTGTTCAAATTTTCGAACTGCATCAGCCCGGAAAATATGGGGCATTGCCAGAAAAATCTTGGCACTGCTTCTTTTCGCTTTTTTACAGAGGTGCTGCAGTCTCGCATCTTCAAATAAATCCTGCACTACATTACTGTCAATATAAATCCGTTCTGCTGCCTCTGAATCCAGCACACTTTCCAGCTGTTCCAAAGTCTCTGTCAGAACACTCAGCAGTACACCTTCCGTTTTCTTTTCTTCTGAGTTTTGTTTCAGAAGAGGTTGTTCCGTGGATGTCCGGCGGAACTTCCCGCATATCTCCAGTTCTAATTTTTCTAATGCCTGCCTTCTTAATTCATTGAGCTGCTGCATTGGAAGAAACACCTTTCCTTCCAGATCAATCTCCAGATGTTCAAATACAAATTCTGTGGCTCCCGTCTTAGAAAGTTGCTTTTGGATTCTGGACACCTCCATCGGCTGATTCTGTGCCTCCTGCACAGTCTGCTCGGAATAAACGGTAACGCTTATATCTTCTGTCCAGACTGTCAGCATTGCCGGTTCTCCCACTGCCGCACGCAGGTATCCGGATATCTGCTCTTTCGTTGCCCCTTCCAGATACTGTTCTTTCATCTCTGTCATCAGTTTCTGGTTACGGATTCGATTTAGAATCTGTCCTTTTTGATATTGTTCCTTTTTGGGAACCAGAATCACAGTCTTTGTTCCCTTTGGAATCTCTTTTCCAAAAGAGTAATTCTCACGCTGCAGATTCAACTCCAGGAGATCTCCCTTGTGGATATCCGCTAAAGTCTCCACCGTCAGTTCTCTTCCTTTCTGTGAGAGCACACGTGCCGCAGGTACTCCTGCATGGTTCGGGCGGGAAATGGCGATCATATCCCGGCCGTTTCGTTCTTTATAATAACCCTGCTGAATCCGCCCCGATTATACAGATCCATCAGCGCTTCCCGGTCTGCCTGTTCTACCCGATATCCACTTTTTCCCTTTTTTAGATACAAATCTGTATACTTCCGGTAAATCGATGTCACGGCCGCTACATACTCGGGACGCTTCATTCTTCCCTCAATCTTAAATGAATAGACGCCCGCCTCGATCAGCTCCGGAATCAAATCCAGAGTACAAATGTCTTTTGGACTGAGCACGTATTCTTTTTTGCTGCTCTGATCCACACTGTACGGGAGACGGCACGGCTGGGCACACTGCCCTCTGTTTCCACTGCGTCCTCCGATCAGGCTGCTGAGCAGGCACTGGCCGGAATAGCAGTAACACAATGCCCCATGGACAAAGCACTCAATCTCCATCCCTGTTGCACGATAAATCTCCTGAATCTCTTCCAGAGAAATCTCCCTTGCCGGGACCACTCTTGTCACTCCCTGACTTTGTAAAAACTGCGCTGCCTTGACATTAACTGAGGACATCTGTGTACTTGCATGAATCTCCAGATCCGGAAAATCATGCCGGATTAATTCAAGCACTCCGACATCCTGTACGATCACCGCATCTAAGCCATGCAGATACAAGGTTCCAAATAGTCATGAAGTGTCTCGATCTCCCGGTCTTTCAGAAGTGTATTGACTGTAAGATACACTTTTCTTCCATGGAAGTGTGCATAATCAATGGCCTGCTTTAATGTCTCTTCTGTAAAATTGTCTGCGAATGCGCGAGCTCCGAATCTGGGACCTCCTGCATAGACGGCATCCGCACCCGCATGGATCGCAGCCAGAAAGCTCTCATAGGATCCTGCCGGAGATAAAATCTCTACCTGTGGTTTTTTCTTTTCTTCTATCAATCAATAACTCCTTTTTCTATTTACATAAAAAGAGGGCCAAACAAAAGCTGCTTGCTTCTGCAGTCTCTTGGGCACCCTCATTCTTTTACTTTCTGCGATTCTTCATCTCTGTTTCCAGCTTCACGATCTGCATCTGAAGATCGTTGTTTTCCTCTTTCATCTTAGCGAGCTCTTTTTCCGCATTCTCCAACTTGATCTGTACGGAAATTAATTCATGCTTTAAGTCATACATCTCTTTATCTTTCAGTTCGATGTCACTCTCCAGTGAATCTCCCTGCTTCTTTGCCTTAAAATAATCATCTGCAATATTCAGTGCCAAAAGTACATTTCTGGTGTCTGCACTCTGCTTGCGGTAACCTTCGCTGTTGGCACATTCTGTTATCTTATGGTTCAGATAGGAAGATACTTTCTGCAGATACTCTTCACCCTCAAATCCACTTAGCGTATAGACTTTTCCTCCAATTAAAACTTCTGTAAAATGTTTTGCTGACTCATAGCATCCTCCTTGGCATTTCTTATCTGTTATTATAAACTATCTGCAAACAAAAACCAACTGTTTTTTGAAGTTTCTGTGTGACCGCTCACCTTGAAACCGGAGGAAGAATTCCAAGATGCCGGTATGCCAGATCTGTCACAACTCTTCCTCTCGGTGTACGCTGGATAAATCCACACTTCAGCAGATATGGTTCGTATACATCCTCCAGTGTTCCGGAATCTTCTGAAATGCTGGCTGCAAGCGTATCCAGCCCCACCGGACCTCCCTGAAACTTTTCAATCATGACCTGCAGGATCATCCGGTCTCCGTGGTCCAGTCCATAACGGTCCACATCCAGAAGATCCAGTGCATAATTTGCTACTTCTTCCGTGATCACACCGTCATATTTGACCTGTGCAAAATCACGCACCCGCTTTAGCAGACGGTTGGCAAGCCGCGGAGTTCCTCTGGAGCGTTTGGCAAGCTCAAGCGCTCCTTTTGTATCAATCTCGACATTGAGCACTCTGGCCGAACGCTTGATGATCGTCATCAACTCTTCTTCTGTATAAAACTCAAGACGATTCACAACTCCAAAACGATCCCGCAGGGGTGCGGTGAGCATCCCTGCTCTCGTAGTCGCTCCCACCAGGGTAAACTTCGGAAGATCCAGACGGATCGAACGTGCGGTCGCGCCCTTTCCGATCATAATATCAATCGCATAGTCTTCCATCGCCGGATACAGCACTTCCTCCACCTGCCGGTTCAATCGGTGAATCTCATCCACAAACAGCACATCATGCTCCTGCAGATTATTCAAAATAGCAGCCATCTCTCCCGGCTTTTCAATCGCCGGCCCGGAAGTCACCTTGAGATTCACCCCCATTTCATTGGCGATGATTCCTGCAAGCGTCGTCTTTCCGAGTCCCGGCGGTCCATAGAACAATACATGGTCTAACGCCTCGTCTCTTTCTTTTGCCGCCCGGATATAAACTTCCAGCATCTTCTTCGCTTTTGCCTGTCCTATGTAGTCCGAAAGAAGCTGCGGCCGCAGATGATTCTCTATCTTCGCATCTTCTTCCAGATTTTCTGTTGTGATAATTCGTCTTCCCATATGCTTCCTCTACTATATCTATAACATTTTTTTCAATGCTTCTTTGAGTACGTCTTCCACAGAGGTATACTCTGTCACCTGGCGTACTGCCTTCAGACTCTCGGCATTGCCATATCCAAGAGCCACTAAAGCCTGTACTGCCTCTGTCTGGATATCACCGTTTCGCCCATCTGATGGAATCTCTGCGGCGGCTGCGCTTCGCGGCTCTAACATCTCCTTAAGATCCAGCTTGTCTTTCAATTCGATGATCAGCTTCTCGGCTGTCTTCTTTCCAATCCCGGGTGCTGCACAGATTGCCTTGGCGTCACCTGACAATACCGCAAACTTGAGTTCATCCGCCGAGAGACAGGATAAGATATTCAGTCCGCCTTTTGGCCCGATTCCGCTCACGCCGATGACCAGTCGGAACACTTCAAGATCGTCTCTTGTCAGAAATCCAAACAGCTGCATCGCATCTTCCCGCACATTCAGATACGTGTGAATCTTTACTTCACATCCAATCGGCCCCAAAAGACTCAGGGACTGCTCCGGCATATAAATTCCGTATCCTACTCCCTGTACATCTACGATTGCCTTGTCCCGTTCCAAGCCTGCCAGTTCTCCTCTAATATATGAAATCATAGCTTCTGTTTCCTTTTCTTCTATACTTATTCTGCTTTTTCAAAAAAGCAGTCCTTTTGAGTACTTCACTGGATACAATTCCAATCAGAAGCCCCGTTACCAGCCCCGATATGAGCAAAACCGGGAAATAGTACCCGACCTGATAGGTCTCTACGATCATCATCGCGAGCAACAGCTGCCCGATGTTATGAAATACACCTCCTGCGATGCTGACTCCCTGGATACTGAAACCACCGGTCTTACGAAGCAACACCATGATGCGAGACTGAAAACGCCCCCTGCCATACTGTAGAGAATCATACTCAGATTCCCAAACAAAAATCCGGACAGCAGAATTCTGGTTACAGATAAAAGAAACGCTTCTTTTCCTCCATATGTATACAAAACAATGACGATTACCAGATTTGCCAGCCCCAGTTTTATCCCAGGGATTCCAAAAGAAATCGGGATCAAGGTCTCCACATAGCTCAAAATAAGCGCCAGCGAAGTAAACACACCAAAATATGCTGTCTTATTCTTCATCTGTCCTCTCCTGTTTTTAAATGTTAATTCACGATTCCATCCAGTTCACTCTCTTTACTGCCCTGTACACTCACTACGACCTGATTCGGAAGACAGATGATACTCTCTCCCGTCCTGGAGATTGCCTTCTGGTGTACGCAGAGCTGATCCGGACAGTCTGCCCACTCCATCTTCGCCTGTCCATTCTGAATACGCAGACGATTCCCATCCTGAATCTCTATCGTCTGATCCTTTGCCAGTGAATACGTACCATACACTTCTCCGTCTACGGTGACAACTGCCTCCTGTGCCTCTTTTCCTGTCAGCAAAAAAAATCCCGCACACACTGCTGCTACCAAAAGTATGCATCCAATCAAAATATAATCTCGTTTTTTCATAGTTGTATCCTTTCAGAGTTTTATCATAGCACACTGCACTCAGGAATGCAACCATTCATTCGACCATATGTTCGGGTTGCATTCTTTTACAAAAATCTCCGGATCGGGATGGTAATCACCCGGAGCACTGCATAAAAAATCTTTTTCTCGGTGGACATTTCACGCGGATGATAATTCTCTTCATAATGATATTCTCCGCTGTCCGTCATTGTTCTGCTATAGGTTTTGTCGCGATCGATTTCTTCTCTTAATTCTGCTGACAGTGCTTCTGAATCAATCGCAAGCATCAATTCCGTATCCTGATACGTACTGCGCATATCCAGGTTGTAGGAACCTACGATACTGAGTCTGTCATCAATGAGCACTGCTTTGGTATGATTGGAATGAGGCCCCAGATATTCGTGCACCTGCACACCGGTTGCCCAGATTTTTTCTTTTTGGTTCAAATAATCTGTACACCCCCACGGATTGGCTCCGCTTGACACATCATTGGTAATAATCTCCACATTCGTTCCCTGTTCACAAGTATTTTTCAGATCTGCATACATCTCTTTTCCGCAGATAATATAAGGCGTGCAAATGACTGTATTTTTCCCTGTCTGAAGCAGCTGGTTGACAGAATACCACATATGAGGCTCTTTGTTTTTTGCTTCAATCGGATTGGAAAGAAGGGTTACTTTGCAGTCTCTACCGTCCGCGCTTCCCAATCCCAGGTTTTTAAAATGTCCGGATATAACGCTTCAAGTTTCGGATATCGTTCTTCCAGTTCTTTCAGACTGTTCTGTACACGGTCAGTCTTCTTTTTACAGCGGTATTCTTTACTGTCCGAAAGCTCCCACACGCGTTCAAAATATGCCTTCAGCTGTTTTAAAGAGGCACTTTCTCCTTCCTTTGCATAGATAAAAATCTCTTTGTCAATATTCTGATGCTTTCCATAATCTCCCAAAAACAGATTGGTCGTATTTCTTCCGCCCAAAAGGTACATCGAAGAATCTGTGATCACGTATTTATCATGGAGTCTTGCCTGCATCGTCCACGGCTTCAACAGATTAACCGGATTGTACACTTTCACTTCTATATTATCTGTAGAGGCGAGTGCCTGAAAATACGGATCTCCCAGCATATCTAAAAATCCACTGATTCCATCTACGATCAGACGAACATGCACATTCCTGTGTGCTGCCTCGATCAGCGCACTCATCACATCTTTTCCTCCGGTATCCGCATTAAAATCAAAAGTCGATACGATCACTTCTTCTTTCGCTTCCCGGATCATTTTCAATCGATATTCCAAAGCTTCTGTATTATCCGTAATGTAAGCCGCCCGTTCTTTTCCCGGCTCCTCAGAATAACATTCCTGTGGATCAAACTGTTTCTTATAATGATCCGATACTTTTTTATGCTGAACATAAGGAATCGTCAGTGCTGCGATATACAAAAGAACTGCGATCAGACAAAATCTTCCCCAGCGTATTTTTTTCTTTCCTGTTTTTAAATCGTATGTTCTCACCTCTGCCACCTCTCTGTTTCCCCATAGTTAAGAGGTAGTATAGTTCGCTCCTGCCCAAAAGTCAAGTACGCTATTTTGTTGTATTTTACGGGAAATTTCGTTATAATAAGCGAAACACTCAAACACAAGGAGATTTCTTTATGAACCAGATCAAATCGATTAGAAAATTATGCTTTATTCCGCTGCTCTTTCTGCTTCTTTTTTCTCTCAGTGGCTGTGCCTCATCTGCAGAACCGCTCCAGATGAACGGGATGTATTTTGATACAATCGTTACGATCCGCATATGGGATACTTCCGATCGCTCTGTTCTGGAAGAATGCGAAAAGCTTTGTCAAAAATATGAAAATCTGTTCAGCCGGACCATTGATACCAGTGATGTTTCCAGGATCAATCAGGCAAACGGACAGCCTGTGACTGTAGATCAGGAAACAGCTGATCTGATCAAAACCGCACTGCACTATGGGGATTTATCAGATGGGAAATTTGATATCACCATTGCTCCGTTAAGTGAGCTCTGGAATTTCGGACATAATGACGGACAGATTCCAGATCCAGCTGCCATTGAGGAAGCCAGAAGTCATGTGAATTACAAAAACGTCAAAGTGGACGGTACTACCGTTCAGCTTCTGGATCCAAAGGCTGCCATCGATCTTGGAGCGATTGCAAAGGCTATATTGCAGATCAGCTGAAAGAGTATCTGGAAAGCGCCGGGATTAAACACGGACTGATTTCCCTTGGCGGAAATACCGTGGCAATCGGGGAAAAGCCGGATGGGTCACCTTTTAAGATCGGCGTTCAAAAACCCTTTGCCGAGCAAAATGATATCCTTACAAGTCTTGATATCAGAAATCAATCTGTGGTTTCTTCCGGAACCTACGAGCGCTATTTTGAAAAAGACGGAAAAATTTACCATCACATTTTAAATCCGTTTACCGGATATCCTTACGAGACTCATCTGCAGCAGGTTACGATCATCTCGGATGCTTCTGTAGATGGAGACGCCTTAAGTACACTGTTTGTCACTTGGTCTGGAAGAGGGATCAAAACTGATCAAATCACTGGACGAAATCGAAGCTATTTTCGTGACAGATGACGGAAACATCCATCGGGTGGGGTGATATCACTCCCACCCCAAATGTGTTCTTTTTACAATCATTCTTGGCATGAACTTTAAAATCCCATTTCTGTCCACATTGGTCAGAAATGGGATTTTCTTGATCTGTCAGATCATTCATTCAAAAAACTGGAATTTGCCTTTCTGTGATAGTTTGTCACTGATCACCTATCAGCAGCCATATAATGATCGTCGGTATGATTGCGGTAAGCAAGGGCGAAAACATCAATGCCTTCTTTGTATTCTTCAATTTTTGAGATACATATATGTGGAAGGAAAACCATATTCCACTTAATAAAAATCCTATAATAAAAACAATTGGATAAAGCATTTATAAACTCCGTTTATAAAAAGTCCAAAAACTCCGAATTTTCTCCATAATGGCTCTATGTAATGCTTATTCATTTCCAGTGCTTTAACTGTGAAAGATATATGTTAAATTGAGCTCGCCTGTCATCCACTCCCAGATTATCAGGATTCGGCATATGTTCCACAAGATAATCCAATAAAGACTCTCTTGACTGATATACAAACTTCCCCTCTGCATAACACCACTTACAATAATCTTCGTTGTAGCTTCCATCTTTCTCCCGGCTGATGAATGCATCTTCATTTAAGGCATTCCACAGCATTGACAAATGAGCTGACGAGGAGAGCCCAGAAGCGTATTGACGGAAACTTCAAACTCCTGTGATAACAGTTTTAATGTATCTGTATTAGGTTGTGTCTCTCCTGTTTCCCAACGACTGACAGCCTGTCTGGTAACCATCACACGTTTCGCCATTTGCTCCTGTGTGAGACTATTTTTCTCGCGCAGCTTTTTAAGCACATCTTTCATTTCCATATTAGTTCCCTCCTTTGTGTAATATCTTATCTCTATTATGAAGCCTCTCTATGGTTTTAACAAGCAACCTGCAGTTGCTAAGAAGTTCTTGTAATCACACATCAGGAGTCGCTTTTACCGGATTCAGCAGCTTCCATCTGTTTTTTCACATCTACAAGGCTAATCCACACTCAAACGCTAACAGCATGTATTTCTCAGCATTCGTAAGTCCATACAATTCCAGATCTCGAATTTCCCATTTTTCCGAACTGAGACTATCCGCCCCATACAGAAATTGTATAAATGGAATCTGCCGGTATTGTGAAACTGCCAGCATAGATGCACATTCCATTTCAACCGCAAGACAGCCTTCCTGCCTGCGTTCCTCAATCGCTGGAATGGTTTCTCTGTAAATTGCATCCGAGGTCCATGTTTTTCCTTTTACATAGGAATACCCACAGAATTCCAATACATTCTGCAGTACCCGAATGGAATGTTCCGACGCTTTAATTTCCTCTGATGGAGCTATGTAATGATAGCTTGTTCCTTCATCACGGACTGCAGAAACCGGAATAATCATGTTATCCTTCACTTTCTCATCATCCAACACACCGCAGGAACCAAACATTACAAACTTCTTTGCACCCATGGCAACAACTTCCTCAAATCCTGCCACACACGCCGGTGCCCCTACTCTGGATAAATAAAATGCAATATCCTGATTTTTGTAATAAGTTTTATAAACAGGCAAAGCTCCATTGGCCGTATATAGTTCTGCAATCTTCTCTACACTTTTCAAGGAAGCAAACTTCTGAATAATATTTTCCGAAAATGTGGAAACACAGATTTCCGGAAAACCCTCTATTTTTTTCGTGGTATCAAAAGGCGTAAAAAGTGCCGGTTCTGTTATTGTATTTTTTTGAAAAATGGTTCCCATAGTGACACTCCCTTCTTGTCATTCTCATGAAAAGATCTAAAATCATTGCATAATATGCGCTGTAATAATCGTATAGCTATATGCGTTGACTGTTATTTTAAGGATTCAACACAAAATACGAATCATACTTTGTTCCATCATGCCCTACCAGTTTTTCCGCCGAACGCTCAAACCCCAGATTTTTCAACGCTTGAATACGTTCCGTAGCTGCTGGAATTGCTTTTGTGGCAATTTTACTACAATGGAATAAACGATATGCAGGCGCGATAATCAAACTTAATATTTTTATAATCTTATCAGACATTTCATAGTCGCTCCGAATATCAAGCCTAAGCAATCCACAATCTGTAAAATAATCTGCGGCATCTCTGTGAAAAAGTTCTATTGTACCTATTGCTTCATGCGTTTCTTTTGATATAATCGTCCACCGCACAAATCCCTGTCGATTATACTCAAAAAGCCAATAATCAATAGCCTGCTGCATTCTGTTTTCAGTTGTATAATAAAAATCATCTCCGCCACAATTATCACTATTAAAGAAAGAGACAGCCTCTTTATCTGAATAAACTTTTAGTAAATCCAGTCTATCCTCCTGGCTGACCATTCTCAAAATATAGTCATTATTCTCAAATTCAGGACAACTTCTATAAATCTCTTCCATACTGGTCTTCCTCCGTAAATTCCGATTGAGATTTCACCTGTTTTAAGAAATTTAATAACTGTTATATTTTGTTATTAAATTCTCCGCAAACCATTGAAAACACTGGATTTGTCGCAGGTGAGCTTTCCCTTATTGTTTCCCTTGTGTTATATCGTCCACCAGTGTTTACGAACTCTGATAAGGGAAATACAAGGGCAAAAAAATTATATAAAAGATGTTGGGGTCAAAAGAGTTTGTAAAAACTATTTGATCTCCTATATAGTACCTTGAAAATTTTACACAA
>ENA-OQAA01000070-OQAA01000070.1-human-gut-metagenome-genome-assembly--contig:-NODE-70-length-69668-cov-3.853914_pt1 | contig 69668 bp, 75 predicted proteins | sample MGYA00242489_ERZ504515 | MGnify/ENA primary metagenome ERZ504515 (study PRJEB26092, sample SAMD00036237) | human gut metagenome | host: Homo sapiens | study: EMG produced TPA metagenomics assembly of... | reverse complement strand
CTTAGCAACGAAGTCTGTCTCTGAGTTAACTTCTACGATAGCTGCTGTCTTGTCATCCTTAACATCAGCCATAACAATACCTTCTGCTGCGATACGTCCGGCTTTTTTAACAGCCTTAGCTTCTCCGTTCTTTCTTAAGAACTCGATAGCTGCATCCATATCACCATTTGTCTCATTAAGAGCTTTCTTGCAGTCCATCATTCCTGCACCGGTCATTTCTCTTAATTCTTTTACCATCTTAGCTGTAACTGCCATGATTTTATCCTCCAATTATGTTTTTTAAGAATCTTATTCTTCTACTGCTTCTTCAGCTTCTTCAACATACTCTTCTTCGCCTGCAACACCCTGGTTAGCTTCTACTACAGCATCAGCCATCTTAGAAACGATCAGTTTTACAGCACGAATAGCATCGTCATTTCCAGGAATTACATAATCAAGTTCCTCTGGATCACAGTTAGTATCAGCGATACCGATAAGTGGAATTCAAGAGTGTGTGCTTCCTGAACACAGATTCTTTCCTTCTTAGGATCTACGATAAAAATAGCATCTGGAAGTGTCTTCATGTCTTTGATTCCGCCAAGGTTCTTCTCAAGTTTATCCCATTCTTTCTTTAACTGGATAACTTCTTTCTTAGGCAGTACATCAAATGTTCCGTCTTCTGACATTCTTTCGATATCTTTCAGACGAGCGATTCTGCTCTTGATTGTCTTGAAGTTTGTAAGCATTCCTCCAAGCCATCTTTCATTTACATAGTACATTCCGCAACGTTCAGCTTCTACTTTGATAGCATCCTGAGCCTGCTTCTTAGTACCTACAAAAAGGATTGTTCCACCTTCTGCAGCGATATCAGCTACTGCCTGGTAAGCTTCATCTACTTTACCTACAGATTTCTGAAGGTCAATGATATAGATACCATTTCTCTCTGTGTAGATATAAGGAGCCATCTTAGGGTTCCATCTTCTTGTCTGATGTCCAAAATGAACACCTGCTTCTAAAAGTTGCTTCATTGAAATAACGCTCATGTTTCTTTCCTCCATTGGTTTTTTACTTCCGCATATGTTGTTATACGTCCCCGAAACCGTCCTGTTATCAGGCTTTGGCACCATCGGGACAAGCCTATGCGTGATTTTTTGCGACTTTTTAATATTACCATAAAGGTTGTCTGTTTGCAAGGATTTTCCTTTTATTTTCTGCAATTTTTAGTATAAAAAAAAAACCGAAGCCAGTTCCCTGATTCCGGTTTTTTGTTTACTTTTCATTATCTACGCACATAAATCATACCAGACTGTACCGGTCCGACTTTTACAACGTCTCCTGTGTGCGGAGCATGAATCATCTGACCATTTCCGATATAAATACCACAATGTGTTGCTGTTGTTACAACATCACCAGGCTGCGGGTTACTTACTCTTGTCCATCCCATGAACGTAAGTGTTGTTCCGAGACGGCTATAGCTTCCTGTCAGACAATAGCTTACAAATCCGGAACAGTCGAAACTGTTTGGTCCGCATGCACCCCATACATAAGGTTTTCCAAGCTGGCTGTACGCTCTGCTTACGATTGAACCTCCATTTGCATTCGTTCCACTCGTCGTAGTACTACTGCTTGAATTGGACGGTTTCGTCGTCGCAGATGCACTTGAATTGCTTGACGAACTACTGCTTGTAGTATTATTTCTGTTGCTTGTTGTGTTATTTCTGTTGCTTGTTGTATTGTTTCTATTCGATGTTGAAGCCGAATTATTATTGCTTGCTGCTGCCTGCTGTCTTTCCGCTTCTTTTGCTGCTTTTTCCGCTGCCTCTCTTGCTGCTCTTTCTGCTGCTTCTGCTGCTGCCTGAATCTCTGAATCCAGATTAGCAACTTCTGCTGATTTAGAAGTAATCAGGTTATTCAGGTTATCACCCTGTTTTTCATATTCCACCTGTTTACTTTCCAATTCTTTCTGGTCTTTTTCAAGACTGTCTTTCAGATCGGAAATCTGCTGTTTTGTCTCTACATATTCCTGCAATTGTTTTCTGTCGTAGCTATGTACATTCTGAACATATTCTGCTTTACTGAGAAGATCTGTAAAATCTTCTGATGTAACCAGTGTCTCAAATGCTGAATCATTACCGGCTTCATACATATACTTGATACGCTTCTTCATTGCTGCATACTGTTCTTTTTCTTTTTCCTGCGCAACTTCCAAATCGCCCTGTGCTTTTGTAATGTCCTCACCGGTCTGAATCAATTCACTTTCCAGTGTATTGACTTTTCCCATTAATGTTGTCAGCTGCGACTGCAAGGAACTTACTTCACTCTGCTTTGCAGCTTTTTCCTTCTTCAAATCATCGACAGACGGTGCTGCCAAAACAGGTGTTACAATCATTGAACTTGTCACCACTGCTGTGATCAATCTGATTCCGTGTTTATTCATACTCACTCTTCTTTCTTTTTGTTTTAATTATTGCTTCCCCTCAGGCGCAAGATTATTCTTTCTTCCGCATCTGATTGCTATTATAGCTCAACATAGAGCAAATTGCAACATTTTTTTTAATACTTTTTGTAACAATTACAGGCCGGAATATATGATTCCGACCTGTTCTTTCCTATTATAATTCAGCTTTTTATTTTATGCAAGGAAATTTTCCGCCCATCCTTTTGCTGTACTTTTTCACTACTGGACATACATATTCGTATATCCCATCAAACTGATATCTACAGCTTTTGCAGCCTCGCGCCCTTCACGGATTGCCCACACAACCAGTGACTGTCCTCTGTGCATATCGCCTGCTGTGAAGACATTTTTAACGTTTGTACTATATGCTCCGGCTGCAGTCTTAACATTTGTGCGTTCATTTACTTCTACACCAAATGCTTTGGTCACATAATCCTGACTTCCCAGGAATCCTGCTGCGATCAATACCAGATCTACATCCACCGTGTATTCACTTCCGGCCACCTCTGCATCATCATACGGCCTGTCTTTTCATCTTTTTTTGGCTCTAATTTCACCAGAACTGCCTTGCAGACTTTACCATTTTTGTCTTTTTTGAATTCTTTGACGGTTGTCTGGTATACACGTGGGTCATGTCCAAATACGGCAGCGGCTTCCTGCTGACCGTAATCTGTCTTGCAGACTCTCGGCCACTCCGGCCAAGGATTCATCTCTGTACGTTCATCCGGAGCTTTCGGCATCATCTCAAGCTGCAGTACACTCTTGGCACCATGTCTCATCGATGTTCCCACACAGTCATTTCCTGTATCTCCTCCACCAATGACCATAACATTTTTTCCTTTTGCGGAAATGTATGTGCCTTCCTTCAGACTCAGGTCATAGGTTCCATCTGCATTCTGTTTTGCATTTTTCCAGAGTGCTTTTGTTGTTGATTTTAAGAAATCTACTGCGAAATAGATGCCTTCGGCTTCTCTTCCTGGTACTTTAATATCTCTTGGATTTGATGCACCGCAGCAAAGTACTATACGGTCAAATTCTTTTAATAATGTAGCTGCTTTCTTATCTTTTCCGATATTACATCCTGTCACAAACTGAACCCCTTCTTCTTCCATGATTGCAATCTTGCGATCAATGAACTGCTTTTCCAGTTTCATATTCGGGATACCATATCGGAGAAGTCCACCGATTTTATCTTCTCTTTCAAAGACAGTCACACTGTGTCCTCTTCTGTTCAGCATATCAGCAGTTGCAAGTCCCGACGGACCGGAACCTACAACTGCAACCTTCTTACCGGTTCTTACCTTTACCGGTTTTGCTGCTGCATAACCTTTTTTGTATGCATTTTCAATAATGCTATATTCATTCGCCTTACTTGAAACTGCATCTCCGTTCAGTCCGCATGTACATGCAGCCTCACAGAGTGCCGGACATACCCTTGATGTAAATTCCGGAAAGTTGTTCGTCTTTTTCAGTCTGTAATATGCTTCTTCCCAGTTTTCCTGAAAGATCAGGTCATTCCATTCCGGTACCAGGTTGTGAAGAGGGCATCCGCTTGCCATTCCCATCAGCATCTGACCGGACTGGCAGAACGGCACGCCACATGCCATACATCTGGCTCCCTGCAGCTCCTGTTCTTCTTTTGACAGAGGTGTATGAAACTCTTTAAAATGCTTAATTCGCTCTTTTGAATCTTCAGCCATCTTATCCTGCCTGTCATAATCCATAAATCCTGTTGCTTTTCCCACTGTTCTTACCCCCTATCTTCCTTCTTTGATCGCATAAAATGCTTCTGTCTTTGCCTGTTCACTGCTCATGCCCTGTTCTTCCATCTGAAGGATGGTTGTCAGCATACGTTCATAATCAATCGGAATAATCTTCTTGAATTTCGGAAGATATTCAGTGAAGTTATCCAGAATCTTCTTACCAAGTTCCGAATTGGTATTGGCAACATGTTCTTCGATCATGCTCTTTAATTCTCCGACATCGATCTTGGTTGTCACATGTTCAATATGAACCATCTCTTTATTGACTCTTGTATAAAGATCATTTTCCATATCCAGTACATAAGCAACTCCACCGCTCATACCGGCTGCGAAGTTCTTACCTGTTCCGCCAAGGACTGCTACGCGTCCGCCTGTCATATATTCACATCCGTGATCTCCTACACCTTCTACAACTGCTGTCGCACCGGAATTACGTACTGCAAAACGTTCTCCCGCCACGCCATTGATGAATACTTTACCGCTGGTTGCCCCGTAAAGTGCCACGTTACCGATGATAATGTTTTCTTCCGCTTTATAGCGTATTCCTTTTGGTGGATATACTACAAGTTTTCCGCCGGAAAGTCCCTTTCCGAAATAGTCATTACTGTCACCGGTCAGTTCCAGTGTCAGTCCTTTCGGAATAAATGCGCCGAAGGACTGTCCGCCGGCACCCTTACAATGTACCACATAGCTATCTTCGTCCAAACCTTCCGGATATCTTCTCGTAATCTCCGAACCAAAGATTGTACCAAATGTACGGTTCGTATTTGTCACATCTATTTCAATGCTTCTCTTCTGTTTCTTCTCTACCGCCGGGAGCAATTCTCTGACCAGAACTTTTTCATCCAGAGTTTTCTCCAGTTCAAAGTCGAAGACTTTCTTCGGATTGAATGTCATCGGTGTCTTTGTGCCTTCATATGGATTATCGAGAATCTGTTCCAGATTCAGTGTGGCTGCACGTTCTGAAGTTGCTACTTCCTTTACTTTTAGAAGATCTGTTCTTCCAACCAGTTCATCCAGTGTACGGACACCGAATCTTGCCATATATTCACGCAGTTCTTCTGCAATAAAGCGCATAAAATTCACGACATATTCCGGTTTTCCACGGAAACGTTTTCTAAGTTCCGGATTCTGCGTTGCCACACCGACCGGGCAGGTATCCAGATTACATACACGCATCATTACGCACCCCATCGTTACCAGCGGTGCAGTTGCGAATCCGAATTCTTCTGCTCCAAGGATTGCTGCGATTGCCACGTCACGACCACTCATCAGCTTACCGTCTGTCTCGATACGGACTCTTTCTCTTAAGCCATTCTGAATCAGTGTCTGATGCGTCTCCGCGAGTCCCAATTCCCATGGAAGTCCTGCATTATGGATGGAACTTCTTGGTGCTGCCCCGGTTCCTCCGTCATATCCGGAGATCAATATCAGCCTGCTCCCGCTTTGGCTACACCGGCTGCAACTGTACCTACACCGGCTTCTGATACCAGTTTTACTGTAATTCTTGCATCTTTGTTCGCATTTTTACAGTCATATATGAGCTGTGCAAGATCCTCGATCGAATAGATATCATGATGCGGCGGTGGTGAGATCAGGCTGACCCCAGGTGTAGAGTGACGTGTCTTTGCAATCCACGGATATACTTTTCCGCCCGGCAGATGTCCGCCTTCTCCCGGTTTTGCCCCCTGTGCCATCTTGATCTGGATTTCCTGTGCGCTTACCAGGTATCTGGATGTAACGCCAAATCGTCCGGAAGCTACCTGTTTGATTGCAGAGCATCTGTTCGTATCCAGACGTTCAATCTCCTCTCCACCTTCACCACTGTTGGATTTACCATGCAACTGGTTCATCGCAATTGCCAGTGTCTCATGCGCTTCTTTCGAGATAGAACCATAAGACATTGCTCCTGTCTTGAATCGTTTTACAATCTCGTCGACGCTTTCTACTTCTTCGATTGGAATGCCTTTCTTTGGATAGTTGAATTCTAACTGTCCACGCAGGTTGATGTGTTCTCCTTCCGCATTGACCAGCTCTGTATACTGTTTGAACATACCATAGTCACCGCGTCTGGTAGATTCCTGCAGCATATGGATCGTCTGTGGATTATAAAGATGTCTCTCTCCGCCGCTTTTTAGTTTGTGCTGCCCTACACTGTTCAGTGTCATATCCACTTCCAGTCCGAGCGGATCAAATGCCTGTGAATGACGCGCAATATAATCTGCTGCAATCTCTTCAATTCCGATTCCGCCAATTCTGCTGACAGTATCTGTAAAATATTTATCAATGAATTCCTGTTTTAATCCGATTGCTTCAAATATCTTTGCTCCCTGATAAGACTGGATTGTGGAGATACCCATCTTTGATGCAATCTTTACAATTCCGCTAAGTACCGCATTGTTATAATCATCTACTGCTGCATAATAGTCTTTCTGAAGCATATCTGTATCGATCAGCTGTTTGATGGATTCGTGTGCAAGATACGGGTTGATCGCACATGCACCATAACCGATCAGTGTTGCGAAGTGATGTACCTCTCTTGGTTCTCCGGTCTCCAGAACGATTCCTACAGAAGTACGTTTCTTTGTGCGCACCAGATGCTGCTGCAGTCCGGAAAGCACCAGGAGCGAAGGCATTGCCACGTGATATTCATCTACACCTCTATCTGAGAGGATCAGAATGTTGGCTCCTTCGCGGATAGCTCTGTCAACTTCAATAAACAGATAATCAATTGCCTTTTCAAGGCTCGAATTCTTGTAATAAATGGTCGGAATCTCCGCAACCTTGAATCCATCTTCTTTCATATTTTTAATTTTCAGAAGATCTGTCTCTGTAAGAATTGGATTGTTAACCTTTAACATCTTACAGTTCTCTGCTTTTTCTTCCAGAAGGTTTCCATCTTCACCAATATAAACCGTTGTAGATGTAACGACCTTCTCACGGATTGCATCGATTGGAGGGTTGGTTACCTGTGCAAAACGTTGTTTGAAATATCCAAACAGGTTCTGATGCATGTCAGATAATACCGCAAGCGGCGCATCAATACCCATGGCTGCTGTTCCTTCGGCACCATTCTTCGCCATGTTCAGGATAGAAGTCTTTACTTCTTCATATGAATAGCCGAATGCTTTCTGAAGTCTTCTGCATTCTTCTGCTGTATAAGCTGGAACCTTCTGATTCGGGATCTTCAGATCCTTTAATTCGATCAGATTGTTATCCAACCACTCACCATAAGGCTGTCTGCTTGCATAAGTTTCTTTTAATTCTTCGTCATCAATGACTTTTCCTTTTTTGATATCTACCAGAAGCATCTTTCCCGGATGCAAACGTTCTTTCACTACAATCTTCTCCGGTGGAATATCCAGTACACCAACTTCCGAAGAAAGGATCAGCATATCATCATCCGTGATATAATACCTCGATGGACGCAGACCATTTCTGTCAAGCACGGCTCCCATGCAGTCACCATCACTGAACAGGATAGACGCCGGACCATCCCATGGTTCCATCATAGTTGCATAATACTGATAGAAATCTTTCTTTTTCTGGGAAAGGTTTCTGTTATTTGCCCACGGTTCCGGAATTGCGATCATAACTGCCAGTGGAAGCTCCATACCACTCATAACCATGAATTCAATTGCATTATCCAGCATTGCCGAATCAGAACCGCTACTGTTGATTGCAGGAAGCACTTCATGAAGTTTTCCTTTCATACACTCGGATTCCATATTTTCTTCTCTGGCACGCATCTTATCCGTATTGCCGCGGATCGTGTTGATCTCGCCATTATGCACAATAAAACGGTTCGGATGCGCTCTCTCCCAGCTTGGATTCGTGTTCGTACTGAATCTGGAGTGAACCAGTGCGATTGCGGAATCATAATCCGGATCCTGCAGATCAGGGAAGAACAGCCTGAGCTGATCTACCAGAAACATTCCTTTATAAGCGATGGTACGGCTGGAAAGTGATGCCACATATGTATCATCTGCACTCTGCTCAAATACGCGCCTTACAATATACAGTTTACGGTCAAAGTCAACCCCCTGCTCTACCTTCTTAGGTCTTTCAATAAATCCCTGCATAATACATGGCATACATTCGACCGCTCTGCTTCCAAGTACATCTGCCTTCACCGGAACTTCTCTCCATCCAAGGAAATTCATTCCTTCTTTTTTGACGATCACTTCGAATATCTTCTTTGCCTGATTTCTCTTTAATTCGTCCTGTGGAAAGAAGAACATTCCCACTCCGTAATCTCTTTCAGAACGTAAAAAGATGCCGAGAGGTTTACAGACTTTAGAGAAGAATCTGTGAGAAACTTGTAATAAGATTCCAACTCCATCACCTGTCTTACCTTCGGCATCCTTGCCAGCTCTATGTTCAAGATTTTCAACGATTTTCAATGCATTTGCCACTGTATCGTGACTTTTCTGTCCTTTGATATTAACGATCGCACCGATTCCACAGTTATCATGTTCAAATTCGGAACGATACAGTCCACGTTGCTGGACTACATTTCCTTCTTTCATACATCTGTTCCTTTCTTTTGTTTTTTCCTACTATATCACAAGGCTTTACTGTTGTAAAGATAAAAATTATTTTGAGTTGTCAGATTGTTCGACTTTTTATATTTCAACTCAAAAAGAATCTGACAACTTACATTGCCAGATTCTCGTTTCCTTTCTTCTTTGTTGGTTTTTCTTCAATGCGCTGGATTATAACAAACATTGTTGATGCAACTGCTGCACAAACAACTGTAATTATACCGATCCGGATATTATCTTTCAGCATCCAGTTATAGAGTCCATATCTGGTAGCCAGCACAGATAACAGATTCATTGACATATGTGCTGCCACCGGTGCTTTCAATGAACCATATTTTTCATACACATATGCCAGCATCATCCCCAGGCAAATCCATAGAGCATCTGCACCAGATTCACATGCAATATGCCAAATACGACGGATGAATAGACCATCGCATACACAAATGAGCTTTCCCTTTCCATTCTTCTGAAGAACAATCCTCTGAATACATATTCTTCACAGATGGGTACCAGCACTGCCAGACACACGATCTGTATTGCAAGCGGTGCCGAATACATCGCATTCATAGTTGCCTTATAATTTGCATCTATCACTGACAGATTTCCAATGATGATCAGGTTATTCAGCCCCAAACTCATGGCAAGTGCATAATGATCACTGCCGGATATTGCCACAACGGCGCTTTCTTATCCTGTACGATACCGGCTGTCTTCTCTTTCTTTCTGTCCCCGTGATACATAAGTGCCATAACAGGGATTGTAACAAGTGCCGACAGACCTTCTACCCATGTCGTATAGTCGATATACTTATTCAACATCTTTTCATAAAAGGCCATCAGCTTATTCTGATCAGACATCAACGCCTCTAATGCTGCCTGCGTCTGATAGTGTGTCTTCATATATGCCATCATCATGGCTGCCATGACTGCCATACCTACGCCGATTCCGATCCCCCATTTGATCAGGAGCGGTCCCCACATCTTCCAGAAACGTTTTCCCGGTGTCTCAACTGGTTTTCTTTCCTGTTCCTGGTGATAATGGTATCCCGGCTGGTCGTGTCCGTTCTGCCATTCTTCCATAGTTATCCTCACTTTCATCTGTTGCTTCGTATCATATACTGTTCTATTCTACTTCTACGTGAGGAAAGTTGCAATTAAAAAAATATAAACTTTTTTACAATTTGATCTTTACGACATCGACATCCAGATTCCATAAAAACTTATCCAGATCTTTGAATGATATGAATACTGTTGCTGTATTTTCCAACGGATGGATTCCCATACTTTTACATCTGCTTAAATTTTTATCGATGAAAAATTCTACCGCATGCTCGGTATCATTCATCAGCGCAAACGGAGTTACGCTCCCCTGCTTTACGCCAAGATATTTCTCCAGGCGTTCTTCGGATGCAAAGCTTAGATTTCCTGCTCCAAGCTGTCTTCCGAGCGTCTTTAAGTCTACTTTTGTCTTCTCATCTGCTGTGATTAGGAAGTGTCTCTTTCCTTTGGAATCTCTCAGGAATAAGTTCTTGCATAAAGTTCCTTTTTCCGGGAGTCCCAGCCGGTCCATATCCTCCATCGTATGTACGGGTTCATGCTCTACCACCTCGTACTTAATTCCCATCTTGTTTAACGCATCATATACACGCTGTTTCTGGTCTTCCATGCTGTTTCTCCTTTCTAATTCGGGTAATGTACTACGATATTCGCAGTCACCGTTCCCTTTCCTGTGTTCTTATACACGTAATCATCAAAAGCATTATACGAAGCCGCATCGCCGGCTCTCAATACATATTCCTGGTCTTTAAAAATCAGTGTCAGTTCACCGGAATACACGGTAATGAATTCTCTCGTACCATTCATCTGACGATTCGCCTGCATCATTCCGTTCTCATCAAATTCCAGGTCAAAGATTTCAAAATCCTGTCCCTCCCGGAAACTGAAGATCGGATAAAGACGGTATCTTCCATCATCCCCCGCCAAAGGTTCTACTTCTTTCTTCCCGGTTTCAAAGAATGGCTGTGGTTTGTCTGCGGTAAATGCAGTAACCGGTACCTTTAATCCCAATGCCAGTTTATACACTGTTGATATCGTAGGATTGACTTCTCCTCTTTCCAGCTGACTCAACATACTTTTGCTGATTGTGGTAAGGGATGACACCTGTTCCAGACTCAGTCCTTTTCCTTTCCTGATATCTTTCAGATTTTCTGCGATCAACTCATTCAAATGATCCAATTCATGCCCCTCCCTTTTTCAAAATTCCTGTATATAGAATTTTTATCTATTATATTGCATACGTTTTCAAAAGTAAAGGATTTCTTCTACAGCTGCTTCATAGCGGTCCAGTTTCTCTGCCTTCCGGATCTTTTTTAACTGTTTTTCTTTATCCGGAAACAAAGTTCCAAGATAACACCAGAGTTCTTTCATCTTGAACAACACATTCTTATCCCCACTGCTTACCTCCTGGTAATCCTGAAAAATCTGGTCATGGAATGCCCTTAATTTCTTCACATCAATTCTCCCGCCACCGGATTCGATAATATCTGTCAGTTCCGGATTCCTCAGGATTCCACGCCCCAGCATAACACAGGATATCTCCGGAAACCGTTTTTTTAACCTTTCCATATCCTCAACTGTAAAGATATCGCCGTTATAACACAATGGATGCCTGCATTCTTTCACTGCGTCCGCAAATGCATCCAGATCTGGATGGCCTTTATAAAACTGTTGCTGCACCCTGGGATGCACGATCAGTTCTTCCACCGGATATTTATTATAAATATCCAGAAGCTGTCCCCACTCATCGGCGTCATATTTTCCGATTCTTGTCTTAATAGAGATCTTTACATCCGCTTTCGCATAGATCTCATCCAGGAACCGTTCCAACTTCTCTGTATGGATCAGGAATCCGGATCCCCGCCCTTTCGATACTACGGTCTTCGACGGGCATCCAAGATTCAGGTTCACCTCGTCATATCCATACATCTTTAACTTTTCTACTGTATCCAAAAAACCTTTTGCATCATTTGCCAGGATCTGCGGCACCAGATACATGTCCGGATTGTGTTCCGGCAAAATATCATTCTTCTCCCGTGTATTAAAATCCTTTTTGGTATGCGGCACCAGAAACGGTGTGAAATATTTCTCCATCGGACGGTAATGTGTGTGATATGCCCTCCGGTATATGTATGTTGTGATTCCTTCTAATGGCGCAAGATAGTATTTCACCTTTATGTCCTCCTGATTGTCTTCCTATTATTGCTCTCTCCGATCTCACAGACCGTCAGCACGCAGTCTTTCACCCGGAATTTGATTTCATATCCGGCATATTCCATTCCATACACCCTGTCCGGGTCATTCTGATAAGATGGTCTCGGATCACCGGCAAGAATCTGCCTCACACATTCCCTGTGCTCCTCCGGCAGTTTTGACAGATAGATTTCCGGAATCTCTACCTCTAATGCATAATTCTTTACCACATCAGCGAATCCGCCTCTGGCATCCGGTACACAATCCGCATATGGAAGATATGGTTTGATATCGAAGATTGGTGTTCCATCCATCAGATCTGCCCCTTCCACTTCAATAACCATTCCTTTTTCCGGATACTTTTTAATTCCGGTCAGCTTCACACAGGATAATCCGATCGGATTCGGACGGAACGGTGATCTGGTTGCAAACACACCGCACCGTTTATTCCCCCCAAGCCGCGGCGGACGCACGGTCGGACTCCAGCCTGTTCTGACAGCCTCTGAAAACTCCCAGATCAGCCACAGATGTGAACATTCTTCGAGTCCTTTTAGTGCCTCTTCTTTGCGGTATTCCGGTTCGAATACAATAGTTCCTTTCGTATTCACAAGTCCCGACTGTCTCGGAATCCCGAATTTTGTCGGAAAGTCTGTTTGGATTTTTGCTATATATTTCAGTGCATTCAAATATGTTCGCTCCTTGTTTCCCCCAGATACTCTTTTAATCTGGCAATTTCATCTTTGTGTCCGGCATCATCAAGCGGTGTCTCCAGATAGAATGGAAGATCTTTTAGCTTTGGATGACGCATCACATTCAGAAGAGCTTCCAGTCCGATCTCTCCACCTCCGATCACTGCATGACGGTCCTTTCTGGAATCAAACGGCATCATACTGTCATTTAGATGGACAGCTCTTAAAAGCGGCAGTCCCAGTATCCGGTCAAATTCTTCCAGCACTCCATCCAGATTATGAACAATATCATATCCCGCCGCAAACACATGACAGGTGTCCAGACAGATTCCGATCCTTTCCGGATGCTGCACACCGTCCCGGATCTCTTTCAGCTGTTCAAACCGGTAACCGATCTCTGTACCCTTTCCACTCATCGTTTCCAGTAAAACCGTAATGTTCTCCGAACCTGTAATTGCCTGATCCAGTCCACGGATGATATTGGCAATTCCTGCTTCTTCTCCAATCCCGGTATGACTGCCCGGGTGGAATACCAGATTTTCTATCTGCAATTCATCCATACGTCTGATATCTTCCCGTATCACCGTACAGGCAAATTCATACGTTTTTTCTGTTGCACTCGCCAGATTCATCGTATACGGTGCATGTGCGAGAACCGGACCGAATGCATGATCTTTCCGTATCTTCTGGAATCTTTCTATTTCTTCCGGCAGATACGTTTTATAACTTGATCCTCTTGGATTCCTGCTGAATATCTGCATGGTATCAGCATTCATCTTTACTACGTTTTCCGCAGTTTTTGCAAGTCCTCCTGCGATGGACATGTGTGTTCCGATTGTATACATTATTTCCCTCCATAGAATCATCTTAAAACTCTGATGCTCATTATAACATGCTTTCTATTTCAGCAAAAGAATCTCTTTTTCCGGCAGTTTCAAATAATCCGGAATTCCTTTTTCTTCCAGTTCTGCCCAGAGGGTTTTCTGTACATACCAGCAGATATCGTCGCTTTCTTCCGTCTCTCCTTTTAAGAAATATTTCCATTCGAATGGAAATTCTGCCTTTCCTTTTACCTTAACCGGAATACAGTTGTCTTCTCTTTCTCCCCATACCGGAATGAACTCGTGGGCACGGAGCCCGATATGGGTGATATCCATATCTATCATCTGTTTCAGATGAAGACAGGTTCCCCAGTCCGGAATCCTGACATGATGTGCATCCAGACGTTCTGCCGGAACGATATTCTTACATCCGGTAAGTCTTGCAGCTTCTACCTTCTTTGGATGGTCAAATATCTCCTTCGTATCACCATAACAGATCTGCTTCCCGTCATCGATAACAAGAAGTTCTTCGCTGAACCGGTAGATTTCATCCCTGCTGTGGGACACCAGGATCACCGTCCCGTCATAATCACTCAAAAGTTCCATCATCTCCTGCTGCAGACGGTCTTTCAGGAAGACATCCAGTGCCGAAAACGGTTCATCAAGAAGGATGACGGACGGCTCATATGCCATAATCCTCGCCAGTGCAACTCTCTGCTGCTGACCACCGGAAAGCTCTCTCGGAAGTCTTTTTTCCAACCCCTCCAGGTGGAAATGCCGTATCATCTTCTCTACCTGTTCCTGCTTCTTCTTTTTATCACCGGAAAGTCCGGCTCCTACATTCTGTGCCACGGTCATTGCAGGGAATAATGCATAGTTTTGGAACATATAACCGACATTTCTTTTCTGTGGTTTTAAACACGTTCCGGAATCGGAATCATACAGGATATGCTCTCCGATCCGGATATAGCCCTTGTCCGGATGTTCAATTCCCGCAATGCTTTTCAAAGTCAGACTCTTGCCGCTTCCAGAAGCCCCAAGGATTCCGATTCTCTTCTTCTTGGATTTCCAGTAGACATCCAGTTCATATTCTCCAAGCTTCTTATGTATCTTTACTTCCATCGACATCTGTCTTTCCTCCTACCATCTCCGGATATTCTTCATATTCCGGCCTGTCACCAGATTCATGAGGAATATCAGCACAAATGCAACCAGCATAATGATCACAACCCAGATTCCGGCTGTCATGTAATCACCATCCTGGATAACCATTGCAATCCTCTGGGAAATGGTTCCCGTCTTTCCCGGAATATTGCCTGCAAGCATGGACGTTGCACCGTATTCTCCCAGTGCTCTTGCGAATGTCAGGATCGTTCCTGCCACAAGGCCCGGTCCTGCCGAAGGAACCGCAACCTTCCAGAATATCTTATATTCCGGCATGCCAAGTGTCCTTGCCGCATGGATCAGATTTACATCAATCTGTTCGAATGCCGCTCTTGCATTTCTATACATCAGCGGAAATGCGATCACCGTTGCTGCGATGATACAGCCTGCCCAAGTCTGTACAACCTTGATACCAAACTCCTCATACAGCAGAATTCCAAACGGACGTCTTCTGCTGAACAGAAGAAGCAGGAAGAATCCTGCTGCCGTTGGCGGCAGTACCATCGGCAGTGTCAGGATTCCATCTGCAATTGCTTTCACTTTCTGACCTGCCTTAATCACTTTTCTCGCAGCAAACAGCCCCAGGAAAAATGAAAAGATCGTTGCAACGATTCCTGTCTTTAACGATACATACAACGGACTGTAGTCCAGTCCCTTTAATATCTCTATCACTGCATCCATGTATTTTCCTCCTCATATTTCATCTATTGCATCTATCACATACTTTATCTGTAATATACTTTGATAAACAGAAAACATGCAGCCGTAACGTCTGCATATTTTCTGTGTTTGTACTCTTATAAATTTTCTTATCTTTCTACATCTGTATCAAAGTAGTATGCATCAAAGACTTTCTTAGCCTTATCAGATAATACGAATTTGTAGAAATCTTTTGCTGCTGCAGTCTGTGTCTTATCTGCCTCATCATTCTGTACCTGGCAGATCGGATAGATAACATCACCTGTCAGATCATAGCTTACTGTCTGAAGGATATCGAGTTTTTCTTCATATCCGTAAGTATCTGAATAGTATGTTGTTCCCACTTCGCAGGATCCTTCTGCTACCGCTGTAAGTACTTTACTTACATTGTCTTCCTCGCTGATCTCAACTCCACCGAGTGCCTGTGATACCTGGGCTGTTGTAATGGCATCTACTTCCCCGTCTGTTTTTAATGTTCCGAGATTTACGAGTGCCTGTCTTGTGTACTTCCCAACCGGAACGCTTCCTCCTGCAAGTGCGATACTTTTGGCATCTTTCAAATTCTCAAGACCGGTCACCTTTGTTCCGCTGTCCTTTAAAGATACAACTACTACCTGGTTGTTCAGGACGTTTGCTCTTGTTCCGTCTACTACCAGTCCGTCTGCTTCGAGCTGATTCATCTGCTTCTGTGCTGCCGAGAAAAACAGATCGCATTCATATCCTTCTTCAATCTGTGTCAGAAGCGTTCCCGAACTGTCTGCGTTGAATGTGATCTTCACTTCCGGATGATCTTCGTTATACTCTTTGGCAAGTTCTGTCATAACTGTATTCAGACTTGCTGCGATGAACACCTGGATCTCTGTCTCTTTTTTGCTGCTATTTTTGCTGTTATCGGCTGCCTTTTCTTCTGTCTTTTTATTTTCTCCGCATGCTGCCAGTGAGACTGCCATCACTCCCGCCAGAAGGACAGATGCAATTCTCTTTAGCATCTGGTTTCTCATAATACTTCCGCTCCTTTTTCTTGTGTTTTTATAGTTTACCAGTTGCTATATCTGCACCAGGATTATTTTCTGCCACATTCCTGTACATTTCCCCGCAGAACATCCAGTCCGTGAGGAAGTCTCGGAAGAATATACTCCAGTGCTTCCGTCACTGCTTTCGGACTTCCCGGAAGATTGATGATCAGTGTCTTCTTCCGAATTCCCGATACTGCACGGCTGAACATCGCACGGTCTGTAACCGTCATGGAATAATTCCGGATCGCATCTGCAATTCCGTTTGCCATGCGGTCACAGACTGCACATGTAGCTTCCGGCGTTACATCCCTTGGCGCGAATCCCGTTCCACCTGTTGTCAGGATCAGATCAACCTGCCTTTGATCCGCCAGACGGATCAGCTGCTTTTTCAGTCCTTCTTCGCCGTCTGGCAGAAGAAGTGTCTCTTTTATATCAAATCTGATATGTTCTTTTTCTTCACTTTCTCTTAGTATCTTTTCAACCGCCGGCCCGCTTAAGTCTTCCCTCTCCCCGGCAAATGCTTTATCACTCAGTGTGATCACCGCAGTGCTGTATGGCCGGTTTGCCTGCGGCATTCTGACTTCTACACTGTCACCCACACAGATGTTTCCACCTTCCAGCACTTCTGCAAAAATTCCTTCTCTCGGCATGATACAGTCTCCCATCCGCCGATAGATTGCACAATGGCTGTGGCATTCTTTTCCAATCTGTGTAACTTTCAGTCTGACAGTATCCCCGATCCGTATCTCGGAATCTACCGGAACATTTCTCAAGTCGAATCCCTCTATGATCAGATTCTCTCCAAATGCTCCGAAATCCACATCTGCTCCCTGTTCCCGGAACGCTTCAATCTTCTCCAGTGCAAGGAGACTGATCTGTCTGTGCCATTTCCCGCCGTGTGCATCTTCTTCGATTCCCCAGTCCGGTACGATCCTGGCTGACTCTACTGGATACTTGGCAGTTCCTCGTTTTTTGCTGATACAGATTCCTCTGACTACGCCTTTCTTCTGATCCATCCTGTTTTTATCCTCCAATCTGTGCCATCTGATGTGCTTCTGTAATCTCTCCCGGCTTTTCAAAACAATGTGCCGCCGGCTTATTCTCTATGGCATGCTTTATCTGTTCTCTTATCTCATCGTCTGTTCCGCTTTTCAATAATTCTTTAAGGGGATATATATCCCCGTAGCACAGACACGGCTTCAGGTCTCCGGTTGAAGTCAGCCGGATGCGGTTACAGGTGTTGCAAAATTTACCGTGCATCGCACTGATGAATCCGATGCTTCCTTCAAATCCCGGGATCCGGTAATATACCGCAGGTCCGTTTCCATGTATTTCCGGATCTATCCGGATATCCGGATGCTCTTTCCTTATTTCATCCAGTAATTCCAGATTCGATACACCTGTATTCCTCTTTCCGCAGCCAATCGGCATCAATTCTATAAACCTGACATCTATCGGCAATTTCTCTGCCAGTCTTACCAGTGTTCTCCATTCCTGTCTGTCACCGGCATCCTGCAACACACTGTTTACTTTGGTCCGTATTCCACTTTCTGCCGAAGCCTCCACTGCTTTCAACACAGTATCACAGGCATCTGTTCCGGTGATCTTGTAGTACTTTTCAGAATCCAGTGTATCCAGACTGATATTTATCCCATCCAGTCCGGCATCCTTTAATGCTTTCAGGTTTTCTTTCAATAGGACACCGTTTGTCGTCATCGTCACCTGGATGATACCCGGGATCTCTTTTATCATTCTGATCAGATCCACACAACCTTTTCTTACCAGCGGCTCTCCTCCTGTAATCTTGATCTTCCGGATTCCAAGCTCTTCCGCGAGCGTGCATATTTTTTTAATTTCTTCGTATGTGAGGATCTCAGACATAGCCACCTGCGTAATTCCATCCGGCATACAGTACCTGCATCTCAAATTACACCGGTCCGTAATAGAGATCCTCATATAATCAATTGTTCTTCCGGCAGCATCGATCATACGTTCTTCTCCTGTCCGGCCTTCCACACTCCACTTTTTCCACCTGTTTTCTCCAACAGCCGGATATCCTTCATGCACATACCTTTATCCACTGCTTTACACATATCGTAGATAGTAAGCAGTGCTACCTGTACACCGGTGAGCGCTTCCATCTCTACACCGGTCTTTCCGACTGTCTTCGCTGTACAGCGTGCTTCAATTTCGCAGGCTGCTTCTATATATTCAAATTCTATCATAACCTTGCTCAGATTCAGGATGTGGCACAGCGGAATCAACTCCGATGTTCTCTTAGCTCCCATGATCCCTGCAATTCTGGCCGTTCCAAGAACGTCTCCTTTTTTCATTCCGCCTGTTTTCACTTTTTCGAAACACTCCTGCGACATTGAGATTCTTCCCATTGCCGTTGCTTCACGCACTGTGTCTGATTTTTCACTGACATCAACCATCACTGCATGTCCCTGTTCATTAAAATGCGTAAATTCTCCCATGATTACTCCTTTTTACTATGTGATTCTGCTTATATCCTGATTACCCAGACGGCTTCTCCTTCTGTATACGTCCGTTCACCTTCCGGAAAAATCACCAGGCAGTTACTTCCGATTCCGTTCTTAAGCTGACCGTTTTTCTGGATCTGTGGTAGATATACACCGCTTTCATCGCATCTTCCTTTTACAATCCGTTTCATTTTACCTGTCTTTACAAATGTCTGTTTCAATATTTTCATCTGATTCTTCTGCAAATACCTGCTGGCTTCCATATCTGTCAGATAGCCGCCGGCTAATACTTCAAATAACGCTTCCACAGCAAATGGATTGCCTGAAAGCGACAGAACCGGAGTTCCATTCACCACCGAAAGCATCGTCGGCATTCCGGGTTTTACCTGTATCCCATGAAATAACACGTTTCCGGTCAGATTTTCTATGACACCCGGCAGAAGGTCCTTCTCTCCTACCGACACACCTCCGGTTGTAAGGATCAGATCTGCTTCTTTCCATGCTTCTCTGATCTCATCTGCAATTTTACTTTGGTCATCTCCTGCTGTCTGATACCGTACTACCTCACAGTCCATCTCTCTTATCCTTGAACACAGCCAGATCCCATTCGCATCATAGATTTTTCCCGGTCGCAATGCTATCTCCGTATTTTGTAATTCATCGCCCGTTGTGATCACCGCTGCTTTCAGTCTTTTGTACACCGTAAGGTTCTTACTCCTGCTGCCGTGACAGCTGCCAGCAGATAAGAATCTACCGGGGTTCCGGCTTCTGCCAGCAAATCTCCGGCCGAAAAATCTTCTCCCTTGGGGCAGTAATTTTCTCCGGGCTGCGCATTATGATATATCCGAACTGCTTCTGCGTTCCAATCTGTATCTTCCTGCTTTACCACACAGTCAGCACCTTCCGGTATCATCGCACCGGTCATGATCCGTACTGCCTGATACGGCTTTAGCACAAGTTCCGTCTTCTGTCCGGCACACACGCACCCTGTAACTTCTAATGTAACCGGATGCTGCATATCCGCCCTGCATATATCTCGGCTTCTCAATGCGAATCCATCCATTGCGGATCTTGGAAACGGCGGCTGTGTCACTGCCGCATATACCGGCTTTGCCAGAATCTGTCCCAGACAGTCTGCCGACTGTTTTTCTTCTTTTTTTCTTACAGGCATACAGGTTTTAAACAACTCCTGCGCCTGTTCAAGTGTTACTCTGGATGGCCGCACTTTATGTCTCCTTTCCAAATGGGCAGACCGGATAATGGCATTCCCGGCATCCCAGGCAGAGTCCTCCATGTCCCATCCGGATAATCGCTTTCCGGTCAATCCGAACTCCTGCCGCTATTCTCGGAAGGATCAGGTCAAATACCGTCGCCTTTGCATACATCACACACCCCGGAAGTCCGACAACCGGTGTCCCGTCCTCAAAATATCCAAGACACAACATTGCCCCAGGAAGTATCGGTGCTCCATAGGTTACAATCCCTGCTCCGGAAGCTTTGATCGCCCCCGGCGTCTTATCATCCGGATCAACACTCATTCCTCCTGTACAGATGATCAGATCCACTCCTGATTTCTTCATATCTGCAATCGCCTGTGTAATCATCTCCATGTCATCACTGCACAGCACATGTTTTATCATCTGTATCCCGAATACTTCCAGTTTCTTTTCTACTACCGGCGTAAACTGATCCTTGATCAGGCTTTATAGACTTCACTTCCTGTCGTGATCACACCTGCAGTCTTTAATTTCCACGATGTCACCTTCAATAATGGTTCTTTCCCCGCTGCTTTTTCTGCTTCTTCCAGTTTCTTTTCATCTATGACCAGCGGAATCACACGCATTCCCGCAAGCTTGTCTCCTTTTCTCACTGCCACATTCGTATGTCTGGTCGCAATCATGATCTCATCGACACTGTTCACATCATATAAACGCCCGACATCCACTTGAAATAAACCGTCAATATCCGCAATCAATTCAATCTTTCCTTCTTTTACTTCTGACGGATGCATATTTTCATTCTGTGCGATCTTACGCAGGCGTTCCGCACCTTCATCTTCATGAAGCATTCCATCTGTCTTCTCCCAGACATACAGATGTTCTTTCCCAATCGAAAGCAATACCGGAATATCTTCTTCTGTGACAACATGTCCCTTTCGGAATCTTGCATCTTTCGTTACTCCCGGAATGATCTGTGTCATGTCGTGACATAATACATGTCCTGCTGCATCTTCTGTTCTGATCAGTCTCATATTTTCCTCCTCATTTTTTTTTGTTTACATTATTATCATGATATATTCTGTATATAGCGGAATAAAAAATCTGCCGTTTTTCTCTATCTCTTCCAATGTGAAGACATTTTCGCAATCCAGAATCTCCACATCACTGATCACCGCCAGACATTCTTCTGGCAATAGCGGCATGGGTTTTCCGGTCCCCTTCCGGTGCAGCATAATCTTCGGCCATGGTCCTTGTTTAAATCCTTCCGTCAGGATCAGATCTACTCCGTCTATCTTTTTCAGAAATTCTTCCGGATCTGTCTGCCTGTTTTCCATCAATACCGCTTTTTCCGATGAGATCAGTCCTGTTACATCTGCCCCGGCTTTTGTGAAACGGTCACTGTCTTTTCCTTCGTGGTCAATTTCAAATCGGTGTCCGTCATGTTTCACAATTGCGATCTTAAGTCCCGTGCTTTCAGCTTTGGGATTAATCTCTCCAAAAATGTCGTCTTACCGGTGCCGGAATATGCAACAAAAGATACAATCGGAATATCTGTGTGCAGTTCTTTATCCGGTCTGACTGCTGTCCCGGCAGACTTGCCGCAGGATTCTCTGTTGGATATACTGTCTGATTGTCCTGTAAACGCCTGATATTCCTCCCTGGTATTGATATTTTGGAATTTATGGCTTCCATCCGACAGTCCTTCTACCGCTACATAACACACTCTCAGACGCCCCAGCAGATGCTTTACTTTCAAATCTCCTGATTCCAGCTGTTCTTTCAGAATCTCCAGTGTAGATTTCCGATACCATGCGCAGAGCACGTATTTCTTTCCGTTCCTGTCTACCGGGATTACCGCATCGATTCCATCTGTCAGATAATGTTCCAGTTCCTGTGCCGTATCCCAGTTGACCAACGGCATATCACAGGACATTACCCAGACCTTGTCGTAACTGCATTCTTCCAACGCAGAACAGAGTCCCATAAGCGGACCCTTATCCGCTTTCCGGTCTTCGATATGCCTTGCTCCTATCTCAGGATAATCCCGCCGGTCTTTTACCGAGAGCAATATCTCATCTGCGTCTTTTAGATTTTCCTCAATCTGTTGTAAAAATGTCTTCTTTCCAATCAGAAGTCCTGCTTTATCCTGACCCATCCGGGTGCTTTTTCCTCCGCAAAGTATCACTGCGCTGGATCCGGACTTATCTTATTCAATTCTGCATTCATAATATAAAAACCTGCTCTTTCCGAAAAAAGAGCAGGCAGACACAGAGAACTTGCCCTCCATTCAAAAGATCTGCCACTGGCAGTTCTTTACAGATGCTTGGATATCCGGCAACTTCTCTTGTATATCTTAGGTACTGCTCTCCTTTCCAAATATGCGGGAGCAGATACGTTTCCACATCTACCTGAGGAACTGACGTATCTGCCGTTCCTGGCCAGCATCCCATCATCACAATTCTTCTGATCCCTTTATGTCTGATTTCGATTTCATTTTCTATGCATCGACGTCTCAGATATGATACTTTATGTGATCTTAGGTATGAAGGCTTCGGAGAAACCTAGTATTTTCACTTATTTAACATGCATATTATAAACGTAGTCTCCGTTCTGTAAAGAATATCTCCCACAATCTCCGGAAATGCAATCACCGGCGGCTGATCTGCCACGTGCTCTCCAATCTCTTTTTCCATCCACGCCAGATTATACCATCTGTGGAATTTGTAACCACAATTTGTAAACCAGCCGACCATACGATATCCCAAATGTTCATGGTAATGGATACTTGCATTGGTCAGATATTCATCTTCCTGTTCCGTACAGGCGATACACGCATTCATATTCAGTATATTTTGCCTCTTTAATATCTTCTCCAGCTTATCATATAGTGCTGTTCCGATTCCCATTCCTTTTTTATTTTGGTCCACATAGATAGATGTCTCTACATTCCATCCACCTGCCGGTCTGTCGTGAAAGGCACTTGCATATGCATATCCGCATATTTCCCCATTTAACTCTGCCACAAGATATGGATATCTCTCCAGCACGTGTCTGATTCTTCCTCGGAATTCTTCCACGGTCGGCACATCATACTCATATGTAATAACTGTGTACTCGATATAAGGCGCATAGATTGCAAGCAGTGCTTCCGCATCTTCCTCTTTTGCAATGCGGATCTTCATTTCTTTTTTCTCATTCTGATTCATTCTATCTTCAGCTCCAGTCTGCTTATTTTTCATTCTCACTATTATAAACATGTCTGTAAAAAAATGTCATCTCCCTGCAAAGTTTTCCTTGCAAAAGAAATGACATTTCTGATACTTTTCATTATCCCTGGTTCTGTGCTGCAACCAGCTGTGTTGCTCCGTATTTCGCACGAAGCTTTGGTTTTTCAATCTTTCCGGTAGGATTACGTGGGACATCTGCAAATATAATCTTTCGTGGTCTCTTATATCTTGGAAGCTTCTTACAGAATTCCTGAATATCCTCTTCCGTACATTCTACTCCCGGCTTCAGTTCAATGATCGCCGCAGATATCTCGCCCAGTCTGTGATCAGCAAGCCCGATAACAGCTACATCCAGAATTGCCTCGTTGGTACGCAGGAAATCTTCGATCTGCACCGGATAGATATTCTCACCGCCACTGATGATAACATCTTTCTTACGGTCAACCAGAAAGATAAAGCCATCTTCATCTTCCATCGCCATATCTCCGGTATATAACCATCCATCATGCAGAACTTCTGCGGTTGCTCTTGGATCTCTGTAATAACAGGTCATGACTCCAGGTCCTTTGACTGCAAGTTCTCCGGTCTCGCCCTGTTTTACAGGCTCACCCTGTTCATCAATAATCTTCGTTTCCCATCCATATCCAGCTTTTCCGATAGCTCCTACTTTATCAATATTGTCCACTCCAAGATGTACACATCCAGGTCCGATAGACTCACTCAGACCATAGTTCGTGTCGTATTTGTGATTTGGGAAGTATTCTTTCCAATGTTTGATCAGACTTGGCGGTACCGGTTGTGCTCCGATATGCATCAGTCTCCACTGCTTCAGATCATAATCTGCAATGTCCAGTTCTTTGTTGTCAAGTGCAAGCAGAAGATCCTGCGCCCATGGTACTAACAGCCATACGATTGTACAGTGCTCTTCAGATACAGCCTGTAAAATTGTCTTCGGACTTGTTCCTTTTAACAATACTGCCTTTCCACCAGTCAGAAGACTGCCGAACCAGTGCATCTTGGCTCCGGTATGATACAACGGCGGAATACACAAAAACACATCGTCTTTTGTCTGACCGTGATGATTCTGTTCTGCTTTTGCCGCATGCATCAACGATTCATGATTATGCAGGATTGCCTTCGGAAATCCTGTTGTTCCGGATGAAAAATAAATAGCTGCATCGTCATCGTCGTTCACATCAATCTTAGGTGACTGACTGGAACAGTTAGCTGTATGCGCATTGTAATCCTCCGCAAAACCGGGACATCCGTCTCCTACAAAATATAACAGACGTCCTTTGCTGATCTCGTCTGCAATCTCCTCTACTCGTCCGATGAACTCCGGCCCGAATACCAGAATATCTATCTCTGCAAGTTCTACACAATACTTGATTTCATCCGCAGAATAACGGAAATTCAAAGGTACTGCCAGTGCTCCGGTCTTCAGGATTCCGAAATAGATTGGCAGCCATTCCAGACAGTTCATCAGGAGAATCCCCACTTTTTCTCCTTTTTTGATTCCTCTTTCAACCAGCAGATTGGCAAATCTATTTGCCTTTTCGTTAAATACATTCCATGTGATTTCTCTTCTGTAATAAGCTGCACGGGATGGTTCAATCAGGTCAAACTCCTTCCATGTAGTTCTTTTTGTCTCCGGCATCTCCGGATTGATCTCTACCAGCGCAACATCGTCTCCGTACAGGCGGCAGTTTTTCTCCAATATATCTGTAATCGGCATTGGAAAATTCCCCTTTCGTGTTCATTTCATATTTATTATGTTTTATATGATTCTTAGCGTCTTTGGCTTTCGTACTTTAACGCTTTTATTCATTAAAGTCTATAATACTCAACTTTCCTTCAAATGTCAATCTATATTTGTATTATTTTCCATTCGATCGAATTTTTCTGCACTTTTGTTTGATTTTTCTGCTTCCCCAGCCTATAATATGCAACGGGTGATAAAAATGAATTGGATACATAATCATAAACGCGCATTACTGCACATAAACCTTGCATTTATCGGTGGACTGACCGGTGTCTACGCCATCTTAGTCCGCGGTGGCAACTTCGGTGCCGCACAGACCATGAATCTGATTGAAATGATCTTAAATTTTGCTGAAATGAATCTGACAGATGCTTTTCTGCGTCTGGCGATTTTTATTTTATATGGTCTTGCAATCATTGCAGCTTTCTTAATCGGGGAACGTTTTTCCTCCGTAAAATCTTATATCGCGCTGGTGATAGAAACTGTCTGTGTATGGATTGCCGGAATCATTCCGTCATCCGTTCATCCATTGATTGCACTGTTCCCTGTATTCATCCTGAATGCATACCAGTGGCAGACGTTTACTACTCCGGAATGTTATAACAGTTCCACCATCTTTTCGACAAATAACTACAAACAGACCGTTCTTGCGTGGATGAGATATCATATGACTCATGATCAGTCACAGAAAAAACGCGCATGGCTTTTTACAGGTACACTAATTTTCTTCCATCTAGGAGTTCTTGCCGGATATTTTGCAGTAAAGCACGCCGGAATTCATGGAATATGGTTTACATTCGTGCCGCTCATTACAGCCACTTATCTGGTGCTTCCGATTGGTGAGGCAGAGATACTTGAGGCTGATGTTGGGATTTAATTCAGGAAGGCTGTGGATACCCGAACCGGAATAAAGCTTGAAAAGGTGTTCCTGTTCAGGTTCCATCGGCGGGTCAATTCTAAAGGGGCAAAATTATGCTAAAAACGGGCTTCCGAAATTTGCAACTCGCCATTCGGCTCAAACAGGCAAATTTCGAAAACCCAACGCATAATTTTGACGCTTAACTATTTCCAACACCTTCTTCACATTCACTGGAACAGCTTCCTGCTTTTTATTCCGTGGGTATCAAATGCCTTACGAATGAAACCTGCTAAGAAAAGTCAATAATTATTTTTATCTTTTTTATTTTCTGTCACAAAATATATTTGCGTACCACAAATAGACTGTCTGATTGGCAGTCTAAAAAATTATTTATTTTATATAAGATTATATATTTTTATATAGTTCGGTTACTCGAGCATAATAAATGCGTAAAAACTTATTTAATCCGGCTATCTTTGCTGATTTTTTACTTTTACCTTCTGATTCCTTTTTTACAACATATCGGTAAACCGGATCTTCTGGTCTGGAACGCATTTTTAAACTTCTCATTGTTTCGTATCCTACTTTGCGCAATGATGCTGAACCACGTTTCGAGATTTTCCTATTACAACCTACAAATTGACCAGATTCATACGGTGGTGGATCAATTCCTGCGAATGCAACCAATGCCTTCCCGTTGCGAAATCTGCGAACATCTCCTATTTCTGCAATTAACTTTGGGGCTAATGTATTTCCCACTCCACCCATTTCTCTTACAACCGAATATTCTGGCAAAGTCTTGGCTATTTCCTGCATCCGTGATAAAATTAGACCAAGGGTTGCATCAACTTCCTTGAGCACCCGAACTGCTTCAGTCACCAGCATTTTGACCGATGAGGTCTCTGAAGGTAATGTGGGAATACTTTCCTGAGCCAGGGTGTATATAACTTTGGCTTTTTCCTGGCTTGGGACGTATTTCTTTTCTTTTGCCCAAAGTATATACTCTTCAGTAAATTCCTGTTCAGACATAGATGTTATTACATCATAATGCCAAAAACGTTCCACAAAATCACTTCTTTTATCTTTCCGATTTGTTTCATTCCAACTTGCAAGAAGATTCTTTATTCCAGGCATGGTCAAATCTAAAAGATGGGTCAATTCAGCGAGAGATAAAAGATGAAGTTTCATATAATGCCGATATTGCTGTCCAAGCAACTTCAACTCTTCATAAATCTCTCCAGAAGTTTGAAATTCTTTCATTTTAAACCAATGATCAATTCCATAATTAGCAATGATACGGGAATCAATCTTGTCGGTTTTGGCTTTTCGCAGACTTTCGTTACGATAACTTTTCATAAGATACGGATTAATTACAGAAACAAAAAATCCTTTTTCCTGTAAATATGTAAGAACTGGAAGATGATAAATTCCGGTTGCTTCCATAACGATTTTGACTTCATCATTTAGTCTGAAAAGCATGGAAGATAATTCGCTTAAATCCTTTTGGGTATGGGTAATATTGAAAGGCTTACTAACAATCTCTCCATATGGTTTCAAAATACATACTGTACTTTTCCCTTTTGATACATCAATTCCTACGCTGATCATAATATACTCCTTTTCTTTTTATAGAATTGCAGTTGTTTATCCCATCTACACTTATTATGATTCAGTTTAGTTCGTTACGCGAAAGCTCCTGCGAGTTTCAACCTGCTTAAATGAATGTTTATAATAAGGGGATGGCTGACGGTTTCATTCACGGATGTGAAAATCCTAATGGCAATATGTCATACCAACTACTTCCCTTATTATAATAAAATAAGTGTAGATGTTAGAGTTAATTACTCTCTAACAACTACACTTTTATGGTACTAACTGGTACGCTGTTGGATATCTATGTTTATCAGTCTTATCAGTTGGAAAATATAGAGATAAAAGAATTTAGGGACGGATTAACATTAATGGAACATATGGTTTTGAAATATTTATTACAAGAACGTGATATAGAAAATAGTATTGGTTATGGCTATAGAATGAGAAAAATTATAGAACATGCAAAAATATCTTTAAGGCAAAAAGCTGTTGAGTATTATGGGTGGAGTTATATAAGAAGTATGTTCGCGTAGCCAATGGGGACGGGGAATAGCGGCTTTTTTTTTGTCCCTGGCGGCATCAGAATGTTTTGTGAGTATGATACTATATATTGTTTGAATAATATCACTTGTGAGATTGTATTAAAAACAACAATAAAGGGAAAATTATGAATTATATTGTAGATAAAAACGGAAAAGAATTAAATGGAAAATCAAATCACAAAAAGAGAAGTTGGATATCCCAAAATATGATTGCAGCATTGACAATGATTCCTATAGCAGGAGCGATGGTTAATTTTATAGTAAAGTTATATATTTACATTTACAAAATGGGGTATTCGAGCTATTTCCAGATCCCAAATGAATATTTGCTTATAAATTATAATATTACAATTTACAATATGATTATAGTGGGAGTATTTCAGTTGTGTACTGTATGTGTGCAGTGAATAATGTTCGGATAATATTGCGACGAGAAATGTTAATAAAGAAAATTTTCTGGGGAATCTTATTGGATTTTTTAATACCTGTTCTAATTTGCTTTATTATATTGAGTATAGCAACAGGTAATTGGGAGGATGCTTTAATTGTATTACAAGAAGAACGGAGAAAATGTATAATTTTAGTTTTGTTTATAATTTTTAGTAATGCTATTATTGTTTTTGCGGTGGGATATTGCATGGTGTATTCTTTTCAAAAAGATTTAATCGAAAAAAACAGAATTATGACCGATGGAGATGAAGCAATTTTAGAAAAAGACAGGACGGGGAAAGATGGAAAGTTGAAGATTTGCAAGGATAAATATATGAAAGTAGATTGTAAAAATCGTTTGCTGGAAAAAAAGAAATATAGAAGGGCCAGTGGGGACGGGGAATAGCGGCTTTTTTTGTGTCCCTGGCGGCATTCGTACAGTAATTATTTAAAATTTAGAAAACGGAAGAAGTGATTAAGCTGAAAGTGATAGTGGCAGTGGGTATATTATATATTCTTCTAATCGTTGCAGTTATATTCGTAAGTGGTAATGGTGAGAGTATAAGTGAAAAGCGGGTAGATGAAGAGCTTTTGTGACTTTTTATCGCCAGCTTTTTGATACTGATAATTACAAGTTCTGTAGATGATACTGTGTCGTATATTATGAAGAAATACTTGCGATCTGCGTTCAAACTACTCGCTACATACTTTACCTTTTTAATAATATTATCTTTGCGAAGAAAAAAGAAATGGATTTTATGCAGTTTCTACTCATCTTAGCTCCTGCATAAAATCAGAATTTCTTTTACGCATTGTATTTAAAAACTCATAATCTGCTCTTCATCAAGTCTTTTAAGAATCTCGCATGCCAGCTTAACCGCATTATCAAAATCAGCATAAGCTGAAATTCCGTAATGTGTGTGTGCATAGCGAACCGGAACACCGATAACGATGACCGGCACTGCTTTTTCAGTCAGATGTATAGTTGCACCATTGGTTGAACCGGCACTGCGAACTGAATCCTGAACCGGGATGCCAAGCTTTTCTGCTAAATCAAGCGCATATCTCTGATATCGCGGATTGGTAATCATGCGTGAATCAATGTGACGAAGCATCGGTCCACGCTTAATTGCTGTCTGAACCATATACGACTCAACGCAGGTATCATCTGCCGGGCAGCCTTCAAAAACAATTGCGATATCCGGCTTAATTACCTGTGCTGTCACAGTGGCACCGCGTACACCAACTTCTTCTTGTGCTGCACAGGCACCAACAATATCCACATTCAGCTCCTGACCCGCCAGGGTATGCATGGTCTTAAGAATTGCAGCACATCCCCAGACGACAGTCAAAGCTCTTGCCCACCATCAGATCTGTGGTTTCTGAATATGTAAATGTCACATCCGGCACTACCGGTTCACCGATACGAATGCCGAACTTTTCAACCGCCTCTTCTTTAGAAACAGCACCAACATCCACCGTGATATCTTTCATCTCCAGAGGTGCTTTGCGCTCCTGCTCTGTCATGAAATGCGGAGGCTTGCTGGCAGTAAGACCCGGAATATATTCTCCGAATCGGTTGCGAACCAGGACTTTATGAGCCGGAATATTGTGGTTAACCCAACCTCCGATCTGAATGATGCGGAGAGTTCCGTTCGGGCAGATAGCCTGCACCATAAAGCCAACCTCATCACTGTGTGCGTCAAGCTGAACAACCGGCCGTTTACCGTTATTTTCTTTACGTCGTATATACAGGTTGCGCATGCGATCTTCTGTAATTTCTCCGAGTCCTTCTGCGTAAGGACGAATCGCTGCAACCACTTCATCTTCGAAACCGGATGTACCATTTGCATTTGAAATTGCTGCAATCATTTCCAGCGTCGTTTTTTTATCCATTCTGACACCTCTTTTATGAAAGTTTTACTTTCTTGAACTCTTCCATGAAATCAACAATATAGTTTGCTGTAGTCTCAAGCATCTCCTTGCCCCACTCTTCTGTAGCGGTACTCGGATGATCCGGTCCGATCCAGCCGCTGTCTGTTACATGTGGAGTATTGCGTATAATATCAACGTTAACTCCCTTGAACTCAACAGAACGGAAACCGGTTGTCTTCAGATTATCAGACAGGTGCTTAAACTTAAGTTCCCCACCTATCTCACTCTTATCAACTAAAGACGGATCAATTCCAAGAATCGCAGCTGTTTCCTCGCCACCGCCGTGACCGCCTTTCCACGCTGGGTTCATATCCCATGCCATCAGCACCAGTAAGCATAGCAACCAGACAGCCCTTATCTTCGAATTCCAGCCAAGGCGCTCGATCATCTTAATGTTTCCGCCATGTCCGTTCAGGAAAACGAATTTTCTTGCGCCGTGACGATACAGACTCAGGAAAATCTGACGGCAAAACTGATAGAGTACCTCGCCGTCAATATCAATTGTGCCCGGATACGGAGCTAAACACTGACAGGAACCATATGGAATAGTCGGAGCAATCAAAACATCACTCTTTTTCTCAATTTTCTCCAACAAATGCTCCGGAATCAGTGTATCGGTTCCAAGTGGCATGTGACGGCCGTGACACTCAATACTTCCGATAGAAATAAGTACCATATCATTTTTTTCAAAATATTCTTGAGCTTTCGGCCAAGTCAAATTTGTAAGTCTCATAATTTTCTTCCTTTCATATAATAATTATTCTCTGCTGAAAAACCATCTTTTTGTTTATGAACGGGAACACAACAATATCCAATTGTAATGCAGTTTTTAGCTTTTACGTTCATTTACAATTTTATAAGTTATATTTAACTGTCAATAACTTCTATTCCCCTTTAGGATTAATTTTTTCTGACAACACAGAATTTTTGAGTCGCTCTTGATAAGCCAAGTATAGTCTAGGCTAATAGGATTGTCAACAATTCCTGTTTGATGTTAACAACGAAAAAATACCAGTAATTTTGTTGATTTTTAACATATTTTTTCTCTTGACAGTAATTCTAGAAGTTTCTACATCTGCAAAACACACTTTTTTTATGCTTTTGTACCAATATTGCAAAATAATAATTGTTAATAATGTTATTGTGTGACTTTTTTAGATATTTTCTTTCGAAAAATAATACTTTCGTTTTCGTTAACAATCTACTATAATTATAATAAGTTTTTAGCTAACGGACAAAAATCAATTGGGAACATGACGATAAAGTAACCTATTTTATATGAGGAGGAAATAAAACATGCGAAAAATTGGCGGTATGTTCCACTATGAACCAAGCACACCTATCGAAAACGGATACTTTTCAAGTATCAGTTCACCTAATGATGATCTGGCATTTACCATGTCCGGACGATGCGGTATCTATTATTGTTTACAGGAGATTGCACGTCACGATATGCGTAAAGTCGCATATGTGCCTTTGTATACCTGTGAGACGGTCCTTGCTCCTTTTGAGAAAGCCGGATATCAGCTGAAATTTTATGAGCTGGATCAGGATTTGCACAGCATTTTCGATACTTCGGTTATTGATGAAATCAGTGTTTTATCTCTTTGCGGCTACTATGGTTTTTGCAACTATGATCACGACTTTGTTAAAGCCTGCAAAGAAAAAGGAGTTGTAATTTTTGAAGATGTAACTCATTCCATGCTCTCAGCTGACGGTATCGATCCTCTCTGTGATTATTTTGCCGAAGCTTCCGAAAATGGATGGGGATTGATTGTGGTGGATTCGCTGTTAAACGAAACGGAACTTTTGAAACACCTCTTCTGCAGGTAGAACCAACACATCTTAAACAGCGAAAAGAATACTACGAGACAGGAGACGACGATATTTTCTGGGAGGGAGAACTGCGGCTTCGTCAGATGTTTGACTGCTTTGCTGGTGATGATAATTCAGAATATATCCTACGCCATGCTGACTTCGATTCTATTTGCAGGACAAGACGTGAAAACTATGCTGCACTTTTAGATGCGCTTACAGCACCTCTTTATGGTGTGCAGCCAGTATTTCCCGAACTTCCAGAGCCTACTGTTCCAAGTCATTTCTGCCTGTATGCCGAAAAACGTAACGAATTGCAGCAATACCTGGCAGATCACCAAATTCGTTCGACTGTCTACTGGCCAGTAGGACCTCTGGTTCATCCACAACCAGAATCATCGGTACAATACATTTACGACCACATTGTATCCCTTCCTTGCGATCAGCGCTTCACACCTTCTGATATGCAATATGTTGCGCAAGTCTTAATGGATTATTCTGGAAATTAGATGAGGTAAATATGCAGGAACAACGAAAAGCATCAAACACAACTACATCAGAAATTGTTCTTGAATCTCTGCGTGAGCAGATTATTAATGGAACCCTTCAGCCTCAGGAAAAACTGGTAGAGGCTGAAATTGCCCAAAAATTTGGACTCAGCCGAGGTCCTGTGCGCGAAGCACTCCGACAGCTTGCCTTCGAAGGTTTAGTCGATTACTGTCCTAATAAAGGGTGTACAGTCGCCCTGCTTTCTCCACAAGACGCATATGAAGTCTTTTTTCTGCGCGGCAGCCTCGAAAAGCTGGCAATCCAGAAAAGCAACTGCCGTCTCAGTGACTATAGTCTCATGATAATGGAAGCCAGCATTGAAGATTTTCGAAAGGCTGTTCTCGCAGGTAATACCATGAAGCCGTTCATGCAGATGAGACATTCCACCTGCAGATCATTCACTCTGCCCAGCTTAACCGACTCACCAAAATGTGGGAACTGCTGAGTCCACTGAATGGTGCCATGTTCCTCGCGGTTCAAAATGCCAATCGCCTAGAACCAAACACACCGGATCCAAGTACCTCTCATAAGGGAGGTGCTGCAGTATGGACACACCAATGCCTGTTGGAGGCCATCCGGATTAACGATCTCCAGGCAACCTGTGATCTTCTGGATCAGCATTATGAAGAAACCGGCAGACGTGTATACAGACTTTCACTCATGAAAGAAGCCATTGGGGACGGGGATTAGTGGCTTTTTTTTGTGTCCCGGGTGGTATTCTGATTTCATATTATCTATCGAGAGACCAAAAAGAGCACTGCCCGAGTGGAGTGTGCGGTTATGTAGCCTGCGCTTGACCATTAGTGGTGTAAGGAGAATTCGGTAACATATAGAAGAAAATAGCATTGGAATTGCAGACAAAATAAAGAGGATGTGCTAACATATTTGATTCATATGGGATTCATTAAATGTAGCAGCGGCAAGTGCGGTGGCATTTTGGCAGCTGGGAAAGAAGCAAAAATAAGTAAAAACTATTACGGAGGGATTGAAAAGATGTTATTTTTATATTATCCAAAATGTTCTACTTGCCAGAAGGCAAAGAAATGGCTGGATGCCAATCACATTTCTTATGAGGAGCGTCACATTGTGGAGGAGAATCCAACTTACGAGGAGCTGAAGCAGTGGTATGAGAAGGGAGATTTACCACTAAAGAAGTTTTTTAATACAAGTGGTATGCTTTATAAAGAGCAAAAATTAAAAGATAAGCTTCCTGATATGAGCGAGGAAGAGCAGTTGAGGCTTCTTGCGACAAACGGCATGCTTGTAAAACGACCGTTGATCGTGGAAGAAAATCTTGTGTTGACGGGATTTAAAGAGAAAGAATGGACGGAAAAGTTATTATAAGGTCTGGAAAAGGAGATTATAACATGGGGAAAATTATAAATATTTTACCAATGGCAAATAGAGAAGACAATCTGCAGGAAATCATGGAGGCACTGCAGGAGGTAAAAGATGCGCTTGTGGAAGTGTTGGATCAGTATGAGGAAGAGGGAGCGCAGGAGGAAGCGGATACTTTGACGGAAGCATTGGATGCACTTGAAGATGCGTACGATGTAATCAATGACGTAGTAATGGATGAAATTTAGAGCCATTGGGGACGGGGATTAGTGGCTTTTTTTGTGTCCCAGGTGGTATTCTAATTTCATAAACATCGGGGAAGCACATCGCAAAACAAATAGGAGCTAAGTTTTGCCCGCTGATACACGGCATAGTTGATCCTAAGCAGTATAGCAACGGGCAATTTTTTAATCTTTCAGAGCAGTTTTATTTATCGAGAGACCGAAAAGAGCACTGCCCGAGTGGAAGCTGTGGTTATGCCGCCTGTGCCTAACCATTACTGCCACACTTCATCCTCAGGTCCACAAAAAACAAGATGATAAGGATTCCAGGCATCCTCAAGCCCCAGAAAGGCCTTCCGCTTCTCATCTTCAATCTGAATCGAATCTGCAATATCCGGTATCTGCTTCAACTCAGCTTCATACCGCGCAATATTTGCAAAATCAAACTCTTCGCAAAATTCAATTTATACAGATAGTAGTAAATATAATCATGCCGCAACAAGGTCTGGTAGAGCAGCTTATCTGCTTCCGTCACCGTATCGCCTAACAAATATTTTCGTTTGGAAAGTCGTTTGTCAATTTCAGTTAAAGCATCCTTTTCCTGATATGCGAATCGTTCGAGATCCGTTTGAAAAGTAGCTGCACCGGCTTTTTCAATCGGCAGTAGCAGATTTTCTTTCATATATGTAATTTCATCTGCTTCATTTTGATGTGCATATAATGGACGGTCTTCTTTTTCATAGGTAAATTTATTTTCGGGATCTGCAGATAATTTCTCTCTTCCTGTCGTTGAAAGAAGTTGACGGTTATCCGGTCCTGCTCCAAGCAGACCATAGACATTCCCGAGTTTTGCCCGCATATGTGGAGACTGCTGGTAATGCCGCTTGATCAGTTCTAATTTTGTATAATCGTAAAAGCCTTCTGTCTGATAAATATCTCTCGTATAATTCCAAAGGTTCGGATAATCCTCCAACCGCTTTTTATTCACGCCAAATACAAGATGATAATTAATATGAAAGCGAATCAGTGCCACGTACAGATGAATATCAGATAACGTGATATAATCACCATTTATGAATCTTCTTGTGGACAGGCGTTCTTCAAGCGTTTCTAATGCTTCAAAATAACTAACGTATCCTTCATCGAATGCTTCCTGGGATCTTGCAAATCCACAAGCATATGCATTGATGTGTTTATTGATAAATGCACTGAGTTCGTCGATTTCTGTGCGAAGTTTTTCCGGATAAAGATCCGGAGCGTTTTCTTTATGGTATTTCTTCCAGTCTACGACGAAATATTTTGGGATATCCCATGCCTCATTCTGTACGATAGCTCCGGTTGTTACATCAGCGATTGCCGGCACGGTCGATCTTCCGACAAAGTCCGGGTCGCCTTTCAGGTATGCATCATCCAGATAATGAATTTTCAGAACCGGATCAACGCCGCCTAAGTCTTCGGAAAATATCCAGCCTCTTGGATCTCTTAAAACGCCACATTCGCCGACACTGATCACTCGGTCGAGTCCTAATAGTCGTAAGGTAATCATTGCTTTATTCGAGTGCGGGCATCCTGGCATCCAGATCAGCCGGTAGCGATCCGGCACAACCGGAAGCTGGCCTTCGCCATCCCCGAAGTGTTTATCGAAAACAAATTTCCGTTCGTCTATTTTTCCTGTCTTTTTGTTGAGCTGATGTCGAAATGTGTTTTCAAACAGAGCGACGCTTTGAAATGGTTCTAAATATGACATGTGTGTTCCTCCCTATAAAAAATATGTGCGTAGAATCGAATTCATACTTAACATGTATGAATTGTTTGATAATATCTTTGATTGAGATTATATAGCCATTGGGGACGGGGATTAGTGGCTTTTTGAGTGTCCCTGGTGTCCAATATTATTAAGTGTTGATAACGAAGATAAAGTTCGTTGAGAAAAAAGGATATATATAGTATAATTAACAAATCAATAAGAAATGGTAAAAATAGAATGAAACAAAAGCAGAACTTATTTTGTTTTATGGGAGTTTTCTGGCATTTATCGATGCATTTTGCCTAGGTTATTTTATTTATAAAAGAAATGAGAAAAATCAGTTTTCATTAATTACGATCCAAACTGGATAAGTTATTATTATGAATATGAATAACTTATTAGAATTAATGGAGCAGCAGCTAGAAGAGGAAAAGAATGATGGATGAAAATATTAAAGATACAAGGAAAAAAAGATGTTTTGTCATAACGCCAATCGGAGACGAAAAATCAGAAATAAGAAGACATATCGATGGAATCATTGATGAAGCAATTGTACCAGCGCTGGGTGAGGAGTACGAAGTTCGTGTAGCGCATAGAGAATTTGAATTGGGATCAATCAATGACAGGGTAATTAGAAATATTTATGATTCGGATCTGGTAATAGCAAATCTGACGCAATTAAATCCGAATGTAATGTTCGAAATTGGAATGAGATATAGTTTTGGAAAACCGGCACTGGTAATTGCAGAGGAAGGAACAAGACTTCCTTTTGATGTTATTGATGAGAATACACTGTTTTACATAAATGATCCAAAAGGAGCGGCTGAATTAAGAAAGAAAATCGGGCAATTTGTAGAAAGAATCGATTACGGTCGAGAGGATTACGGACCGATTGTATCAACATTACAAAAAGCAGCAATGCTGAAAAATATAGAAAACGGAATTGAAGACTCAGAAACGAAAAAATTATTTACGGCAGTCAATGATCGGATGGATGAGATAGAAAAGTTGGTAAGACGGATACAAGAGCCAAAAAATAAATATGGCTATACAAGTTTAAATTATAAAAATGCACCTGAGGAAATAGATACTTATTATATTGAAAATATCGAAGATGAGATAGAAAAGTTGGAATTGGAAATAAATTACCAAAATCTCCAAGATAAGGATACTATAAAAAGATTGCAGTTGTATAAGAATCACTTAGATAAATCCATTGGGGACGGGAACTAGTGGCTTTTTATCTGTCACCAGTGGTATTTTAAATGCACAAAATATACCATAATAGTATAGTAGCAGAACACAAAAGCGAGGAACATAACATGTCTAAATACAAACACATAGATGATTTCATCAAAATCCCACAACTAAATAATAACGACCGGTTATTCCATTACACTTCGGCAGCAGGGATAAAAGGCATAACCGGCGGTGAATTCTGGATAACAGAGAGTCATTTCTTGAATGACAGCACGGAATTTACGATTGGAACAGATATTTGCATGGAAATACTGGAAAAGCATATGAGAAATCCAAGAAGACTTTTGTATGCGAAAGATCTGTTGATGGAACAAATGCGAAAATATTATAGAGAAGAGCAAGAAGACACTGTATCCGGATCGGCAGAAGGCAGCTATGTTATTTCCTTTTGTACAAGTGGTGACAGCCTGCTGATGTGGTCGGAGTATTCGGATTTCATGGGATATTGCATGGAATTCGAATATGGAAAATTGAAGGAAACATTTCAGGAACATTGCGGGAATGACTGCACGTTATTTGACGGAAAAGTGATATATGATCATGATGAACAGATTGAATTACTGGAAGATACCATAGAACGGCTGCTGTTATCGGATGGAGAAGATTATAAAACCATTCATGGCTGGGATGATCTGGATAGCGCAGAAGAAGAGGATGTCAAATTATTTGTAGATCATATCTCAGTGATCTGCCTGTTGTATAATATGTTCTTCAAAAAGGAATGTTTTGCACAGGAGCAGGAATATCGCATGGTGTTCCTCTGTGTACATAAAAGAGAGCATCAAGTGCCGGAAAATAGCATTCTGGTGGAATATCGGATAAAAGATGAAGTATTTATTCCGTTTATAAGAATGAAGCTTGGAGATATAAGCTGTTTAAAATCTGTTTGCGTTGGGACGAAGAATACGAGTGATCTGGCGGTTAAGGGATTGCGGCATTATTTTGGAAGCAGAAATCTGGAAGTGCGTGTGAAAAAGTCGGAGATTCCGCTGCGATATTGACAGTCGTTGGAGACGGGAACGGGCAAGCTTGGAAGAAAGCATTCAGCTCTTGAGTCATAAAAAGTTTTCTGATATCATTATTCTAAATGTAAAAATGATAGATTGACAAAATGAGCGAAAAATGAAACGGAGATGAAGAAAATGGAATATACAGAATTTGGAAAGACACAGCTTCGTGTATCCAGGATGTGTCTTGGTACATGGGGAATCGGAGGTGCCGGATGGGATTCTTATTCCGACGAAAGCCGGATGGATGCGATCAAGGCAGCAGTAGATTGTGGAATCAATTTTATTGATACGGCACCTGCCTACAACGGAGGCAGGGCAGAACAGTATATCGGAGAAGTTGTGCACAAACTTGGCGTCAGGAAAGAAGTGATCCTGGCTACCAAGTGTGGAAATGAATTTATTAATGGAAAATATGTACGCTGCGGGTCGGCAGATAAGATTATGCGGGAATGCGAAGAATCACTCCGTAATCTGAAGACAGATTATATCGATGTATATCTGGTCCACTGGCCGGATCCGAATGTTCCGATGGAAGAGACAATGGATGCGCTTAATACATTGAAAAAGCAAGGAAAGATTCTGCATATCGGAGTATCGAATTTTACAAAAGAACAGATGGAAGAAGCAGAAAAATATTGTGCTATAGAAGCATATCAGCCACAGTATTCTATGGTAGATCGGAAATGGGAGCAGATGATCCGGTGGGCCTGTGCTCAGGAAATGGGAGTTATGACTTATGGAACGCTCGGAGGAGGCATTTTAACCGGAAAATACAGAGAACTCAAAGAATATGGTGTGGATGATAACCGAAACCGGTTTTACCCATATTTTAAAGAACCGTTGTTTTCAAAAGTAATGCTTCTTTTAAGAACAATGGATCAGATTAGTGAGGAACGAAATGTTCCATTGTCGCAGATTGCATTGAACTGGACCTTGCAGAGACCTTTTATTTCTTCTTGTATTATAGGAGCGCAGAGCCGCGATAAAATTGAAGAGAACTGCAAGGTATTTGAGTGGAAATTAAGCGATGATGAGATGCAGCTGCTGGAACAGGCTTTGAAAAAGACTATTATATAAGACTACAAAGGAAGACGAGGAGGAATAAACATTATGGAAGAGAAGCGTACCGGCTTATTTGAAAACGGTCTGATCTGGTTCGGCGCAGGGGTTTCGATCGCAGAGATCCTGACCGGAACATATCTGGCCCCGCTTGGCATGGGAAAAGGACTGACGGCAATCATAGTAGGACACATCATTGGCTGTCTGATGCTGTTCCTGGCAGGAGTGATCGGCGGTAAAGTCAGAAAGAGTGCAATGGAGACTGTAAAGATGAGCTTTGGACAGAAGGGAAGTATCCTTTTTGCGGTCTTGAATGTGTTGCAGCTTGTCGGATGGACTGCGATCATGATTTATGACGGGGCACTGGCAGCAGACGGTGTGATGCATACCGGCAGATGGATCTGGTGTCTGGTGATCGGAGCATTGATCATTCTGTGGATTGTGATCGGAATTACGAATCTGGGCAAGATCAATACCGTTGCGATGGCAGCATTATTTATCCTGACACTGATTCTGTGTAAGGTGATATTTACAGGAAGCGGGGTGGGAACACCGTCTGACGACAGTATGACATTTGGAGCAGCAGTAGAGCTTGCGGTTGCGATGCCATTATCGTGGCTGCCGCTGATCAGTGACTACACAAGAGAGGCGAAGGAGCCTGTGAAAGCAACTGCAGTCAGTGCGGTTACATATGGAATTGTAAGCTGCTGGATGTATGTGATTGGTATGGGAGCTGCTATCATTACCGGAGAGTATGACATTGCACAGATCATGTTAAAGGCAGGTCTTGGCATCCTGGGACTTCTGATCATTGTATTTTCAACAGTTACAACCACTTTCCTGGATGCATACTCTGCTGGAATCTCCAGTGAGACGGTTGTAAGCAGATGGAACGGAAAGCATGTTGCTATCGTTGTGACAGTGATTGGAACGGCCGCAGCAATTGTATACCCGATGGATAATATAACGGATTTCCTGTATCTGATCGGTTCTGTATTTGCACCGATGATCGCTATCCAGATTGCTGACTTTTTCCTGTTAAAACAAGACAAGAGCAGTCGGGCAGTATATGTGCCGAATATGATCATCTGGGTGATTGGATTCGTTGTGTACAGAATTCTTATGAATGTAGATATGCCGGTAGGAAATACATTGCCGGATATGGTGATCACGATCATCCTGTGTCTGATCGCCGGGAAATTAATACCTGAAAAAAATCAGAAAAAATAAAAAAGTTAAGAAAAATGGCCGCTGTACCGGTAGTGAATAATCTGCTGGCGCAGCGGCCATTTTTTATGATTAAAATTCATAGACAAAATCTATCAACTTTCATAAAAATACTAATTTGTCTTTTATTTAACAAAATCATATAATCAAATTATAAAGAAATGCAAACAAATACAATCATATTTTTATGGAGGTTAATAAACTATGAAAAACAATTTTCCACACGTATTCAGCCCTCTTACGATCAGAGGTATGACACTCAAAAACCGTGTTGTAATGATGCCTATGGGAAGTGATTTCGCCGGACATGATGGGGAACTGAGCGACGAACATATCAAATATTATGAGCTGCGTGCACGTGGCGGCACAGGGCTTATCATGGTTGAAAATGTCTGTGTAAAATATCCGGAAGGATCAAACGGAACGACACAGCTGCGTCTTGACAAAGACTGTTACATTCCACGCCTTTTTACATTAACGGAAGCCTGTCACAGACAGGGGGCGCTGATGGGGATTCAGATCAATCATGCAGGTGCGTCTGCGATGAGTTCCAGAATCGGTATGCAGCCGGTATCTGCGTCACGTTTTCCATCAAAAGCCGGTGGAGAGATTCCGCGTGGACTTTCGAAAGAGGAGATCACAAGCATTGCAAAAGATTATGGAACCGCTGCAAAGAGAGCAGTCAATGCCGGATTTGATGTTGTAGAGATCCATGCCGGACACTCTTATCTGATCAGCCAGTTCTTATCGCCTACTACAAATGACCGTACAGATGAATTTGGCGGATCTGCTGAGAACCGAGCCCGTTTCTGCCGTATGGTCATTGATGAAGTCCGTAAGGCTGTCGGACCTAGAGTTCCGATCTCTCTGCGTCTTAGTGTAGACGAGCTTGTCGAAGGTGGTAATACGGTAGAAGATTGCCTGGAATATCTGGAATACCTGAACGATGAAGTAGATATCTACGATACTTCAGCCGGATTAAATGCTTCTATCCAGTATCAGATCGATGCGAACTATCTGGAAGATGGATGGCGTTCATACATGGCGAAGGCGGTTCGTGATAAATTCGGAAAGCCGACGATCGCGATCGGAAATATCCGTGATCCTAAGATCGCCAATGACATCCTTGCCAGAGGTGATGCTGATCTGATCGGTATGGGACGTGGACTGATCGCCGATCCTGACTGGTGTAATAAAGCACAGTACGGGGATGTATGTGATATCCGTAAATGTATCTCTTGTAACGTCGGTTGTGTCGGCAACCGTATCGGCGGTAACAAACCGCTTCGCTGTACGGTCAACCCGGATCTGATAGGCGGAGAAGCTTATAAAAAACAGAAAGTAAATAAACCATGTAACGTCGTAGTTGTAGGTGCCGGAACTGCCGGACTGGAAGCTGCATGTACAGCTGCCGAAGTTGGATGTAAAGTTACGTTACTGGAGAAAGAGAAAGAAGCAGGTGGTCTGTCGGTAGAGATCTCTAAGATTCCTGCGAAGAAGAGACTTGCGGATTTCCCGACTTATCTGAAATACCGTGCATCAAAACTTCCGAATCTGACGATCAAAACAGGAGTAGATGCAACGGTCGCAGAGATCAAAAAATACACCCCGGATCTTGTTGTAAATGCGACTGGTTCGGTACCGCTCCTTCCACCGATCGAAGGACTGCATGACAATCTTGGAAAGAAAGATGCCAGCGTGTATTCTATCAAAGATATGATCGCAGCTGTTAAGAACTATCCGGAAGACATGACAGGCAAGAAGGTTGTTGTTGTCGGAGGTGGTGCGGTAGGACTTGATGTTGTTGAATTCTTTGCCCCGCGCGGTGCAGAGACAACCATCATCGAAATGATGCCGGTTATCGGAAACGGACTGGATGCATCTTCTACATCAAGTATGAAAGAATGCATGGAAAAACATCATGTAAGACAGATGACGAATACAGCCCTGCAGAAAGTAAATGCACATTCCTTCCTCGTAAAATACGATGGAAAAGAAGAAGAACTTCCGTTTGACTATGGTTTCGTATGTCTCGGAATGAGAGCGAATGCCCCGATCTGGAATGATATTCAGGAAGCTTTTACAGGTGAAGATGTGGAAGTCCTCAACATTGGTGATTCTGTACGTGCGAGACGTATCATTGACGGAACGGATGCCGGACGCCATATGGTATTGAATACCCTTGAAAGATTGAACTATCTTTAAAATATGTCCCTAAAAGGGAACCCCTTTCCAATATAAATATAAATACAAAGAAGCTTCGGAGAATCCTGCTACCTGTGATTCTCCGAAGCTTTTTGTGAAAATAACTATCTCCGGGTCCACTTCTATGATATGATATAGTATAACTGATCAATAAAAAAACAATTGGGGGAAATACGTAATGAAAAGTTTGCTGATTCTCGGTGCAGGCGGATTCGGCCGGATGGTAGCGGAGACTGCGCAGGCACTGGGGTATGAAAAGGTTGTATTTTTGGATGATGCGGTGAAGGATGAAGCGGTCATCGGAATGTGCTGTGATTATGAGATCAGGCATAAGGAGTATCCGGTGGCAGTAGCAGCATTTGGAAATAACAAGATGCGTCTGTACTGGACGGATAAATTGCTAGAAGAAGGGTATGAGGTACCGGCAATCGTGCATCCGTCTGCAGTTGTAAGTCCGAGTGCGGTGCTGGAGCCGGGCTGCTTTGTGATGCAGAGAGCGGTGGTAAATACCAATACCGGATCGGGCGTGCGGTGCTGGTGAACAGCGGGGCAATCGTAGATCACAATTCAGTGGTATGTGCCGGAGCGCATGTCGGACTGGGAAGTGTTGTAAAGTCAGACTGTACGATCGAGAGCGGACGCAAAGTGGAGGCAGGAGAAGTAATCTTCTCAACCAGAAGGAAGATCGAGGGTGTGGATAGCCGGAGCCTGGAAGATGCCGTGTACGCATTTGGTTTCGGGCAGCAGTGCAGTTATGTGAAGCCGTTCGGAGAAGGCACATCAATGAGACTTATGCAGTCTATATGCCGGGCGCAGATGGAAAGGATACGCCGCTCTATGTTTTGCAGCGCATCAATATTAATGTATTCAAGAACCCGGATCAGGTAATGGCGAATATATTCGGCGTTACGGAGTATTTGCGCAGTATGATCCGTGAGGAAGGTGGAGATCTGGACAGAGAGGCATTGTCTTATATTAAGACAAAATCAGGAGAGAGTTATTTTGAAGATGCGGACGGACAGCCATGGCGCTGCCTGCATTATGTACCGGATTCTGTGTGCTATCAGATGGTGGAGAGACCGGAACAGTTCTATCAGTCGGCACTCAGCTTTGGCCATTTTCTGAAGCAGCTGGGGGATTATCCGGCTGAGAGTCTCTATGAGACGATTCCGAAGTTCCACGATACGGTGAAGCGTTTCCATGATTTCAAAGACGCACTGCGGAAAGATGTGAAGAACAGGGCAAGACTTTGCCGTGAAGAAATAGAGTTTGTACTGGCACGCGAGGATGACTGCGGTGTCCTTATGAAGCAGCTTGAGGAAGGAATACTTCCGCTCCGTGTGACGCACAACGATACCAAGCTTAATAACATTTTGTTTGATAAGAATACAGGAGAGGGACTGTGCATCATCGATCTGGACACGATCATGCCGGGACTTGCGGCAAATGACTTTGGTGACTCCATCCGGTTCGGGGCATCGACAGCGGAAGAAGATGAGAAGGATCTGAACAAGGTGCACTTTGATATAGAGCTTTACCGCATCTACGTGAAAGGGTATCTGGAGATGGCGAAGGATGTACTGACACCGGCGGAGAATGCCAGTCTTCCGTGGGGAGCGAGACTTATGACACTGGAATGCGGCATGCGTTTTCTTGCTGACTTCCTCCAGGGCGATGTATATTTCAAAACAACTTATCCGGAACACAATCTTGTTCGGGCAAGAACACAGTTCAGGCTTGTAAAAGAGATGGAAGAACAGTTTGATCAGATGCAGGAAATCGTTGAGACGTTCTGAAAGTGAGAAAAAATTGTTGTAACTAAAATACAATTTAATTTCTGGTTTAAAGTTGACAGATAATAAAATACATTTTATTATAAATATAAGTTTGATATATAAAGATAACGAAGAGAGTTAAAACGGAAGGAGAATTCAACAGATGTTAAACGATAATTTTGTAACATTTGAAATTGGAAAAGCAAAGCATATCGCACTCGTTGCCCATGATGGTAAGAAAAAAGAACTGATCGAATGGTGCGACAAGAATAAGGAAATCTTAAAAGGTCATTTCCTATGCGGTACAGGTACAACCGCACGTCTGATCGCAGAGAAGACCGGGCTTCCGGTAAAGGGATATAACAGCGGCCCGCTTGGAGGAGATCAGCAGGTCGGAGCGAAGATCGTAGAAGGACAGATCGACTTTATGATCTTCCTGTGGGATCCGTTAGAGGCACAGCCGCACGATCCGGATGTAAGAGCATTGTCCCGTATTGCCGTTCTTTACGATATCCCTACAGCTAACAATCTTGCAACAGCAGATTTTATGCTGAAGTCTGAATTTATGAATTCTACATATGAAAGAAAGGTAGAGAACTTTAACAAGACCATTCAGGACAGAGTGGAGAAGATGAAATAGAAGCTAAAGAGCAGCTGCGCATTCCGTAAAAAAAGGAATCGCAGCTGTTTTTTGGCTTTTTTTATATTTCTGCAAAATAAGATTGACATACGGTATCATCTGTGCTATTCTAACACTACAAACTTTAACACTTTAAAGCGCAACGCTTTAATGCAGATTAGCAAAGCAACAAGTAAAAAAGAAATGAGGAAAGTAGAGGAGAAAGGTTATGGCGATGAAATTATTGATGCTGGTGATATTTTTTGCAATTATGGTATCGGTTGGCATCTATGCAAGAAAGCATGCGACAAGTGTAGACGGTTATGTGTTAGGGGGGAGATCGGTAGGCCCGTGGCTTACAGCATTTGCGTATGGTACGTCATACTTTTCAGCGGTTGTATTTGTAGGATATGCAGGTCAGTTCGGATGGAAATACGGTCTTGCGTCGACATGGATCGGAATCGGAAATGCGATCATTGGAAGTCTGCTGGCATGGGTGGTACTTGGAAGACGTACCAAGGTAATGACACAGCATCTGAATTCCAAGACGATGCCGGATTTCTTTGGTGAGAGATATGGAAGTAAGGCGCTGAAGATTACGGCTTCAGCGATCGTATTCATATTTCTGGTGCCGTATACAGCTTCTGTATACAATGGGTTGTCAAGATTGTTTGGAATGGCATTTAACATTCCTTATAAATATTGTGTAATCGGAATGGCAGTATTTACAGGAATCTATGTTATCCTCGGTGGATATATGGCTACGGCGATCAATGATTTTATTCAGGGAATCATTATGCTGGGCGGCATTGTTGCAGTCATCCTGGCAGTATTAAATGGTCAGGGCGGATTTATTCAGGCAATTAAGACCATGGCAGAGATTCCAAGTGATGTGCCGGTGACAATGGGACAGCCGGGAGCATTTACTTCATTCTTCGGGCCGGATCCGTTGAATCTTCTTGGAGTGGTTATCCTGACTTCTCTTGGAACATGGGGACTTCCGCAGATGGTTGGAAAGTTCTATGCGATCAAAGATGAGAAATCCATTAATACGGGAACGGTGATCTCCACATTATTTGCGATCGTGATCTCCGGAGGATGCTACTTCCTCGGAGGATTCGGAAGACTGTTTGATGCACCGGAACTGCACGATGAGGCGGGCAATATGATCTTTGACGGAATCATCCCGCATATGTTGTCAACACTTCCGGATATACTGATCGGTATTGTAGTAGTATTGGTATTATCGGCTTCTATGTCAACACTGGCTTCGCTGGTACTGACATCCAGCTCGACGCTGACACTGGATTTCTTAAAAGATAATGTAGTGAAAGATATGAGCGAGAAGAAACAGTTACGTACGATGCAGGTGATGGTTGTGTTCTTTATTGTATTGTCGGTAGTGATCGCAATGGATCCGCTACATTCATCGCACAGCTGATGGGAATTTCCTGGGGAGCACTTGCCGGAGCGTTCCTGGCACCATTCATGTATGGTCTCTACTGGAAAGGCGTGACAAGAGCTGCTGTATGGGCCAGCTTTGCGGCAGGTGTCGGGATTACGGTTCTGAATCTGTTCTTCCACTTTATTGCATCACCGATCAATGCAGGAGCGGTTGCATGATAGCAGGACTGATTGTAGTACCGGTAGTGAGCGTGCTTACACCAAAGCTTAAGAAGGACAGAGTGGATGAGATCTTTGCCTGCTATGATGAAAAGGTTACGATCACCAAGAAACGTTCGTTGGAACAGAATTAGTGGAAATAATCTGAAAAATCAAATATATTAAAAAACATCAAGTGAAGTGATTAAAATTATCACTTCCTTTTTGTGTGGGGATATGTTAGGATATAAAAGTATTAAAAATGAACAACAAAGTTGATGAATATTATTGTTGGTTTGGCAACGATGATTTGATTTGAAATATGAGGCAAAAGGAGTGGAGCTTGAATTATGAAGAATTATCAGAAATATGAGAAAAGTTATTTTATGCCGCCGGAGGTCACATATGACTGGGCGAAAAAAGATGCGGTAGAACAGCCTCCGAAGTGGTGCAGCGTAGACTTAAGAGATGGTAACCAGGCGTTGATCGAGCCGATGAGTCTGGATGAAAAGCTGGAGTTTTTCCAGATGTTGGTAGATATTGGATTTAAGGAGATCGAGGTTGGATTCCCGGCTGCTTCCGAGACAGAATATCAGTTTATGAGAACCTGATCGAAAAAGACATGATTCCGAATGATGTAACGGTCCAGGTATTGACACAGGCAAGAGAGCATATCATCAAGAGAACATTTGAAGCTGTAAAGGGAGCACCTCACGCAGTGATTCATTTATACAATTCTACCTCTGTTGCACAGAGAGAGCAGGTGTTCCGAAAAGATAAAGAACAGGTAAAACAGCTGGCGATCGACGGGGCAAAATTACTTCTGAAGCTTGCAAGTGAGACAGACGGTAACTTTACATTCGAATACAGCCCGGAGAGTTTCCACGGAACAGAAGTGGACTATGCTGTAGAAGTGTGCAATGCGGTGTTGGATGTATGGCAGCCGACAGCTGATAATAAAGCGATCATCAATATTCCTACAACTGTAGAAAACGCAATGCCGCATACATTTGCTTGCCAGTTAGAGTATGTACATAAGCATCTGAAACACAGAGAGAATGTTGTACTTTCCCTGCATCCGCACAACGACAGAGGATGCGGTGTGGCGACAGCGGAGCTTGGTATCCTTGCAGGTGCCGACCGTATCGAAGGTACACTGTTCGGAAACGGAGAACGTACCGGTAACGTTGACATTATTACACTTGGCATGAATATGTATTCCCAGGGTGTAGATCCGGGACTTGATTTCTCGAATATGAAAAAGATCCGTGAGACTTATGAACGCCTGACAAGAATGCAGGTATACGACCGTCAGCCATATTCCGGAGATCTGGTGTTCACAGCATTTTCGGGATCTCATCAGGATCGATCGCAAAAGGTATGGCATGGAGAGATGAGAAGAAATGTGACAAATGGACGGTTCCATATCTGCCGATCGATCCGAAGGATGTCGGAAGAGAATACGATTCAGACGTTATCCGTATCAACAGCCAGTCCGGTAAGGGCGGCGTAAATTACATCTTAATGCACAGCCACGGAATCAATCTTCCAAAGGCAATGCGTGAAGAAGTAGGATATATGGTAAAAGATGTATCGGATAAAGCACACAAGGAGCTGACACCGGATTGGGTATACCAGATCTTCTCAGATCATTATATTAACACAAAATCCATCTTCCACATCGATGAGTGCCATTTTAAACAGGTAGATGGAATCACTGCGGAAGTGACGATCAATCATGCAGGAGAGAGCAAAGTGATCACTTCGAATGGAAACGGACGTCTGGATGCAGTAAGCAATGCGATCAAGCAGTATTTTAACATCAGCTATGAATTATCCTTCTATGAGGAGCATTCGCTTACAAAGGGGTCTTCTTCTAAGGCTGTGGCTTATGTGGGAATTATCTGCAACGGAAAGACATTCTGGGGTGTAGGAATCGATCCGGATATCATCAGAGCTTCCATTGAAGCCTTGATCGTTGCGGTAAATAAGATTGAAGAACTTGGGAGTGCTAATGCATGTACGGATGCAAGAATGATCGAGATCATGAATTATGTACAGGCGAATTATATTGACATTACATTAGATGACCTGGCAGAAAACTTCTTCCTGTCCAAACCTTATCTGTCAAAATACATTAAGGAAAAATCCGGAATGACATTTGGGGATCTGGTGAAGAAGATCCGCATGAAGAAAGCGAAAGCACTGCTCAAGAGCAGCAATATGACGGTTGAGAATATTGCAATGTCGGTAGGATATCAGAATGTGGAACATTTTAACAGACTGTTCAAGAAAGCTTATGATATGACTCCGATGCAGTTTAGAAATCAGAAATAGAATAAGTAATGAAAAGTTGTGAGGGATGTGCCGGGAGGTGCATCCCTTTTAAAAGTGCGTAAACGGAAAAATAAAAATATACATATAAAAAGATAGGAATCGAGATGGATTTCATGTATAATAAATAATAGACTTTACAGAAAACATGATTGGGAGGAAGAGATAGAAATGTTAAAGTACATATTGATGATCCTTGGCGGTGTGATTTTTATCGCAGGATACTACTTCATGCAGCAGAATGAAGGCAGGGGGAAGACGATGATGTTCTATTCGTTGTTTACTTATGCCGGTCTGACACTGGTGATCCTTTCCGGGGCAAGAGTTCTGGATCCTTTCTTTGAAGGACTCGGAAAGAACGGGGAGATGATTCAGCTGGCAGTAGAAGTTGCCTGCTTTGTATTGGTGCGGAATTACTTCTGAAGCCTGCGTTCGAAGACCAGAAAGAGATCGGAACAAAGAAGAATATTACACCACGTGGATCCGGAGATTCATTCAGTGCGAAGGCAAATAAGAAAGAAAGCACGAAGAAGACGAAGAAAAATAATAATCAGATTAAAAGAAGTTACAGTACAGGGAATAAAAAATATCGTAAAAAATAAAAGAATATGATAGATTGAGCCGGAGGTGACAACAAAAAAGCCGGAAAACCCGTCCCCATAAAAATAAGACTTGCATAAGCAAGTCTTATTTTTATGTACGGTATTTAATTCACGAATTATTTACCTTCAACCATCTTGTCGAACTTCTTAGTAAATGCTAACATGATAACTCCGCAGGCAACGATGATGAGTGTAACAACACCATATGCTTTGACGAAGTCGAAGTTTCCGAGCCAGTTATAAAGTGGTCCGTAAGCTTTACCAGAGAAGAAGATGATCAGTGGCCATACACCAAGCATTGTTCCAAGAAGTTTCTTTGGAGCATATTTGCTGATGAAAGCATTTCCAAGTGGTGAGAAGATAACCTCTCCAAGTGACATACATACAGATGCCAGGATGATTACCCAGATACCAACTGGATCTTTTGTGCCCTGTCCTGAAAGTGCAGCGGCAAGAACCATAGATCCTGTACAAAGACCAAGGATGATAATTCCGATAGCAGTCTTTGTGAACATTCCCCAGTCACCCTGTGGACGCTGTCTCATCTTAGCCCAGATACCTGCGAAGATAGGGCAAAGAATGATACAAAGAAGTCCGTTCATTGAGTCGAACCAGGCAGTAGGCATCTCGAAGGAACCGATGTTCCAGTTAGCCCATCCAGATCCTCCCTGAGATACTGGACCGAATTCATAGTAAACAGGCATGTAAGCATGTACCAGATCAGCCAGAAGATACCAGAGAATACGGTTACGATCAGAATTGCGATAACACGGTTTCTCTCAAGCTTCGTAAGTGGTGCATTGTCCTTTTCTTTGTCTGCTTTTTCAACATTCTCAGAACGGTTATCAACAAGGAATGGTTTCTTTCCGGCATCGCCGAAAGATTTCATTCCAACGAACCACCATACACAGTCGATAAACAGGAAGATTCCGCAAATAAGGAACATTGTACGGTATCCAGCGTTTGTACCAACCAGTGAAAGGAATGTAGTACCACAGAATGATCCGATGTTAACGAACATGTACTGTAAATTGAATACAGTATCAAGTTCATCCTGGTCAGCTAATGGGAAGAGACGTCCGTTGATACCGGATACGTTTCCTTTGAAGAAACCAGTACCGATAGAAACGAGGATAATCATTACCCACATCATTGCGATACCATTGGCTTCTGTTGCTCTCCAAGCACACAGATAACCAAGACCCATAAGGATCTCACCAACAGGAACAAGGATACGAGGACTAATCCAACGGTCAGCGATATATCCACCGATGATAGGTGTGATATAAGTAAATGCTACCAGGTTAGAACTCATTGCAGCACCAACAGATTTGTCAAGTCCAAGACCACCGTGAGCCGCTGTGGCTACGATAAAGATCGACAGCCCCCATTTAGCTGCATAGTATGCAAGTCTTTCAAATGAGTAGGTCAGACAGCACACATAGAAACCAAATGGTAATTTCTTTTTAGTGTTCTCCATGAGATTCACCCTCCAATATAAAATTTTTCTTTGGTTTTAACAATACGAGGAAAAACCTCTCATGTATAAAACTCTCAACGCAGTTAATCTTATCACAAACTAGACTAAAGTACAACTAATTGTTTAAGAAAAAGTTAAGGTTTTTTATATTTTGTTAGGAATATATATGTTGAAATGTAATAAAACGACCATGTATAGCCGGATAATGTAAGCAAAAATATATAAATAAAAATAAACAGAACCGGTTATAGAGAAACTCCATAGAGAGAACGCGTAGAAGAGTTTATAGATAATTTACAAATAATTATAAAGGATGTTCTTGAATAATCAACTATATAAGGATATAATAAGACACATATTTTGTAAAGGGGAAAATGATATGGCAAATTATTACCGTGTGGCTTATAAGGAGTCAAAGAACACGCTGAAACAGATCTGTGAACTTTTCCGTGTGGACAGCAGTGATATTACGATTAAGTTTATAGTGACGGTGATGGGACCGCTTGTGTTCTATTTTATGTGTAAATATGGAAACCCGGGAGCGGTACGCCGGGAGGAATGACTTTTTTTTGTCATAAAGTTTATTGTAGTCTGGGCACTGGCATTTGTTGCGGCAGTGATACTGAACAGAACGATCTGGAGAAAGGTGTTATCGACAACGGCAGTCGGAGATGCGGAAGAGCAGTTTGACAGACGATGCAGATTGAACGGTGGACCAGTGAGTTCCGAAATCCACTTTTTTGACGATCACTTTGACAGTGTAACTGCGAAAAAGACAAGATCATTTTCGTACAAAGATGTTACCAAGATCCTGGAGACGAAAGAGGCATTCGGTGTCGTTGTGAAGGCAGATCCAGAGACGGTCGGATCGGCGAGAGCGATGATCGGATTTCCAAAGACTGCACTGGAAGGAAACAATACGGACGAACTGGCAGAATTTCTTCTGGAAAGATGCAGGAATATGAAGAGAAAAAAAGTGAAGAAGTTTTAGAATGGAACACTGCAGATGAAAAGGCTATGTGCGTACGGAACAAAGTACGGGGACACATAGCTTTTTATATTTATGCAGGATTTATGCGGGTCGTCAAGTATTTAACAAAAAACAACACAAAGTATTGCGTTAAAGTAGCAAAAACAGTATAATATAATTGGAAAAAATTTGGTTTTACTTTTCAATACAGAAAAAGCAAAAAACCCAATTTGAAATAATGAAAATGGAGGGCTAGACTATGGGCAACATGGCAGCAGACAATGCAGCAGGTAAGAGAATCAACAGTTTACTTGATGCAGGCAGTTTTGTTGAGATCGGTGGAGCAGTAACAGCAAGAACGACTGATTTTAACATGCAGGAAAAAGAAACTCCGGCAGACGGTGTGATCACCGGATATGGAGTGATCGATGGAAATCTGGTATACGTATACAGCCAGGACGCCACTGTTTTAAATGGCGCGATCGGCGAGATGCATGCAAAGAAGATTTCTAATATCTATGATATGGCAATGAAGATGGGAGCACCGGTCATCGGACTGGTTGACTGTGCAGGATTCAGACTTCAGGAAGCAACAGATGCATTAGAAGCATTTGGAAAGCTTTATCAGAAGCAGTCAATGGCTTCCGGAGTGATCCCTCAGATCACAGCAATCTTCGGAACATGCGGTGGTGGACTTTCTATCGTACCGGCTCTGACAGATTTTACATTTATGGAAGCAAAGAATGGTAAATTATTTACCAATACTCCGAATGCAATTCCTGGAAATGACATTTCCAAATGTGATACATCTTCTGCGACATTCCAGAGCGAGACAACAGGTCTTGTGGACGGAACAGGATCAGAAGAAGATATCCTTGCAGACATCCGTTCTCTTGTATGTATGTTACCGTGTAACAATGAAGAGGATTCTTCTTATGAAGAATGTAACGATGATCTGAACCGTGTATGTGCAGACCTTGCGAATGCAAAAGAAGACACAGCGATCGCTCTTACAATGATTTCTGATGACAACATCTTCTGCGAAGTGAAGAAAGCATATGCAAAAGATATGGTGACTGGATTCATCAAACTGAATGGTATGACTGTTGGTGCAGTTGCTAACCGTTCGAAGTATATAATGAAGAAGCTGAAGTGGAGGCTGAATTTGACGGCTCACTTTCTGCTGACGGAGCTGAAAAGGCTGCAGAATTCGTACAGTTCTGTGACGCATTCAACATCCCTGTACTGACACTTACAAACGTAAGCGGATTTACAGCAAGCAAATACGATGAGAAACGTATCGCAAAATCAGCAGCAAAACTTACTTATGCATTTGCAGATGCAACAGTACCGAAGGTAAATGTTGTGATCGGTAAAGCATTCGGAAGCGCTTATGTGACAATGAACAGCAAGGCAGTCGGAGCAGATATGGTATATGCATGGCCGGATGCAGAGATCGGAATGATGGATGCAAACCAGGCAGCTAAGATCATGTATGCGGATGCTGATGCAGCAACCATCAGAGAGAAAGCAGCAGAATACAAGAATCTGCAGTCAAGCCCATTATCAGCAGCGAAAAGAGGATATGTGGATACGATCATCGAAGCAGCAGATACAAGAAAATATGTGATCGGCGCATTTGAGATGTTATTCACAAAAAGAGAGGATCGTCCGGCAAAGAAACACGGTACGGTTTAGAGAGGTGAGGCAAAGTGAAGAAAAAAATAAGCGTATTACTTTGTGTGCTTGTCGCAATGCTCTGCTTTACCGCTTGCGGAAGTAAGAAAGAAAATCTTCAGTATGATAAATCAACGATCACACAGGCAACAGATTTTCTGATCGAGTATTGCAACAGTGCAGATGCAGATACTATCGAACAGTGGAACAAGATGACAGATTTTCAGATCGAGTCCCAGCTGAATCAGGCGGGTGTTCCATTTACAAAAGATAGTTTCCTTGCAGCTCTGGATGCATGGCAGCAGGGAACAAAAGAGTGTGGGGAATATGTAAGCCACGGTGATTACAAATTCGAACCATCCTCTGATGAACTGAAAGTAACGGCCAGTGCAAAATTCAAAGACCGTGATGCAGACATTACATTTGTTTTTGATGAGGACCTTTATCTGGACAGTACAACGATCGATGCACATTACAGCATCGGTGAGATCATGGAAAAAGCAGGACTGAATACAATCCTTGGAATGGGTACCGTATTCGTAATCCTGATCTTTATCTCAATTCTGATCTCCCTGTTCAAATACATTCCTGCACTTGAAGAAAAATTCAAGAACAAAGGAAAAGCAGAAAGCACACAGGAAGCAGCTCCGGCTCCGGCAGCAGTTGCAGCACCTGTAGTAGAAGAAGCATCGAATGATGATGAACTGGCAGCAGTTATTTCCGCAGCGATCGCTGCTTATGAAGCAGAAGCCGGTGGAAGCACAGACGGCTTCGTAGTAAGAAGCATCAAGCGTCGTCCATCAAATAAGTGGCACGCATAATTAATTAGGAGGATGAATTCAATGAAAAATTATACAATCACAGTGAATGGCAATGTATATGATGTAACAGTAGAAGAAAACGGAGCAGGTGCAGCACCGGTTGCAAGACCTGCAGCAGCACCGAAGGCAGCGCCTGCGGCAGCACCAGCACCAAAGGCAGCACCTGCAGGCGGAGCCGGATCCATCGAAGTAAAAGCCGGAGCAGCAGGAAAAGTATTCAAGATCGAAGCGAATGTAGGTCAGGCTGTAAAGAAAGGTGATGCAGTTGTCATCATCGAGGCTATGAAGATGGAGATTCCAGTTGTAGCACCGGAAGACGGAACCGTTGCAAGCATTGATGTAGCAGTAGGCGATGCAATTGATTCAGGCGCTGTTCTTGCTACATTGAACTAACATCATTTATATGGTGTTTATCTAACACGACTGGAGGTTAAAAAATGGAATATATAACGACAACATTAGGAAACCTCGTGCATCAGACGGCGTTTTTCAGTCTTACATGGGGCAATGTAGTCATGATCGCGGTTGCATGTGTTTTCCTTTATCTTGCAATCAGACACGGATTCGAGCCTCTGCTTCTTGTTCCGATCGCATTCGGTATGTTACTGGTTAACATTTATCCGGACATCATGCTTCATGCAGAAGATGCGGCAAATGGAACAGGCGGACTGCTTTACTACTTCTATAAACTGGATGAGTGGTCAATCCTCCCTTCCCTGATCTTCATGGGTGTAGGAGCGATGACAGACTTCGGACCACTGATCGCTAACCCTAAGAGCTTCCTTCTTGGTGCCTCTGCTCAGTTCGGTATCTTTGCAGCATACCTTGGAGCGATGGCTATGGGATTCTCTGACAAAGCGGCAGCAGCGATCTCAATCATCGGTGGAGCTGATGGACCTACCTCTATCTTCCTTGCAGGTAAGTTACAGCAGACAGCTTTACTTGGACCAATCGCAGTAGCAGCATATTCTTATATGTCACTGGTACCGATTATCCAGCCACCGATCATGAAGCTTCTGACAACAGAAAAAGAACGTAAGATTAAGATGGAACAGTTAAGACCTGTTTCTAAGCTTGAGAAGATCTTATTCCCGGTCATCGTTACGATCGTTGTGTGCGTGATCCTTCCTACAACAGCACCACTGGTTGGTATGTTAATGCTTGGTAACCTGTTCCGTGAGTCTGGAGTTGTAAGACAGTTAACAGAGACAGCTTCCAATGCAATGATGTACATCGTAGTTATCCTGCTTGGAACATCCGTAGGAGCAACAACAAGTGCCGAGGCATTCCTTAATATGGATACGATTAAGATCGTAATTCTTGGTCTGATCGCATTCGCATTCGGTACAGCAGCAGGTGTACTGTTCGGTAAACTGATGTGTGTTGCAACACATGGTAAGGTTAATCCACTGATTGGTTCTGCCGGTGTATCTGCAGTTCCAATGGCAGCCAGAGTATCACAGAAGGTCGGAGCTGAAGCAGACCCGACAAACTTCCTTCTGATGCATGCTATGGGACCAAACGTTGCGGGTGTTATTGGTACAGCCGTAGCTGCCGGAACATTCATGGCAATCTTTGGCGTAGGAATTAAGCGATATATAATTAGGAGGAAAGAAAATGGCAGATATAATAAAAAAACCTGTAGAGATTACAGAAACGATCCTGCGTGATGCGCATCAGTCTCTGATCGCAACCCGTATGACAACAGAGCAGATGCTCCCGATCGTTGATAAGATGGACAAGGTTGGGTATCATTCCGTAGAGTGCTGGGGTGGAGCTACATTCGATGCATCTCTTCGTTTCTTAAAAGAAGATCCATGGGAAAGACTTCGTAAATTCCGTGATGGATTCAAGAATACAAAACTTCAGATGTTGTTCCGTGGACAGAACATCTTAGGATATCGTCCATATGCAGATGATGTGGTAGAATATTTCGTACAGAAATCTGCTGCCAACGGAATCGACATCATCCGTATCTTTGACTGCTTAAATGATCTTCGTAACCTGAAGACAGCAGTTAAGGCTGCAAACAAAGAAAAAGTAGAAGCTCAGATCGCATTATCTTACACTTTAGGTGATGCTTATACACTGGATTACTGGGTAGACATTGCCAAGAAGATTGAAGAGATGGGTGCAAACTCTATCTGTATCAAAGATATGGCTGGTCTTCTGACACCGTATAAGGCAACAGAGCTGATCGGAGCAATGAAAGAAGCTGTAGATCTTCCGATCCAGCTTCATACACACTACACATCAGGTGTTGCTTCTATGACTTACATGAAAGCAGTAGAGGCCGGTGTAGATGTCATTGATACCGCAATCTCACCATTCGCACTTGGAACATCTCAGCCTGCAACAGAAGTTATGGTTGAGACATTCAAGGGAACACCTTATGATACAGGATTAGACCAGAAACTTCTGGCAGAGATCGCTGACTACTTCCGTCCGATCCGTGACGAGGCTCTTGACAGTGGACTCCTTAATCCAAAGAACCTTGGTGTTAACATCAAGACTCTTCTGTATCAGGTACCGGGCGGAATGCTTTCGAACCTGACATCACAGTTAAAAGAGCAGGGTGCTGAAGACAAGTTCTATGATGTACTTGAGGAAGTGCCAAGAGTACGTAAAGATCTTGGAGAACCACCGCTTGTTACACCTTCCTCACAGATTGTTGGTACACAGGCTGTATTCAACGTACTGATGGGAGAACGTTACAAAGTAGCAACAAAAGAGACAAAAGACCTCTTAAGCGGAAAATACGGACAGACAGTAAAACCTATGAATCCGGACGTGATCAAGAAAGTACTTGGTGATGATCCTGAAATCATCACATGCCGTCCGGCAGACCTGATCCCGGATGAATTGGATACACTTCGCAAAGAATGCGAACAGTGGATCCAGCAGGATGAGGATGTACTGTCTTACGCACTGTTCCCACAGGTCGCTGTAGATTTCTTCAAGTATAGAGAAGCACAGCAGACAAAGGTGGATGCGACAGTAGCGGATACGGAAAACGGTAGTTATCCTGTATAGGTTTTCGAGAGGACGTCAAGTGTAGAAGTTCCTGATTCAATGCGACTTCGGGTGCTTGCAAGGCGTAAGCGAAAAAAAAGACGATAAGATAAGAACCGAATACATTCGGACGGAAAATCCTGATGATTTTCGCCTCAGGTATTCTTTTGGGATGTGCTTGTAGCACATCCCAAATCTTATTTTATCGTCTTTTTTTCACCAACTCCTTGCAAAGCACCCTGCGGATGCATTGAACCAGGAACTTCTACACTTGACTGTTCGTGAAAATATACGAGGATAGCGGGGAGTGTGGCTTTTCAGGAAGTAGTGGAAAAAGCGAGATGAAAAACGTTTTCCGGCGGAGCCCAATAGCTTGGTGGTAACAGTAAATTCACTTCCGGTTGTCGGAGTGTATGGCTGAGGGAGATGTGGAGGTTTGGTGGATGGGCATCCGTTGGCGGGAGTAGAAGATGTTAAAAGAAGTTTGGGCAAAATAAGGATTCGCTCTGTGCTACAGGCACAGAGCGAAAGAATACCTGAGGTGAGAAATCATCAGATTTCTCGCCGAATGTATTCGGTGCCTGGTTTTACCCAAGCTTTCTTTGTTACATCTTCTTCCCGTCCATAAGCGCCCATCCACCCAAACCTCCACATCTCCCGTCCCCACACACCCTGACACCGACATCCGATTGACTATTCCCCCACAAAGCTATATAATAAAACCATTGTTTGAAAAAGAGGTACATCGCATGAGCGTAAAAAATGAACTGCTGAAGATGATCGATGAAAGATATCAGAAATTCAGCAAAGGACAGAAAAAACTGGCGGATTTTATCCGTGAGGATTATGATAAAGCGGCTTTTTTGACGGCTGCGAAGATGGGGGAAGAGGTTGGTGTCAGTGAATCGACAGTTGTGAGATTTGCAACTGCCTTGGATATGACGGGTATCCGGAGTTCCAGAAGGCTCTAGGAGAACTGGTGCGGATGAAGCTGAATTCCATCCAGCGTATGGAAGTGACGTATGGGCGGATCAGCCAGGGGGAGATTCTTGCTTCGGTTCTGCATTCGGATATTGAGAAGATCAAGCTTACGATGGAAGCAATTGACCATGAGGCGTTTGAAATGGCGGTAGATACGATCTTAAAAGCAAAACGGATCTATGTGATCGGAATCAGAAGCTGCTCGCCGCTCGCAAGCTTCCTAAGCTTTTATCTGAATCTGATCTGCGAGAATGTAACGGCTGTCAATACGAACAGTTCCAGCGAGATTTTTGAACAACTGATCCGTGTCAGTGAAGATGATGTGGTGATAGGGATCAGTTTTCCGAGATATTCCATGCGTACTTTGAAAGCACTGGAATTTGCAAGCAATCGGAAAGCTACGGTGATCACACTGACAGACAGTGTACATTCTCCGATGACGTTGTATTCTTCCTGCAACCTGATCGCAAGAAGCGATATGGCATCCATTGTAGATTCACTGGTGGCACCTTTGAGTGTGATCAATGCACTGGTCGTAGCGCTCTGTATGAAGAAGCAGAAAGAGGTTATTACAACGCTTGAGACACTGGAACAGATATGATGAATATCAGGTGTACAGTAAGGATGAACTGAATATGGTGGGGGATCGAGTTGAACTTTCCGGAAATGAAAAAGGAAAACCAGAGAAGGATAATGGAAGATGAGTAAAGTAGTTATCGTTGGAGGAGGAGCGGCAGGAATGTTCGCTTCTATCGCAGCAGCCGAATGCGGACATCAGGTTGTAGTATATGAGAAGAATGAAAAGCTTGGAAAAAAATTGTATATTACAGGAAAAGGAAGATGCAATATAACCAATGCCTGCGATATGGAAGGATTATTTGAGGCAGTCAGAACAAATGCAAAGTTCTTATACAGCAGTTTTTACGGATACACGAATCAGCAGGTGATCGATTTCTTTGGGCGGATCAATGTGCCGGTGAAGATTGAACGTGGAGACCGTGTATTTCCGGTGTCGGATCGTTCTTCGGATGTCATCCGTGGTCTGGAACGGGAGATGGACCGTCTGGGCGTGGAAGTGCATCTGCGCACGGCAGTAAAAAAAATAGTGGAAAAAGGCGGACATTTTGAAAAAGTAATACTGGGAGACCAGACGCAGGTTTGTGCAGATGCATGTATCGTGGCAACGGGCGGATTATCTTATCAGTCAACCGGATCCACCGGTGATGGCTTCCGCTTTGCAGAAAGCCTCGGTCATACCGTGACGGAATGTATGCCGGCGCTGGTACCGATGGAATGCAAAGAGGACTGGGTGCCTGAACTGCAGGGGCTTTCTCTTCGGAATGTTAATGTGACGATCTGTGACGGAAAGAAAAAGCTGTACGACGATTTCGGAGAAATGTTATTTACGCATTATGGTGTGAGCGGACCGCTGATCTTAAGTGCGAGCAGTTATGTCGGAAAGAAACTGAAAGCAAAAGAACTGACGCTTAAGATCGATCTGAAACCGGCGCTTTCAGAGGAGCAGCTGGATCACAGGGTGCTCCGTGAATTTGAGGAGAATCAGAACCGTCAGTTTAAGAATGCGGTACACAAGCTGTTCCCGTCAAAACTGATTCCGGTTATGATCGAATTGAGCGGGATCGATCCGGAAAAGAAAGTCAATGTGATCACAAAAGAAGAACGTCTGGGATTCGTCAGACTGATCAAGAATCTTGAGTGTACGCTTACAGGTCTGAGAGATTACAATGAAGCGATCATCACAAAAGGTGGAATCAAGATCAAAGAAGTCGATCCGGGAACGATGGAATCAAGACTTGTGAAAGGATTGCATTTTGCCGGAGAGGTTCTGGATCTGGATGCAGTGACGGGTGGATTTAATCTTCAAATCGCCTGGTCTACAGCGTATGCGGCGGGAACCGGAATAGAAAGCGCAGATGAATAAAATAGAAAATAAAAACAGAGGAGAGATACCATGGGATATAATGTGGCGATAGACGGACCGGCAGGTGCCGGAAAAAGCACGATTGCGAAGCTTGTAGCAAAGGAAAAAGGATACATTTACGTAGATACAGGAGCCATGTACAGAGGTCTTGCGATTCATTTTCTGGATAAAGGGATCCAGCCGCAAGAGACAGAGAAAGTGATCGAAGCATGCAAGGATGCGGAAGTGACGATCGCATATGAAGATGCTGTACAGCATGTATACCTGAACGGAAAAGATATTTCATCACGTCTGAGAAATGAAGAGGTGGGAAATATGGCATCTGTAACCTCCGCAATTCCGGAAGTGCGTAAGAAACTGCTGGAATTGCAGCAGAATCTTGCAAAGACACAGAATGTGATCATGGACGGAAGAGACATCGGAACCTGTGTTCTTCCGCATGCGGATGTGAAAGTATATCTGACGGCAAGCGTTGAGACGCGAGCTAAGAGACGTTACCAGGAACTGCAGGAAAAAGGGGAAGACTGTAATCTGGAAGAGATCGCACATGACATTGAAGAGCGTGACCGCAGAGATATGACGCGTGAGATCGCACCGCTGAAGCAGGCGGAGGATGCGGTTCTTGTAGACAGCTCGGACATGACGATCGCCGAAGTGGTGAAAACGATCGTAGATCTGTGTAGATAGATAATGTAGGCAGAGAAAGGAATTGCATGATATGAATGTCGAACTTGCAAAGACAGCAGGATTCTGTTTCGGAGTGAAGCGTGCGGTAGATACCGTATACCAACAGATAGAACAATACCGGGGAGAGAAGATATTTACCTACGGACCGATCATCCATAATGAAGAAGTGATCAAGGATCTGAGAAGCCACGGTGTAGAAGTCCTGAATGATGAAGAAGAACTGAAAACGGCAGATGCGGATGTGGTAGTGATACGGTCCCATGGTGTGGCGAAATATATCTACGATATCCTGGAAGAACGTGGAATCACCTGTGTGGATGCAACGTGTCCTTTCGTGAAGAAGATTCATAAGATCGTTGCAGAAAAAAGCGCAGAGGGTCATACATTGTGATTGTCGGAAACGGTGAGCATCCGGAGGTGCAGGGAATCCGCGGCTGGGCAGGAGAACAGGTGACGGTGGTGCAGACACAGGAAGATGCAGAACGATTTGAATTGCCGGATAAAGATCAGAAAGTATGTATCGTGGCCCAGACGACATTTAACTACAATAAATTCAAAGAATTAGTTGAAATTATTTCGAAAAAGAGGTATGATATAGTTGTTTTAAATACGATTTGCAATGCGACGAAAGAAAGGCAGACTGAAGCCCGTCAAATTGCAGCGAGAGTAGATGCTATGGTTGTGATAGGTGATAAACGTAGTTCGAATACTCAGAAGCTATTTGAAATCTGCAAAGAGGAATGTTTGAATACGTACTATATACAGACACTTGACGATTTGGATATTAATCAATTAAGGTCCGTGGAATCAGTAGGTATTACAGCAGGGGCATCCACGCCCAATAAAATAATTGAGGAGGTTCAAAATAATGTCAGAATTAACTTTTGAACAAATGTTAGAAGAGTCTTTTAAGACAATAAGAAATGGAGAGGTTGTAGATGGTACAGTCATCGACGTTAAACCTGATGAAATCATCTTGAATATAGGCTACAAAGCAGACGGTATCATTACAAGAAACGAATATACTAACGAGGCAAATGTTGATCTTACAACAGTTGTATCTGTTGGTGATCAGATGAGCGCAAAAGTCCTGAAGGTAAATGACGGAGAAGGACAGGTTCTGCTGACATACAAGAGACTTGCAGCAGAAAAAGGAAATGAAAGATTAAAAGAAGCATTCGAGAATCATGAAGTATTAAAAGCTCCTGTAACTCAGATTCTTGGCGGTGGATTAAGCGTAGTAGTTGACGAAGCAAGAGTATTCATTCCTGCAAGCCTTGTTTCTGACACATATGAAAAAGACCTGAGCAAATATCAGGGACAGGAGATCGAGTTCGTGATCAGCGAGTTCAATCCTAGAAGAAACCGCGTGATCGGTGACAGAAGACAGCTTCTTGTTGCTGAACGTGCTGAAAAACAGAAAGAACTGTTTGCAAAGATCAGTGTAGGAGACAGAATGGAAGGAACTGTAAAGAACGTTACAGATTTCGGAGCATTCATCGATCTTGGAGGAGTAGATGGTCTTCTTCATATCTCCGAAATGTCTTGGGGACGTGTTGAGAATCCTAAGAAAGTATTCCAGGTAGGAGATAAAGTGGAAGTGATGATCAAAGATATCCATGATACAAAGATCGCACTCAGCCTGAAATTCCCGGAGACAAATCCATGGGCAAATGCAGCAGAGGATTATGCAGTAGGAACAGTGATCACAGGAAAAGTTGCAAGAATGACAGACTTCGGAGCATTCGTTGAATTAGCTCCTGGAGTAGATGCATTACTTCATGTTTCACAGATTTCAAGAGCTCATGTTGACAAACCGTCAGACGTACTTTCAGTAGGACAGGAGATCACAGCTCAGGTCGTAGACCTGAACGAAGCTGAGAAGAAGATCAGCCTGAGCATGAAAGCATTAGAGCAGCCAGAAGAAGCTTCTGAAGAGACAGACGCTGAATAATATTGTGACAGATATACAAGGATAGAGGTGATTTCCTCTATCCTTTCTGAAGCTAAAGATAACAATGAGCCGAGATAAGTAAAAAGGCTCAATGATGTACTATCTTGGGAAACCTGCCTATGGCAGGTTTTCTGTGTGTATATGCATTTGTTAAAAATGCGACAAGATGTTCATGAAAATATACAATGGAATTAGTCACTTTCTATAGAAAATTGTCTATTTTTCCTGTATATTATATAAAGAGTAAATAGGAAGGAAGGAAAAAAGGATGGCATTGTTAACATTTAAGGGTGGAATCCACCCGGATGACGGCAAGAGCCTGGCTAAAGATAAGGCAATTGTCGAAGTAAAACCTAAGGGCGATCTGGTGTATCCTGTATCACAGCATATCGGTGCTCCGGCAAATCCTGTGGTAGCTGTTGGCGATCATGTTTTAAAAGGCCAGATGATAGCAGAAGCAGGAGGATTTGTGTCTGCTCCGATCTATGCATCTGTATCCGGAACAGTAAAGGCTATTGCACCGCATCTGAACCCGACAGGTGGAAGAGTGAACAGTATCGTGATCGAGAATGATGGCGAGTACAAAGAAGTGGAATATCCGGAAGTGACTCCGTTAGAAGATATGAGCAAAGAAGACATTCTGAATGCGATTGGAACAGCGGGAGTTGTAGGTATGGGTGGTGCAGGTTTCCCTACCAGAGTAAAGCTTTCACCGAAGGAACCGGAAAAGATTGATTATATCATTGCAAACTGTGCAGAGTGTGAGCCATATATCACCGCTGACTACAGAACAATGATCGAGACTCCGGAAAAGCTGGTCGGAGGAATGAAGATCATTCTCCGTCTGTTCGACAACGCAAAAGGAATCTTTGGCGTAGAGGACAACAAACCGGATTGTATCGAAAAATTAAAAGAACTGACGAAAGATGAACCACGTATCGAGGTGATGGCTCTGAAGACCAAGTATCCTCAGGGTGGTGAGCGTCAGCTTATCTATGCAACAACAGGACGTGCGATCAATTCTGCAATGCTTCCGGCAGATGCAGGATGCGTTGTGGATAACGTGGCTACAATGGTAAGTGTTTACCAGGCAGTGGTAGAAGGAAAGCCTTCTATGGAGCGTGTAGTGACAGTCAGTGGTGATGCGGTTGCAGAACCAGGTAACTTCAGAGTTCCGTTTGGTATTAATCAGCAGGAACTGGTAGAAGCAGCAGGAGGATTTAAGACAGAGCCTGAGAAACTCATCTCCGGTGGTCCGATGATGGGATTCTCCATGTTCTCATTAGATGTACCTGTAACAAAGACATCTTCATCAATTCTTGGATTTACCAAAGATGAAGTGGCTAAGATGGAGCCGTCTGCATGTATCAACTGCGGACGCTGTGTAGAAGCCTGTCCAAGCCGCCTGATTCCATCGAGACTGGCGGATTATGCAGAACATCATGACGAAGAGAAGTTTACAAAACATGAAGGACTCGAATGTATGGAATGTGGTTCGTGCAGTTTCGTATGTCCGGCAAAACGGCCGCTGAAACAGGCGATCGGATCTATGAGAAAGATTGCTTTAGCGAACCGTAGAAAGAAAAAATAAAACAAGAAAGAAGAAGAGGTGAACAAAAGTGAGTGAGAACAATTTGAAAATGTCATCTTCACCACATATTCGTTCCAAAGCGACTACCAGTAATATTATGATGCTGGTGGCCATCGCACTTTTGCCGGCATCTGCATTTGGTGTATGGAACTTTGGACTGCCGGCATTCGGAATGCTGGTTACAACAACGGTTGTAGCAGTATTGACGGAATACATATACGAAAAATTAATGCACAAGAAGATTACGATCAATGACTGGAGTGCAGCAGTAACAGGACTGTTACTCGGACTGAATATGCCTCCTACAGCTCCGTGGTGGATGGGAGCAATCGGTAGTGTATTTGCTATTCTGATCGTAAAACAGTTATTCGGAGGTCTGGGACAGAACTTTATGAACCCGGCTCTCGGCGCAAGATGCTTCCTTCTGCTTTCATTTACAAGCCAGATGACAAGCTTTGTATATGACGGTGTGACAGGGGCTACACCACTTGCACAGTTAAAAGCAGGTAATACAGTGAATACGATGGATATGCTGATCGGTAGAATTCCTGGAACAATCGGTGAGACATCCGTGATCGCAATCGTGATCGGAGCAATCTTCCTGATCCTTATGGGAGTAATTGATCTCAGAATTCCTGGAACATACATTGTTACATTTGTGATCTTTGTCGGAATCTTCGGACATATTGCAAATCCGGATGTCGGATTCTTTGATCCACAGTACATCACAGCACATCTCTGCGGAGGCGGACTGATGCTTGGTGCATGGTTCATGGCAACCGATTATGTAACATCTCCGATCACACCGAAAGGACAGTTTGTATACGGTATTATCTTGGTGTGTTAACAGGTCTGTTCCGTCTGTTTGGCGGTTCCGCAGAAGGAGTTTCTTATGCGATCATCATCAGTAACCTTCTGGTGCCATTGATCGAGAGAGTTACTCTTCCAAAACCATTTGGTAAAGGAGGAGAAAAATAATGAATAAGATTGTTAAGAATACACTGATCCTTACACTGATTACTGTAATTGCAGGAGTCCTTCTTGGTGCGGTATATGAAGTTACCAAGACTCCGATCGCACAGTCACAGGAGACAGCCAAAAAAGAAGCATGGCAGGCAGTATTTTCAGATGTAAAACTGGATGATTTCAAAGCAGAAGATGTAGATCAGAAGGCTGCAGACAAAGCTGTAAAAGATATGGGTGTCAATGCAACGATCGACGAAGTCTGTACAGCAGGTGATGCAGGATATGTCATCACAACAACAGACAAAGACGGATTCGGCGGCAATATCCAGATTACAGTTGGTATTAAGAAAGACGGTACGATCAACGGTGTATCTATCTTTCTATCAGCGAGACAGCAGGTCTTGGTATGAAAGCTACAGAGCCTTCATTCTATAACCAGTATGTAAATAAACAGGCTGATAAATTCGTGGTTTCCAAAGACGGTGGAGACGGAGAACAGATCGATGCCTTAAGTGGTGCAACCATTACTTCAAGAGCAGTAACAGGAGCTGTCAATGCAGCACTCGGATATTATCAGAATGCATTTAAATAAACAGGAGGTAGTTAGTCATGAATAAATGTACTGAAAGAGTATATAACGGTCTGATCAAAGAAAATCCTACCTTCGTTCTGATGTTAGGAATGTGTCCGACCCTGGCGGTAACAACATCCGCTATTAACGGTTTAGGTATGGGACTGTCCACAACAGTCGTACTTGTACTGTCGAATATGTTGATCTCTATGTTACGTAAGGTGATTCCGGATTCAGTCAGAATGCCGGCATTCATCGTAGTCGTAGCATCTTTCGTAACAATTGTACAGTTCCTTTTAGAGGGATTCGTTCCAAGTCTGTATGATTCACTTGGACTTTACATCCCGCTGATCGTTGTTAACTGTATTATCCTTGGACGTGCAGAAAGTTATGCATCCAAGAACCCGGTACTTCCATCTATCTTTGATGGTATTGGTATGGGACTTGGATTTACATTTGGTCTGACCTGTATCGCGATCGTGCGTGAGTTTATCGGAACCGGAGCAATCTTCGGTGTTCAGATTCTTCCGCTTGCAGATGCAGCAGCAGGAAAAGGCGGATATGTACCAGTAACAATCTTCATCCTGCCGGCAGGAGCATTCCTTGTTCTTGCATTCCTGGTTGCAGGTATGAACAGACTGAAGAGACACGCAGCACAGAAAGGCAAGAAGATTGCCGAGCCACAGGGATGCGGCACAGACTGTGCATCATGCGGCGGATGCGGAAGCAAAGTATTCCCGACAGGGAATGAAGAGTAGGAGGAGTACATAGTATGAAAGAGTTATTGATTATTGCAATTGGTTCAGCTATCGTAAATAACGTTGTACTCAGCCAGTTCCTTGGAATCTGTCCGTTCCTTGGTGTTTCGAAGAAGGTTGAGACTGCAACCGGTATGGGTGGAGCAGTTGTATTCGTTATCACATTATCATCATTCTTTACGGGACTGATCTATAAATTCATCCTGGTTCCGCTGGGATTTGAATATCTGCAGACAATCGTATTCATTCTGTTTATCGCAGCTCTGGTACAGTTTGTAGAAATGTTCCTGAAGAAGAGTATGCCATCCCTTTACAATGCACTTGGTGTGTATCTTCCACTGATCACAACAAACTGTGCGGTTCTTGGTGTGGCACTTACAAATGTTCAGAAAGAATATTCTATCTTAGAAGGTGTTGTCAATGGTATTGGTACATCTGTCGGATTCCTGATCGCGATCGTGATCATGGCCGGTATCCGTGAGAAGATGGAATACAATGATATTTCAGAGTCCTTCCAGGGAACTCCGATCGTACTGATCACAGCTTGTCTGATGGCGATCGCGTTCTGTGGATTCTCAGGATTAATTTAGGAGGAGGCAGACAATGAGTGTTACAGGTATTATTCTTGCGGCAGTTATCGTAGGAGGCACCGGATTATTCATTGGTGTATTCCTCGCGTTGCCGGTAAGAAATTTGCGGTAGAGGTAGATGAAAGAGAAGAAGCCATCCTGGGCGTTCTTCCTGGAAATAACTGCGGTGGCTGTGGTTATGCTGGATGTTCCGGACTTGCAGCAGCAATCGTAAAAGGAGAAGCTGAAGTCGGCGGATGTCCGGTCGGAGGCGCTCCGGTAGCAGCAAAAGTCGGAGAGATCATGGGCGTTGCTGCAGGTGCACAGGTACACGAAGTTGCATTTGTAAAATGTGGCGGAGACTGTGAGAAAGCAAAACAGGAATATGAATATCACGGACTGAGCGACTGTACTATGGTCAACATGATGCAGGACGGCGGACCGAAAGCCTGTTCTTATGGATGTCTTGGAGACGGAAGCTGTGTTCAGGCATGTCCGTTCGATGCGATCCACATTGTAAACGGTGTGGCAGTTGTAGATAAAGAAGCATGTAAAGCATGTGGAAAATGTGTAGCTGTATGTCCAAAACACCTGATCGAGATTGTGCCATATGATCAGAAGCATCTGGTAAAATGTAATTCACAGGACAAAGGTAAAGCAGTTATGCAGGCATGTACAGCCGGATGTATCGGATGTAAGATGTGTGAGAAAGCATGTAAGTTTGAAGCTGTTACAGTGGAAAATAACATTGCGCACATCGACTACGAGAAATGTAAAGACTGTGGTGCCTGTGCAGTAAAATGTCCGAAGAAAGTTATCTCATAACAGGATGAAAAAGATATTGAAAGACGGATTTGTATTATTAAAAAATGATATAAAGAAGGCAAAATGGGCGGTTATATTTATAATCGCCTATTTTGTATTTGGAAGTCAATTTCTGCCGGGTATCTGCCCTATGGTCTGGATCACGGGATTTCCCTGTCCGGCATGCGGACTTACAAGAGCAGGAATCCGGCTTTTGCATCTGGACTTCAAAGGAGCATGGAAGATGCACCCGTTTATCTATGCATTTGCAGCAGGTGTGGTGATATTTGCATGGAAGCGCTATATCTGTAAGAAGCCGATTGGAAAATGGTTTAAGACAGGCTGTGTCGTGTGTGTGGTTCTTATGGTGATTTACTACGTGTGGCGTATGTATCGGTATTTTCCGGATCAGCGCCAATGAGTTATTACCACTATAATCTGCTTCGACTGCTCATGGATGTTGCGTTCGGAGCCCTGAAATGATAAGATAGACGCAAAAATAAATAAGGCAAAGGAGAATGACAGATGGATGAAGAAAATAAGCAGATAACCGCTGACGAGGTCTACAGTTACGGTGAATCAACAGAAGAACCGGCAGGAGAGCCGGAAGAGAAGGCAGAACCAGAGCCGGAAGCAACTGGATCAGAGGATTCACAGGATAATAAATTCGTATATCAGGATAATCAATATGACTACAGTCAGCAGTACAGCCGGAACAGAAATGAGCAGTCAGACAACTCTCCAATGGATTTAAAAGACTGGATACTGACATTGATCGTATTACTGATCCCGTGTGTTGGAATAGTCATGTATTTCGTATGGGCATTCGAAAGTAACGGTAATATTAACCGGAGAAACTTCTGCAGAGCACAGCTGATCATATTCGCAGTATTACTGGGAATTTATCTGGTGTTGTTTATGCTGTTCGGCGTGGTTGCATTTAGCCGGGTGGTGGGCTATTAAATTTGTTTGGGATTTAATTTATTAACTGGGAAGCGGCCTCTCAGTCCTTGAAGGAAACAATAGATAAAGGCTTCTTGTTCAGGTTCCATTAAGCCATTCAAGAAACCACTAAAGGAAGAGTTCAA
>ENA-OQAA01000069-OQAA01000069.1-human-gut-metagenome-genome-assembly--contig:-NODE-69-length-70091-cov-2.032574_pt1 | contig 70091 bp, 91 predicted proteins | sample MGYA00242489_ERZ504515 | MGnify/ENA primary metagenome ERZ504515 (study PRJEB26092, sample SAMD00036237) | human gut metagenome | host: Homo sapiens | study: EMG produced TPA metagenomics assembly of... | reverse complement strand
CTTTTTTAAAACCTCCTAACTTTTCTTTTCAAAAAAATCAGCAATGCCAAAGTTGACAGCGCTGTTTCTTTTTTGAATAAATTTACATCCTCATCCTCAAAATATTCTATTGTTGCTGCCAATACAAATTGTCCTGGACATATTCAAGTTCCATCGGATTTGTAATCAGTGTTTTCTCATCAAGCATCCGCTGCAGGCAAAATGACCCAACAAGGCTTATCCCGGAATAATCATTTTTCACTGCCTACAATTTTATATATTTTTTCTTATCTGCATTTCTTTGGCAAAATAAAGAAAAATATTATTTTATAGCTGTACAAAAATCCTCCAACGTCTTTGCTGCAGCAGCTTTCTTTAAGTACAGGTTCAAAACCTCCATACTCTTCTCCTCCTGGATCTGAACACGAATTGCTTCCGGTATTGTTCCCAGTTCCGACAGCAATGAAAAGATTGCACCAGTCAGTCCTTCCTGACGCCCCTCTTCTTTGAGATCATCAAGAGCTTTACACATATTGATTGCTCCCTCCTCTTCCCTGATTTCAAAATCACTTCCAGTTAACAGCTTTATTACCTGACCGGCCTTCTGATCTACAGACAGGAAGTGCGGATCTGCAGTCACCATATCACGAAGCCGGTTTTTATCTTTTGAATGTTTAATAAATAAAAGCACTTCTCGGAGGCTGGTATGAAGCTGGTCTAATTTAGCATCGGGGATACTGTACGGAGATATCAGGTTGATTCTGTAATCCGGAATAAATAATAAAAGCTTTGGATCGGTAATTTCTATCATATCATGCAGCCCTATGGGCGCATCCCATTTTTCCGGGCCAAAATAAATCACCAGTGTGATCACCGGGAGCAATTTATCCTCCCTCCTGAAACCCGAAAGGAACTCTCCTGGACTTATTTTGTAACCGTGTCCTTCTCCTGCCTTTAAATGTCGTCGAAATCTTCTTCCTACAGCATCTACCTGAGATGCATATTGAAGAGAATCATATACCATGGTCTTCACGGGTATGGCATAATGGATTTCCGACTGATTCTCTGTTCCCAGAAGAAGGTAGGCGGTATGCTCGTCCTGCATGGCTGCCAGGTATTTGAGATTATCCCTGAATTTCTGTATCGGATATCCTTTCCCATCTGCCACATAGGGAATAGCAATCTCTGCGGCATCCAGAGAATGCAGTTGTTCCGGAAGGATCACCTGTCTGCATCATACATAAAAAAATTAAATGCATCAGCAAAGATACAGGGATCATTCATGTAATCCTTAGTAATCGCGTCTTTTTTACCCAATTTGTCACCACCTTTTTAAGATTTTTCTTCATTCATAATGTGTGTGGAATTTTATGAATGTTTATCTTAAGTAAGCGGCTCCATACAAGTGCTGATTTTATGATAGCATACTGTTTCGGGTAAAACAATGAAATAAGTATAAAAAAATATTAAGAGACAGACCTCCGATATGCAAGCATACAGATCCTGTCTCTTATTTTATTTACATGATTTATTTCTGCACAATATTGATGATCTTCTTCGGAACGTAAATCTCTTTGATGATCGTTCCGGTCAGTTTATCTGCCACTACTTCTTTTGCTTTTGCAAGAGCAGTTTCCTTGTCTGCATCAACAGGAAGGGCAACTACGCCTCTTGTCTTGCCATTGATCTGTACTGCGATCTCAATAGTATTCTCAACAGTTTTTGCCTCGTCATACTCCGGCCATGTCTGCTGGTATACATAGCCTTCATAACCGCAGGTATTCCAGATTTCCTCTGTAATGTGAGGAGCAACCGGATTGAGCAGAAGCAGGAAGGTTCTGTACTCGCCCTTTGTGATGCTGCCTTTTTTGGCAAAATCATTCAGGAGAGCCATTAAGAGCTGCAATAGCTGTATTGTATTTCAGATTTTCAAAGTCATTGCTTACTTTTTTGATGGTCTGGTGCATTTTTGTTTCCATATCACTGCTGAAATCATCACCATCTACCAGAATATCCTGAAGCTTCCATACACGTTCCAAGAAACGGCGGCAGCCTTTTACACCGTTCTCAGACCAGGATGCGCTTAAGTCAAAGGCTCCGATAAACATCTCATAAGTACGGAGGGTATCTGCGCCGTAATCGTTTACGATCTCATCCGGATTTACCACATTTCCGCGGGATTTGGACATCTTCTCACCGTTTTCGCCAAGGATCATGCCATGGAGGTACGTTTCTGATACGGCTCCGGACACGGAACAACCTTGTTGTCATACAGGAACTTATGCCAGAATCTGGAATACAGAAGATGAAGGGTTGTATGCTCCATTCCGCCGTTGTACCAGTCAACCGGAAGCCAGTAATTCAGGGCCTCAGGGCTTGCAAGAGCTTCTGTATTCTTAGGATCTGTATAGCGGAGGAAATACCAGGAGGAGCCTGCCCACTGAGGCATGGTATCTGTCTCACGTTTTGCAGGACCGCCGCAGCACGGACAGGTAGTGTTTACCCAGTCTGTCATAGCTGCCAGAGGTGATTCTCCATTATCAGTAGGCATATAGCTTTCTACGTCCGGAAGCTCCAGAGGAAGCTCACTTTCCGGAAGAGCCACATAGCCGCATTTGTCACAGTGAACGATCGGGATCGGCTCGCCCCAGTAACGCTGACGGGAGAATACCCAGTCTCTCAGCTTATAATTTGTCTTTCCGGTTCCAAGCTTTTTCTCTTCCAGCCAGTCAATGATCTTTTTCTTTGCTTCGGCCACTTCCAGTCCGTCCAGGAATCCGGAGTTTACCATTTTGCCTGTGGCAACGTCTGTAAAAGCTTCCTCCTGTACGTTTTCGCCGCCGGCTACTACTTCAATGATCGGAAGATTGAATTTTTTTGCAAATTCCCAGTCACGGGTATCATGAGCCGGTACTGCCATAATAGCGCCTGTTCCATAGCTCATCAGTACATAGTCGGAAACCCAGATGGGAATTTCTTTTCCGTTTACCGGATTGACTGCACAGATGCCGTCGATCTGAACACCTGTCTTGTCTTTTGCAAGCTCAGAACGCTCAAAATCAGATTTTCTGGCTGCCTGCTCCTGATATTCACGGATGGCATCCATGTTTTTGATCTCGTCTTTGTATTTTTCCAGCGCAGGATGCTCCGGAGAAACTACCATATAGGTTGCACCGAAAAGAGTGTCCGGTCTGGTGGTGTATACCGTAAGCTTGTCTTCTTTGCCTGCAATGGCAAAATCAACCTCTGCGCCCTGGCTCTTGCCGATCCAGTTTTTCTGAGAAACCTTTACACGTTCAATGTAATCTACATCGTTAAGGCCTTCCAGAAGCTTTTCTGCATAATCTGTGATCTTCAGCATCCACTGGCTTTTTACCTTGCGGACAACCGGAGAACCGCAGCGTTCGCAGACACCGTTGACAACCTCCTCGTTTGCAAGACCTACCTTACAAGAAGTACACCAGTTAATAGGCATTTCACTTTTATAAGCAAGTCCTGCCTTAAACAGTTTCAGGAAGATCCACTGTGTCCATTTGTAATATTCCGGATCTGTGGTGTTTACTTCTCTGTCCCAGTCAAAGGAATATCCCAGAGAATGAAGCTGTTCTTTGAATCTCTTTACGTTATTTGCAGTTACGATCTTCGGATGGATCTTATTCTTGATGGCATAGTTCTCTGTAGGAAGACCAAAAGCATCCCAGCCCATTGGATAGAGAACATTGTAGCCCTGCATTCTTCTTTTTCGCGCCACAATATCAAGAGCTGTATAAGGTCTCGGATGACCTACGTGAAGTCCCTGCCTGACGGATAAGGAAACTCTACCAGAGCATAATATTTCGGTTTGCTGTAATCATCTGTTGCGGCAAAAGCTTTATTGTCATCCCAGACTTTCTGCCATTTTTTTCGATCACCTTATGATTGTAAGGTACTGACATTGTTTTTTCCTCCTTGTATAAATGGAATCGCATCCTGGCGGAGCATTTTTTGTTTATCAGAAAAAGTCCGTACAGCCTGTACTACTTTTGTGATAAATAAAAAAAGCCTTTCATCTCCATAGTTAGAGACGAAAGGCTGAATTCCGTGGTACCACTCTAATTCACCGGATATCATCCGATGCACTCATTAAATCTGTAACGGGATTTCCCGTCCAAAGCTACTTTCAGTTCACTTCGGCAACTCCAGGGCGAGTTCAGAAATATCCTCTCCTGCCTTGCACCATCCGGCAGGTCTCTGAAAAAGGAAACATTTTCCTACTACTCCTCTTCTTCGTCTTTATCTTTAATAATTCTAACGATTCCCTGCAGGTTTGTCAAGAATTAAATTCTGCCTTTCCTTTTGAAAAGCTCTCAGTATTACATTCCTCGCCTCTTTCGCTTTTTCCCCGTCCATATTTTCCACCTGCTCCAGAGGATAGGATAAGCCAGCTTATCGTACTTTACTTTGCCCATGGTGTGATAGGGAAGAACCTCCAGGCCTTTCAGATTGCGAAAACCGGCAAGCAGCTTTCCGAGATCCTGTAAATGGGTTTCATCATCTGTGATCCCCGGAACCACCACATGGCGGGCGATCATTGGAATCCTTTTTTCTTCCAGAACGCGGGCAAATTCCAGCACATGCTTCTGTCCAAGACCTGTAAGGTTTTTATGACCTGTTTCATTGCTGTGCTTAAAATCCAAAAGCACCAGGTCAAGAACCTTAAAGAGCTGTACAAACTTTTCCTGCCGCTCTTTGCGGTACATGATCCCTGAGGTGTCCAGACAGGTATGGATGCCCTGTTTTTTGCCTTCTGAAAAAGTTCTGTCAGAAAATCAAGCTGCATAAGCGGTTCCCCGCCGGTGGCTGTGATTCCTCCGTTTTTATAAAAAACTTCATTCTTCTTATAGCTTCCAGGATTTCCTCTGCAGCTCTATTCCTTCCTCGTCCCGTTTCCAGGTATCCGGATTATGGCAGTACAGGCATCGCATGGGACAGCCCTGGAAAACACTACAAAACGAACTCCGGGACCGTCAACGGTCCCGAAGCTCTCTGTAGAATGAATATATCCCTTATGGTTATATTCCTTTGCCATATGCTTACATTCCTTCATGGAAGGTTCTGGAAATAACCTCGTCCTGCTGCTCTTTTGTCAGCTTATTGAAGTTTACCGCATAGCCGGATACACGGACAGTCAGCTGCGGATATTTTTCCGGATGTGCCTGTGCATCCAGAAGGGTTTCTCTTGTAAAACATTTACGTTCAGATGATGGCCGCCTTTTTCTGCATAACCGTCAAGTAAGTTTACCAGGTTGTCAATCTGTGCGTCGCTGATGTTCATAATTATTTCCTCCTGTTATATGAATAAATTCTGTAAAATCAGTTGCTGTTCACAGATCACTGTCCCACGGGCCGTTTTGGCAAATATATTCCAAAATCCCGGGATATACAGGACAAAATATCATCACCGAAGTAATTTGGATGTATTTTGACCAGGCTACTGTGAACAAAGTAAACCTAAAATTATTCTGCTTCGTCTACGGAAAGATTTGGCTCGCAGCATGCGCAGTCCGGCTCCAGTGAAAAGCTTAAATCGTCAAGGCTGATGGAATCCAGCATTACCATATCCTCTTTTCCCAGGGCTCCCGGAATAATGGAGAAGGTATTGGAAATTCCGTCCTGCGCCTCCTTAAACGGAAGCTTTGCAACAGAGCTTAAGGACGCTACTGCGCCGCGGCTGTCTCTTCCGTGCATGGGGTTTGCCCCCGGGGCAAAAGGCTCTCCGGCCTTACGTCCGTCCGGTGTCGCTCCTGTGTTCTTGCCATATACTACGTTGGAAGTAATAGTAAGGATAGAGGTTGTCGGAATACCTCCGCGATAAGTCTGGGTTGTTCCCACATAATGCATAAAATCTTTTACGATCTTGTATGCGATCTCATCCACGCGGTCATCATCGTTTCCGTATTTCGGATAATCTCCCTCTACCTCAAAGTCCACAACAATGCCGTTTTCGTCACGGATGGTTTTTACCTTTGCGTACTTAATGGCAGAAAGTGAGTCTGCGATTACGGAAAGACCTGCAATACCGGTTGCAAACCAGCGTGTTACATTTTTGTCATGAAGAGCCATCTGAAGGCGCTCGTAGCAGTATTTGTCATGCATGTAGTGAATGATATTCAGAGTATTCACATATACGTGAGACAGCCAGCGACTCATATCGTCATAACGCTCCATTACCTCGTCATAATCAAGATATTCAGAGGTGATGGGACGGTATTTCGGCCCCACCTGCTTCTTTGTGATCTCATCCACACCGCCGTTAATAGCATAGAGAAGGCATTTTGCAAGATTTGCGCGGGCTCCGAAGAACTGCATTTCTTTTCCCACACGCATGGAAGATACGCAGCAGGCAATAGCATAGTCGTCTCCGTGAGTCACTCTCATCAGGTCATCATTCTCATACTGAATGGATGAGGATGCAATGGAAGTCTTTGCGCAGAAACGCTTGAAGTTCTGAGGAAGTCTTGTAGACCACAGAACAGTAAGGTTCGGTTCCGGCGCCGGTCCCAGGTTGGAAAGTGTGTGGAGGTAACGGTAGGACATTTTTGTTACCATGCTTCTTCCGTCAATTCCCATACCTGCAATGGATTCTGTGACCCAGGTAGGATCTCCGGAAAACAGCGCGTTGTACTCCGGAGTTCTTGCAAATTTTACAAGACGGAGCTTCATAATAAAGTGATCGATAAATTCCTGGATCTGCTCCTCTGTAAAGGTGCCGTTTGCAAGGTCACGCTCTGCATAAATGTCAAGGAAAGTGGAAGTACGTCCAAGAGACATTGCCGCGCCGTTCTGCTCCTTAATGGCTGCCAGGTATCCGAAGTACAGCCACTGAATGGCTTCCTGCACGTTCTGAGCCGGTCTTGAAATATCAAAGCCGTAGATCTCTCCCAGCTTTTTCAGCTCCTTTAATGCCTTGATCTGTTCAGAAAGCTCCTCTCGGCCCCGGATCACGTCCTCGTACATATTGCTTCGTGTTCCTGCCTTCTGATCCTCTTTGTCCTCGATCAGACGATCCACTCCGTAGAGAGCCACTCGTCTGTAATCACCGATGATACGGCCGCGTCCGTAGGCATCCGGAAGCCCTGTAATAATATGGCTGGAACGGCAGGCTCGCATTTCCGGTGAATATACATCGAATACACCGTCATTGTGTGTTTTTCTGTTATTTTGTTATAAAAAATCTACGATTTCAGGATCTACATGATAGCCATTGTCCTCGCAGGCTTAATCGCCATACGGATACCTCCGTTTGGCTGAAGCGCCCGCTTGAAAGGCTTATCTGTCTGAAATCCTACAATTGTTTCTTTTTCTTTATTGAGATATCCCGGTCCGTGGGATGTAATGGTGGAGATAATATGAGTATCCATATCCAGGACACCGCCTTTTTTATGCTCTTCCTCTGTCAGCTCCATAACCTGTGCCCATAAATCGTTTGTGGCCTTTGTAGGTCCTGCCAGAAAGGATTCATCTCCCTCATAAGGTGTATAGTTTTTCTGAATGAAATCACGCACGTTGATTTCTTTTTGCCGAACGCCTCCGTTAAATGAAGCCCATTCCTGTCTCATGAATCATCCTCCTGTTTTTAAATCCACACAGTTATTTCTGTGCAACTCATATTTCATGTTTAGAATATATAGTATAACCAGGTTTCCGTCAAGGCATATCTTGTATATTTTGGAGGACAATCTTCAGTTTCCATATTTTACACAAAAAATATCATACTTTTTTTTGTCCATTTTTATGTAAATACTGACAGACAACTGTAACAGACAACAAAATTCACAGAAGCATATAAGCCGCTTCAACAGACAGACTATGGCAGAGCTACGCAATATTTTTGCAGGCCTCTGCCACATACCCGGAATGATCCACCCATATCCCGGGATTGGATTCTGATACTTCTTTTTATGCTTGTACCGCATTCTGTCTGTTTCATTCCATGTTTGTCATTTATTCCTTTTTTCAAATTTTCTGTTTCATTATTTCAGCAGCATTTCATAGCTGAACCGTCCCATTGATCTTTTCAGAAGAAGTCCTGCCGCCAAAGCGCATAGTGCTCCCAATCCCAACAAAATCCATGTGTTTACAAGAAGCACTCCCATAAACTGTCCCACAGTCAGCAGAAGCAGCGGGATCACCAGAAAAACAGCGCCTGCTGGGACTCTTCACACTCTGAGCCTTTGCAGAACCCCGCACGATCAAAGTAATTGCGATCAGGGAAACAGAAGGCGAGATCAAAAACAAAATCACAAACCAGCTGATTCCGGGAAGCAGAAAACTTCCCATCAGAAACAGTGTCTCTGCTTCAAGTACCAGAAGCATTGCCAGAAAAGAAATAAAAGATATCAGCATACTCAGAAAAAAGGATGCCATTACCTTTGCACAGAAGATCTGTTTCACAGATAAAGGACAGTAAAGCAGAGTCTCCAGAGTATGTTTTTCCTTTTCTCCTACAAATGCGCTGGCTGACATAATGGACGCCGCCATTACAGGTATGATCAGAAAAAACACAGGAAGAATATAATTCAGAATCATTCCCATCAGTCCAGCTCCATATTTCCGGAGCGAAGGGACATCGGCAGAAGCTCCAGCATCTTCTGAATGTCCGGGTCATCCGGCATAAAATGGATGGCGCATACGAGAATGGACGGAAAAATAATGGTAAAAACCAGGGGAACGATCAAAAGGGAAAGAAACAGATTTTTATTGGCCGTGATATTTCTTAAGTCTTTTCTGATAATAGCAGCCATTTTTTGTTTCATAGCAGTGCCTCCTCTCTGGCAGTAAGGGAAAAATAAATATCCTCCAGGGACGGTTTTTTTACATTGACCGAGTAAATATCTCCGCCGCCTGTTACGATTTTACGGACAAGGTCAGGAATCTCTTTGTCAGACCGGATTCTGCTCTCATACTGCCTCTCTCCTGTTCTTAAAAATCCCAGTTCCTCCGGCATGTGATCCCCACAGATCTCAAGACTTATACCGGAAGCCACCTTATTTCGCAATTCATCCAGTGTGCCGGTGGCAAGCAGCCTTCCCTGAGCCATCAGTCCATATCTTGTACAGATCTCCTGAGCATATCGAAGCTGGTGTGTGCAGAGAAAAATCGTTATATGATCATCCTCTGCCAGCTTCCTGATCAGCTGATTCACATTCTGAGCGCTTTCCGGATCAAGTCCGGAAGTAGGTTCGTCAAGAAAAAGGATCTGTGGTCTGTGGATCAAAGCTCTGGCAAGGGAAAGTCTCTGACGCATACCTGTCGAATAGGTAGACAGCTTCTGATCTCCCGCTTCATCCAGTTCCAGTTGTTTCAGCAGGAAAGCCGCTCTTTTATCTGCCTCTGCTTTTGCCATTCCGAACACAGAACCATAAAAAATAAGATTCTGCTTTCCGGTCATATTGTTGTACATCTGCGCATGCTCCGTTACTACCCCGGAAACAGCGTGTACCTTTTTCGGGGCTTCTGCCGGATTCAGTCCCAGTATCCTGATTTCTCCCTCAGAAGGAGCCAGCATCCCTGTAAGAAGCTTTACAGTCGTTGTTTTTCCTGCCCCGTTTGGCCCGAGAAATCCAAATACCTCTCCCTGCTTCAGAGAAAAACTGATCCTGTTTACTGCTCTTTTTCCATTCATATATGTTTTGGAAAGACCCTGCAAAACAATCGCATCCATCTACTGTTCCTCCTCATTCTTTTTTAGCCGGGATAACCAGCTTCCCAAATCGGAATTCTTCTGAAATCTCCTGAAAAGCCGGACTGTCTGTAAGAGCCTGCGTCATACTGCGCCGAATTAAGGAGACATTTCTGGGAGGCTGAACGCCAGAGGCAGCGACTCTTCCAGCCAGCTGTCCAGTTTATGAAAAAAAGAATCTCCGTGAAGCTGCAGAGGATAAATATCTCCTGTTGCCAGCTCTGTATATTTTCCATGAAACTACAATGATCTTTTCCCATTCCTTCCGCACTGCCCATCCCTGCGCAATCATAAGATAACCGGGAAGCATGATTCCCGGATGAAGTTTCTCCAGCTGAAAGGCTTGTGCAACTGCAAGAAACCGGCTGCAGATCTCCTCAAACTCCTCAGCTCCTCCTGTGCAGAGATTCATATATGAGGATAATACATTACACAGGGCAACAACCTCTTTATATATGCCGATCTGCAAAATCCGTTCCGCTTCCGAAGCATTTCCCAGAAGCTGATAGGCAGAAGCCAGCACCGGTTCTGCCGGATTTGTTATTATCGCATCCTCGCCTAACAGCTCCAGTATCTCTTCCGGCCGTTTCAGGATCAGCAGGCAGTACGCTTCCATCTGAAGCGCCTCTTTTCCAAGATTCGGATCCTCTGCTTCTGTTTTTACACGGCTGAAAAGCTCTCTTGCCTCTTCCAGTATCTGCTCCGATTTTTCCGGACTTCCTGCCAGTATAAAATGATTTACCAGCAAAATACCCATATGAAATAAAAACGGATAGCAGGAATAATATTTTTTTATCTTTTCATGGCAATGTTCCAGTGCCTCCTCAAAGGAAAGAGAGGAAAATTCTTCTGCAAGCAGATAATAGCATTTCCGGATTTCCATTTTATCCATCTGAGGTTCATATCCCATAAGTTCATCAATACTGATATTAAAATATGCCGCAAGCTGCGGCAGCAGCGTAATGTCCGGGTATGTCATACCGGTTTCCCATTTGGAAACAGCAGCTTTGGATACTCCTAAATATGCAGCCAGTTCATCCTGGGTAATCCCACGTTTATGACGGTTTCCCACCAGAACACGGCCAAGCCTGATTTCCTTCATCAGCTCCACCTCCTGACTGTATTATAAAAAATCACCAACCGGAAAACAATGGAGTATCAATTAATCTTTGTTAAAAAAATCAACCTGCAGGAAACCTATCATAAAACTGATAACACGCTGTAAACGGACAAATGCCAGATTAAGTATTATAAAACCCGTAATGTGCGGACATAAAAAACATTAAACTCTCTATATACATCTTGCAAAGACAAACCAGAAAGGCTTTTGTACATCTGTTTAAATTTGCTCATTTACAGTTATTTTACTGACAATCCCTTGGCAAACCCCAAAAACAGGATTATACTAACTATAGTACAGATGTTTGAAACGTTAAAAGTCTATTTTATTTTTATCAAATGAGGTAAATGGATGATGGAAAAATTCAGACGTATTTTTGTGATTGTTGCGGATTCTCTGGGAGTTGGAGCCATGCCGGATTCCCCGGCTTTCGGAGATGTGGGTGTAAATACTCTGGGACATATTTCTCAGACTGCAGACTCCTTCCATATTCCCACTTTGCAGAAGCTGGGTCTTGCAAACATTACCCCTTTGAAGCAGGTTCCTCCTGCCTCTGCCCCTCTGGTTACTACGGAAAGCTCTGTGAAAAAAGCAACGGCAAGGACACCATGACCGGGCACTGGGAAATGATGGGGCTGGAAGTCACCAGACCTTTCAAAACCTTCACAGAAACCGGCTTTCCTCCGGAGCTTATCAGGGAACTTGAAAAACGAACCGGCCGCACAGTCATCGGGAATAAAAGCGCCAGCGGAACTGAGATCCTGGATGAACTTGCAGAAGAAGAAATTGCCACAGGTCATATGATCGTTTACACTTCTGCGGATTCCGTTATGCAGATCTGCGGAAATGAAGAAACCTTTGGTCTTGATGAGCTGTATCGCTGCTGTGAGATTGCCAGAGAACTGACTATGAAGGAAGAATGGCGGGTAGGTCGGGTCATTGCCCGCCCCTATACGGGCAAAAAGAAAGGTGAATTTAAGCGTACCAGCAACCGCCACGACTATGCGCTGAAGCCCTTTGGCAAAACAGCTTTGGATGCGCTGAAGGCCTCCGGACTGGATGTGATCTCGGTAGGAAAAATCAGGGATATTTTTGACGGTCAGGGAATCACTGACTCCCACAAGTCAAAAAGTTCTGTACACGGTATGGAACAGACCCTTGAAATTGCTCAGACAGATTTCCACGGTCTCTGCTTCGTGAACCTGGTGGATTTTGATGCTCTCTGGGGACACAGAAGAGATTCCGAAGGCTATGCCCGGGAAATTGAGAAATTTGACGTAAACCTTGGCAGGCTTCTGGATTTAATGAAAAAGGACGATCTTCTGATCATCACAGCAGATCACGGCAACGATCCCACCTACACAGGAACAGACCATACCCGTGAAAAGGTTCCCTTCCTGGCTTACTCTCCCTCTATGAAAGGCGGGGCTGAAATTCCGGAACAGGAAACCTTTGCGGTGGTAGGCGCAACTATAGCAGATAATTTCGGAGTAAAAATGCCAGAGGGAACTATTGGAAGCTCTCTTTTAAGCTTATTAAAGTAACCTTTTCAGATAATAATTTTACTGTTCAATTGAATAGGAATCAATTAGATTTATTTACTCAGTGGATTTATTTAACAGACAATCAGAAAAAGTTGATTTATCAACTGATTAAAGAAAAGAAATGAAATAATATATTATCGGCTACCTTCTTTCAGCTATCAGAAGAACTGCTGAACCCGTAATGTATCTAATACTTACAATTTTTAACTCTATAATCAAGGCACAGGACCTAATCCTGTGCCTTAAAATATCTCTCCCCATCATCTGACGTGGAATTATTTTTTATTTATCCTCTGCTCCGTCATCTTTGGCTGCTCTTGCCTCGATCTCCTTTTTCTGGATATCTGCCGGAGCCTGCTCATAGCGGGCAAATTCATAGGAGAAGTCTCCGCTTCCGCCTGTCATGGAACGAAGATCTGTGGAATATCCGTAAATCTCAAGCATTGGGATATCTGCCTCAATTACAGTATTTCCATCATGATCCGGATTCATTCCCAGAACACGGCCGCGGCGCTTGTTCAGATCGCCCATAACGTCTCCGGTGTATTTATCCGGAACCGTTACCTTCATGCTGACGATGGCTCAAGAAGAACCGGAGAAGCATCCATAAATCCTTTCTTAAACGCAAGGATCGTAGCCATCTTAAATGCCATCTCTGAAGAGTCAACCGGATGATAGGAACCGTCATAAAGAGTTGCTTTCACACCAACAACCGGATAGGAAGCAAGAGGTCCTTTCAGAACACATTCCTGAAGTCCTTTTTCCACTGCTGGGAAGTAGTTCTTCGGAACAGCTCCGCCTACAACTACCTGCTCGAACTCATATGGTGTTTCCAGATCACCGGAAGGTGCAAAACGCATTTTAACATGACCATACTGTCCATGTCCGCCGGACTGTTTTTTGTGCTTTCCTTCCACATCAGAATTCTTGCGGATCGTCTCACGGAACGGAACCTTTGGTTTAGAAAGCTCAATGTCAACCTTATAACGGTCTTTCAGTTTATTTACAATAATATCAAGATGCTGATCGCCCATACCGTAAAGAAGTGTCTGTCTGTTGGCAGAATCATTTTCTGCACGGAGAGTCTTATCCTCACTTGTCATTTTTGCAAGAGCCTGAGAAATTTTATCCTCATCGCCCTTCTTAACTGCTTTATATCTCTTGCAGGTATAAGGAGTAGAGATCACAGCCTTCGGATAAAGAACCGGTGCAGTCTTGGCAGCAAGGCTGTCGCCTGTCTGTACGCTGTTCAGCTTGGCAATGGCACCGATGTCACCTGCATGAAGTTCCGGAACCTCATAAGGCTTGGAGCCTTCCAGAACATACAGCTTATTCAGGCGCTCTTCCTCTCCTTTTTCTACATTGAGAAGTGTATCATCGGATTTGATAACACCGGAAGCAACCTTGATAAAGGAATATTTGCCGATAAACGGGTCAACAATGGTTTTCCATACATATGCGGATTTCGCTTTGGCAAAATCATAATTTGCCTCAAAGATCTCATTTGTCTTCTGGGAAATTCCGTTGCAAGAACGTTTATCCGGGCTTGGGAAATATCCGCAGATATCATCCAGAAGGTTGGATACGCCTCTTAAGCTTACGGGAGCGCCCATGCATACCGGAACAATGCTTCCGTCCTGTACATTTGTTGCAAGAGCTGCAGAAACCTCTGTTACAGAGAACTCATCGCCCTCAAATAACGATCCATAAATTCTTCGCTTGTCTCTGCCACAGATTCCATAAGAATGTCATGATATTTTTCCAGATATTCATTCAGATATTCCGGAATCTCACATTCCTGCTTGCCGCCTCTGTCGATATATTTTCTTCCGGCCTGTTTTACAACATTTACATAGCCCACAAACTTTCCGTCTTCACGGATCGGGAAATGAAGAGGCGCGATCTTTTTGCCGTAAAGCTCTGTCAGCTCTTCCACGACCTTACGATAGCTGACATCATCCATATCCATATCTGTTACAAAGAACATACGCGGAAGCTTGTATTTCTCACAGAGATTCCATGCTTTCTGTGTTCCCACCTGAACCCCCGCCTTGCCGGAAACAACAATGATGGCTGCATCTGCTGCGCTGACTGCTTCTTCTACCTCTCCCACAAAATCAAAATATCCAGGAGTGTCAAGAACATTGATTTTCACCTTATCCCACGGAACAGGAATCAATGATGCAGAAATAGAAAAGTGTCTCTTAATCTCCTCTTTATCAAAATCACTGACTGTATTTCCATCCTCAACTCTTCCCAGGCGGCTTGTCATTCCCGCAAGATATGCCATTGCCTCTGCCAGTGTAGTTTTGCCGGAGCCCCCGTGACCTAATAGGACTACATTTCTGATTCGGTCAGTTCTATAAACGTCCATATGTAATACCTCCCTGTTTGTCTGATATGTTCATATTTTACTAAAATTTCTCAGCTTTTTCAAGTATTTTATATAATTTTAACAACTTTTTTTACGGAAATAATGTGAAAATTTCACGAATTTTTACTTTTCCCTACAGTATTTGACTTTTTTCTCCTTATCTTTTAAAATATGAATATATTTTTCATGGGAAAGGATACCTGAACATATGAAAACCATTGGTTTTATCGGCCTTGGACTGATCGGAGGCTCTATTGCAAAAGCAATCCGCAAATTTCATCCGGATTACCATATCCTGGCATACGCCAGACATAAAGAAACTCTTGCCGCCGCTTTAAACAGCGGTGTTATTGACGGTGTACTGGAAAAGGAAGACGAACGTTATAAAATCTGCGACTATGTTTTTCTGTGCGCCCCTGTTGAATATAACATAGAATATCTGAAATACCTGAAAACTGTCATTTCCGACAGCTGCATCATCACAGATGCCGGAAGTGTAAAAGGACCGATCCATGAAGCTGTAGAAAAGCTGGAAATGGATCACTGCTTTATCGGCGGCCATCCCATGGCAGGTTCCGAACGGTCAGGCTTTTCCAACTCTTCCGATCATCTTCTGGAAAACGCCTACTATATCCTGACACCGGGAGGACAGGTTTCTTTAAATAAATTAACTGAATTTTCAGAGCTTGTAGATTCACTGGGGGCAATACCCATGGTCCTCACTGCAGAAGAGCATGATTTTATCACGGCAGGTGTCAGCCACCTTCCCCATATCATTGCCTCCTCTCTGGTAAATCTGATCAGCTCCCTTGACAACGATGCAGAATATATGAAAACCATTGCGGCAGGCGGTTTCCGGGATATTACCCGCATTGCCTCCTCCTCTCCTGTCATGTGGCAGCAGATCTGTCTGGAAAACACAAAAAATATTTCCACTGTTCTGGATGAATATATCCGTATGCTGATCCAGATCCGCTGCTCTGTGGACAACAAAGACGCAGACCAGCTTTATCAGCTTTTTGCCGCTTCCAGAGATTACCGTGATTCTATTGACGTAACCTCCTGCGGACTGATCACCAAAGCATATGTTCTTTATCTTGATATTGTGGATGAAGCAGCGGAATTGCCACTATTGCTACAATTCTTGCCATGGATAATATCAGCATCAAAAATATCGGCATTATCCACAACCGTGAATTTGAACAGGGCGTGCTGAAAATTGAATTTTATGAGGAGGACGCTATGAAGCGCGGCGCCGCTCTTCTGAAAAAAAGAAATTATATTGTATATGAACGGTAGGTAATGATATGGAAATCAAAAAACAGACAGGTCTTCGGGGAACACTTACTGTTCCCGGAGATAAATCCATTTCCCACAGGGCAGTCATGTTCGGCGCTCTCGCAAAAGGAACCACAAAAATCTCTCACTTTCTGGAAGGCGCCGACTGCCTTTCTACAATTTCCTGCTTCCGCAAAATGGGAATTGAAATTGAACACACCAAAGAGGAAATCCTTGTGCGGGGAAAAGGTCTCCACGGACTGATCTCCCCAACAGAAACTCTTGATGTAGGTAACAGCGGAACCACCACCAGACTGATCTCCGGAATCCTGGCAGGTCAGGATTTTTCTTCCAGACTTGACGGAGACGACTCTATCCGTACCCGTCCCATGAACCGGATCATTACTCCTCTTACCCTCATGGGAGCAGACATCACAAGCCAGAAGGGAAACGGATGCGCTCCGCTTATGATTCATGGAAAAAACCTTCATGCCATTCACTACGATTCTCCGGTAGCTTCCGCTCAGGTAAAATCCTGCGTACTTCTGGCAGGTATGTACGGCGATGGTATTACCAGTGTAACGGAACCTTTCCTTTCCAGAAACCATACCGAGATTATGCTGAATTATTTCGGCGCTGAAATAACTTCGGAAAATACCACAGCCTCCATTAAACCGGAGCCTGTTCTTGAGGCAAGAGAAATCACTGTTCCCGGAGATATTTCATCTGCCGCCTATTTTATTGCCGCAGGTCTTCTGACTCCAGACAGTGAGATTCTTCTTAAAAATGTAGGCATTAATCCTACCAGAGCAGGAATCCTTAAAATCTGCCACGCCATGGGAGCTGACCTTACTCTTTTAAATGAAAAACATGACGGGGAGCCTACGGCTGACCTTCTGATCCGTACAAGCAGTCTGAAAGGAACCGTCATTGAAGGAGCAGATATCCCGACCCTGATCGATGAAATTCCCATGCTGGCAGTTATGGCAGCCTTTGCAGAAGGAACAACCGTGATCCGGGACGCTCAGGAGCTGAAGGTAAAGGAATCTGACCGGATTGCGGTTATGGTGGATAACCTGAAACGAATGGACGCAGACATTGAGGGAACAGATGACGGAATGATCATTCACGGCGGGAAGTCCCTTCACGGAGCTGTCATTGATTCCCATCTGGATCACCGGATCGCCATGTCCTTTGCAGTAGCCGGAACAATCTGTGAGGGAACTATGGATATCCGGGGCGGAGAATGCGTTAATATCTCCTATCCTGATTTTTATAAGGATCTTATTCCCTGCATTAGTCAAAAAGCAGCAGAGCCGGATCAAATATTGTACTCCGCTCTGCTGCTTTTTCTTCAAAGAAATAGTCAAGAATTTTCTTTTTATAATGTGCAAAATCACTTCCGCCACGATCACGGTATTTACCAAGCTCTACCTGGATTACATCCCTGATACGCCCCGGCCTCGCGACATAACCACAATGCGATCTGCAAGAAATATCGCCTCTTCAATGTCATGGGTTACCATGATCATTGTATTTCCGCACCGGCTCCGTATCTTCAGAAGCTCCTCCTGAAGCTCGATTTTTGTAAGAGCATCCAGAGCTCCAAATGGTTCATCCAGAAGCAGTATTTTCGGCTGAGTTGCCAGTGCCCTTGCAATGGCTGCTCTCTGGGACATTCCACCGGACAGCTGACGGGGATAGGCTTTTTTGAATTCTGAAAGCTTCACAAGCTCCAGATACTGATCTGAAAGCTTCTTTTTTTCCTCCCTGGCCAATCCCTTTAAACCAAGCTGGACATTTCTCTCAATACTCATCCATGGAAACAGCCGGTGTTCCTGAAAAATCATTCCACGATCTGCAGCAGGCTCCGTATCTCCTGTCCGCCTGCCGCTACCAGACCGGTATCATTTTTTTCAAGTCCTGCAATAATCTTAGAAGAGTGCTTTTTCCGCACCCACTGTGCCCTACAAGAACCACAAATTCTCCCTCTTTAATATCCAGATTAATGTCATTGAGAACATTTATTTTTCTCCATTTACCTCAAAGCTTTTGTTTACATTTTTTATGGTCAGTTCCTGTCCCATATATTCACCTTTCTCTTTCCCAGGGTGTGCACAGTTTTGAAATCAGTGAGATAATCTGATCCATTACAACTCCCACCACTGCAATAGCAATAATTCCCGAAAATACCACCGGATACTGCATAAGGCTTCTTGCGTCATTAATACGGAAACCAATTCCGGATGTGGCTGCAATCATCTCTGCTCCTACCACAGCCATCCAGGAAACGCTTAATCCCAGCTTCAGTCCCACAAAAATTGATGGAAGTGCAGAAGGAAGATAGATTTTTACAAACTGCTGCCAGCCATTAAGGTGGTACATTTTTCCTACCTCAACCAGTTTCCTGTCCGTCCTTTCAATTCCGCTGATCGTGTTTACCAGTACAGGAAAAAAAGAAGCAAGAAAGATAACTGCCACCTTGGATTCCTCACCAATCCCAAACCATATAATGAGAATCGGAACCCAGGCGATCATGGGAATCTGGCGGATAGCCGTAAAGGTCAGAATGAAAAATCGGTTTGCCACTGTACTCATTCCCATGATTACTCCCAGGAGAATTCCAAAAATAACGGCCAGAGAATAACCTTTTACAATACGGCTCAGACTCACTGCCAGGTCCCCTGGAAGAACTCCTGAGGTAATCTGCTGTATGAAAGTCTGAAACACTGTACCAAGCCTTGGAAGGATCAGTGTTGACATTGCGCCGGTTGCTGTTGCCACATACCAGGCCGCTGCAATAAGTGCCGGCAGAATAAGAAAATTAAAGAGAACTGCCGGTGTCTTCAAGATTCCATAACGCTGTCTTTTCATTTTACTGGTTCTCCTCTGTATCTTTCTGATATTCCTCAAGTGCCTGCTTCTGATAGGAAGCATCAATCCAGGAATCAAAATCCACTTTTGCGGATATCAGATTATTTTTCAGCTCAAATTTCTCAATTTTTTTTCAGGGAGTCAATATACTGGTCATCCAGACTTACGGGATAGCCAAGTTTTGGATCCTCCACGGCTACCGATTTTACCTGTTCCAGAGTTCTTCCGCTTTTTTGGGAGGATAACTCATAAAAGCTCTCCGGATCCTGGACAATCTGATCCTTTGCCTTTAGAAGTGCTTTGAGCAGCGCCACATTTACTTCCTGATTTTCCTCCACGAATTCTGTTCTTCCAAGAAGTACAGTAGGCTCAAAATATGTATCCAGATCTGCCTCCACTCCTTTATGAAGGATTTTGGCTTTTCCCTGTTCCACAAGGGTATCTGCCTGTCCGTAGGTAACAACAGCTCCGTCTACTGCCCCTGCAGAAAGACTGGACAGTCCCTCTGGAATTGTACTGTTTACCAAATTCACATCTCCTTCTTCCAATCCAGCTTCTTCCAGGATTTTCAGTAAATACATTTGCGGAGCTGCGCCTCTCTGATAGGAAATCGTCTTTCCCTTCAGATCCTTCAGAGTGGAAATCCCAGAATCCACAGTCACTGCAAGCTGCCATGCAGAGCCATATCCTGCAACTGTCAGAAGCTTTGTATCAATGCCATTGGATTTCGCCATGACTCCTGCAAAGCCTGCATAATAGCATAATCCAGATCCTGGGATACCAGTGCCTCATGGATGGCCGGCGCTGCCCCTGTAAAGGCAGTCAGCTTCGCATCATAGCCAAGAGGATGAAGATATTCATCCAGATACCCCTTTTCCTGGGCCAGTGCAAGAGTTCCCTCTGCCCAGTCTGAGCCAGCACTTGGAAATCCGATCTGCACCTCCTTGTATTCTCCTTTTTCTGTTTTTTTCGCCTTGGCATTTACCGTTTCCCCAAAAGCTCCATATCCTCCTGCAATCAGGCCAAGTGCAAATACTGTTCCCAAAAATACCGCTGTAAGTTTTCTGTTTCTCATTTTATCACTCCCTCTTCCTTATCCTGCGTTTACTTTACTAGATCACTTTTTCTGACAGTTGCAACACAGAAATTGATCTCTTCATCCTCATCTTCTCCGGCTCCGCCGCCTGTCATTAGTCTGGCATTAGGATCCACGCCTCAATAACGGTTATCTTACCAAGTTGATTTCCTGTCAGGGAGCCCGGCACCCGGAAGGTTTCCACATTAATTTTTTCCACTGAAATCTCCTGAGGTTTCTCCACCTGGGGAATCCACTCATAGGGTACACGGTAAGCCCTGTAAATCATATTATTGGTAAATTTTCCAAGAATGGTATTAAAATACGGATTGATGTATTCCCACACGATTTCATGGTCCGGCGTCACCTCAATCAGTCTTCCATCAGAGCCTTCTGTAATCAGGGTATTTCTATTTGGAAGCCTCTGTGCAGAACTGATATAGGAACTGTAAAACTTGGACGCATCGGTAAACAAAAGATGTCCTGCTTCCTGAGGGGTATACTGCCAGGTAATTTCCAGTGTCACAGGATTGAACTGAAGGACTCTGGAATAATCCCGCCTTGCATTATTTACTCCTGTCAGAGCTCCTGGATTCGGCACACCGTAGCCGCCTTCTCCTCCATTGTCAAACACCAGAAGATCTCCCTCTCCCGGCAGTCCCTTGGGAATCATGTGCAGATGGTGCTGTCCGATAATCCAGCCCAGCTTTTTCGTTGCTTCACTTTCATTAAAATCCGGTCCCAGCTTCCAGACAATATCCCCTGTTTTTTTGCTGATTATGGCAAGAATATTGGAATTTCGTCCGTCAATAATAATATTTTCCGGATGGAAACGCTCATCCCCCTGATCATACCATTTGTTTTCGCCCAACACAGACATGCTGTTAATATGCATCCAGTCTCCGCCGGCCTCACCCTGAAGGCATGGATTGCGGAACAGCGCATTTCTGGCAGCTTCATCAAAGCCAAACTGTTCAAAATGATCACTAGCTCTCCAGCTCCAGAGAATATTTCCCTCCCAGTCTACCTCAATAATTTTGTCATCAATCAGACGCTTATCTGAAATCTCATGCTGGTAAAGATTTTCGTGAGTCAGAAGAAGCGTGTTCCCTCCGTCTGTACGAGGTTCTCCGCCCGGGTAGTAATAGCCTACGGTAGATCCCTCTCTCTGAAAATCATGATGCTGCCTTGCCATATAGACCGGTTCCTTATCTCCATCTCCAATCAGCTCTGTATGGTCAAATTTCCATACAATATTTCCCTCCCAGTCTACCTGCACCAGATCAATCTGATCCTGATAGGCTTTTTTTCCCGGACGGGTTCCTGTTGTACCCATTACATAGCCGCCGGGAAGAATTTTATTGGGAAAGCCTCCCAGCCCCGCCCACAGCTGAACCTCTCTTCCATTCATATCAATAAGCAAAGCTCCCTTTGCCGAAGGAAAAACCGTATAACCGTTAAATGCCTTTTCTTTATCATAAACTGTTGTTCCCGTAGGAAAATACTTGGATATCCCATATATCTGTACCTCCTTATAATTTTTGATGTTTTCCGCAATAATCAGCTTATGTACAAAGCCCAAAGACCGTTCCCTGAGCTGCCCGTCCTTAAAATACAATAATGCAGGTACAGAACCTACCTCATATTCCTCTGCCAGAAATATTTCTGCAGGAATTTCCACCTTTCCAAAAACACGCTGTCCCCAAGCTCCTCTGAAAGCTCCTGAATGCCTGCCTCCAGTTTTTTGCAGTGTCTGCAGGTTTTGGAATAAAATTCTACGACTGCTGTTTTATTTTCTTTTAATGCTGCCTCAAAGTTCTGTGCTGTCAGTTCCTTTACCATTTTTTCGGTTCCTTTCTCTATAAAAATTATTGGTAATGCTCCAGAATATACCGGGCTGCGGCAGTAGCTGCTGCTGCCCCGTCTGCCGCAGCAGTAATCACCTGCCGAAGCTTTCCGGCTCTTACATCACCGGCTCCATAAAAGCCTTCTGCTGATGTGAGGCCTTCCTCTTCTGTCTGGATATATCCATTTTTATCCAGGTTTACCAGCCCCTTGAGAATTTCTGTCCGGGGCTGCATTCCGATTGCGGCAAAAATGCATGAACAGTCAGTTCTCTTCCAGAATCAAGGAAAAGCTGTATCTCTCTGCCTCTCTTTTCCAGCTTTTTCACTTCCGTACTCCGAATGATTTCCACATTTTTCTTTTTCTCCAGAAGCTTCAGAGTACCATATGCTCCCCGGAAGCTTTCTCTCCGGTGTATAAGAAAAACCTTCCTGCAGATTTCCGACAGCAGCAGCGCATCATCCAGTGCAGTATTTCCGCCTCCAATCACTGCTGCGTCTTTTCCCTGATAAAAGGCACCGTCACAGGAAACGCAGTAGGAAATTCCATTTCCCTCCAGCTTTTACTTCCTGGAATCATAAGTCTCCGATGAGAAGCTCCTGCTGCATAAATCACTGTTTTTGCTTCCAGACAGCTTCCGGACTTCAGCTCCACCTGAAAATATTTTTCCGTTTTTGTAATGCCTTTGGCTTCGTCCTCCAGGATTTCAATCTCCAGCTTTTTCGCATGGTTCAGAAATCTTTCTCCCAGCTCATATCCGCTGATTCCCGGCAGACCCGGATAATTGTCAACACAGGGACTTTCTGCGATCTGCCCGGTTCCCTCATATTCCTTTTCCAGAAGCAGAACGTCCAGATTTGCTCTTTTTGCATAAATTGCAGCAGTAATGCCTGCTGGTCCGCTTCCGATAATCAGCACATCTCTCATTTTCTCCCTCCCATCATTAATCATATTTACATATCTGTTTAGTATGTTTTTCATGTCGATGATACTACCATATAACAACAGCACCTGTCTAATACACAAAAAAAATAGCCAGCTATAGCTTTAAGCTATAACCAGCCTGTATATTCTCTATATCTCCTCATATTCTCTGCTGCTTTCATCCAGATATTTCTTCAGAGCAGATACATATCTGTCCCCCAGACGGCTGAGAGTAAGATTTTTCCTTGTAATGTATCCAATATCCATCCTATTTCCCTCTGAATCATCCTCATCCAGGAAAGGTACTGCCCGGTAATTACTGCCGTTAAGCTCGTCACAGATAATTCCGGAACAAAGAGTGTATCCGTTCAGACCAATCATCAGGTTCAGCATAGTGGCACGATCATTTGCCCTGATAAGGCGGCTGTAATCATTGGTGGACAGAATTTCCTCTGACAGATAAAAAGCACTGTTATCTCCCTGTTCAAAAGAAAGACAGGGGTATGGCTCTAGCTGGCTGAAACGAATGACTTTCTCATCAGCAAGAGGATGCCCCTTCCACAGATACACATAAGCTCTGCATTTGATCAGCATATGAAATTCCAGATCAGCAGACTTCAGAAGCTTTTCCATGGATTTTCGATTAAAGCTGCTGAGATACAGAACTCCTATCTCACTTCTCATTGTTCTCACATCATGGATAATCTCCTCTGTTCTTGTTTCCCGGATAGCAAATTCATACTTTGACATATCACAGTTTTTTGCCACATCCACAAAGGCCTTCACTGCAAAAGAATAATGCTGAGTGGATACACCAAACTTCTCTTTGCGGATACCACTGCCTTCATATCTCTGAAGAAGCTGTTCATACTGCATACAGATTTCTTTTGCATAAAGCAGAAACTCTGCGCCGTCATCGGTAAGTGTCACACCTCTGCCACTGCGGAAAAAGATCGTGATACCTATTTCCTTTTCCAGTTCCTTGACTGCATTGGTAAGAGACGGCTGAGATACATAAAGAAGCTCTGCTGCCTTATTCATGGATTTTGTTTCTGCTATGGTCAATATGTATCTGAGCTGTACAAAGTCATTGCTGTACTCTCCTTTTCCTGTTGTATTATTGTTTCTGAAAAAGCAGCTTTCCCTCTGAAATTCCTTTAATCCCTTAAACCTTTTCTCCATAATGCAGCACTGAATCTCAAGGCCAAGGCTTTTATAAAAGGCATACGCTTCCCTGTTAAAAGACCATACCTTAAGATCAATCCTTTTCAGCTTTTCTTTTTTTGCCAGTGTTTCCATACAGGCGTAAAGCTGTTTTCCCACACCTCTTCTTCTGTAATCCTCCATAACGTAAACAGCATCAATATAAAGTGTATGATTCTTTTTCAGCATGGGGTTTACCGGTGTTTCCTTTCTTTTTGCAATCACAGCTCCCACAAGCTTTTCACCTGCCTTTGCGCCCACAGCCACATATTCGTCACTTTCCAGAATTTCCTGATATTCCTCTCTGGTTAAAAGCTCTTCCGTATCCACATAAATATCCGGTCTTCCATTTACATGTTCTTTATGAAGCACATGATAGGCTCTGTTTACAAACTCATAATCTTTCATGGAAAGCTCTGTTATCTGTATGCTTTCTGTCATTTCCTTTCTCCTCCTTTGAAAAAACTGTCCCTATTATAATAAATCAGGCAGTCACAATCAAGCCCCGGACAAAATGGTTGACAACATCATGGAGTGCAAAGCAGAAAACTTTTTACATTTTTCTTTTTATAGGGTACAATGAATTTGGGAATGAAGTTCTCCCAAGGGAAACCTGAACTGCTTATTAAGCTGATGACTTCTGAGATTATCATATCGCAGAAGCACCAGCTTTTTTTCTGCGATAAAAACTAGGAGGAAATTTATGTTAACGTCACTTGCCTTTATTTTTCTGGCAGGCCTTGCTATGGCCGCTTCTGCCAGATGCTGAAGCTTCCCCGTATCATCGGCATGCTTGCCTGCGGAATCATTCTGGCCCCATGTACTGGATCTTCTGGATCCTTCCATCCTGTCCATTTCATCAGAATTGCGCCAGATTGCTCTGCTTATTATCCTGCTGAAGGCCGGGCTTTCACTGGATCTTTCGGATCTGAAAAAGTAGGACGGCCTGCTGTTATGATGTCCTGTGTCCCGGCTGCCTTTGAAATTCTGGCATTTTTTCTTTTTGCCCCTCATATTCTGGGCATTACCGGAATGGAAGCAGCTGTAATGGGTGCAGTCCTGGGAGCTGTTTCTCCGGCAGTTGTGGTTCCACGGATGGTACAGCTTATTGACACTGGGTATGGAACAAAAAAAGCATTCCTCAGCTGATCCTTGCAGGATCCTCCTGTGATGATATTTTTGTGATCGTGCTGTTTTCTACCTTTGTGAGTATGGTCCAGGGAGGACATGCCAGTGTATCAGATTTTGCTGCTGTCCCGGTTTCAATTATCCTGGGAGCTGCACTTGGAGCTGTAACCGGCTGTCTTCTCAGTCTGTTTTTTGAGACTTTTTACAGACGTTACCACTATATCCGCAGCAGCACAAAGCTCATCCTTGTCCTTGGCTTTGCCTTCCTTATGACAGCTGTGGAAACCTGGCTGAAAAACACAGTTGCCCTGTCCGGCCTTCTGGCAGTTGTCAGTATGGCCTGCATTCTCAGACAGAAGAGTCCCGTCTCTGTATCTAAAGGTCTTTCTGAAAAATTCGGTAAGCTGTGGCTTGGTGCTGAGGTGATACTTTTTGTTCTGGTAGGCACTGCAGTGGATATACGCTACACCCTGGATGCAGGACTTCCTGCTGTGGCAATGATCTTTCTTTCCCTTCTGTTTCGCTGCCTTGGCGTTGCACTCTGCATGGCAGGAACCAGCCTGAATCCAAAGGAACGGCTTTTCTGCATCATAGCCTATCTTCCAAAGGCCACTGTGCAGGCAGCCATCGGCTCCATTCCCCTGACTCTTGGATTACCCTGTGGAAAAATCGTCCTTTCTGTAGCGGTGCTGGCAATTCTTATTACTGCCCCACTTGGAGCCATTGGGATGGACCTAGGCTACAAAAAAGCTCCTGTCCCGGTAACTGAAGCTTCTATATGCAGAGATTACTGTTCACCGTAACAGGAAAAGGAATATTTTTTCTCCTACTGTACACTCTATATTGACAGCAGAGAAATCTCACGGTACGATTTCACCAAACCCTGTACATATACAGGGAGAAAAGGAGATACTATTATGAAAATTTTATTTTATGGTGCAAAAGACTACGATCAGCAGTTTTTTGACAAGTTGGCTCCGGAATACCCGGGAATTACTTTTAAGTTTATTGAAGCAAATCTCTATGAGGAAACCGCTTCTCTTGCCAAGGGCTATGATGGAATCTGTGCCTTTGTAAATGCAGATATCAGTACAGCTGTTGTAAAGGAACTCCATATCCAGGGGGTAAGGCTGATCCTTATGCGCTGCGCAGGCTATAATAATGTGGATCTTAAAGCGGCTGCCCATTACGGAATTAAGGTTCTCCGGGTACCCGGATACTCCCCGGAGCTGTTGCCGAACACGCTATGGCACTTGTTCTCACTGCCAACCGCCACACCCACAAGGCTTATATTAAATGCCGCGAAAATAACTTTGCCCTGAATGGACTTATGGGGGTGAATCTTTACAAAAAAACAGCTGGTATTGTGGGAACCGGAAAAATCGGCCTTGCCATGCAAGAATCTGCCGGGGCTTCGGCATGCGTGTGATTGCCTACGACCTTTATCCAAACAAAGAACTGGATTTCCTGGAATATGTATCTCTGGACGAGCTTTTAAGCACAAGTGATCTGATCAGTCTTCACTGCCCGCTGACAGAGGAAACCCATCATCTCATCAACGAAGACTCCATCTCCAAAATGATGGATGGCGTGATCCTGGTAAACACTTCCAGAGGCGGTCTTATTAAAACAGAGGATCTGATCGCAGGAATCCGCGATCATAAATTCTTTGCAGTGGGACTTGATGTATATGAAGAGGAATCTGAGCTTGTCTATGAGGATATGTCGGAGCACATCCTTCAGAGCTCCACGATCCAGCGTCTCCTCTCCTTTCCCAATGTGGCAATGACCTCTCACCAGGGCTTTTTTACAGAAGAGGCTCTGACAAATATTGCAGAAACAACCCTGCAGAATGCCGCTGATTTCCGTGACGGCAAAGAACTGAAAAATCAGGTGACTATATAAAAATATCACTGACCCAAGACTTCGGCAAAGTCTAATAAAAACTCCCCGGCGGCATCCTTCTGTAGTATGAAGGAACACTTCCGGGGAGCATTTGTTTGCAAATTTACTTTTCAAAGGCTTCTCTTAAAAGAGTAATTTCTCTTGTCCATCCCGCATCATCATTGGGAGTTTCCAGAATAAAAGGAATATTCTTAAGCACCGGATGACGGATTACACGGACCAGAGCCTCCAGACCAATCTCACCTTCTCCGATCCTTGCATGACGGTCCTTATGGCTTCCAAGACCGTTCATACTGTCATTAAGATGCACTGCCCTCAGTCTGGACAGCCCGATTACTTTATCAAATTCTGTCAGCACACCGTCAAGGTCATTTACAATATCATAACCGCCGTCCCACACATGACAGGTGTCCAGACAGATTCCCATTTTATGATCCTTTTTTACCAGCTCCAGAATGGCATGAAGCTCCTCAAAGCTTCTTCCGACTTCAGAGCCTTTACCGGCCATTGTTTCCAGAAGAACCGTTGTGGTCTGCTCTTCAGTAAGAACTTCATTTAAGATCTCCGCAATCTTCTGAATTCCTGTTTCTGCTCCCTGTCCCACATGACTTCCGGGATGAAAATTATAATAATTTCCCGGCGTATATTCCATTCGTTTCAGGTCGTCCGCCATAGTATTTCTGGCAAATTCTCTGAGATTTTCCTTGGCTGCACAACAGTTCATGGTATAGGGCGCATGGGCCACGATTTTTCCAAATCCATTGTCACCTGCAAGCTGAAGAAATTTCTCCACATCTGTCTCGTCAATGGCTTTGGCATTGCCTCCTCTTGGATTTCTTGTAAAAAACGCAAAGGTGTTTCCTCCGTTTGCAATCATCTGCTGCGCCATTTTTTCATAGCCTTTGGATGAGGTTGTATGATTTCCAATATATAACATATCTTTTCTCCATCTTCTGTATTTATCCGAAACCTGTGTGATGCAGTCTGCAGTCACTGACTGCCAGAAAAAATCATCCCGGCGCCATACATGTTCCGGATAACCCTATTATAGCAGAAAACCTTCTGTACAAAAAGAGAAAATCTGTTGACGAAAATCCAAAAAATACCTATACTTTTATTAATTGCCGATATCCGGATTTTTTAATCAAGTACCCGGCTGTCTGCTTATTTTTACCAATGACAAAGGAGCTGCGTATGAATCCACCATCCAGAAACCAAAGGCCTGATTCTTCCAGGCAAAGTTCCCGAACCTCCGGGCAGAAAACCAGACCCAATTCCGGGAATGTAAAAAAATCATCCTCTCAGCGCTCCAGAGCGTCTTCCGCTCACAGCGGAAACAGAAGCCGTTCACGCTCTGCAGCCGCACACAAACGACGTATCAGCCGCAAATCCCGTTATTACAGACAAGGCAGAAAAAAATCTTTCTTATGACAGCAGGCGCTGTACTTCTGCTTTTTCTTCTTGTTATTTCTTTTGTAATCCGAAGCTGCGGAGACAAAAAAGCAGAATCAGCCTCCTCACAGAACACTCAGACAGAGGGGAAAAATAATTCTGCCAAAAAAGTGAGTGACAAAGACACTGCTTCCGGTGATGAAAACACCGAAGCGACTGACAAAAACCCAAATCTTCCGGAGAATCCGGTTTCACTGACTGTCAGTGTGGTTGGCGACTGCACCCTTGGCACAGATGAGTCTTTTGACTATGATACCAGTCTTAATGCCTATTACGAAAGCTATGGCGCTGATTACTTTTTCTCCAATGTAAAAATATTTTTTCTGAAGACGATCTGACGATTGCAAACTTTGAGGGAACTCTTACAGACTCCGAAGAACGGGAAGAAAAACAATTTGCCTTTAAAGCTCCGGCTGAATATGCAGACATACTCACTGCCGGTTCTGTGGAAGCGGTAAATACAGCCAATAATCACAGCCATGATTATGGAGAACAGAGCTTTACCGATACCCTGACCGCCCTTGATCAGAAGGGGATCACTCATTTCGGGTATGACGAAACGGCTGTTATAGATGTCAAGGGCATCAAAGTAGGACTTGTAGGAATCTATGAGCTGAAAGATCATCTGAACCGGGAAGAACAGTTAAAACAGAATATTGCCAAAGTAAAAGAAGAGGGCGCTGTGATCACCATTGTGATCTTCCACTGGGGAAATGAAAAGGAAGAGGTTCCTGACAGCAACCAGATGACACTGGGAAGACTTGCCATTGATGAAGGCGCGGATCTTGTCTGCGGTCATCATCCTCATGTGCTTCAGGGAATTGAAGAATACAAAGGCAAGAACATTGTTTACAGTCTGGGAAATTTCTGCTTTGGCGGAAATTCCTACCCAAGCGATATGGACACCATGATCTTCCAGCAGACCTTTACGTAGATAAAAACGGAGTAAAAGCTGACAATGTCACCAATGTGATCCCCTGCTCCATTTCCTCTGAATATGATTATAACAACTATCAGCCCACTCCTGCCCAGGGTGACGAGGCGGACCGGATCCTGGCCAAAATTCAGGAAAGAAGCTCCTGGATCACGCCTGCTGAAACATCGGAACCAGTCAGCGAATCCAATCCGGAATCCACTGATTTGAATGAAAGTGATTCCGGATCAGAGGATTCTCAGCAGGAATAAACAGAAATCGTTTTTCTTCACAATAACGAAAAACCATTCAGGAGAAAGCCACATAATAGAAAACCGGAATTTTCTCCCACAGTGTTTTCCAATAAAAAAGAGTACAGATTGTCCCTGATACAATGGAGACGATCCGTACTCTTTGTTTTTCTCTTGCTGAAAAAAGACAGGAAAGGCATCCAATACCATATTTTATATCTTGGCCTTCCAAAAAGATCAGTTTATATTATGTCCGGCTTCTTTCGTTCTTTTTACTTCTCTCATTACCTTTGCCGGTACTCCTGCGGTAATGACCGAACCCTCACCAATGGTTACACCTGGAAGAACCGTTACATTGGCTCCAGGCCATACATTTTTTCCAATTAACCAACTCCATTTTCCGCAAAGAATTTCTGGATTTTATCAAATGGAATAACATCCAGGTTATCGTAAAGGTCTGTATGAACAGCTCCCGGAATTGTTAACAGTTCTTTATTAAAGGCATACTTACTGTCCTTAATCATATTTTCATAAGCATCCTTTCCAAAATAGTAGCTATGTGCTTTTTCTCCATGAACTATGAGCACTGCACTTCGAATCTCATTGCTGTACTTTAAGATTGGCTGATTCATAAATGACATACATCCAATACTGTTCCAGCCATCATTGGAATTCAGACTTCTCCTGTGATAACATCTTCCCTTATAGTACTCACTATAATCTTTTACAAAGAAAGGCGCATCCTCAGCAACCGGAAGCGGGGCGCAGCCACCTCCTCTGGAATATTCTCCCTTACGGTATTCTTCTGTTCTGAGTACATTCAATGACTGTTTCTTTGCATAACGTGCTTCTTCACTGTCCTCAGAATCAAAATATCCATTAGCATTTACCCTTGTCATATCATACATGGTAGAAGCAACCGTTGCTTTTACCCTTGTATCCAGTGCAGCCGCATTAAGAGCCATTCCTCCCCAGCCGCAGATTCCAATGATTCCTATTTTATACGGATCTGCATCCTCCTGCACAGAAAGAAAATCCACAGCAGCCATAAAATCTTCTGTGTTGATATCCGGTGAAGCCATATATCTTGGCCCGCCACCACTTTCTCCTGTAAAAGAAGAATCAAATGCGATTGTAAGATATCCTCTCTCAGCCATCGTCTGCGCATATAATCCCGAACACTGTTCTTTTACTGCACCGAATGGGCCGCATACCGCAAGAGCAGGACATTTTCCGGTTATATTTTCAGGCTTATACATGTCTGCAGCAAGTGTAATTCCATAACGATTTACAAATGTTACTTTTTGATGCTCCACTTTTTCACTTTGCGGAAATGTTTTGTCCCATTCAGATACCAGTTTCAATTCCTCTGTTTTCAACATATATTTAACCTCCATGTACCAAAATAATCTTGTAAATACATCTGTAATAGTATATGATAAGGGTATTATACAACCTGAAGTTAACTTTAGGTCAAGAGTATTTTTGAAAGAAGGTTTCGTTATGTACACAATCGGTCAGGTTTCTGCAATGTTCAATCTCCCAGTTTCCACTTTAAGATATTATGATAAAGAAGGCTTTTTCCCTAATCTGGAACGTAAGGGAAATATCCGCTGTTTCAGCGACAATGAATTAGAGGCACTTCGTATCATTGAATGTCTGAAGAAGTCCGGCCTTGAAATCAAAGATATTAAACAATTTTTTATTTGGGTATCTGAAGGTAAATCCAGTTATGAAAAAAAGGAAAAAATTATTTGAAGCCAGAAAATCAGCAGTTGAGGCTGAAATCCAAGAACTTCAAAAAACTCTTTCCCTTTTAAAATTCAAATGTTGGTATTACAAAACCGCCATGAAAGATGGTAACGAAGATGCCATAAATGCCATGCTGCCTGATAAGCTTCCGACAATATCCAAAAACTCTATAACGAAGGGCATAAGTGATATATCACAGGCTCTAAACTGGAAATTTATTCTTTCCCGTTCAACAGTTTATTCATTCTTTCAACAGGGAATCTGTCTTCTATATCAATGATTTCAAACAGATTTAACGGTAATTTCTCTTCTCCGATCAGGGAAAGATACGTATCCACAGCTCTGCGGTCAATCATGATTTTTCCGCGTCCTGCCCAATGGCGGTTGCTCTCTTTCTTTTTTAAACCGGAGATCCAGTACTCATCACCATTTTCAATATCTGTATAATTTGAATAGCCACCATTATATTTTTGAAAAGCATGGTCATTAAAATAAATGGTACTCTTAGTTTTTGAAGTTTTCACATACCCGATCCATGCCGGACCATCATCAGAATATCCTGTTTTCAGCTCTATATACATTAAATCATTTATCATTTGTTATATATAACCTAATCCTCTTAGAAAGTAATTGGACTTTTCCTTTCTCCCAGGTTCTACTGAGTAATTCATCTCTTTTGATGATAATTTTTAATTCACCAATTAGATATTCTTGTGGTCTGCAAGTTTCTCTGGATTTTTAACATAGGAGCGAAGAACTGTTCCGCATGATTTACAAATAACATGGATTAGTGCTTGCCCTTCGTCAAGGGTGATTTTTTTGGCTGGCCTGACTTTTCCTCTATCCGTTTGCACTCCATACACTACTTCTTCACACCCACACCATGAACATTTATATTTTTCTTCCATCTTCATAAATCCTCCGTAAATGTAAATTGTTATAATTGTTATATTTCTTTATCACATGATTGACTTGTCACTGGTTTTCCATCTTTATCAAGAAGTGGCGTAAAACCTGCTGCATTTCCATTTCTGTGAAAAACATAATTTACACCCGTTTGTGTGTCAACCCAAATTTCAATTACATCAATAGTACCTTGATGATAAGTTTTTTTAAAGCGCTCCATAAGTATTCCTCCGTAAATTTCAAATTTTTATATTTCTTTCTCATCTCAAAAACTAGGATATCAACCAAATGTTTCTGTTAACTGTTTGATAGATTTCAGATTTTCTTAATTTCTTAAACTGGAAATTATACTAATGAAAGTTCAATCTCATCCATCCCCTCTGTGATTGCATGACTTCTACCTGTTTCTTGAAATCCCATTTTGTGATACAACCGTTTTGCATTGAAATAGTTTTCGAGTATCCATAGAGTGGGGATACCAGTGCATTGCTCAATAGCGTATCGCAGCAGCTTCGTGCCATAGCCCATTTTCTGTTTATCTGGTAGAATATAAAGATCTTCAATCAGGCTTTCTCTGACTGAAATAACGCCAACCGGTATATCTTCAACCAGCATATAAAACTTGCTTCCGCAGTTCATCTTGTTTTGCATATATTTCTGCTGTCTTTCGGGTGTGTGCATCTCGACAAAATCTGGTACACAGACAAAACGATGTGACTCTTTCCATGAGATTGAATGTATCATTGCGGCTTGTAACAAGTTTGTTCTGTCCACTGTAATAATCATGTTTGTCTCCACAATTTCTGAGTTGCTAATTTATCATTAATGCAAAATAATCCCTCAGGCTTATAATCTCTTTTCTGCCAAGAGTGACTGTAACATAATCTGCCGTAAGTCCTTTATTCCCCAAAACACCTCCCATTCAAGATAATATCCTGAATCTCATAGCCAGGCTTCACTTTTTAATATATCTCTGCTCCAAACGGCATCAGCGCAAGCTTGGCAAGCTTAAACTGCTGAAGTCCGAAGGGGATTCCAATAACTGTCACACAGAGGATCACGCCCATAACCGCGTGTTCAATCGCCAGAGGCAGACCGGAAACGATCAGCCATATAATGTTCACAAGAAGGGATACTGCTCCTCCGCCGTAACGCACTTCTTTCCCAAAGGGAAAACAACTGAGTGAAGCAAACTTAAAGCACTGCATACCTATGGGAATACCTACAACAGTAATGCACCAGAGACATCCTGCCACGCACCAGCTAAGGGCGCTGATCGCTCCTCCGAATATAAACCACAACAAGTTTCCAAGACAACCCATTTACTGACCTCCTGATTCCTTTTTTGTTTTCTTTGAATATGATACCTTACTTAAAAAGTATACCATATCCTTCTGCATATCCGTAATATGCTTTTTGTTAATACCTATAATGCCTAAAATGAAATTTTAAATTCCACCGCATGCCCCTTATGCGGTGGAATTTACCTGCGCACAGTTGATATTTACTCTTTCATACAGAAATGTTATGATTATCTCTCCTTCTGACAGCAGTAGAAGGAGGAACATTATGAGTAAATATATTCCTGATAATCAGAAAATTCCTGTTGCATTCTGTTCCCTAATTCATTAAGATAAGTTCATAATGTAATTTTACAGACAGGAAAGAGATGATTATGAACAAAAACAACAGACAGACCTTACCAATGGTCCTATTGTACAAACTCTGGCAAAGCTGGCTTTGCCTATTATGGCTTCCTCCTTTCTGGGAACAGCCTACAACATCACCGATATGGCATGGATCGGTGTTCTTGGTTCCAAGGCAGTGGCAGGTGTGGGAATGGGGGCATGTATGTATGGCTTTCCCAGGGGCTCTGCTCTCTGGCCCGCATGGGCGGTCAGGTCAATGTGGCCCAAAGCTGCGGACGGGAGATACAAAGGCAGCCAGGGATTACGCCTCTGCGGCCCTTCAGCTTACCTGTATTTTTGCCTTTTTGTTTTCTGCAGTGTGCCTGATCTTTACCGGGCCGCTTCTGGATTTTTTTCATCTGGGAGACCCGCAGACCTATGCGCATGCGGAAATTTATATGAAGATCACCTGTGGACTGGTTATTTTTTCCTACCTTAATTATACCTTACCGGAATTTATACAGCTCAGGGAAATTCAAAAACACCGTTTATCGCCAATCTGATCGGGCTGGTCATGAATATGATCCTGGATCCGCTTCTGGTTCTGGGTATCGGCCCCTGTCCCCGTCTGGAGGTTGCCGGCGCTGCAATTGCAACTGTTACTGCTCAGTTTATTGTTATGGCTGTGATGATCGCAGGGGTTTTCCAGAAAAAAAATCAGGATAATGTTCTCCGCCATGTGCATCTGTTCTCCATACAGGATCGCACCATCTATCATTCTATCTGCAGAATCGGAGGTCCCACTGCTCTTCAGGGAACTCTTTACTGTATGATCTCCATGGTGCTTACCCGTATGGTTTCTGCATTTGGACCCGGAGCCATTGCCACCCAGAGAGTGGGAGGACAGATTGAGTCTATCTCCTGGAATACTGCAGACGGTTTTGCCACAGCCCTGAACTCTTTTGTAGCACAGAATTATGGCGCAGAAAAAACAGACCGGATACGAAAGGGCTATAAGGTGTCCATGAAGATAATGATTATCTGGGGTGTCATTGTAACCGCAGTTTTTGTCCTGTTCCCACGGCAGATCTCTTCTCTGTTTTTCTACGAACCGGAGGTTCTGGAAATTGCGGTCGGATATATGATCATTATCGGTCTGGGCGAAGCTTCCTCTGCGTGGAAATGCTTACCATCGGAGCACTGTCCGGTCTTGGGAAAACAAAAATCTGCAGTATCATCAGCATCCTGCTTACCGGTTCCCGCATTCCCCTGGCGCTTGTCCTTACCGGTACCTCACTTGGTCTGACCGGTATCTGGTGGCTCTGACTCTGACCTCTATCGCCAAGGGAATTGTATTTAACCTTACTTTCCGCCAGGTCAGTCACAGACTGGAACAATAAAATGATAAAAAAGGATATCCCCTTCAGATTTGTCATCTGACAGAAAGGATATCCTTTTTCATTTCTGTTATTCTGCTTTCTATTATGCGGCTGATTCCTCAGTCACTGTCTCCGGTACCTCTGCTACTGCCGCATCAGGAGCTGTAAGCATCATCTGTAACTGATTAATCAGTTCTTCCGGAACGCCTGCTGCGCCTAAATTCGTAAGAACGTTGTCCAGTCCAGTCCTTCCGCATATGCAGTCATATCTTCTTCACTTTCTACACTGAGAGCTGCATCAAGAACTGCCTGATCCGGCATTTCAACACTTTCTCCTGACGCTTCATAGCCGCCTGTTACTGACAATGTTACAACAGGAGCGCCTGAACTTGTAAGTGAAAATCTACCTGTGAGGTCTGTGCTGCTGCATCAGAAATAATATTTGCAGTCAGTCCAAAGGCTGCCAGCGGATTGGGTTCCTCCTCTGTTCCTGTATCCAGAAGCGAGAAATTAAAGGAACCATTCATATATCCCGGAGCTTCTGTATCTGATTTCAGATTATTTACACCGATTCCAACAGTTTTTACTCCGTCAAAAGCAAGAACATATTCTCCTGTTAGTCCCTGATCACCGGACTGTCCGGAACCGGTAAGCGTAATGGAACTGGTGTCAAGCCAGAGCTCAAAATACAGTGCTGAATTTCCGTCTGCTGACGGATTCTTCCAGGAATCAGCGGATAGCTTTCTGTTCCTGTCTCATCTGTAAAGCCAAATTCACGTCCTACAATCTTTCCTTCTGCATTTGTCCAGATTTTTGAATTAAACATTGCAGCCTCCGGATTGATCTCCTCGGAGCCTTCCTCCGGAAGGTCTGCCAGCGCGCTGTCCGCACCTGCCACAAGCTGAGCATAAAGGTCTTCTCCGCCTCCGGTCTCTGACCACATATCCAGAAGGCCTTTCAGCTCCTGATCTTCTTTTGCAGTAGTCAGGACTTCCCTTAAAATGGAAAGCACTTCCTGTTCTGTAAGAATTTCTTCATAAACGGTGCAGTCCTCGCTGACACCCTCTACAGAAAGAGCTTCTTCCGTAACTGTCTCGTCTCCGAAATTTTCAATCAGGATATTTCCATAACGATCAAGCAGAGTACTGAGCGTTTTGGTGTCCGGAAGAACGGTTGTCATATCAGAAACAATCTTTAAATAAGTTTCCATGGAAGCCTGATATTCTTCCATATAGCCTGATATGCCGCGATATCCTCTTCGGACATTGCCCCTGTTTCATCTGCAATTGTCTCTTCCATGGAAGGAATCAATGGAATTGCCATATAATTCTGAGAAAGCTCCGGAATCTGGAAATATTCCGTCATATTTGCCAGATCCATACAGATATTCATGGTGCCCACAGGTGCATCGTTTAAAAGAATATCTGCATTTATCGCTTCTTTGCCGTCTTTTATGATTTCCGTCATATCCATAGTGACAGTATTCAGCCAGGAAAAATCCATTCCCACCATAGCGCCGAGAACTGCTTTACCGGTTTCTTCCACTGTCAGTTTCATCTTTGCGTTAAAGCCTGTTTCCTGTCCCTTTTCATACTGTGCCATAACTGCATCCCAATATGCGGAAAAACCTGCAACCAGCTTATCCAGAGCTGCTTTTTCTGTCTCCTTATAGGAAGCAGCAAAAACCTGGCTTGTACCAGATAAAACCAGCGCTGATGCCGCCGCTGCCGCGGTCAGTTTTTTCATTATCTTTCTGCTTCGATTCATAAAAATCCCCCTCTCACCTTTTATAATTCTGTAAGAATCATTGTGGATAGTATATGGTGTTATTTTAACATGAAGCCATCTATTAAGCAACAAAATTCTACATAATATTCTAGAAATTTCTATATTCTTATGCTGTTTTACATAATTTTCCACAATTTAAAAATTCATACCGTATATCATATTCGGAAAAATATTTAAAATTCCTGTTTTATTTTTGCTGCTTTTTATATATGGAACATATTTTTTAACGTTATTTTTTTGTGAGAATTTCCTTCAAACTCCAGCTCTTCCACCTGTTTCCATCCTGACAGGTCCAGCGTCATAAAAAGCTGTGCAGGATAGGTACGGTTCCAGCAAAACAGAATCAGTTCTTCTGTTTTGTCACTGTACAGTACCGGATCCTCTGTTTCTGTCAGTGCAAACTCCCCTGTATCAGCCTGAATCAGAAAATCCTTGTCACACCGTACTGTTACGCCTTCCAGGTTTCCATATAAAGAAAAAGAATACTCATTCATCCAGAGTATTTTTCCCTGGCAGATCTCCTGGATCTTTTCTGTCACAGCCTGATCTCTGCTCTGTCTTCTGTGATTAAAAAGCATCCCGTTTCTGTCATCCACACATGCAATTACCTTCAATTTTTTACCCCCTGACATTTCATAAGTAATCTGACTAGTCACTGCTCACAGACCACCATCCCGCCAGGTGTTTTGGCATGTATATGACAAAATCCCGAGACATACAGGGCAAAATGCCATCACCGATGGTGATTTGAAATACATTTTGACCAGGTTGCTGTGAAGATCATGAACAGTAACCTGATTATATCATATCTTTCCTGTAATACTGTAACCGCTTGACACCTTTCCCCCCTGCTGATATAGTTAAAACCATAATTTCAGTCATTATGTTCAGGCAGGAGGGCGATTATGAACGAACTTGAGATCAAAAAACTGATCCGACAGCAGAGAGCATTTTTTTATAAGGGCAGGACTCTTCCTGTAAAAACGCGGATCCACATGCTGAAAAGGCTTCGCTGCTGTATCCTGAAATATCAGGAGGAAATTCGCAGCACTCTGAAGCATGATCTTGGCAAAAGCAGGTTTGAAAGCTACATGTGCGAAACCGGTCTGGTGCTTGACGAGCTCCGGTACATGCTTGGACATATCCGTGAATTTTCAAAGGAAAAAGCTGTTCCCACTCCCCTTTCCCAGTTTGCCTCCAGAAGCTATGTAGCTCCCTCCCCTTACGGAGTCGTGCTTATTATGAGTCCCTGGAATTATCCGTTTCTTCTGAGCCTGACGCCACTGGTGGATGCCATTGCGGCAGGAAATACGGTCATTGTCAAGCCAAGCGCCTATGCTCCCGCTACAGCGGAAATCGTCAGCAGGATTATCTGCGAGGTTTTTCCGCCTTTTTATGCAGCCGTTGTCACAGGCGGACGAAAAGAAAACACCTGTCTTTTAAATGAGCATTTTGATTATATCTTTTTTACCGGAAGCCAGCATGTGGGAAAAGAGGTCATGGCAAAGGCTTCTCATTTTCTCACCCCGGTCACTTTAGAGCTTGGAGGAAAAAGCCCCTGTATTGTGGAAAAAACAGCGAATCTGAAACTGGCTGCCAAAAGAATTGTGTTTGGTAAGTTTCTGAACTGCGGGCAGACCTGCGTGGCCCTGATTATATTTATTGTGACCGCACAATAAGGATTCTCTGATTTCCGAAATAAAAAAACAGATCCGGAAACAGTTTACCGAATTTCCTCTCAGTAATCCCGATTATGGAAAGATCATCAACCAGAAGCATTTTCATCGGATCGTATCTCTTATAGATCCGTCAAAAACAGTATTTGGCGGAGAATATGACTCTGACCGTCTCAGAATTGCTCCAACCCTTATGGATGAAGTTTCCTTTGACGATCCCATTATGCAGGAAGAAATTTTTGGTCCTGTGCTTCCGGTCTTAACTTACGACTGTCTGGATGAGGCAATTTCCCGTATCAACTCCATGCCTCACCCTCTGGCTCTGTATATTTTTACAGAAAACAGGAAAGCCGCAGAAAAAGCAACAAAAAGCTGCAGCTTCGGAGGAGGCTGCATCAATGATGTTGTGATTCATCTTGCTACCAGTCAGATGGGATTCGGCGGATTCGGAGAAAGCGGAATGGGTTCCTATCACGGCAAAGCAGGCTTCGAGACTTTTACCCATTATAAAAGTATAGTGGACAAAAAAACCTGGATGGATCTTCCTGTCCGCTATCAGCCCTACCGGAAATCTTCCGAAAAACTTTTAAAACTTTTTCTCAGATAAATCAAATATCCCGGTCATAATTCCTGTGCCGCAGGAATCATGCCGGGATTCTTTTTATATTTCCTCTTCTTTTTTGTATCTGGACACTGCAAGCTCTGCCTCTCCCAAAAAGGACAGGGAACCGAAAATTACGATCACATCCTCTTCCTGAGCCTGTTCCATAGTCTTCCTCACTGCGGACCGGATACTTTCCGCCGCCTCCACAGAGGGATTTATTTTTTCTACTTCAGCCTTTAATTTTTTTGCAGAAAGCGCCCTGGGATTATCCGGGGTTTCCACTGTAATAATATGATCTGCAAAGGGCGCTGTGATCTCTGTCACCTTTTCATAATCTTTGTCCTGAAACATTCCGAAAATATAAAAAGCTTTTTGTCCGGAAAATAAAGCTCCAGGGATTTTCTCAGTTCTTCCGCCGCAGCCGGGTTGTGAGCGCCGTCCATAACAATTACCGGTTCTCTGGAGATCACAGTAAAACGTCCTCTCCACACAGCTCTTTTCATCCCCTGATATACTGCCTGATCCTCAAGCCGGTATCCGAGATTTCTAAGGGAATCCACTGCTTCCAGAGCAAGGGCTGCGTTTGTAAGCTGATAGCTTCCCATCAGAGAAATTTCCATATCCTTCCACTGCTTATAGGAAAACTTCTGTCTGTCATAGCTGTGAGAGACATCTGTCACCTGGCCGGGATCTGCTGTGTGCAAAACACATTCCTGTTTCCTGCAGGTTTCTTCAATTACTTTCATGGCCTCCGGCTTCTGCAAAGCAGACACCACCCGGGTATGAGGCTTAATGATCCCTGCTTTCTGCAGCGCAATTTTATCCAGTGTATCTCCCAGGAAATCCATATGATCCATACTGACAGAAGCGATCACCTCCAGCACAGAAGTAGTGATTACGTTCGTTGCGTCCAAGGCTCCGCCAAGTCCTGTTTCCAATACAACAATGTCACAGTTCTGTTCTGCAAAATAAAGAAAGGCCAGAGCTGTCTCCACTTCAAAAATCGTAGGCTCTCCTGTGTGTGTTTTTTTCATATCTTCTGCCGCTTCTTTTACTGCAGCTGTAAGGCGGGCCAGATCTTCCCGTCCGATCATTTTTCATCCACCTGGATTTTTTTCCCGGTAGGAAAAAAGTACCGGAGAAATATATCTTCCTGTGCGGTATCCCGCTTCTATAAGAATAGTAGAAAGATACGCCAGAACAGAACCTTTTCCATTGGTTCCTGCAATATGAATAAATTTCAGCCTGTCCTGAGGATTTCTCAGTCTGTTTAAAAGTTCTCTCATATTATCAAGACCAAGTACGCTTCCGCCTTTTGATACCTGATCCAGATAGTTTCTTGCTTCTTCGTAATTCATGTCTGCTCCTGTCCGGGCCTTGTTCGGCTCCAAAAAAAATCATGCTTATTATAATCCTTTTTATTGTCTGCTACAACAGGAACAAATATTTTTTCTTATGATTTTTTGCAATATTTTTACTGACAACTTTTATTCGGAGAGAGAAATTCTGGTATTTCTGTATTCGTTTGCTGAAATGCCTTCCAGCTTTTTAAACACTCTGGAAAAATGAGCCACATCCGTAAATCCTACCAACTCCGCGATATCCGCAATCCGGTAAGCCTTTTCTTTCATCAGTTCTTTTGCATGTTCCACCCGGATCTGGTTCAGAATCTCCGAAAAGTTCTTTTCCTCCTGGCGGTTCAGAAGCTTGCTTAAATGCCACTGACTTACAAAGGTTTCCTCTGCAACTTTGCTCAGGGTCAGCTTTTCACTGTAATGATCTTCCATGTATTTCAGGGCGTTGCGTACAATAAAGCTTCCCGCTGCATTTTCCTCATGTTCCGAGTCTTCCGGAAGAATATTACGTTCTTTTAAATTAGATGTCATAACTGAGAGCGCCTCTTCCAATTCCTCCAGTTTTGAAGGCTTCAGAAGAAATCTGGTCACTCCAAGCCGGATGGCTTCCTGACAATAATCAAAATCCCGGAATCCGGTCAGAATACTGATCTGCATATCCGGAAACTCTGATTTCAGCCCGGCGATCATTTTCAGTCCGTCAAGTCCCGGCATGCTGATATCTGAAAAATCATATCCGGTTTTTCCCTGCGCACGACTTCCAGACCTTCCTTTCCGCTGTATGCGCAGGCGCAGACACTGCACTCATATTTCTTCCAGGGTACCAGTCTGGAAATCCCTTCCACAATAATCGGTTCATCATCAACGATCACTACACGGTACATACTTGCTCCCCCCGTTTTTTCATCTTTTCTTATGGTTATTGTACACGATATTTTTTCATAAAGGAAGCAGAAACAGACATCTTCTGATCAAGATGTCTGAACTGCGAATTTCTGTCATCCTTTTACTGCTCCGGCAGTCATTCCCTTAATAATGTATTTCTGCAGGCACACATAAACGATCAAAAGCGGTACCACAACCAGTGTCACCACAGCTGCCATCAGGCCGTAATTCGTTCCCTCCCTGGAGGAGATTTCCAGAAGAAGTCTTGTGATCGCCCATTCTTCTTTGTTGCGCAGGAAAAACTGCTGGGTAAACAGATCATTGTAGCTCCACAGAAAGCTGAAAATTCCCACGGTTGCAAAGGACGGTTTTGTAAGAGGCATGATCACCTTAAAGAAAATCTGATATGCATTGCAGCCTTCCATAAACGCCGCCTCTTCCAGTTCAATAGGCAGCCCTTTCATATATCCGGTAAGCACCACCATGCAAATGCCAGATTTCCTGCTGTCTGAGGAAGAATTACTGAAATCAGTGAAAGCCATACATTTCCGGATCCTGCCAGCCCCCATCCATACTCCATCCGGAAAACCGGTATGATGGTAGAAAATACAGGAAACATCATTGCCGCGATCACCAGACTGTAAAGAGTTTTATTCAGACGGAAACGATATCTCACCAGAGCAAAGGACGCCATACCCGCCATCAATATTACAAGAACTGCAACTGCTCCGGAAATAATTATGCTGTTCCTGTAAGCGCTTAAAATGTCAACCTTTTCGAATGCTTCCGCATAATTTCCCAGTGTAAACAAGTCTCCGAAAGGAAGCGAAAACGCATCTGACATAATATGCTTCTTGTCCTTAAAGGAATTCATGATCACCCACAGGATCGGATAGATGGTAGTCAATGCCCAGACGATCAGGATTATATAGATCAGCCCTGTCTGAAGGGAGCCTTTTTTCTTTTTATTCATTTTTATGCCCCCTTTAATAATCACGTTCTTTGAAAATGCGGTTTACAACTTTTGAAAGCATAACGCCCAGAATTACAATAATAAGAGCAAGGGCGGAGCTGTAATCAATATCCGGCGACTGCATGGTTTTGTAATACATATACGTTCCTGTCAGCCATGTTTTGCCCAGAGGCGCGCCGTTTGGGAACATCACCCACGGAAGGTCGAATACCTTCAGCGCTCCGGTCACTGCGAGAATCGCGCAGGTGCAGACTACATTGTGGATCATCGGCCAGGAGATGTAGCGGATTCTCTGCCAGCGGGTAGCTCCGTCAATGGCAGCAGATTCATAAAGCTCCTGTGGAATATTGTTAAGCCCTGTTACAAGTATGATAAAATAAAATCCCACATACTGCCATGTAACAGGCGTCATCATCACTGTTAATGGATAAAGCTCTTTCCAGTTTACCTTTGCCCCCACAAGATGACTTAACATTCCTCCGTCATACTGAAAAATCAGATTAAACAAAACGCCCAGCGCAGTTGCGGAGATTACTATCGGGAAAAAATATACGATACGGAAAAAGGAAGCTCCTCTATGTATATTGTCTACCAGCATGGCAAGCACAATGGCAATTCCCACCTGTCCGATCAATGTTACCACGATCATGATCACTGTATTTTTCAGCGCCATGCGGACATTTTCATCTGTAAGGATCTTCAGATAGTTTTTATATATCGGATCATTCAGTCCCCTGGCGGAACCGCCAGATTCCTGATCTTCATAAAACTGTTGATAATATTCTGAAGGAACGGATAATAAAGAAATACTGCCATAAACAGAAATGCCGGAATCAGAAAAAGAAAGATTGGTTTTTTGTTTTTGTAGATCATCAGAAAGCCCTCCCCGGCGGATTTTTCATGAGAGGCTGCATCAGGTTTCTCACAGAGAATTTACCTGTAGCAGCCTCCCTTTACTTCATTTCATTCACTTATTCTGCATTTTCCGCTACAATATCCAGTACTTCCTGAACTGCTTCTGTAATATCTGTCTGACCTTCTACAATCTGCGGCATGTTGTCAAAGATCGGAGATCTCTCATCCTGTGTAAGAAGATCCTGCACTGCTCCGGTCACTGCTGTCGCGCCTTTCAGCATAGCAAGGGCATCCTTTTCCAGACTGGTAAGACTGCTTTCATCAATAGTAACGCCATTTTTCAGGGCTGTTGGTGCAGTTCCTGCAAATTTGGAAACACTCTCATCGCTGATAAAAGTCTCGATTAGGTCAACCGCTGCATCACGTTTTTTCTCATCTTCCCAGCATTTTCTGGAAATATACCATCCGGAAGAAAGTCCTGCAACCATGTCTGTGCTTTTTCTGTCTCCATTTCCCGGAACGTAAGTTACAGTAAAATTATCAATGTTATCGGTTCCTTCTTTGATTCCGCCCATTTTCCAGGAACCGTCTACATAAAATGCAGATTTTCCTTCCAGAAAGCTCTGGAAAACCTCGTCAGCAGTCGCTGTGTTTGTATTTTCTGAAAGGAATCCTTTTTCATAAAGCTCCTTCAGATCTTCAAGACCTGCCTGCCATGCTTTTCCTGCTTCATCATCCACTGCTTCTGGAACAGTCAGATGTGTTTTGGCGCTGTCATGATTAAAAATAGAAAATTCAAACCAGTAATGAGGCTCTTTTGCCAGAGATACTGCAATAGGCGTATATCCTGCATCCTTAATCTTCTGGCAGGATTCCAGGAACTGATCCCAGGTTGTTTCCTGTCCGGGAACTTCTACTCCCGCTGCTTCCAGAACTGTTTTGTTGCAGTACAGCCCTTCCCAGTAGCCATAAAACGGGACTGCATACTGTACTCCGTCAGCCGGAGACGCAGGGATCATATCATCTTTCATGTTGTCCGCATATTCCGGATATTCTTCTCTGATCTCAGAAATTGGGAACCACTTTTCCTGCTTCTACAAAAGGATTGGAATCATTTCCATTAAAATAAAACATCACATCCGGTTCCGCTCCGGTTTCAAAATCAGAGATCACACGGGCTTTAAAGGTTTCATCTGCCGTACTGGAGGAATCCTCCACCTTATTTCCTGTTTCCTTTTCCCAGTTCTGAATGGTTTCCTGATAAAGCTCTACATTACTTTCTGTTCCTGCAAATGTAGTTGTAACGTTTAAGGACACCCCTTCCTCTGCCGATGCTGTAACTGCACCTGCTGAAACAGCTGCCGTTGCCATAATCCCGCATAACAATGCGCTTAAAATTTTTTTCTTCATAAATCTCACCCTCCTGTAAATATTTTATATAGTTTTTGTTTGTGACTATATCATACCCTTTCGCACTGTTATTTTGAATAGATATTCCTGCTGTTTGTTGGATTTTATTGTTCTATTTGCACAACAAATTTTATCATTTTTGGACAAGAATCGTCAATGTGGAGCAGGTCTGATCCTGTCCGCAGCTGTGGATGCAAAGTCCGCAGCTTTCTCCGTATATAATCTTCAGTCTCTGATTTACATTAGCGATTCCCATATTGCCCGAAGATTCCTGACTGGTATCATAATCAGGAGAAAGAAGCCTTTTTACCTTTCTTTCATCTTCTTCTGTAAATTCTCCGTCATTTATAATATCTATATAAAGATAATTCTCCTGTCTTTGTCCCCGGATCACAATTTTACCGCTGCCTCTGGGGACGATTCCATGTTCTATGGCATTCTCAATAATAGGCTGAAGGATCAGTCTGGGAACCTGGATCCACATAATCTCCTCCGGAAGTTCCTTTTCCACTTTCAGACGTTTTCCCAGTCTCTGAGATGTAATATACAGATAGGCATTCACATGAATCATTTCCTCTGACAGAGAAATTTCCGGAACCCTGCGTCTGTCAATGGCCGCATCCAGAAGGGTGGAAAGAGCCTCGATCATCCTGGAAATTTTTTCATTTCCAGAAAGACGTGCCTCCCAGTTGATGATCTCCAAAGTATTATTCATGAAATGAGGATTAATATGGACTGAAGCGCCATAATCCTAGCATCGCGGAGGCTAGCTCCTCCTCATAAATATGATCAAACTGATATTTCAGACGCTCTGACATCTGGTTAAAGGATTCCCGAAGATATTCAAACTCCTGGCTGCCCATATCTGTTTCCAGCTGATAGCCAGATTTCCGTTCTGAATCTGTTCTGCACTTTCCATCAGCCTTCCTACCGGACGGTTCAGATATTTTGCAGACAGCCATAAAAACAGAAGCAGCATGGGAACAAGACACAAAATCATTGCGCACACCACATAGAGGTATCCATAAAGAGGCGCAAACAACTCCTTTGCCTGCGCATTCAAGACCAGCTGCAGGTCAAAATCATCATTGCCGGTATTTCCATACATATACACGCGGCCACGGTCAGATATAAATCCGCTTTCTTTTTCCATATCCGTTTCCCGTATATTTTTCCAGATAGAATCCTTTCCCGTGGAAATCACAGGAATCTCATTTAAAACAGCTCTTACATGAAAATCTTCCTGAAACTTCATAACCGGCTCCAGACAGTAATCCAGATATACGCGGTTGACCAGAACTCCCCAGGAATCAAAATTGCGGTCCATCATATTTCTCACAACATACAGCCTGTCCCTGCCGCACATCACAAACCCTACTGCCGTGTCCAGTTTTTGTGCAAACGAAAGAACGAAAGCACCATCTTCCCTGTAAAAGTCCCGGATCATCTGGTAGCTTCCGCCTGTGGTAAAATTATAGCAGTTATATTTGTCTTCTGTTTTTTTGTCTGTAAGCATAAGCACTGCAATGGAACAGTTTTTCTTATGTCCATACTGAGAGTCCAGATAGTTTCTGGCTTCATTGGAAAATCCCCGATCACTGATCTTCCCCTGACAGTAATCCCGGTATCTGTCATACAAAACCTGATCATAGGTTGCCTTCCTGGAATCTGCAACAATCCCCTTCATCCGTTCCTGACAGGTATCCAGACTCATTTCCAGCTGATTATTTTCCTCACTGTCTGCCATATAGATTCCAATGACCGCAATGAGAACAAGAAAAGGAAGCGCCCAGTACAGAAGTACGGTCCGCAGAAGCTCCATTTCAGAGAAGTACGGTTTTTCTTTTTCATAAGCTATTCTTCCATTTCTTCAATACCCACCATATTACTGTAGATTCCGGGAAAAGATCCGGGAATCCTTACTGCGCCAAATCGTTTTTCATACATGGGGGCCGCTTTGGGATCTGCCCATCCTATCATGGCATATCCATATCCGGATTCTCTCATGGACAACATGCACTTTCGAAGAAGCGCTTCTCCGATTCCCTGGGATCTTTCACTTTTTTTCACCCCCAAAGGTCCCAGAAAATCCCGAAAAGCAGCATCATAGCAACAGAATCCGATAATCCTGCTTTCTTTGACAGCAATATAACAGGTGGAAGGCTGAAAGGAAAAGGCCACCCGGCACTCGTCCACCCAACGGGCAGAAAACTCATTTTCCTCTATAAACCGGTAAACCAGAGAAGCGTCCAGACCCAGCGCTCTTTTTATACAGATACCCTTTTTCTGGAGTTTTTCATAAAGTTCTCTTTTCTCCTGCACATCATAAAGCTTTACCAGCATATCTGCCATAATTCCTTCCCCCTGTTTCTTATGATATATTTTGTTTATTCATTCCTGTCCAGATCCAGAAACTCTTCAAAAATATTACACAGTGTCTTTGCCTGCTCTGTTTTTTCCATTTCACAGAAAATACGGAGCAGAGGTTCTGTCCCGGAAAAGCGTGCAATGATCCAGCCTCCATTCTGAAAGTATACCTTACATCCATCCAGATAGGAAACCCGGGCAATGGCAGCAGGAAGCTCCGGCAAAAGTTTTTCCTCCATGAGGATCCTGTAAATTTCCTCCTTACGCTCCGGAGTAAAACGGTAATCTCTTTCCTCCATAAAAACAGCGCCGTATTCACTTCTGATATCTGACATAATCCGGGAAATGGATTTTCCGGTAACTGCTATCATTTCCACCAGAAGAGAGGCTGCATAAATTCCGTCCTTGCCGCTGATATGTCCTCTGACCGTCAGACCTCCCGATGACTCTCCTCCGATCAGAGCATCCGTTTCCTGCATTTTGGCTGAAATATATTTAAATCCTACCGGTACCTCATAGCACGGCTGTCCAAAGCTTTCCGCCACACGGTCAAGCATATGGGTGGTTGCCACATTTCTTACAGCAGGTCCAGTCCATTTTTTATATTTTACCAGATAATAATACAAAAGTACAAGAATATCATTTGGATGAAGAAAATGTCCCTGATCATCGATCACACCGATCCTGTCTGCATCTCCGTCCGTGGCAATTCCAATGTCGCAGCCCCTGTCCAGCACATAATTCTGAAGAGATCTGAGCGTTGCAGCATTGGGGGCAGGAAGCTTTTCCTCCAAACAACGTATCGTGGCGTTCATGAATGGTTTCTACCTCACATCTGGCAATAGACAAAATAGTTTTTAAGGTGGTCGCTTACTCCGTACATGGGGTCAAGCGCCACGCGAAGCCCTCTTGCCCGGATTGCCTGCATGTCAATACCTCCAATAATAGAATCAATATATTCATTCAGAGGATTAAACTCCACTACCAGACCACAGTCCCTGGCTTCCTCATAAGGAACACTGTCAATTTTTATTCCTTCTTCCAGATCTTTCTGTATTTTTTCAATATAATATTCAATTTCTGCCGTCTGCTCCTCATCTGCATCTCTCCCGCCTTTTGTAAACACCTTAAATCCATTATAAACAGCAGGATTATGACTTGCCGTTACCATCAGTCCATAAGACAGCTTATGTGCCATTACATAATACATGATCAGGGGAGTGGGAGAAGATCTGTTTACAAACCAGCACCGGATCCCCTCAGCGGCAAAGACCTCACATGCCCACATCACCGCCTCCTTGGACAGAAAGCGTCTGTCGTATCCTATACAAAGTCCCTGCTCTGCACAGCCTTCGTCTTTCATTTTCCCGGCCAGAGCCTTTGCAAGTATCTGAATATTTGCCCGTGTAAATTCATCACCTATAACGGCTCTCCAGCCGCCTGTACCGAATCTGATCATAGCTTATTCCTCCCTCACCCCATTACCACACGTACTTTGTAACAGCTTCCTTCCGGCTGTGCCGGAATACATGAAACTTTCTTTTCATCAAGATAAATTTCCCTTACCCCTTTTGAAACATGACGAGGATTTTCCACCCGGATATCATATACGGCGCCTCTCCAGTCTCTTTTTACGCAAAACTCTTCCCATTCTTCCGGAATACAGGGATCGATCTGCAGTTCTTTCAGCCCCGGCCGGATACCAAGCATATACCGGGTTGCGGAATAATAGGCCCATCCGCCTGTTCCTGTCATAAAAGGATGACGGGCCCGTCCGAAGGCTGTATGATCTTTTCCCACTACAAACTGACAATAGGAATAAGGTTCTGATTCCCGTATTTCAATTTTGTCATTCTGATAATAAGGACAGAGAGCATTGTAAAACTCCATTGCCCTGTCTCCTCTTCCCAGAACGCACTCTGCCGCCCAGGCCCAGGGATTGGGATGGCTGAAAATCGATGCATTTTCTTTCAGCCCCGGATACACTCTGGTAACAAACCCGATATCGTCATCCGGCGTGCGATAGGCAGGCCCGTTAAGCATAATTCCGTAAGGCGTAAACAGTTCTTTATAAATACTGTCCATTGCCTTTTTTCCTTTGTCTGCAGGAGCAGCCTGGGAGAGCACTGCCCAGGCATTGGATTCCAGATGTATCCTGCCTTCTTTGTCCGCTTCTCTGCCGATTTTTCTGCCGTTTCGGGTTATTCCTCGGATATACCATTCCCAATCCCACAGTTCCCTGTCACAGGCTGTTTTGATTCTTTCCGCCATGGCGGTATATTTCTCAATATCCTCTTTTTCTTCCCTGTATCGTGCAAGCTCCAGAAAATTCTGAACAGCCCAGTAATGAAGGAACGAGACCATGGCACTTTCTCCGCCGCCTAAATTCAGACAGTCGTTCCAGTCGGCCCGGAGACCTTTACAGATTCCGTGAGGTCCGGTTTGCTTATCTGAAAAATCAAGGATTTTTTTCATATGCTCATAAACGGTTCCTTCCCCGCGATCTGCATAAGTGATCACCTGATCCAGGAAGTCAAATTCTCCAGTCTCTTTGATATAGGTATTGATTGAAGCAACCAGCCACAGGGCATCGTCTGAGCAGGTATCCTCAAGACCATGGATCATATCAGACCGCTTTGGTTCCGGAACAACGGTCGGAGATTTAAACGGCTTTGGCTTTTCTCCGGGTGCAAACCATTCCGGCTGAAACAGATGAAGCCCGTAGCCTTCACTTACAAGCCCCCGAAGAAGCTCTACTATCCTCTGTCTGCATTTTTCCGGGTTGGAATGAGGAACAGTCATAGAATCCTGGGCTGTATCCCGGTATCCAAGCCCTGTGCGCCCGCCAACCTCAATAAAGGAAGCGAATCTGGAAAACATAATATTAATCTCTGCCTGGTACAGAGTCCAAATATTGATCATGGTATTCATCCCCTCATTGGGAGTCATGATCTGAAGCTTCTGACGCTTTTTTTCCCAGAAATCATAAAGTTCTGCATATACCCTATCCACTTTTTCAGGAGATGAATATTTTTCCCGGATGCGAGCCCCTTCCTCCCGCTTGCCTTCTCCCAGGAAAAAGAAAACCCGAACCTCTTCCCCGGGATTCAACACCAGTTTTTTGTGAAGAGCGCCGCAGTGGTTTCCTCCCAGTTCACTGCTTCCGCTTAATCTTCCCTTTTCTACTCCTGCAGGATTACTTTCTGTGCGGTAGGCTCCCAGGAATCTGTCACGGACACAGTCATAACTGTCCGGAACAAAGCTTGCTGTGAAATACTGATAGCCAAACTCTTCATAAAAAAGGTCGTGCTCGATCACGCCATCTTTATAAGAGGAGCCTGCCGCATACAGACTCATCTGAAAATTTTTGTTATCCATTTCAATCTGATGAAAGGAAAATTCCAGATAAGAAAATACACTGATACTTCTCTGTTTTTCTCCGGTATTTTTAATTTTTATATCCCAGATCTCCACAGGATCATCCATGGCAACAGAAAGAGTCTGAGAAGCCTGGATTCCGCTGTACTCACATTCATATACGGAATAGGACATACCGTGTCGGCAGGTATATTTTGCCTGATCCAGCGGTTTTCCACAGGCTGCCAGGAAATACTCCAATAGTCTCCGCTTTCATCATCTCTCAGATACACATAATGTCCCGGCCGATCCATGGGCACCCCATTCCCACGAAACCTTGTGATCCTGTGATATTCCGGCGACTGATAAAAAATATACCCTCCTGCTGTATGATTGACCACAGCACACATATCGTTCACTCCCAGATAATTGGTCCAGGATACCGGAAGATCGACCCGGTCAATGACATATTCTCTTTTTTCATTATCAAAATGCCCGTACTGCATAAAAAAACCTCCCATACATAATCGTTAAGATTATTATAGGAGGTTTCGATTTTAAAGAAAATGTTTCACTGTGGGAATATTTGTCTAATATTGTGCGTTTTATTTTTTGTAAAATTCCTGCACTTTATCCAGTCTTGCGCCCATATTGCCAAGAAGAGCGTCTGCAATGGTAAGAGCGCACATGGCCTCTACCACAACCACTGCCCGGGGCACGATCACCGGATCGTGACGGCCGTGGATCTCCAGAGAAATATTTTCTCCTTTGTCTGTTACGGTTGCCTGCGGCTGACTTACAGAGGGAGTCGGTTTAACAGCTGCCCGCAGAAGGATCTCGCTTCCGTCACTGATGCCGCCCATGATCCCCCCTGCATGGTTGGAGGTTTTGACAATCCCTTTTTCAGAGGCCGCAAATCCGTCATTGTCCTGAGAGCCCCTCATCTGAGCCACATAGAACCCTTCTCCGATCTCCACGCCTTTTACCGCGCCAATGGACATAACAGCCTGGGCAAGCATGGCGTCCAGCTTTTCAAACACCGGTGTTCCAAGTCCTGGGGGAACTCCCTTGATGCGGCACTCGATGATCCCGCCTGCGCTGTCCTGTTCCTTCATACACTGTTCCAGATAAGCGCCTGCCTTTTCTGCTGCCTTTTTATCCGGCATATAAAAGGCATTGTTTTCAATTTCTTCCGGATGAAATTCTGTAATCTCTGCCGGTCCGATAGCTTTTGTGTAGGTACAGAAAGAAATACCCAGAGCTTCCAGAAGCTTTATGGCAACTGCTCCCGCCGCCACTCTTCCAACGGTTTCTCTTCCGGAGGACGCCCGCCGCCCCGGTAATCCCGGAATCCATATTTGGAATCAAAGGTAAAATCTGCATGTCCCGGACGGTAAGAGTAAGCAATATTTCCGTAATCCCCGGATCTCTGATCCATATTTCTTACCATGAGAGAAATAGGAGTTCCGGTTGTCTTTCCTTCAAATACTCCGGATAAAATTTCCACCTGATCCCCTTCTTTTCTGGCTGTGGTATAACGGCTCTGTCCGGGTTTACGCCGGTTAAGGTATTTCTGGATGTGGCTTTCATCCAGTTCAAGCCCTGCCGGACATCCGTCCACCACTGCCCCCAGAGCTTTTCCATGGGATTCTCCCCAGGTTGTCACTGTAAAAAGTTTTCCGAATGTAGATTTATTCATATAAATTTCCCTTTTCCAGAACCTCTGAAAATACCTTCAGTGTCTCATGAATCACATCCTCTGAATGCGCGTCAGATAAGAACATTGCCTCAAACTGGGAGGGAGCCAGATGAATGCCGCCCTTCAGCATGGACAGGAAATAATTTGCAAAGGCTTTTGTGTCAGAGGTTTTGCAGAAGTATAATCGCAGACCTTTTCTCCTGTAAAGAAAATACTTCCAAGAGAAGAAATATGGTTCAGATGACAGATAAGTCCTGCTTTTTCTGCAAGGTCTTTCATTCCCTCATAAAGGAGAGTTCCTTTTTTCTCAAGTCCTGTATAAACCTCCGGATGAGCATAGAGATATTTCAGCTGGGTAAGGCCTGCTGCCATTGCCACCGGATTTCCGCTTAAGGTGCCTGCCTGATATACCGGGCCTGAAGGAGAAACCATTTCCATAATTTCTTTTCTTCCGCCATAAGCTCCTACCGGCATTCCTGCGCCGATGATCTTGCCGTAAGTGACCATATCCGGTTTTACGCCAAAGTATTCAGCCGCTCCGCCAAAGGCAAGGCGGAAGCCTGTGATGACCTCGTCAAAGATCAGAAGCGCGTTATTTTTATCGCAGAGGTCACGAAGGCCCTGAAGGAAGCCCTCATCTGGAAGAACCACGCCCATATTTGCAGCTACCGGCTCCACGATCACTGCCGCCACCTGATCCTTTGCCTGCTCCATCAGTGTTTTTACACTGTCCAGATCATTGTAAACCGCAGTCATGGTATCCTGGGTACAGCCTGCCGGAACCCTGCGCTGTCCGGAATCCCGCTTGTCATAACTCCTGAGCCTGCGCTTACTAAAAGCGCGTCGCTGTGTCCGTGATAGCAGCCGGCAAATTTAATAATCTTACTTTTTCCTGTAAACCCTCTCGCTGCACGGACAGCGCTCATCACTGCCTCTGTGCCGGAATTTACCATACGGACCATCTCCACATGAGGAAGATGTTCACAGATAAATTCTGCCATCTCCACCTCAACCTCTGTGGCGCAACCAAAGCTTAAGCCTTTTTCGCAGGCCTTTAAAACAGCCTCCCGGATTCCGGAAAGTTGTGTCCAAGGATCATGGGACCCCAGGAATCAATGTAATCAATATATCTGTTTCCATCTGCATCATAAATATAGCATCCGTCTGCATGGTCGATAAATCTGGGGACTTCCCCAATGGCTCCGTAAGCGCGGACCGGACTGTTGACGCCTCCCGGAATCCTTTTTACTGCACGGTTAAATAATTCCTCTGATCTTGTCATCAGCCGATTCTCCCTTCGTCAATAAATCCTGCAAGCTCTTTTGCATAATAGGTAAGATAGATCTGAACCCCTGCGCGATACGCACTTGCAGCCATTTCACACACAATCTTGTCCTCTTCGATCCATCCATTTTTGCAGCAGCCTTTACCATGGCATACTCGCCGCTTACGCTGTAAGCTGCAATGGGAACATTGGTTGCCTTATGTACCTCGGAAACCATATCAAGATAGGACATGGCTGGCTTGATCATAATAATGTCAGCTCCCTCTTCAATATCTGTAAGAGCCTCCTTCATGCCCTCTCTGCGGTTGTGATAATCCATCTGGTAGCTTTTTCTGTCGCCAAAGGCAGGGGCTGAACCGGCTGCGTCACGGAACGGACCGTAAAAAGCAGACGCATATTTTACCGCATAGGACATGATCGGTGTTTCCTTATGTCCGTTTTTATCAAGGCACTGACGGATGGCACGCACACGGCCGTCCATCATGTCAGAGGGTGCAACCATGTCGCTCCTGCTTCTACATGAGAAAGAGCAGTTTTGGAAAGAAGCTCAAGAGTGGCATCATTTTCTACCTCATGGCCACAGAGTACGCCGCAGTGTCCGTGGGAGGTGTATTCGCACATACATACATCAGTGATGTAATACATATCCGGAAACTGTTTTTTTGCCTCCCGAAGGGCTTTCTGAACAATTCCGTTTTCTGCATAGGCTCCGCTTCCCACCTCATCCTTATGATCCGGAATGCCAAACAGCATTACGCTGCTTACGCCTGTCTTTGAAAGCCTTTCCAGTTCATAGGGAAGACGGTCCACACTGTAGCGGAACTGACCTTCCATGGACGGAATTTCCTCTTCTATATTGTTTCCTTCACGGACAAACAGAGGATAGATAAGAGAGGATTTGTCAATTCTTGTCTCTCTCACCATTTTTCTCAGTGTCTCGCTGCCTCTCAGTCTTCTTGGTCTCTGGATTAAATCCATGTTTCTCACTCTCTTTCCTTTTTGTGTTTTATTTCTTCTACCAGTCGGATCAGATGTTCGATGGTAGCTTTTTCTGCCATATAAGTATCCATTCCAAGCTTATCTGCTGCTGCCTTTGTCTGCTTTCCGATGCAGGCGGCAGTAAGTCCGGTATAATCAGCGCCCCTGGTGCTTTCCGCAAAGCCCTTTACCGTAGACGCGCTGGTAAATACCACACAGTCTATGTTTTTGTCAGTGATTTCTTTTTTTATGTCAATGAGACTGCTGCTCTCATAAAGAGTTTCATAGGTGGGGATATCGTCAACAATACCGCCTGCCTCCTTAAGAAGCCGCACCAGATTCTCGTTTCCTTTTCTGGCTCTTGGGATCAAGATCCGCTCTCCGCCCTTCAGCTCCTTTGCAAGTGTCTCGCCCAGACAGTCACCGTCATAGATCTCAGGCATCAGATCAGTCAGAAGGCCTCGATCCTCCAGAATCTTTCTGGTTCCCTGGCCGATCGCTGCAAGACGGATCCCGGCAAGACTGCGGATATCCATTCTGCGGCGTTTCAGCTCATCCAAAAAGATTTCTGCCCCTGTAGGGCTGGTAAACACAGCCCACTGATAATCTGAAATGTGATTCAGCGCCTGATAAAGCGCGGTCTGATCTTCCAGCGCCTGGGTACGGATAGAAGGAAGCTCCAGAACCTCCGCTCCTTTTTCCCGTAAAAGCTCTGTGGTGCGGGAGCTTCTGTTTTTCGGTCTTGTGACAAGCACCTTCCAGCCCATCAGAGGAAGCTTTTCATACCAGTTAAATTCATCTGCAAGAGCGCAGACCTTTCCTACCACAATAATAGCAGGCGTCTCGGATTCCCTGACGTTTTACCTCAGCTTCCAGGGTGCTGACTGTGGCTACGATTTTTTTCTGTCCTGCTGTGGTTCCCTTCTGCAAAATCGCTGCAGGCATTTCCGGTTCCATGCCCTCGTCCAGAAGCCCCTGACAGATATCGTGAAGAGCTGCTACTCCCATCAAAAATACAAGCGTACCCTTTGTGTCCACAAGAGCCCGGAAATTAATGTCATACTCTTTTCCTGCTCTTCTGTGTCCGGTAATAATATGAAGAGAAGAACAGAAATCTCTGTGTGTCACCGGAATGCCGTTATAGCAGGAACTGCCAGCGGAGAGGTTACACCGGGAACGATCTCATAAGGGATTCCGTGTTCTGTAAGAAGCTCCAGCTCCTCTCCGCCTCTTCCAAACAAAAAAGGATCTCCGCCTTTGAGCCGCACCACCCGATATCCCTTCTGCGCTTCCTCCAGAAGCACCTGATTGATCTGTTCCTGGGGAAGGGTATGCTTGTCTGCCCGTTTTCCCACATAGATCAGCCTTGCGCTGTCAGGGATTTTTGTGAGAACTCCCTGACCTACCAGACTGTCATATACAACTACTTCCGCTTTATTAAGAACCTCAAGGCCTTTCAGAGTAAAAAGTCCGGCATCTCCCGGACCTGCACCTACCAGCCATACTTTTCCAATACTCATGATGACTCTCCTTTTTCCATGGATTCTTTCAGACGCTTTGCAAGAGTAATCCCCAGCTCCTCTGCTCTTAAAGGATCGCCCTCCAGCTGGCCTTTTATATATGTCCCGTCTTCTTCTCTGTAATAAAGCCCCCGGAGCAGCAGTGTGTCTCCGTGAAGCTCACCATAGGCAGCCACAGGGGAGGAACAGCCGCCGTCCAGATATTTTACATAGGCCCTTTCCGCTGTTCCGCATATCCAGGCTTCCCTGTCACAGTACCCCTCCAGGCAGGAATAATCTTCTTCTGCCCTTCCCTGAACTGCCAGAATTCCCTGGCCTGCTGCAGGAAGCATCTCTTCCACTGTAAAGTAGCGGCTGATTCTGTTTTCCAGCCCCAGGCGCTTCAGGCCGGCTGCCGCAAGAATCAGTCCCGCATACTCTCCTTCATCCAGCTTCCGAAGCCTTGTCTGAAGATTTCCCCGGATGCTTTTTACTTCCATATCCGGATAAAGCACTTTCAGCTGTAACGTCCTGCGGAGACTGGAACAGCCAAGAGCTTACTTTTATCCAGATAATCTGCGCCCTTTGGAAGAACAAGAACGTCTCTTGGGATCTTCTCTTTTGAAAAGCCAGAAGACGGAAGCTCAGAGGGAACCTCCATAGGCATGTCCTTCAGGCTGTGAACAGAAATGTCTGACCCGTTTCTCTATAAGAGCAAGATCCAGCTCTTTTACAAAAAGTCCTTTTCCCCCAATCTTATCAAGGTACGGTCAAGAATTTTGTCTCCTGTGGTTTTCATGGTCAGGATCTCTGTATGTAATTCCGGATGCTCTTTATTGAGAAAGCTTTTTACCATCTCACTCTGCAGCACTGCCAGAGCGCTTTCTCTGCTTCCGATGATTATTTTATTCTTTGTCATTTTCCGCTGCTTCCTCCATGGCTTTCTGAATGGCGATCCGGACCTTTTTTGCCTTGTGATGATCCAGTCCGCTTGCAGTGATTCCCACTACCATTTCATCCTTCATATAAATTCCCGGAAAATAAAAATCACACTTGCTCTTATCGTCCGCAATATTCACATAAATGCCCTCTTCCTTGCAGACGCGGTAAATTTCATCATTCAGCTTCCAGTCATTGGTAGCTGCGATCACCATATATGCCGTCTGAAAATCCGAACGCTTTACAGGACGGGTAATCAGATTTACATAGCCTGCCGTTCCAAGCCCCCGAAGCTCCTCAGTCACTTTTGGGGCAATAGCCGTTACGTTTCTTGTAAACTGAAGCAGTGTCTTGACTCTCCGGGTGGCAATGTTTCCCCCGCCAACTACAACCACGTTTTTGTCTGAAAGATCTATAAACATGGGAAAATATCTTTTAGTCTTCATAAAGCTTCTCCAATCCGGCCACACATTCCAGAAAAACCTCCTGATTCAGGCTATCCCTTAAACCGAAGATCAGCTTATTCACAACCTTTCCGGCAGCAGTATCCACTGCTTCAAGCAGGCTTTCTCTGTCCTTTTGTTCCATTGGTGTTTTTTTGAGGATTTTTTCGATGCGCAGGTTCAGATCCTGTACCGCATCCTCTCTGATCTCCTGGATCCTGGGAATCACATCCCGGCCCTCCAGCCACTGATAAAATTCCTCCATCTGCTCTTCTACGATCTGTTCTGCCTTCCGGATGCTTTCACTCTGCTCAGAAGATATTTCAGACGAATGGAAGCTGTCCATGTCGTAAAGTCTGATTTCTTTCCGCTTTCCAAGAGCAGGATCAATGTCTCTTGGCACTGCCAGATCCAGAAGGATCAGCTCTTCCGGAAGTGTGAGGTCAGAAAACTGTTCTTCTCTTAATGTAAAATTAGGGCTTGCCGTTGCGCTGACAACCAGATCGCATTTGGAAGATACTCCATTCGCTCGCCATAGTTGATTCTTTTGCAGCCCTCCGGGATCTCCACAATCCCGCTTCGGTACTGACGCACAGTAACCGTCACATCAGCCCTGCCTCACGGAGTGTCTGGGCAGCTACCTTTCCCATTTCTCCGTTTCCGATAACCATACAGGTTTTCCCTTTTATTTCATAGCCCTGAGATTTCAGAGAACAGACTGCCTGATGGATCACAGAAGGATTTCCGTGGGCAAGAGGCGCCTCTGTCTTAATTTTTTTGCCTGCAGTTACTGCCATACGGAAAAGAACCTCCAACACACTGTCCGAGGTAAAATGTTCTCTGGCAAGATTCAGAGCATCTTTAATCTGAGTAAGAATCTGGTCTTCTCCCAGAATCTGAGACTTCAGCCCGCCTGCCAGATAAAACAGGTGAGCTGCCGCCTCTTTATCCTTTCGTGTAACAAAATATTTTTCATAGGAAACTTCCTGTACTCCTTTTAGCCGACAAAGACACTGATACAGGGAAAGCTCCTGATCTTCTTCATGGCTTGCCCAGATTTCCAGGCGGTTGCAGGTAGAAAGAATCACACAGCCATGTATGCCTGCTGTATGCTTCAGCTTTTCCATAGCTTCCCCTGCGTTTTTCTTTGTAAAGGCAAATAATGCCCTGATATCCACCGGTGCACGACCGTGATCTATTCCAATCATGGAAATGGTCATAATGTTTCTCCTTTTTGTTCCGACATATCTTCAGCTGCCGCAAAATTTATATATCTGCTGACTGAACATACTATTCTTTATGATAAACATTACAACGCTCAATGTCAATGCTGGCTGACATTTTTCCCCTAAATAGTTCCCATCCGGGTTACTGTTCTCTCCGTTAAACAGTCAGCGTAATTCCACTGTTTTTGTGGCGACTACATCTACTCCGGTTCCTGCCGCATCGGCAAGTATGATATCGCCTGTATGCACCGGCGCCGGAATCTGGATACCTTTCAGCGCCCGGATACAGTCAAAGATTTTTTCTTTTGGAATATCTTTCTGGTTCTTACAGAGACTGCGGGAATTTTCCCACCTGTTACCGTTACCGTGGTGGTAACGGTTCTGGCAGGGGCCGTCACCTCCTTTTCCCCGTACTCCCTTCCCCGCTTACAGGTATTTCCCTCTACGGATATCACTGCTCCCTGTTCTGTTTTTACAGTCAGGGCGCAGCCAACCGGACAGCCTATACAGATTAAATGTCTTTCCTCCATTTTTATGCCTCCTGAATTTTTATGGTGATCTGTTTCAGTGCGGGATGTTCCATAAGCTGAGCTTTTTTCAGAATCAGCTCCTCCATCTCGCCCGGGGCTGCATATAATCTTTTTTTGCGGATTACCAGCTTTTCGTCAAAGTAAACACACACATAACAGTCCCGGTAAACGCGGCCCACCCGGAAGCGGATTGTAAGGCTTTCTTCCATATATTCCGGCCGGATAAAAGAGGGAATGGTATAGCGGACACCGCCGTCAGAAATAATACAGATCTCATGACTGTCTCGTATCTCTTCTCTCTCCTGATTCTCTTGGAGGATTTTTTATTTCTGATAAAATCCGCTGCAAACGCCCGGCTGCGGCTGCTCCTGTGACACAAAATCCACCAAATCATGCACATGCAGTACATTTCCGCAGGCAAATACTCCGGGGATATTTGTTTCCAGACTTTCGTTTACCACCGGACCTGACGTTACCGGATTCAGCTCCACACCCATTTTTCCAGATATCTCATTTTCCGGGATCAGACCCACTGACAAAAGCAAAGTATCGCAGGCGTATTCTTCCTCAGTGCCCGGAATGGGCTTTCCTCTTTCATCCACCTTTGCAAGCGTTACTCCTTCCACCGTTCCCTTCCTTTAATGTCCACAACTGTGTGACTGAGCTTTAAAGGGATTCCATAATCCTCCAGACACTGCACAATATTTCTTCTGAGCCGCCGGAATAAGGCATCAGTCTGCACTGCCTTTCCTTTGCTCCCTCCAGAGTCATTCTTCTTGCCATAATAAGTCCGATATCTCCGGAACCAAGGATCACAACCTTGCGACCCGGAAGATATCCTTCCATGTTTACCAGTCTCTGTGCCGTTCCTGCGGAAAAAATCCCTGCCGGGCGATATCCCGGAATATTCAAAGCTCCTCTTGATCTTTCCCGGCAGCCCATGGCAAGGATCACTGCTTCTGCTTTTATTTCCAGAAGTCCGTCCTCCCGGTTCAGAGCCGTGATCACCCTCTCCGGACTGATATCTGCAACCATGGTATTCAGCCTGTATTCAATATCAAGCTCCTTGTACTTTTTTTATATAGCGCAGGGCATATTCCGGGCCTGTCAGCTCCTCCTTAAACGTGTGGAGACCGAAGCCATTGTGAATACACTGGTTCAGAATACCTCCCAGCTCTCTGTCCCTTTCCAGAATCAGAATTTTCTGTGTACCGTGTTCTTTTGCAGCAACTGCCGCCGCCAGTCCTGCCGGACCGCCTCCTATAATTACAACATCATATGCTTCCATGATAGTAGCTCCTCCTGTATCTGGTCAGAATGTATCTTTATTGATTCCCAGAATGATTTGTGAATTTTTTCCGCATTTGGTGATCTCTGCCATATCCTTTCCAAGCTCCCGGGCAAGGATCTCCATTGGTTTTGGAGAGCAGAAGCCTGACTGGCAGCGCCCCATTCCTGCTCTTGTTCTGCGCTTGACGCCGTCCAGTGATCTGGCGCCCAGAGGACGATGGATGGCATCAAGGATTTCTCCCTCTGAAACCATCTCGCATCTGCAGATTATATTTCCATAGGCCGGCTGCTTTTTCAAAAGCTCCCGGTATTCTTCTTTGTCCAGCGCTGCCGGATTAAGAATGCCCTTTCTCTCAGAAATAAAAGCATCTTTTTCTTTAAGGTTCAGCCTTTTTTTCAGGATGCCCGAAACCATTTCTCCAACTGCAGGAGCTGCGGTAAGTCCCGGGGATTCAATTCCTGCACAGTCCACAAAACCAGGCGCGTCCTCAGACTCACCGATAACAAAATCATCCCCTTCCTCATGGGCGCGAAGGCCTGCAAAGGAAGTGATCACCTGTCTCAGAGGAAGATTTTTTACATTCATGCCTGCTTTCTGGATTACCTGCTCCAGCTCCTGCGCAGAAGTGTTTGTTCCCTCTTTGTTTTCAATGTCTTCAGCAGTTGGGCCCAGAAGAAGGTTTCCGTGAACCGTAGGTGTTACAAGAATCCCTTTTCCGTATTTTCCGGGAAGAGAAAATACAGTTCTGTTCACATGGGGTCCCGCGCTTTTGTCCAGAAGGCAGTAGCTCCCTCTCCTTGGGGTAATACAAAGCTTTTTTTCACTGACCATATTGTGGAACCGGTCTGCGTAAACTCCTGCTGCATTGATCACTGTTTTTGTCAGGAAAACTCCTTTGGAAGTTTCAATCTCCCAGCCCTGTGAGGTTTTTCTGATATTCTGTACCTCTGTATCAAATCGGAATTCTGCTCCATTGACAACAGCATTTTCTGCAAAAGCCAAGTTCATGGCAAAAGGACATACGATTCCAGCTGAAGGTGCATAGAGGGCTGCATACACCTCATCAGTTATATTGGGTTCCATTTCTTTCACCTGTTCCCGGTAAAGAATCTGAAGTCCTTTCACTCCGTTTTTCTTTCCCCTTTCATAAAGAGTCTCAAGCTTTGGAAAATCTTCTTTATGAAGACAGATCACCAGAGAGCCGTTTCTCTTAAAAGGAAAATCCAGTTTTTCTGAAATCTCTTCCATCATCAGGTTTCCCCTGACATTGAGCTTTGCCTTCAGGGAGCCTTCCGCAGCATCATAGCCTGCATGGACAATGGCACTGTTTGCTTTCGAGGTTCCGCAGCACACATCCTCTTCTTTTTCCAGTACACAGATCTTTGCCTCATAACGGGATAATTCTCTTGCACAGGCAGTTCCCGTTACCCCTGCCCCGATAATAATTACATCATACATAGTTTCTGCTCCTTTTTTACGATTCATTTTTATTCACCGGGAAAGTCAGTACACAATATATGAATTTCCTGGTAAATGAAAAAGCCCGACAAATAAACGCACAGAATCTATGCGCTATCTGTCAGGCTCTCTTCTCTCATGCCTTTTCTTTTTCAGTTGTCCGAACAGGATTCCTGTTCTGTTTCTATAACCTCCATACCTGATGACTGGTAGAGGAAACTCCCATTGCACCGGCATCCAGCGCCGCCACCACGGATTCTCTGTCTGAGATCAGTCCGCCTGCAATGATCTTTATTTTTACCAGATGACAAAGTTTCTCAATGATGCGCGGCATCACGCCTGGAAGAACTTCAATAAAATCCGGCTTTACACTGTACTGCTGCTGGCAGATATTTTCAAATGCCATGGAATCCAGAAGGAAAAATCTGAGGACGGTAAACATGGACAATTCTCTGGCTCTTCGGATCAGGGAGGGTTTCGTGGTAATGATCCCATCTGCATGGTGCTGGTATGGATAAAATCCACAGCTACCTCTCTTGTGCTCAGTCCGCCGATCAGATCCACATGTACCATGGCGATCTTGCCGCATCCTTCACTGCCTTCACAATCTCTCCAAGAGAACAGATGTCCCCATATAAGATAAAAACAATCCTAATCTCCGGGATACCGCAGCATTCTTTCAGATCTTCCGGACTTTTTATTGCTGCGATCACAGGATTTTCTTCCACTGCATCCAAAAATTCTGATTCATTTCTGCTGCCCCGTTTCTTTCCTTTTGAACTGATTTTACTATATCACACAAGGCTTCCTGATTCAATAAATTTTCTGAAAATAATAGAAACCTTTATTTCCGGAGCTGCTCAGATCACATAATTTCCTCCGTCTTCTCCCTCCCGGAGAAGATCTTCCAGTGTAATCCTGTCAAAATATTCATTGATCAGCTTATAAAACCCCTGCCACATACTTAACGTCTTACAGACCGAAGCTCTCTCGCAGAGATTCGGTTCATCCTCCAGACAGGCGATAGGCGCCAGGGAGCCTTCGGTAAGTCTTAAAATACTGCCCATAGTGTACTCCTCCGGCGTTCTGGAAAGGCGGTAGCCGCCTCCCTTTCCTCTGAGAGCATGGACAAATTTATTTTTGCTCAGAACAGACACAATGGATTCCAGGTATTTTTCAGAAATTTCCTGTCTTCTGGCAATATCCATAAGGGGGATATATTCTCCGGTATTGTGTTCCGCAAGATCCAGCATAACGCGGATCGCATAGCTCCTCTTGTTGATATCTTCATCCTAACGGCCTCTTTCTGCTATATTTCATCATACGTTTCCAGGAAATGATGCTTTACTCCGTCTTTCTTATATGCCACCACAGTATTGACGTTTACATTTTCCACACTTTTAAATATGTTAAACTCAATTACAGGATCCTTCTGAGCAAGATTATGGATCAGTTCCTTTACCTCTGCTCTTTTTGAGCTTTTTATCTGTTTCCTCATCTGCGCACTGCTCTGTAAAGCGGCAGGCGCACCGAAGGAACCTAAGTCCGTTGTAGTTTGCCCAGTGGATGATATCTTCCTCTCTGATCAGGTACATGGGACGGATCAGCTCCATTCCCTCAAAATTGGTGCTGTGAAGCTTCGGCATCATGGTCTGTATCTGGGCTCCGTAAAGCATTCCCATAAGAATGGTCTCGATCACATCATCGTAATGATGGCCCAGAGCGATCTTATTGCAGCCAAGCTCCTTTGCCCTACTGTAAAGATATCCTCTTCTCATTCTTGCACAGAGATAACAGGGAGAGCTTTCCTCTCCTGCCACCACGTCAAAAATCTCAGACTGAAAAACCGTAATGGGAATTCCAAGAGTTCTGGAATTTTCTAGGATAAGCTGATAATTTGCCTCATTATATCCGGGATTCATTACGAGAAAAACAACCTCAAAATTCTTTTTTCCATGGCGGGCCAGCTCCTGAAAAAGCTTTGCCATAAGCATGGAATCCTTCCGCCGGAAATACACACTGCAATTTTATCCCCGTCTTTGATCAGCTCATATTCATTGATGGCTTTTGTAAAACGTCTCCATACAGGCTTGCGGAATTTTTTAATAATGCTTCTCTCAATTTCCCGTATTCTTAAATTCCGGGCATCCTCTTCTGTAAGCCCGGCCTCATTTATCTGGTTGGTCTCTAAGGTATTTGTATCCATAACATTCTCCGTTCTGCTGATGTTTTCTTCTTTTTTACTGTAAAAGAAGAGAACTCCGTTACAGTATACATGCAGAGACATGTTACGGTCAAGAAGTTCTCTTTTGTTTTATTCTGTCATTGGGACTTCCGGTTATTGTTCACAACCTTCGCAGTAACTACTTCCATTTTCGGCTTACATGCCTCACTGCACTGCCTTAAAAGCCTCTTCCAGATCCTGAATAATATCATCGATATTTTCCGTTCCCACAGAAAGCCGGATGGTATTCGGCCGGATTCCCTGTTCAAGAAGCTCCTCTTCCGTACACTGGCTGTGAGTGGTAGTGGCAGGATGAATCACCAGAGATTTCACATCCGCTACATTTGCCAGAAGAGAAAACAGCTCCAGATTGTCAATAAAGTCTTTTGCCTTTTGTTTGCCGCCTCTGATCTCAAAGGTAAAAATGGAACCGCCGCCCTTTGGGAAATACTTCTGATAAAGAGCTTTCTGGCTTTCATCCTGTGTCACAGACGGATGGTGGACACATTCCACCTGAGGATGACTGTTAAGATATTCCGCTACTTTAAGCGCATTTTCCACATGACGTTCTACCCTTAAAGACAGAGTTTCCAGTCCCTGAAGAAACAGAAATGCATGAAAAGGCGACAGAGTGGCTCCAGTATCTCTGAGAAGGATCGCACGGATCCTGGTAACAAAGGCTGCCGGACCTGCCGCCTTTGTAAAACTGATTCCGTGATAGCTTGGGTCAGGCTCTGTAAGAACAGGAAATTTTCCGGATGCCTCCCAGTCAAATTTTCCTCCGTCTACGATCACACCTCCCACGGCTGTTCCGTGTCCGCCAATAAATTTTGTTGCAGAATGTACCACAATATCTGCCCCGTATTCTATAGGGCGTACCAGATAAGGCGTTGCAAAGGTATTATCCACAATAAGAGGGATCTTGTGTTTATGGGCAATTTCCGCAACTGCTTCAATATCTACCACATCAGAATTGGGATTTCCCAGAGTTTCAATAAACACAGCTTTTGTATTATCCTGAATGGCTGCTTCCAGCTCTCCGTCATTAAAAATATCTACAAAGGTGGTTGTGATCCATACTGGGGAAGTGTGTGGAGAAGCAGGTTAAAGGTTCCTCCGTAAATATTTTTTGCCGCAACAATATGACCACCGTTCTGCGCCACATTCTGAATGGAATAGGAAATAGCTGCTGCCCCGGAAGCTACTGCAAGAGCTGCCGCTCCTCCCTCCAGGGCTGCCATCCGTTTCTCAAAAACATCCTGAGTGGGATTGGTCAGCCTTCCGTAAATATTTCCCGCATCACTTAGATCAAATCTTGCCGCCGCATGGTCACAGTTGCGAAATACAAAGGAAGAGCTCTGATAAATAGGAACCGCTCTGGCATCTGTTGCCGGATCCGGATTTTCCTGTCCTACATGCAGCTGAAGTGTCTCAAACTTAAATTTCCTGTTTTCTCTTCTGATTTTTTCACCCATAATTTTACTCCTCGTTATTCTTTATCTGTCAGACAATCGTTGTTTTTACTATTCCATAAACAGAGGGGTGGAATAGTATCGGTCTCCTGAATCCGGAAGGAGGGCTACAATGGTCTTTCCTTTATTTTCCGGACGCCGTGCAAGCTCAAAGGCTGCATAAAGAGCTGCTCCGGAGGAAATTCCTACCAGTACGCCTTCTTTTTTTGCAAGAAGCTTTGACGCTGCATATGCCTCCTCACTTCTGATCTGAATGATCTCATCGTAAATATCTGTATTTAAAACCTCAGGTACAAAGCCTGCGCCGATTCCCTGAAGCTTGTGAGGGCCGCTCTTTCCTTCTGAAAGTACAGGAGAATCCGAAGGCTCTACTGCCACGATCCTGATCTGAGGATTTTTAGCTTTCAGATATTCTCCCACACCGGTCAGAGTTCCGCCTGTGCCTACGCCTGCTACAAAAATATCTACCTTGCCCTCTGTGTCCTCCCAGATCTCCGGGCCTGTTGATGATCTGTGGGCTGCAGAATTCGCAGGATTTACAAACTGTCCGGGAATAAAGGCGCCCGGAATTTCTCCTGCAAGCTGCTCCGCCTTTTCAATCGCCCCTTTCATGCCCTTTGCGCCTTCGGTAAGGACAATCTCTGCTCCGTATGCCTTCAGGATATTTCTTCTTTCCACACTCATGGTCTCAGGCATGGTAAGAATCACCCGATATCCCTTGACTGCCGCAATAGCAGCAAGCCCGATCCCTGTATTTCCCGAGGTAGGCTCAATGATCACAGAACCTTCTTTCAGGAGGCCTTTTTTCTCCGCGTCCTCGATCATTGCTTTTGCCACTCTGTCCTTGACGCTTCCGGCAGGATTCAGATACTCCAGTTTCACAAGAACAGCTGCCGGAAGAGAAAGTTCTTTTTCAATATTGGATATTTCTACCAGAGGGGTATTTCCGATCAGTCCCAGCGCTCCTTTTGTAAACTTTTTGCCATTAATCCAGTTCCGCCTTTCTTTTTAATTACATACTAACTTTGTATGTTAGTATGATAATACAATTGCCATAAAATGTCAATCTTTATTTTCAGAAGTTTTTATGAAATGGAAAAACTGCCACAGTCTATATTCTTTTTTTAACAGAACATAAACCACAGCAGCTCTTCATTTAAACAGCGTTCCTGCTTCCGGCACAGAACAGCTCCCGCATTACCATCTGAAGAAGCTGCTGTCCCCTGCTATTCTTTTTTTGACTACAAAAAGCTACAGATGATTAACATACACACCATCCGCCCTTGCTGTCACTTGATCGATCCTTCTGCAATGGTATCCTGAAGCTTCACCTGGCTTTCTTCTCCAATGGAAGCCAGCTTATTCCGGATGCCGTCCTGTACAAGCTGTTCTATGGACTTGCCGAAAATATTTGTCTCCCAGATGCTTTCGCCCCGTTGGCCGCTCTGTCCGATATACTGGATCAGATCCTGCGCCTGCTGCTCTGTTCCTACTATAGGCGCGATCTCTGTCTCAATATTGGCTTTTATCATATGAATGGAAGGGCTTTTTGAACGGATTCTCACCCCGAATTTATTTCCCTGTTTCATCACCGTCGGCTCTTCAATCTCAACCTCTCCAAGCTCCGGCACCACCACACCGTATCCGGTTCCCCGGACCGCTTCCAGAGCAGACTGAACCTTAACATATTTTTCTTTCATCTGGGAAAGCTCTTTCATCGTATGGATCAGGTCATACTCGCTTGCCATGGAACTCCGCACAGCTCGCTTAAGATCCTGTAATAATACTCATCTTTGATCTGGACCCGTATTCTGACAACGCCATCGGAAAGTCCTACATGATCAAGAAGAGTATCCTGCACGTAAGGACCTTCCAGCTGCACCCTTTCCTTAGTCACATCACGGATATGAGCCAGCTCTTTCATCAGCTTCCGGATCTGTCCAAGGATCTGTGATTTCAGTTCATGATCCAGAGGAAGCATTTCTACCCATTTAGGCACATAGAAATGAATTTCACTGACCGGAAATTCATAAAGCACCTTTTCCAGAATTCTGGTGATATCTTCTTTTTCAGCTGCTCACAGTTAGCTGTGACCGTTGTCACTCCGTATTTTTTCTGAAGGCTTTCTGCAAGCTGTAAGGTTTCTTCTTTATACGGCATCTGAGAATTTACCAGGATCAGAAAGGGTTTTCCCTGTTTTTTTAATTCCTGGACTGTCTTTTCTTCTGCCTCTCTGAAATTTTCGCCTGGAATTTCTCCAAAGCTTCCGTCCCCTGTGATCAGAAGTCCAATGGTGGAATGTTCCCGGATCACTCTTCCCGTTCCCACCTCTGCTGCCTCATGGAAAGGAATGGCTCTGGAGGACCAGGGGGTTTTTACCATTCTCTCTCTGCCTTCCTCCACATGGCCGGAAGCATCTTTAACCAGATAACCTACACAGTCTATCAGACGGATCCTCACCTTCTGATCCTCTCCCAGAGTAACCGGAACCGCCTCTCTTGGAATAAACTTTGGTTCCACTGTTGTGATCAGCTTTCCGGAACCACTTAAAGGAAGCTGATCTCTTACCTCTGCCTGCTGCTCCCCGCTCATTGCCGGAAGGGCCAGCTGCTCCATGAAACGTCTGATAAATGTGGACTTTCCGGTGCGGACAGGTCCTACAACACCTATGTATATATCACCGCCGGTACGTGCCTGAATATCCCGGTAAACCTGAAAATTTTCCATAAAAATGCCCCCTTGCATATATTCACACAATCCCATGTATTGTTATATTTATATGCAGGAGACATTTTATTCATGTTACTTTTGAGACAAATCTCTGAAACAGGTCTGTTATTGTTACTGTAAATGGAGCGAACAGAAGCCTTTTATTTTATGATCAGGTTTTCATGATGTCTGTATTCTCTTGTTCCCAGAAAGATTTTCTGTATTCGCCGGGAGTTCTTCCATACCTCTGCCGAAAGACACGGTTAAAGGTTCTCTGGCTTTCAAATCCGGCTTCCAGATAAATATCCGTAATTCTCATGTCTGTATTTTCCAGAAGAGAGGAAGCATAGTTCAGCCGGATCTCATTCAAATACTGATTAAAATTCGTATGAAAAACACCGGAAAAGATTTTGGATAAAGCAAACTTATTTACGCCAAGATTTTCAGCCACACTTCCAAGTGTCAGCGTTTCCTGAAAGTGAGACAACAGATACGTCATAACAGTATATATCAGATCATTACTCCCCACACGATCTTTTTCTATGAACCGGAAGTTCTCCCTGCACCGGTATAATATAATCTGTAAATAAGCCTGCCCCACAACCTCGTTTACCTTCTTGTCTTTTATCAGACAGCCTAACGCATTTTTGACCTCCTCGTGTAATTTTTCCCTGGAAATCACTGGATTTTCCGGACATTTTTTCTGAAGCAAGGTCATAAACGGTCCACTGAGCTCCAACGATGCATAAAACAGATATACTTCATTTTTTCCATGAGAGAACACCTGATAATGATGGATCAGATCCGGAAATACCACTGCAAAATATCCCTGCTCCATATGATACAGTTCACAGCCAACGCCAAGCTCCAGCTCCCCTTTTGTTACATATACCAGCTCAATGGCATTGTGAAGGTGAGGGGGAACATGATGGGGCTTTTTTTCTTATTATACTGAACTTTTCTTTTTTCTCTTCATAAGACGGCTGCATGTTCCTTCTCCTCTCTCTTCAAAATTTGGCTGCTTCTTTTTTTCATTTGGCATGCATATCTTCCTCTGATACAGTATAATAAGGTCAGAAATCAGGAAAGGAGGTACAGCCTTATGAAAAAGCTTATTAACTATTTACAGGAAGTCATGGATTTCTATGCAGTTTATTTTAATCATGCATATCGCTTTTAACAGCCTGTTCCTGTAAAAGTTTCTCATTGGCGCGTTCCACGTTCATTTTTGACATGATAAATGTAATAATCAGTGTGATTGCCACCCGGAACCCAAAGATACATAATCTGAAGCATCTGGATACAGGAATCGCTCTGTACAGCCAAAGCTCCGTCAAAGCCACTGAGATCCAGAAGCCAGCCGGTAATGGCGATTCCGATTCCGCCTCCCAGCTTAATGCCAAGAGAGGTACAGGAGTACATGGTTCCGTCTACTCTTTTGTGCTTTGTCAGATAAGTATATTCCGAACAGGAAGCGATCACTGCATTCATATCTCCCTGCCAGGTCCCATACCAAAGGCTGCGATGCCGGTAAATAAAAGCATCAGCGGCACGCTTCCCAGGTAACCGGCTACTACAACCAGAGCCCTTCCAATGGTTCCGATCACATATCCCGTCAGATTCAGTTTGTACATACCTTCCATTTTTCCACCAGAACCGGCGTAACCAGCAGCGCAATAATTAAAGGGATATTTATGGCCCAGGAAAATACACCGTACAGATTTTCATTAAACAGAATATAGGTCATATAATAAATACCATGTTTAACATGGCAGTATAAATCTGCTGCAAAATATAGGTGATACAGATCATTACAT